>Ga0134125_10000300_pt1 | contig 69336 bp, 61 predicted proteins | sample KB31751_FD_96464 | JGI IMG/M metagenome (GOLD analysis project Ga0134125, IMG submission 96464) | Terrestrial soil microbial communities with excess Nitrogen fertilizer from Kellogg Biological Station, Michigan, USA - KB3-175-1 | ecosystem: Environmental > Terrestrial > Soil > Unclassified ... | reverse complement strand
TTTGATGCCTAATTTACGATAGCTTGTGTTGCCAGCCAAGTATTCTTTGGCCACCCGCAACTTTTGTTCAGACTTTTCCATGTTGACTTTCTTTTTTGTCAACCCAGGTTAGGACAAGTCAGGGTACGAACGGGGGCGAACGCCCATGGACTACAACATCAAAGCATAAAGCTATATTTGCGCCGGAGGGTTTAATGTCAAATATAATTATGAAACACTTCTGTTAAATAATGAAGGTTGCCGGATTTACATTTATAAGAAACGCGATAAAAAATGATTACCCGGTTGTTGAGGCGATAACTTCAATTTTACCTGTATGCGACGAATTTATTGTTGCTTTGGGCAATAGCGAAGATGAAACGGAGAAACTTATAAGAAATATTAATTCGCCTAAAATTAAAATAATAAACACCGTTTGGGATGACGCGCTTAGAGACGGCGGGGCTGTTTTTGCGAAAGAAACGGATAAAGCATTTAAAGCCATATCCCCTGATACGGATTGGGCATTTTATATACAAGGCGACGAGTGTGTTCACGAAAAATATCTTCCGCTTATTAAAAAGGAAATGGAAACTAATTTAAACGATAGGCGTATAGAGGGCTTATTATTTAAATATATCCATTTTTATGGTTCATATGATTATTATGGACAGTCGCGCAGGTGGTACCGGCGCGAAATAAGAATAATACGTAATAACACAGCAGTCCATTCCTATCGTGATGCTCAGGGATTTCGTTGGAGCCACCGCAAAATCCGGGTAAAACTGATTGATGCATATATATATCATTATGGGTGGGTAAAGCCACCCGATGGCTTACAAAATAAATTGCGTAATTTCAATTTGTTTTATCACGACGATAAATGGATGGCGCAGAACCTACCCGACACTTTTGAGTTCGATTATAAAAACGCCGACAGGCTTGTACCTTTTACAGGTAGTCATCCCGCGGTAATGAAAAAACGCATCGGAGCTACGAACTGGAACTTGAATATCGACATGCGCCGGTTACACAAAAAAATGAGCTTAAGAAGGAAATTTTTGCAGCTGGTTGAGGACTTAACCGGTTGGCGGGTTAGTGAATATCGAAATTATAAAATAGTAAAATAACCGGTGGAGTTAAAAAAAAGCGTTTCAGTTATTGTTCCCAATTATAATGGCAGCAAGTTATTGCAGCAATATCTTCCGTTTACATTGGAGGCGGTTAACCGGGCAAATATCGCTTACGAAATCATTGTTGTCGACGATGGTTCAACAGACGACTCGGTGAAATTTATCAGGGAAAACTATCCGCTGATCAACCTGGTGGTCAATACTGAAAACAGGGGATTTTCCTATTCATGCAACCGGGGGATAGAGCAGGCTAAATACGAATTAATATTACTTTTAAATTCGGATGTAAAGCTTACCCCCGATTATTTCGACCATCAATGGAAGTACTTTTCGCGATGGGATACGTTCGGCGTTATGGGCTGCATAAAGGATATGGATGGCGAACATATCCAGGACGCGGCGCGGCTGCCTAAAATGAACGGGCTAAAATTGAAAACAGATTATTTTTATTACACCCGCGACGATAAGGACAGGCTTTATACCTTGTATTTGTCAGGAGCAAACGCATTGATCCATACTGAAAAGCTTAAACAGATCGGCGGTTTTTGTGAACTCTTTTCTCCTTTTTATTGCGAGGACATGGAGCTTTCCCTGCGGGCGTGGCGGTTAAAATGGAATTGTTATTATGAACATAAGGCGGTGTGCATGCACGAGGTATCGGCAAGTACAAAAAATTACGAAACCGCAAAACGGATAAAAAGCATCTATTTTCGGAACAGGTTTTATATGCATGCGCTGCATTTGAACAACTTGGCGCTGGCAGTATGGTATCTTCAAATAACAATTGTAGATCTGTTCCCGAAGTTGTTGGCCGGCCAGTTTTGGATTTGGAAAAGTTATACAGCTTTAATAAAAAATCGCAGGGATATTAAGTCGTACAAAGTCAAAATCAAGGATTTGATGGAAGCGAAGGACACCCATGTAACAGTTTTCGACATGGTAAAAAGGATAAAAACATCTATTAAAAATAAAAAAGTGACCCGCTTTAAACCCTGATCGTTAATGGAGCAATCCCCTTTGGTTTCTATTGCAGTGTGCACATATAACGGCGCCAAATTTTTAGCCGCCCAACTGGATACGCTCGTTAACCAAACCTATAAGCCGATAGAAATTATTGTGGCGGATGATTGTTCAAATGACGATACATTCGCGATTTTAACAGAATACGCAGCAAAATATCCGCAGTTCAGGATATACCGCAATGAAAAGAATTTGGGCTTTCCGGCAAATTTCGAAAAAGCTGTAAAGTTGTGCAGCGGCGATCTGATAGCCCTGTGCGATCAGGATGACCTATGGGATCACCGAAAAATTGAACTGCAGGTTGATGCCATAAAAGATAATATACTAATCTATCACGACTCTGAGTTTATTCACGAAGACGGCGCAAGCATGCATAAAAGCATGTCGGACGTGATGAACCTTTATCGAGGCAGCGAACCTGAGGTGTTTTTGTTTTTTAACTGCGTTTCAGGTCACTCCATCCTGATGAAAAAGGAACTGCTTAATGACGCGCTCCCGTTAAAAAAAGATTACTTTCACGACTGGTGGCTGGCCTACGTTGCAACCAATGCCGGTAAAATAGATTTCATCCCGCAATGTCTTGTAAAATACCGCCAGCATGACCGCAGCGACACCAATATTTTGCGCCGGAAACGCGGCGCCGACAGCCATTCGCTTTCGTCGGTTCAAAAGATCATGCGGATACAGCAGTGGCTGGGATTCTGCGCGGCTTTTCCAAAAAATAGAAATCAGGAAACGATCAACGAATTTTATGAAGCCTTTACACAACGTGTTAATAGCTACCTGTCTTTTACCCTGAGCCGGCTGCTGTTTAAGCATCGCAGAACCATTTTTTATATCCGCAAAAAAAGTAAGCTGAACAGGCTCAATTACATTTTCGGCCAGGTGTGGGGGTTAAAAACAAAAAAGCTGTACCATTAAGCCGGTTTCGCGATGTGTCGTTTTTCGGTATGTTTGTATTGTTCACGCTGATTAGATATGACCGGTAGTTCCAAAGCCCGTACCCACAATACTTCCAAAATCTCTATCGTTATCGTGACGCTGAATGCTGCAGATACGCTGCAAAAATGCCTGGACAGTATTTACAAACAGCGATATCCCTCAATTGAGATTATTTTAATGGACGGCGCGAGTAGCGATAATACCATCGAAATATTAAAGGCGAATAGCGATAAGATCGCCGTTTGGAAAAGCGAAAAGGACGGCGGCGTGTATGAAGCCATGAATAAAGCGCTCGGCTATGTTACCGGCGACTGGGTTTATTTCCTGGGCGCCGATGATGAGCTTTTCGACGATTTTTCCGAACTCGCATTTCAGCTGAACGATCCATCGCTAATTTATTATGGCAATGTTTTGCTTGACGGCGAAAAATTCAGGGGAAAGGTATCAGGCTACCAGCACTCAAAAAGCGCCATTTGCCACCAGGCAATTATATATCCCCGAAAGGTTTTTGATAAATACAGGTTTAATACAAAGTATAGGATATCTGCCGACCACGAGCTCAATATGCGTGCCTGGAAGGATAAAGATTTCACTTTTCACTATGTCGATCTTATAATAGCCAACTATAACCATACTGGCATGTCATCGCTGAATATTGACAAGGACCTTGAAAAAGATAAGCCAAAGGTTATTTTAAAAAACCATGGCGTGATCAACTGGATCCGTTATGAAATCCGCCTGCTGAAAGGCAGGATCTTTCCGCGAAAACGCAAGTCGATGCCTCAAATTAAGTAATTCTTTACTGGATGCATGAACACATAATGATACCGTATAGCAGATGAAGATTTTGTACGATCACCAAATATTTTCGATGCAAAAATATGGGGGCATCTCCCGGTATTTTGCAAACCTGCATAACGGAATATCCGGTCTGCAAGCGTATGAATCAGAACTTGGCCTGCTGTTTTCTGATAATGCCTATATAAAAAAAGAACGCCTTCCCGCACAGCTATTGAACGGGCTGGTTAAAAAAACTTCCCGGCGTTATAAATACAACAAATGGTACAGTAAATACTTGATCGGGCAAAGTAATTTCGATGTTTTTCATCCTACGTTTTACCATCCTTATTTTTTAAGATCGCTCAAAAAGCCGTTCGTGCTAACCGTTCACGATATGATCAATGAACTGTTTCCACAATATTATGCAACTGATCCGTTTACGGGCTATAAAGCGCAGCTGATCCAAAAGGCCGGTCATATCATCGCCATTTCTGAATCGACTAAAAATGACATCCAAAAGTTTTTTGATGTTGAGGATAAAAAAATATCGGTGATACATCTTAGCAATTACGTACCAATAAGCGCGGACATGCCTGGCAGGGCGCGGGTTGATGATAATTATCTGCTATTCGTCGGCGACCGGTTCGGTTATAAAAACTTCGATTTATTCCTGAAAGCGGCGGCGCCGCTAATGTTAAAGCATTCTATCAACTTGATTTGTGCCGGCGGGGGTGTTTTTAAAGCCGATGAGATTAACTTACTGCATGATCTTAGGGTGGCAGACCGTGTTAAGCAGCTATCAGTTAGTGATATGGAATTAGCCCGGCTCTATAAAAGCGCTGTCGCATTTATATACCCATCGCTTTACGAAGGTTTTGGACTGCCTGTACTGGAGGCATTTGCCAATAACTGCCCGCTTATCGTAAGTAATACATCTTCGCTGCCCGAGGTGGGCGGCGATGCGGCTGAATATTTCAATCCGGCTGATAAAGAATCCATAACTTTTGCCATCGATAAGGTGATCAATAATAAAACCTTGCAGCAGGAGTTAAGGGTAAAAGGCGCGGAACGGCTTAAGCTATTTAGTTTTGAGGCGTGCCTGCAAAAAACGCTGCGGGTTTATAGCCTTTTCGGGTAACAGGTTACCGCGCGTTATCCATAGTATAGCACATGGAAATTGCGTATTTTTGCGGGATTATTTTTTGAATGAAAACTTACTTCAGGTTACTTTCCTTTGCAAAGCCAATTGAGAAATTTGCCATTCCTTATATTATTTCCACGGTATTTACGGTAATATTCAGCACCCTGAACCTGGTATTGCTAATACCGCTGTTAAATACCATTTTTTTAAGTAAAAAACCTGGGGTTGTTCCGTCGGTAAGGCCCAGTATTTTTCATACGCTGGACCTTTTTAAGTATTACATGAACTATTTTGTTGCCCACTACGGCAACTGGGGCGCGTTGCAATTTGTTTGCGCCATCATCGTGTTGTCGGTATTCCTGGCTAATTTATTCAGGTATTTGTCCCAGCGGATAATGGAAAACCTGCGTGTTCACACCTTGTTAAATTTCAGGCGCGCGGTATTTAATAATGTAATGAACCTTCACCTGGGATACTTTAGCAATGAGCGAAAAGGCAATATCATTTCCAAGATCGCGTCAGACGTGCAGGTGGTGCAGTTTTCGGTTACAGGCACGTTGCAGGTGGTTTTTAAAGAGCCTTTGCAGTTAATTGCTTATATGATCACCTTATTCACCATGTCGGCGCAGCTCACTTTTTATTCGTTGCTTATTATCCCTGTTTCGGCGTTTATTATATCAAGAATTGTAAAGAGGCTTAAGCAGCAGGCCATAGCCTCGCAGCAAACGTATGGCATCATGATAAGCTACCTTGACGAGGCCTTATCCGGTATAAAAATTATTAAAGCATTTAACGCCACTGGGTTTATCAAGGACCGGTTTAATAACGAAAACGTAAAATACTCATCAATTACCAGGTCTATGGCCCGGCGCCAGCAACTCGCATCGCCGGTATCTGAATTTTTGGGCGTTTTAATGGTTGCCTGTATTATTTTATATGGCGGGTACCTGATACTCAATAAACATTCCGGAAATCTGGATGCCGCTAAATTTATAGCATACATTGCCATATTTTCGCAGGTAATGCGTCCGGCGAAAGCCATTTCCGATTCATTTACCAATATCCATTCGGGTATTGCGGCTGGCGAAAGGGTGCTTGCGCTTATCGACGAAAAGCCGTTGATAGTTGATGCTCCTGATGCGATCACCCTAACAGGATTTAATGACGCTATCGAGTTTAAAAACGTTTCCTTCGCTTACCAGGATAAGGAAGTTTTATCAGGTATAAATTTAAAAGTCCCAAAAGGTAAAACTGTTGCGTTAGTTGGCCCTTCGGGCGGGGGTAAGTCGACGCTTATGGATCTCATCCCGCGTTTTATCGAGCCACAATCGGGCGAAATATTAGTGGATGGCCACAATATTCAAACCGTTAAAGTTGACTCATTGAGGTCGCTTATGGGGATTGTAAACCAGGAGTCGATATTGTTTAACGATACGATATTTAACAATATCGCTTTCGGAAAAACCGGCGCAACCGCAGAACAGGTAGAAGCCGCTGCGCGGATCGCGAACGCGCATAACTTTATCCTGGATACAGAAAAAGGTTATCAAATCAACATCGGCGATCGGGGCACCAAGCTGTCAGGCGGCCAACGGCAGCGCATATGTATAGCCAGGGCCGTTTTAAACAACCCCCCCGTGATGCTGCTTGACGAAGCCACATCCGCCCTGGACACTGAGTCGGAAAAATTAGTGCAGGATGCTTTAAATAACCTGATGAAAAACCGAACGTCGTTAATCATCGCGCACCGCCTCAGTACCATCCAAAATGCAGATATCATCGTGGTTCTGGAAAATGGCACTATCGTAGAGCAGGGGAACCATGCCCAGTTAATAAACAATAACGGCTTATACCGGAAGTTAATTGACATGCAAACGTTTAACGCCGATTAGTCCCACCTTAATTAACTTTTTTCGGATGGTTTAATTGATCTTTGATATAGTTCCAGTCGGTTATTAACAAGGTATCGGGCATTCCCATTTTTTTCTCGGTATTTTTTATATACTTCCTCGCCTTGCGCAGTAAAACCCCTTCTTTTTTAGGCGCCACCGGGTTATGGTCAAACTTTGTTTTGCTGAAAAGATGTAAAAAGCTTCCATCGGTATAAAAATGATAACCCAGCTGATTTGCTATAGCCTTCAACGATGCTTCGTTATAGAACGCAATATGCTGCCCGGTTTCTGTCGCAAAATACGGCCAGTCATTCACGGTTTGTATATTATTGGGTTGTAACTCGGTGCTAAAAAGCAGGTTATCAGAAAACTTCAGCATTTCTGATACTTCGGCTATCGGGTCGGTTAAATGCTCAAATACTTCGAATGCCGTGACCATTTCGAACTTTGAATTTACAGGCAGGTCGTTAAGGTCAAAATACTCCGCAAACAAGTTTTGACAAAATTTGTCGGTATTATAAAAATTAAACCCGTTATCGCGCATCAGGCGGGTAAATACGCCGTATCCGCCGGCATAATCTAAAAACATAGCGGTCCTATTAAAATCGGTTATCAATATCTTGCTTACCCGGTCGCGCAAAAGTAAATTGCGGTAAAGCAGCCCAACATCTAACTTGGTTATAGCCGACGAATAGGCCTCCTCAAGCCAATACGGGTCTTCTGTCTGGATAAACCCGGTGTCATCGCACCGGTAATATTTTACATCGTGTTTCTGTAAAACTTTTGATGTAAACAATAAAGTGGTCTTTCCGCCCGTAATTTTGCTGCGCATAGTTAAGGTTGCAATTTTCAGCAAATTATCTATTTAATCTTAAAATTACACCCCCGGGGGACCAAAAACGCCGTGAAGAAAATTATAGCAAATGTCAACCATTTGCTATGAATCTCCGTAAAGATAGTAATCAACCAAATTTGTTACACAAACATCAATACGATTTATTAAACTTTTCAGTTTAATCTTGGTCTAAAAAACAAACCTTCCGCGCTCGTATATGCTGCAAGCTAACAACACATCTTACCAAACTAAATCGGCTGTTTTATTTGTAATTTTCAACCGCCCCGGCACCACTATGCGTGTGTTTGAGCAAATAAAAATCGCCCGACCCAGCCGCTTATATATAGCTGCAGATGCGCCACGTGGAGACGTCGAAGGCGAGAGCAATTTGTGTAAGCAAGCAAGGGAGATTATCGGCCAGGTTGACTGGGATTGCGAATTGAAAACCCTGTTCCAGCAAAAAAATATGGGTTGCAAAGACGCTGTTTCCGCAGCGGTGACCTGGTTTTTTAACAATGAAGACGAAGGCATCATATTAGAAGACGATTGCTTGCCCGCCAATAGCTTTTTTAAATTTTGCGATACGCTACTGGAAAAATACCGGTTTGATACCCGTATACGGCATATTACAGGCTGTAACCTTCAGCAAGGTAAAAAATGGGGGAACGACACCTATTATTTTTCAAACAGGTCGCACGTTTGGGGTTGGGCAAGCTGGAAAAGGGTTTGGAACGATTACGATAAAAACCTGGATAAATATGACAATGCCGGTATGAGGGAGCAGCTGCAGAATATTTTTGATGATCCTTTAATTGTCGACTGCTGGGAGCATATTTTTGAAGGGGTGAAAGCGGGGCAAATCAATTCATGGGCTTACCAGCTTGATTTTACAAATTTCTTTAACAATGCGCTTACCATCATTCCAAATGAGAACCTTATATCGAATATTGGGTTTGGCGAAAATGCTACGCATACCGTTGACGAAAAAAACATATACGCCAACATCCCGGTAACAGAAATTGACGAGATAACCAACCCCGTTATTTTTCTTCCTGAAAAGGAAGCTGATCGGGCGGTATTAAACCGTGACTTTAATATTGACGAACGGAGAAGAAAAGAAAATCTTTTGCGCAAAAGGATAAAAAGATGGGCGCGATCTGCATTTAAACATGCTGCAGCTTACATGTTTTTAAGCTGATTACTTAAATGGTCATATGACAAAAGGAAAGCCGTCCAATTTTTGGGCGGCTTTCCTTTTAATAAGTATGTTAAATATTATTCAAATTTAAAGCCCAGGCCAATTTGCCATACCTGGTTGCGGTAATCGCCGTTACCGGTATTAGCGTTTTGGGGATTCTGCTGCAGATCCAGCGTGTACCTTGCCCGCAACTCTACATTGGGGTTAATATCAAAACTAACGCCAACCACGCCGTCTAATATCGTTTTTTCCGAGCCGTATGTGTTGTAATTAGCTTCATTGGTCACGTAAAAACCGTTATCATAGGTTTGGGTTGTTGAAACCGGGATAGCTAATTGCGGCCCGATGAGGAAATTGAAGGTTGGCGACAATTTAAATTTTGCCAGCAACGGCACATCGATGTAATTTGTGCGCTGCGTAAAATTTCCATCGGGAGTTACAGCCGCGAATCCTTTTTGAGAATATAGCGCCTCCGGCGCAAATGATAAAGGATAAATAAGCGGAATTTCCATCGTTAAACCCGCGTTAAAACCTGCTATGGCCGCAGTGCTGTAATTGCTGTTATAAGCATTTACGGTATTGGCAATGTTTACACCGCCGGTTAAACCTATTCTTATCCGGTAAAATTCATCGGTATGGCTTCGCGGAGCCGGACGCCTCACTACCCTGCGCGGACCGTAGTAATAACCTTGTGCGCTTACTGATCCTGCCACCAGCAGTCCCATCGCAAATAAAAAGAGAAGTTTTTTCATATTATAATGATTTAATTTCAATCTTAGAGTAAAGTCTATTCCAAAGGTTTATTCTGAATTAAATTTTTTATAAAATATCGATGTTATGCTGACAATGAAAATATTGGCGCCGTTTAAAGTGTTGGCCGGGCTAAGCGCCTTATTGCTATTAGCAGGTCCTTTTTATTCGTTCGCGCAGGATAGCATCCGAACCCGCCTGGACACTTACATGCGGGCAGCGGAAAAAACCGGGTTCAACGGCGATGTACTTACGGCAAAAAATGGCAAAATAGTATACCAGCAGGCGTTTGGGTACCGGGATTTCGACAGTAGGGCGTTGCTGGACAACCAATCAGCATTTACACTGTGCTCGGTTTCCAAGCAATTTACGGCAATGGCTGTTATGCTGCTTAAAGAACAGCATAAGCTAAAGCTGACCGACACCCTTCGGAAATATTTTCCTGAACTGCCTTATCACAACATTACCATCGCAAATATGCTCACTCACACTTCGGGCTTGCCTGATTACCAGCTTTTGATGGTGCATAACTGGGATCACAGCAAGATTGCCGGCAATGCGGACCTCATCAAAATGCTCGCTGAAAAAAGACCGCTCGTATTTTTTAAACCGGGAGAAAAATACAGGTATTGCAATACCGGTTATGTGATGCTGGCGGCGATTATTGAACAGGTTTCGGGGCGGCCATTTCAAGATTTTATGCGCGAATACATTTTTAAGCCGGCACACATGGGATCGTCGCACATTTATAATCCGGCTACCAGCTCGATAAAACCCCGGTATGCCAGGGGATTTATGTACGTAGACAGCCTTAAAAAGTATGTACCGGCGGTAAACGTGTATCCGCTTGTTTATTACCTGGGCGGCATTGTTGGCGATGCCGGTGTGGTAAGCACAACCGGTGACCTGTTGAAATGGGATGGTGCTTTAAAAAACAAAGTTCTGTTAAACAAACACGACCAGGAGGATATGTTCGGGCCCCATGCATTGATCGATACCCTATCAAAAATATATTACGGCTATGGGGTTGTTACCGGCAAAAGCGACCTGGGCCCTTACATAACCCACGAAGGTATTTGGCCCGGATACCGAACCTGCCTTACTAGGTATACGGATCACGACATCACCATCATCGTGCTGTCTAATAACGAGTCGAATGCCGTTGGCACTTCGCGGGCGCTGTCGTATATCATGCACGGCAAAGAAGTTGTTCCTCCGTATCAGCATAAAGAGATCGCGATCGATCCTCAAAAACTTATACCCCTCACCGGCACGTATTTAAGCCCCGCGCCTGTAGAGATCATTGCCGTTAACGGCAAACTTTACCGCCACAGGGCAGGCACGCCGGATATTGAATTAAAACCGGAATCGAATACCAAATTCTTTTACGCCGATTCATCCGACCGGCAGGTGGAATTTACAATTGATGCCAACGGGAATGTATTAAAAGCATACCTGGTTGCAAACGGGATACGCTCGGAGCTCGTCAAACAGAAACCGACGTCGTAACCCTTAAACTATTTCTTCATTTCTTCCTGTATCGCCCGTAAAAGCTCGTTGGCATGTTGCGAGCCGATGATGTACCTTAAGCCGTCGCGGTCGGTTAAGTGAATGGCGTCGTTCCCCCCGGTGTAAAACCGTATGGCGCCTTTGGTGTGCAGGTTATATACCGGGTTGTTAAATAAATACTTACTGTAAGGGCCTTTTTCCGCTTTTATTATGCTGTTGAGGTCGATTTTTATCAAACGGGTGGTCCACAAACCATCCAGCAAAACGCTTTTGTTTTGAACGCGTGTACTGAAATGCAGCAAAAACCCCATCACGATGGATATAATGATGATAGCGAACCCCACCACAACCAGCAGGTTGTTCCGGTCGGCGGCGTCGGTCATAAAATAGGCCGCAAAGCAAACCATCGATAGTACAAGCCGGATAGTGATGGGGATAAACTCCCTGCCCAGGTACTGCTTTTCAATATATATCGGTTTCTCGCTCATACTTTAATTTGAAAATTTGACGACGTGCAATTTGAAAATGAATGTATTTGCAAACATAATTTTCAAATATTCAAATTAACACATTTTCAAATCAACTCGAATATAGTTACTTTTTTAGTTTTATCGGTTACTTTATACCGGTCGTCGGGGCGGTAGCCGCCAATCCATACCACATCGCCGTTGCCGTTTATTAAAACCGGGATATCATTTTTTTGATGCAGCGGCACTTTCTGATCGATAAAAAAGTCGCTCAGCTTTTTGCGGGTTTTCATCCCGATAGGATAAAAATAATCGCCCTGCTGCCATGTGCGCACGGTTAACGGATACACCATCAGTTCGGCATCAACAGATGCGGCCATGGGATTGTCTTTTACGATCAGGGGGCTGTCATCGTGCAAAACCGTTAATTTATATCCGCCGTAATTTACGTGGTTATCGTCCCTGGTGATTTGAACCGGCGAATGCTTACCCGGTTTTTTCTTTGTCAGGATCAGTTTGCCGCGGTCGAGCGCCAGCAAAAACCCGGGTGTTTCGAATGTCTTGCCGGGTTGGCTGTCAAGGGCCGCGATAAGATCGTCGATGATGGTTTCATTAAAGCCGTATTCATGCAGCAGGTTAAAAAGCAGCAATCGCTTTGGCTCCAGTTGCCTTATGGCATCCAGCGGCAGGTGAATTTCCTCCTCGTGATAAACAAACAGTTGCTTTTTGACTTCGGCAACACGCTGTTGCAGCAACTGCTCCAATTCCCTGAAATGCTCCAGGTTGTTTTCGAACGTTTGGACGATGCCCGGATTCAGTTCTTTGAGCACCGGGATAACTTCCAGTCTTATTTTATTCCGTGCATATTTTACCGAGGCATTCGAGCTATCCTCAACGTACGGTATGTGGTTTTCTTCTACAATATTTTTTATCTCGTCGCGATTTAAAAACAACAGCGGCCGTACCAGGAGGCCATTTTTTGGCAGGATGCCGTGCATGCCGGCAATACCGGTGCCGCGGGTAAGGTTTAACAATATTGTTTCGATCGCATCGTTTTGGTGGTGTGCAAGCGCGATTTCCGTATAACCGGATTGCTGCTGCACCTGGCCGAACCATTGATAACGCAGCTGCCGCGCCGCCATTTGCACAGATATTTTATGACCGGCAGCAAACTTTGACGTATCAAAGCCGGTTGTATGGAACGGCACGCGGAGCTGCTGCGCTAACAGGTTGCAAAATTGCTGGTCGCGAAGCGCCTCATTGCCGCGCAGCCGGAAATTGCAATGGGCTATACCAAAATTAAAACCGGCTGCTTTGAGCAGATGCACCATGAGAACAGAGTCCATGCCGCCGCTTACGGCAGCCAGTATTTTGCTGTCGTTACCAAATAAATGCATTTGGTTAATAAAATCGGTAAAGCGTTTAAGCGGCAGCATCCGTCAAAATTATTAATTTAAAACCCCCTACAAAAAACTAATTTTGCCACCGTGAGGAACTCCATTTTAATTCTTCTTTTACTATTGACTGCGGGCGCTGTTTTTGGTCAGAAAAAATCGATAGTAAACCTAATTAGTTCCACCAGCGCCACAGGCATAAAGCGCAACGGCAAGGACGTTGTAAAGGTATACCGCGGCGTTTTTAAGCAGGATTATTCTACACTAACGTCGGACAGCGCTTACTTTTACCCGCAAGATAACGCTTTCGACGCTTTTGGCCATGTGGTGATAACGCAGGGCGACACCCTGAATATTTATGCGGACAAGCTGAATTATAACGGCAATACCAAAATAGCCATATTGACCGATCACGTACGGATGGTGGATAAGGATGCGACGTTAACAACCAACCACCTCACCTATAATACAGCCACGCGGATAGGAACCTACACCGACGGCGGCAAGCTGGTTAATAAAGACAATACCCTGTTAAGCAGGAACGGTTATTATTTCGCGTATTCGCGCGATTCATATTTTCGGTATGATGTTTCCCTCACCACGCCTGACGCCCTGGTAAAAACCGACACGATGCGATATAATACCGGCTCTAAAATTGCCTTCTTTTACGGCCCCACCAATATATACGGCACAAAGGGCGAAAAAAAAGACCGGGATACGCTTTACACGGAAAACGGAACCTATAACACAAGCACCGAGCAGGCCCGTTTCGGGAAAAATAATTTATACCGGTCGGGCACAAAATCGTTAAAAGGCGATAGCTTGTTTTACGATAAGCTTAATGGGTACGGCCGGGCAGTTAAGCGCGTAACGTTTACCGACAAAGAGCAGAAAGTGACAATTAAAGGCGACCTGGGCACTTACTATAAAGCCGACGAGCGCACTGTGGTAACGGAAGATCCGTATGTGATTATGGTGAGTGAGCAGCAGGACTCCACCAAAACCGACTCGGCACGACAGGCCGATTCTGTAAATAAGATTCTTCCCGGGCATACAGGCCCGGCGGGCGTGAATAAAGCGGCCGTTCCGGCCAAAACGGACACATTACATCCTGTGCCAAATAGGGTCCCGTTAAAAACGGATACAATCGTGGCGAAACGGCCGGTAAAAAATAATGGGGTTAAGCAGGCTAAAACCGGTGTGCCGAAAAATGTAAAATCAAAGCCGCAAATCAATGCAGCCAGCGGTCAGCCCGTCGCCGGTGAAACACCGGCGAAAGCGGTTACGGATACGTCGAAGATAAAGCGTGATTCGATCTACATGTCTTCAGACACCCTGGAGACGGTTATCATGACCTATAAAAATTATAAGGCGTACCTGGAGAAGATGCGAATGGCACATATACGCGATACCATGTCAAAGCCAAAACCAAAAGCTAAAGTAAAGGAAAAGCCGTCCAAACTGTTAACGGCAGTTATGGCCGGTGTGCCTGAAGACACCCTGTACCGGCACCGCGATTTTTTTGGCGCACCCAAGCCGGTTGTCGTTGTAAAAAAAGCGCCAAAACCGTTAACCAAGCAGCAACTTGCGCGGGATAGCCTGAAACGAAAATTTACAGCCGACTCAATCGCCACAGCCAGGAAAAACGAGCCGGCCGACACCGCGCGGATAAGAATATTGATAGCGCATCACCATGCCAGGCTCTTTAAATCGGACCTGCAGGCCAGGGCCGACTCTATGTTTTACAGCAGCAGCGATTCAACCATACGCTGTTATGTAAAACCGATGATATGGACCCAGGGCTCGCAATTATCGGGCGATACCATTCACTTGCAGATGAAGAATAAAAAGCTGGATAACATGACCATGTTCCCCAACGCCTTTATTGTGAATATTGAAAAAGACGATTCGACGCATTTTAACCAGGCCGGGGGAAAGCGGATGAAGGGTTATTTTAAAGACGATAAGCTTAACCGGATGGATATCGATGGCAATGCCGAAAGCATCTATTTTTCGCGCGACAGCGGTAAAACAACAGTGAACGGCATGGGCCGGTCCATCAGCAGCCGCATTCGTATTGATTTTAAGGATAACAAAGCCACGAAGCTGGCCTTTTACGTTAAACCGGAAACGAGGTACGGCCCCCTGGAAAAATTCCAGGAAGACGATAAAATATTAAAAGGTTTTATCTGGAAACCAAAGGACCGGCCGGTATCTAAAGAATCTATCCTGCCATCGTATAATAAACGGAAGCAAGCTGCCGAAAAACCAGCCGCAGGGAAAACCAAAGGCGGAAAACCGCCGGGTATAAAAACAAAAGGCATAAAAGAGAAAGCAACGCGCGACGGCACGCAAAACCAAACAATAGATAAGCCCATTTTAAAAGCTGCGGGCGATAGTGTATTAAAAAGGGATACGGCACTAAGATCATCTTTCAAAAAATCGGATGCAAAGAAAGATACTGCCGCAATAAAGCGTTAGTGGTATATTTTGATTATACTATCCCTAATCTGTTCTTCAGCTGGTCGCGATAAGTGCTGCCAATCGGTATTTTTTCGCCGTTGATGGTTAGCTGGTGAACTTCGATCATCGCAATATGCGTGATCGATACCACGAAAGATTTATGCACCCGAACGAACCCGGTTGGCGGCACCAGGTCGAAAATATCGGTCATGTTCTCGCGGATAAGAATATTTTTATCTTTCAGGTGTATGGTTATATAGTTGCCGTCCTTTTCGAGGTAAAGTATGTCCCCCACCTTAACCTGGTACGTTTGTGGGCCGCTTTTGATAAAAATAGTTCCGGCTTCATCCTCTTTGGCTAACGGTTTGTTTTGCGATGAAAGCAGATTCGCGGCCTTATTAATGGCTGTCAAAAACCGTTCGAAAGTGATGGGCTTCAGCAGGTAGTCAACGGCATTGAGATTATAGCTGTCAACCGCGTAATTGCTGTAAGCCGTTGTAAAAATAACCATCGGTTTTGCGCCAAGCGTTTGTATCAATTGCATACCATTAATGTCGGGCATATTGATGTCCAGGAAAATCAGGTCAATCTTTTCGCGGTTCAAAAACTCGATCGCTTTCATCGGCTCGCGGAATATTGCTTTCAGGTCAACCAGGTCACTCTTCCGGCAATACCGTTCGATCACTTCCAGCGCTTTGGGCTCGTCGTCAATAGCTATGCAATTCATTGTTCTGATCATTTGCTTTTTGCCTCACCCCAACCTCTCTCCAAGGGAGAGGGGCTTGTAAACCGGATAAAATAGATAATTTATTATTAAAGTCCTTTCCTTTGGAGAGCCTGCCCGCCGCAGGCAGGGATTTAGGTGAGGCTATGCAATTCATTCTAAAGTAATTCCAAGATTGACAATATACTTGTTATCATCGGTTTTTGTAAATAGCTTGTACTTTCCGGGATATAACAGATCCAATCTTCTTTTCACATTCTCCAGGCCGATGCCACCCTTTTCATGTTCCATCTTTTTAATGCCGTAAATGATGTTCGTGCAACTGAAGGTCAATTGTTTATTTGCTACAGCGATCGAAATATCAATTTCGGATGATTTACCTATCATTACCCCATGCTTAAAGGCATTCTCGACAAATGGGATGAAAAGCATCGGCGCAATATTGACACCGCTTGTATCGGGAGGAAAGTCAAGCCTCACCAACGCTTCATTATCAGCATAGCGCAGCTTGTTAAGCGCGATACAATCTTCCAGGTACTCTATTTCCTTTTTCAGCGGCACTTTTTCCTCATTACTTTCGTAGATCATGTAGCGCATCATTCCGGAAAGTTTGGAAATCCCATCAGCCAGGCTGTCATCGCCCTTTTTCTGTGCCATCGAAAAAAGGTTATTCAATGTATTGAACAGGAAATGCGGGTTCACCTGCGACTTGAGGAATTTGACCTCGGTATCTAATTGTACCGCTGCCAGTTCCGAACGCATCTTCTCGACCCTGGCCCATTCTTTTAAAAAGAAATAGGCTATAGAAAGTCCAAAAACGATAATGAATATAAACAATAACGTATTTGAGAACCCATCTTCCGCAAATATAAACGCTTTTGATTGCTGACGCACTACCTCTCTTCTAACCTTGGCATCGGATACGGCATTGGGTGGGCGATCAACGTTAGTATCTATAACAACCTGCCTTTTATTTTTCAGCCCCGGCGGCGACATTAGCAGCATAGGATCGCTCTTTCTCTGTGCTGGCAACAAAGTATCCACGTAGTTGCTTGTTGCGAAAACTAAGCCAAACCAAACGACGGGCAGAACCACCCTGACCAATACATTTTTGTAGCTCAGCGCCTTTTTGAACACCCAAAAGATATTGCCATAAAATAACACGATCATGAAACCGAGCGTGAGGTATAGATGCGGCGACCAGGTGTGTCTTATGTCCTCTTCCAGTATACTGCCGTTATGATTGATACGCATTTTAATATGCGGTTGGGTAAATGACAGCAGCGTATAGAAAACACCCACCCAAAACGCGATATGAAGCACGATCTCTATCCAGTCTCTTTTCTTAATTGACATCATATAAAACGAAGGTAGCTTCCTGTCAACAGCATCGCTAAATTATGTTACTAATAGGGCCAATTGTTGGCTTAACCTTTTCTTTTTGTTATTGCAGGATACCAAATATCCGTTTTTCGGGAATAGTAAACCGCTATTCATACCAAAGTTTTCAGCTGGCCATCTGGGAAATGTAGTATTGCGTAAAATTACTATGAACATAAAACCACCGTGTACTGCAAAAAAGCTACATTGCTAATAATAGCTTCATTACCATTAAAACAATTAGCACAATGAAAAAGCAATTACTATTGGCCGTCATTTTATTCGGGGCATTTTTTGCAGCTGAAGCCCAAAAGCCGGATACGGCGCGGGTACTGGTACATTATAAGTTTAGCCATGTAATGGATACCACAAACCGGGCGCATCCCTATACGGAAAATATGGTGTTATATACGGGCAAAAGCGCGGGCGCTTACAGGAGTTACGATGGGATAGTATATAAAGAGCAGTTTAAGAAAGCATTTGCCGACGCCGCGGCCGCCAGCCCGGACGGACACCCTATGATAAATAGAAGACATGTGGGTTCATTCACCGAATATTACCAGTTTCCGAATGAGCAAAAATTATTTACAAAAGATGAGCTGATGATCAATAGCTACCTGATAGAAAGCCGAATGCCTGCTATCGAATGGAAGATCAGCAGCGATACGGCGACGTTTGGCGGCTTGCACTGCCAAAAAGCTACCTGTCATTTTAAAGGAAGGGACTACACCGCATGGTTTTGCCCCGACCTGCCGGTGCATGTCGGTCCGTGGAAGCTAAACGGTTTACCCGGCGTCATTGTAGATGCCCGCGATGCAAAAAATGAAGTGGTATTTAAGTTTAACGGCGTGGAAAAAGCAATTCCGACGCCAAAGGGCCAGGCCGCGGTTGCCGAAAAGGATCAACCCCCGATATTGCGCGGTTTGGATGACGACATGAATTTGATAACACCACCGTCAGGCACGATCAAAACCACGCAAAAGGAATTTGATAAACTGAAGCAAACCATGCAGAAGGATCCCCAGGCATTTGCACAAGCCGTTATGGCGGGCAATCGCGCCGACGGCGTTAAAATGGACCCCATCAGGGTTGGAAAGGGTCGTGGTCCTCGTGGGCCTGCGATCAATAACCCGATAGAATTACCAGAAAAAAAATGAGAAAATTAACCCTAAAAGTTATGAACAAACATTTAACAATATGCATATTGCTGGCAATGGCATTCCAGGCAGCCATCGCGCAAACCCCAGACACCGCGCAAGTACTGGTACATTACAAATTCAGCCATGTACGTGATACCAGCAACCGGGACCATCCCTATACCGAAAATATGGCCCTGTACATTGGTACAACCTCAAGCGCCTACAGAAGCTATGATAAAGTGCTTGAGGAGGCCGAATTTAAAAAGCAGCTGCAGGCCGCAATGGCCGCTTCGCCCGACGGTCGTATTAGCATTAACAGGCAAAGGAGGGGGTCAGGTGCGGAGTATTACGAGTTTCCTAATGAAAATAAACTGGCAAGGAAAGACCAGCTGGTTATGGAAACCTATCTTATGGAAGATGCCATGCCGGCTATCGACTGGAAAATAAGCAGTGATACCATGGCATTCGGCGGGCTGCATTGCCAGAAAGCCACGGCTCATTTTAAAGGCCGGGATTATACAGCGTGGTTCTGCCCCGACTTGCCGCTGCATGTCGGGCCGTGGAAGCTCAACGGCCTGCCCGGCGTGATCGTGGAGGCATACGATGCCAAAAAAGATGTGCAGTTTATGTTCGATGGTGTAGAAAAGGTAGTGATTACGCCTAAGCCGGACGATCAGCCTTCCGCATCAAAGGCTAACGGCCCGGGGCCGATGACCGTGAGGATCGGCATGGACAATGGAGGCGACCCCAATATTATAAAGCTGCCTAAAGATGCTATCAAAACTACCGATAAAGAATTTGCCAAATTGGACGCGGCCATGCGCAAAGATCCCGATGCTTTTGTGCAATCGCAGTTGGCCGCGCGCAATGCTAATTTGCCGGCTGGCGCGGATCACATCCGGATGAAGATAAAGGTGGGCCCGCAGGCGGTTATAAACAACCCTATCGAGCTGCCGGGTAAGTAATATGCGTTTTATACGACCCTTTATACTATTGCTATGCGGCATAACGCTTTCTATGTCTTGCTTTGCCCAGGGAAACATTCACGGGACGGTTAAGGACAGCACCGGTAAAGCCGTGCCATTCGTTACTGTTAGCTTGAAAAACAAGGCACGCAACGCCATTGTGGCTTACACCACAACAGCTAATGATGGAACTTACAGTCTTTCGCTTCCCCGGGGCCAAAACATAGACAGCATTGCAGTGGAAGTGCGGAGCATGGGTTATAAAAACCAGGTGAAAAGCATTATTGGCACAGCGCCTGTTGATTTTGTATTACAGACTTCCGTCAACCAGTTGCAGGCGGTGGTGATCAAAAGTAGCAGGCCGGTATTGCGTGTGAATGGTGATACGCTGAGCTATAAAGTATCCGAATTCGCCAACCCCCAGGACAGGACCATAGGTGAAGTGATCAAAAAGCTCCCCGGGATAACCGTAGCTGCCGATGGCACGATCAGTTATAACAACAAGCCGATCAGTACGGTGTATATCGGTGGCGATAACCTGTTGGACGATAAATACAGCATCGCCACCAACACCATCCCGCAAGGGGTGGTCGACAAGGTGCAGGTGATCCAGAATGACCAGCCGATCAAAGCGCTGCAAAATAAGGTGATGAGCGACGATGTGGCCCTGAACCTGCAAATTAAAAAGGGCGCAAAGCTGCAGATGGTAGGTCAGGAAAGTATTGGTGCGGGCTTGCCCGGCAATTATGATGCAGACCTGAACGCGATGATGTTTAAGGATAAATACAAGGCGATCAATTATCTGAACGGAAACAACACCGGCTATGACCTGACGCAGGATTTGCTATCGCATAATTATAGCGACTACATGCAGCGTATCGATAACACGGTACCCGCTACGGTGCTGTCCCTTGGCGCAGTAAATACACCTGCTTTGGCGGAGAGCCGGTACCTGTTTAACCAGGCCGGTATTTTAAACCTGAATAACCTGGTTAACCTAAAAAATGGGATTCACCTAAGATTGAATGCTTATTACCTGCACGATACCCAAAAGCAGGATTACAGCCAGCGGACTACTATTTTTCTGCCGGGCGATACGGTGCATTATACGGAAACGCAGCACAACCAGTACCGACCGGATATATTTCATGCTGAATTTACCCTGAATGTGAACCGGGACAAGTATTACCTGAATAATGTGCTTTTAATGGATGATAACCGTTCGGCATGGAATTCGGCGCTCAATACCAATGCAAGTATGGTCGGGCAGAACTTCCGCGATAATTCATTCAGCTTCTCCAACGAATTTAACCTGATCAAATCGCTGAAATCGAATCATATCATCCAGGCTTATTCTTATTTCAGCCATACATCCGAGCCGGAGAACCGTGTCATACAATCCAATTATAACGATTCGTTGTTCAATCATGGGATTCCTTATTCGCAATTGCTGCAAAACGTAAATGTCCCTGCCTGGTATACAAACAACTATTTTTCGTTCAAGATACCGGGAAATGTTGTCACACAGAGCTTCAGGGCGGGTCTTAGCCTGCAGTCCCAAACGCTGACATCGAACCTGGGTGTTGTGCAGAACAATAATAACGTCAACCTGGAATCAGACAGTGCGGTTAATCATCTCAACTGGATGAAGAAGAAGGCTTATACCGAATTGGCCTATGACATACCAGGCGATAAGCTCAAAGCCAACCTCACACTGCCGCTCGTTTTGCAGCAGATCAATTATTCGGATACCACTTACGCGCTGAACAGGAGCCTGACCCGACTGTATTTTAACCCGCAATTCAGGATGAAATACCAGGTCGGTATGGAAAACTACCTGAACCTGGCGTACAGCTACCGGAACCAGGTTGGTACCATCGAAGATATTTACCAGGGAGCCATCCTGACGGATTATCGCAGCTTATATGCCAACAGTCCCGAGCTGACCCTACAGCAAAACCAGCAGGCCGGGGCAGGGTTCAATTACCGCAAGGCGCTTACACTGTTCTTTTTTAGCATTAACGCAGTTTATAGCCATATCAGCGCCAATAACATTGCATCGAGCATCATTACCAATAATATCCAGGAGCGCGTGATGCTGCCTTATCCCAACAGCACTGACTCCTGGACGCTGAGCAGTTCCGCCAGTAAATATTCATTTGCATTGCGGACTACCTTTAGCGGTGGTGTACAATGGCGAAGCAACCGCTCGGTGGAGATACAGAATAATGTGCTGCTTCCTTTTAACACCATTACCGAAACACTCTCATTTGGCGCCGATACCAAGGTGAGCGACCAGGTCAATTGCAGCTACAAAGCTACCGGTATTCAAATTGAAAGTCACTCGGCAGCAGAGACTTCAGCTTTTCACGTCGATCAATTGCAACAGCAGGCCTCGGTGTACTATAACCCAACAGATGAACTGCAATTCAAGTTAGCCGGCGAGCATTACTTTACCCGCCAGCAGGGCAACGCCGATCTGAAATACTTTTTCGCAGATGCGTCGGCAAAGTTCAGGATCAAATCCTGGAAAACTGATTTTGAGCTGAGCGCGGTAAATTTCCTGAACGTAAGAAATTACAATGCGCTTTACTTGTCGGGCAATATGTTTACGTCAAGCTCTTATAGCCTGCCCGGAAGAATAATACTGATCAAAGTGCTATTTAATATCTGATTGCAGGAAGCAAAAGTTATATGCTTATATAAAATGCCGCCTCAAAAACGTGGCCCGGCTCAACCTTTTGTATGTCTTCCTTTTTACTGATATCAACCTGGCGGCCTTCGGTATCTGCGCAGCCCAGCCATGGTTCGATGCATACAAAGTTTCCGCCGCCTTTTGCCCAAATGCCTAAATAATTAAAATGCGGGAACTCGACCGATACCGATTGATCGTGCCTGGTGCTTTTGATGCATACCTCTTTCGAGCGCAAATTTTTAAATACCAGCGCATCGTCCTTAAACAGGTCGCGCGTAAGCTGCAGCCTATTGCCGGGATTCGGCACGGTTCGCGTTTCGCCGGTAAAAAAACCTTCAGGCGATATCAGGTGGGTTGTTAGTTTTTCTTCGAGCTCGAATTCCAGGTAATAATCCTCGTAGTTTTCGCCGGCATTAAAAGGCACGTTAAACGCAGGGTGCCCGCCTACCGAAAAATAAATGATCCTTTTTTCGAGGTTGATAAGCTTGTAGGTAATGCGCACTGCGTTTTCGATAAGCGTGTACAATACCTGGAAATCGAATTTATACGGATATACCTGCAATGTTTTTTCGCTGTATGGCTGCGAGAACGCTGCATGGGCTGCGTCACGCTCCAATAAAATAAATTCCGAATGACGGGCGAAACCATGCCTTACCATGGGATATGTTTTACCAAACACTTCCAGTTCATCGTTGATCAGCGCGCCCACCACCGGGAACAGGTTTGGAGCATGCCACGGCCAAATAGCCGCGTCGGCCTGCCATAAATGTTCCGCGCCGGTGGCTTTATTAAAAATAGAGGTAAGCTGCGCTCCTTTTGTGCTGATATCAACTTTCAGGTGCTCGTTTTCAAGGGTAGCCATAGGCGATAGCGATGTGTGTTGATTGAAAAACGGGTTAAAGTTAAAATTTGTTTTTAGATTGTATAGCGCGTGGTGAGGAAATGGTTTGTTTAGATTGAAAGGGGGCTGTTGAAAATTGAGTTAAATAAATTTCGTTCCGTGGTTTTAGTTGAGCTAAACCGGAGAGTTATATCGCGTTGTGTTTTGGGCGTTGCCCTGCGGGCCGGGCTTTCCATTCATACATGGTTTGGCCTGTCATGGTGAGCTCGTCGAACCACGGTTTCCCTGCCTGACGGCAGGCAGGCATTGCAATCCCTAACGCGGTTGGCAACAAAAGAAAAGTCATGCGTCATGCTATATTTGCAAACGATGAATAGGTGTTGGCTTGCGCCATCTGCACATTAATCATCATCATCCTTTTTCTTCTTTTCCAAAATCACAAATGCGCTGTGTTTTGGGGCCGGCATCACCGAGCTTTCGCCTTTTATAGATTTCCAAACTACCTCATTCAGGTCCCTGTCGGGAACGGCATCTTCTTTTGCGAAGTTGAACGATTGCGAACGTTTACTGCTCTCATTCACGGCCATATTACGCTGCTGTAAGCTTACCTGGGCGGCTTTGACATGATAAGGGGTAAAGTCCGGTTTATTGGTGAAGCATTCATACAACGGCATGGCCGCGGCATCGTACTGGCTCATAGGGGGCAGACCTAATATAAGCTCTATGGTGCGCAACACGCCCGATGTTGAATACATATTATGGATAACCGCGTTACGCTTTACATACGGGCCCGCAACAAATACCGGCGAGCGGTGGGCGTCTACATGGTCGGGCCCGTTCTGGGCATCGTCTTCCAGGATAAATACAACCGATTCCTTCCAGATGCTGCTTTTTGAAAGATGTTCTAAAAACCTGCCGATGCCCTGGTCGTTATCGGCGACCGCTGAGATGGGTGATATCGCGCCTTTTCGTTGTCCGCTGGTATGATCGTTGCATATCCTGATGGTATTGAACTGCGGCACTGCGTTTATAGCCAGTAGCGAATCAAAATCGTGCGCCCATATCGCCTCGCGTTTTATGTCTGGTATGGAAAGATCGAAACTTGGCGATTGGGTGCAGGAATGGCCCTTTAACGATTTAATATTCACCGTTCCGAATTCCGCAAATTCGCCGTAGGTGCGATAGCTTACACCTGCTCGCTTGCAATAATCCCAAATATACCCGTCGCGCGGGTTGCCGGCATCGCGTTCACCTTCGCTATCATAATTCCCGCCGCGGCCGCCATAGCTGGTGGGCCAGGTTTTTTCGATAAAATCGGTAGCATAAGCCGCCGTGCTCCAGTTGTGCCCATCGGCGCTAACCTCGGCATCGACATAAAAATTATCCAGCAACACAAACTCATTGGCAATGGCATGGTGATTTGGCGTTACTTTATTCCCAAAAATGCATAACGAAGTGTCGCCGTTGCCGCGGGGGTCATCGCCCATAACCTGGTCGTACGTACGGTTTTCCTTTATGATATAGAACACGTGTTTTATCGGCGACTTGCCCCCGCGCGTACGCGGAATAGGATTGCCTTCCATGCCAGGTGCTACCCGGGTTACTTTATTACTGAACGGCGTATTGGCATATACCTGCCTGGTATATAGCTTAAGCTGCGCGGCCTGAGGCACGGTAATAAACGAAAGCGTGCCCCAAAATAGCCCGCCGATGTATTGTTCCTTGCTGTTTACAGCTCCCGATTGATAGCCGCTGTTGTCGGCTTTTTTTACCGGCTGCGGGCCGCGCGGGTTGGCCATGGAAGTAAAGCCCTTGCCGTTAGAGATGATGATCTTATTGCCTAAAGTTTTTACGTTGGTTGGGTACCAGCCTACCGGGATAAAACCCAGGCTATGGCTGCTGCCGGGCTTGCTTACATCAAATACGGCCAGGCAGTTGTTATCGGCGTTGGCTATATAGAGTGTTCTTTCATCCGGCGACAACGCCAGCCCGTTGGTGGTTGAGCCAGTAAGACGGGTGGGGTATAAGGCTGTTGCGATAACCTCCGCCGTGTTATTAGTTTTGGTGTTAATGACTGATACCGAATTGTCGTTGGCATTAGCCGCAAATAACAATGTGCCTTTTTTATTTAACAACAGCTCATTCGGGTGGCTGCCAGCCGCTATATTGGTTATTTCGCCGGTAAGGGTGTTATAGCGGGTAACCGAGCCGCCGCCCCAAATAGAAATATACAAGGTCTTTTCATCGGGCGAAAGGATGCAGCTATAAGCTTCAGCGGCTAATTTTATACGTTTTATCGTGTGCCGTGTGATTGGGTCGACCACATATAAAGCGCTGTCTTCCTTGGTAACAACGTACAGGCGCGTATTGCTTTTGTTAACCGCGATGCCGGTTGGGCAAACCTTGTTTTTTGGCCAGGACCGGGGCGCCAGTTTTATCGTGTCGGCTTTGCCGATCTTATTATTTTCGATATGAAAAACCATTATCCAGTTGTCGTTACCTCCCGACGCGTACAGCCTGGTTTCATCGTGGCTAAACGCCAGTCCGTACCATGCTTTGCCCACGATCCTTTCGTCGAGCTTTTTTTCGGTTTTGGGATCGAAAAGCTGGATGGATTGGGTACTCTCGCCGTTATTGGTTACAGCCAATAACCTGCCCGATGCCGATAGCTGCATGTTTAAAGGCAGATCGCCCAATGGCAGCGCGCGGCCTGCGGGGCTCAGTTTCCAGCCGTTGGGCAGCAGTACCTGCCCGGTTGTATGCATCTTCCCCGGTGTTTGGCCGAACGATGACAGGGTTAATGCGGCGAATAGGACAATCAGGATAGTTCTCGGTTTCATAACAGGGTTTATTGGAACTCAAAAATACAGATTGGTTTTGTTTTATGCAGGGGTTTACATAAAGTTAATGCATGTGTATGCCGACATAAAAGTCGGCTGCGCTCGCAAGGACATAGTTTATTTATTTAGTCTGCAACGTAACCGTCGCCCCCTGCAACCCATCTGCTGACGCGGTGAATGTAATAAGCCCGGCCTTCTCCTTTGATTGCACAATGGCCAGCGCCAGCCCGTTAAACGCTTTGCGGTAATTAGCCTTAAAGGGATCGTGACTCACTTCGTCGCCGTTATCCACGCCTGCTATAAAACCGGGCCCGTTAATTTTAAAATCTACCCGGTTATCGGCATTCGGTACCAAATTTCCATTCTTATCTAATATTTTTACCGTGATGAACGACAAGTCTTTGCCATCAGCTTTGATATTTTTCCGGTCGGCAATCAGCTCGATTTTAGTAGGGGCGCCGGCGGTATGGATCTCGCGGATTAAAACAACCTTTCCGTCCTTGCGGGACACGGCTTTCAGTGTGCCCGGCTCATATTTCAGCCGCCACATCACGTGCAGGTCGTCGCCGGTTTTCTTTTTCACGCCCATTGATTTGCCGTTAAGAAATAGCTCGACCTCGTCGGCATGGTTGTAAAATGCCCAAACGTCAACGGTTTTGCCCGGTTCCCAGTTCCAATGCGGGAAGATGTGCAGTACGGTTTTGTTGGTCCATTCGCTTTGGTACATGTAATAAATATCCTTAGGGAAGCCGGCCAGATCGATAATGCCAAAGTACGAACTGCGCGACGGCCATGAATAGGGCGTTGGCTCGCCTAAATAGTCAAAGCCCGTCCAGATAAACATCCCCGAAAGGAAATCGTATTTCTTCATCACCTTCCAGGTCGCTTCGTGGGTAGAACCCCATGCCGGACGAACATTGTCATAAGCCGAGACGCTATTATCGGGATTCCCCTCTTTAAATGGCCTATCCCACCTTGACGGCCATATCCGTATGCTGTCGGAAGGCATGTCGTAATGCCCCCGGGTTTCAAGGCCCGAAGTCGTTTCGGTCGCTATAAACTTTTTCCCCGGAAAACGGTCGTGAAAAGTGGCATAATCAAATTCGTGGTAGTTATACCCGATCAAATCGAGCGCGCCCGACTGTATAATTTTATTGTTTTTATCAGGCCGGTCATTCGCGGCTGTGATCGGCCTTGTTCTATCCAGGCTGTGCACAATGCCTGCCAACTCCGGCGCGATGCGCAGGGCGCTGGTATCGCCCTGCTGCGGGATCTCGTTGCCGATGCTCCAGATGAAAACGCTGGGATGGTTGCGGTCGCGTAAAATTTGGTCTTCCAAATCGCGCTTATGCCATTCTTTAAAATACAGGTGATAATCGTATTTGGCTTTCCGCCATTCCCAGCAGTCAAACGCTTCATCCATTACGATAAAGCCCATTTTATCGCAAAGATCCAGCAACTCGGGCGCTGGCGGGTTATGCGAGGTGCGGATGCCGTTGCAGCCCATCGCTTTCAGCATTTGCAGCTGGCGCTCCAGCGCGCGCGTATTTATAGCAGCGCCCAGGCTGCCCAGGTCGTGGTGGTCGCAAACGCCAAGTATCTTCATGTATTTGCCGTTTAGCGAAAAGCCTTTGTCGGGATCGAAATTGAAATAGCGGATGCCAAGAGGAGTGGTGTAAGTATCGATGATTTGACTTCCTATTAAAAGCTGGCTAACTACCTTGTACAAGTATGGGTGGTCGACCGACCAAAGGTGCGGGTTTGTTATCGTCAATTCCTGCGGCACCATAAACGGGGACGTATGAGCGTTGACCACCTTTGAAGTGATGCTTTCAACCTTATTGCCTGCTTGGTCATAAACTGCGGTTTTCAGTTGAATGTAAATCGGCCTCACATTAGAACGAACACCTTTAAGCTTTCCGTCCTCGCCAACAATAAATGTTTTATTCGTCTGTCTAAGATTTTCCGCGTGGTTAATAGTTGTTTGAATTTTTACGGTTGCCGATGCACTTGTCACTTTCGGCGTGGTTACATACGTTCCCCAATGACCTATCGCAACATCGCTTGTCGTCACCAGCCAGACATTCCTGTAAATTCCTGATCCCGAGTACCAGCGCGAGTTAGGCTGAACCGAATTATCTACCTTTACGGCGATCACATTGCTCTTTGCGCCATAGTTTAAATAGGGCGTCAGCTCATAACGGAACGAGATATAACCATTGGGCCGGAAGCCGAGATGATGGCCATTTATCCACACGTCGCTTTTTTGGTATACACCATCAAAATCAATATAAACCGGCTTGTTTTTTTGATCGCCACGCATGGTAAACGTTTTACGGTACCAGCCGATTCCGCCCGGCAGGGCGCCGCCCTCGGGCGTGGCGGGGTTATCCTTGCTGAATTTCCCCTCAATACTCCAATCGTGCGGGAGGTTCAGCATCCGCCAGTTGGCGTCAGTCAGGCCTACACTTTCTCCATCCTTTACGTCGCCCAGGTGAAAATGCCAGCCTTTATCAAAATCAGCGACGGTACGGGTCTGCTGCCCATATCCTGCTAAAGTGAATAATACAGAGATCAAAGACAATCCGAGTAAACGGCCCGTCTTTTTAACAAAAGGATCAGTTGAAAGCATAATCAGTTTATTTAGGAATAACTGTAAACAGGACACTAAATTAGAAATTATTTATGAATAGTTAATTTTGTATATTAGCTATATAATACGAGATAATGAAAAAGAATACGGTTATAGAAACCCTCGATTCATTCGAAGATGAGTTTGAGACCGAAAAACTCATTGAAAGGCTTTTGTTTGTCGAGAAAGTTGAAAAAGGATTAAAAGATGTTGAAGAGGGTAGAGTGCTGAATTATGAAGAAGCAAAGCAGAAGTTTTTTGACAAGTGGAACAAATAACCATTGTAATTACCGACTCGGCGTACACTGATTTGGAAGACATAGAAAATTACATTTCACTGGATTCTCCCGCAATTGCGAGAAGGTTTGTTAATACAATTTTCGATAAAATTGATCAATTATATCGTTATCCCTCATCCGGAAAACCTGTACGGGGACTATCGAATAATTCTATTAGGGAACTGCTTCTTAATAAGTACCGCATTATCTATCAAATAGTGGACGAACGACAAATTAATATCCTGAGAATTGTGCATGGTTCTATGCTATTGGACCTGGAAATTTGACCTTTATTCCAACCTTCCAACATCTTTCGTATTTTTGCAGTATGAATACCGATTCCATTAAGCTGCTTCCCGGCCGTTACTGTAATTCGCTTACGGAGTATTCGCGTTTTGTGACCCGCGAGGTGACTATCGGCGATGTACCGATGGGCGGCAGTAATCCTATCCGTATTCAAAGCATGACCACCACCGATACCATGGACACTATAGCCACGGTGGAGCAGTCGGTCAGGATGATAGAAGCGGGCTGCGAGTATGTACGCATCACAGCGCCCAGTATTAAAGAAGCCCAAAACCTGGCCGAAATAAAAAAACAATTGCGGCAGCGCGGTTATAACACCCCATTGGTTGCCGATATCCATTTTACTCCTAATGCTGCCGAAGTGGCCGCGCGCATTGTTGAAAAAGTGCGCGTAAATCCCGGCAACTATGCCGACAAAAAGAAGTTCGATCAGATAGATTATACGGACGTCCAGTACCAGGGTGAGCTGGAGCGCATTTACCAAAAATTTACCCCCCTTGTAAAAATATGCAAGGAGTATGGGACGGCGATGCGCATAGGCACCAACCACGGTTCGTTGTCTGACCGTATTATGAGCCGTTACGGCGATACACCGCAGGGCATGGTGGAGTCGGCGATGGAGTTTATGCGGATGTGCGAGACGCTGAATTATTATAGCCTGGTGATCTCCATGAAATCGAGCAACCCGCAGGTAATGGTACAGGCTTACCGGCTACTGGTTGAAACGATGGTTAATGAAGGGATGAATTACCCTTTGCACCTGGGCGTGACCGAAGCCGGCGACGGCGAGGACGGCCGTATAAAATCCGCAGTCGGTATCGGAACATTATTAGAAGATGGTTTGGGCGATACAGTTCGTGTATCCCTCACCGAAGAACCCGAAGCCGAAGCCCCGGTAGCGATTGCCTTAGTGAAAAGATATGTCGAAAGGGTAAAAGGCGAAAGATTAAAGGTAAAAGGCAGTGTTGCCGAAGATGAAAAAAACCTTTCACCTTTCACCTTTCACCCTTCACCTTCTTCACACTCACCCTACGAATACAAACGCCGCTCTACCTATGAAGCCAATGCCTTTATCGGTGGCCACATGGTGCCGCGCGTCGTGATCGATCTTTCGCGCCAGAATTTAAAAGACCCCGCTGTTTTAAACGATGCGGGTTACCTTTATTCACCGGCGCTTGACAAGTACAATATGGCCGAGCAATCCGTCGATTTTGTTTACCTCGCCGATCAATTGCCTTCTTTTACGTTACCGGGGAATTTAAAGCAGCTTTACAACTATAATACATGGCAAAAGCTGGATGAGAAAACCAATTGCCACCCGGTATTTTCTTTAAAAGAATACATCGGTGCAACCCACCGGACTTCCGCCTTGAACATGGTGAAGTTAACCTCAGCAGATCTCGATACCGAAGATTTCGCTTTATTGCCATTTGATAAATCGCTGGTATTTATATTAGAGACAAGCGCGCTGCACGGTATGGCCGACCAGCGCTCGTTTTTCTTTAAACTGGAAGAATTGGGATTGGATGTACCTGTCATTATTAAAAGAGATTACAGTTCGGCCTTTTTGACTCAAGACTCAAGACTCAAGACTCAAGACTTGCAACTTTACGGCGCTACCGATCTCGGCGCTTTGCTGGTAGATGGCTTCGGCGACGGTATCTGGATCGACGCCCCGGAAATTCCGCTAAACGTTATTACCTCAACCTCTTTTGGAATTTTGCAGGCGACACGGTCGCGCATATCTAAAACGGAATATATATCTTGTCCCAGCTGCGGGCGCACACTATTCGATCTGATGGTGACCACGCAGATGATCCGCAGCCGCACCAGTCACCTTAAAGGCTTAAAGATCGGCATCATGGGCTGCATCGTGAACGGTCCCGGCGAAATGGCCGACGCCGATTATGGATATGTTGGCTCGGGCACGGATAAAGTTACTTTATACCGGGGTAAGGAAGCCGTCAAGAAAAACATCAGCTCGGCCAATGCGCTTGATGAATTGATCGGGCTGATCAAAGATGATGGGAACTGGATAGAGCAGCAAGATATATAACTGTCCGCTAAAACAAAACGTCACGATATTCGGGCCTTGTTTCCAATCGTTTTTTCGCAAAGTGGCAAAGCGGTGAAATTCTTTTGTGATATTTCCTCGCGTAATCCACAACCGCTTTTACAAGCTGATCGCCAAGCCCTTTTCCCTGGTAAGCCTCATCAACCCCTGTGTGCACAATAACCATTTTTACCGGGCCCGCAAACATATACTGCATTTCTCCGATGCGTTTACCACCATCTTCTATAAAAAAACTGCCGCGTTTGCCGTCGTTTTCGTTTTTGATTTGCATATTTTTATTAATGTTTATTTGCATGGTACTTTTTTCCCGATTAAGCGACTATCGTTAAATTGCCTGAACATGGTGTAATTTAATAAAGTTAATTTACGCGGAATGAAAAAAAGCGCCTTTACAGTCATTTGGTTTTTGATCATATCACAAACCAATGCCTTTTGCCAGTTTAATAGCAGTCAAACCGGTCAGCCGGTTTCCAAATTAACAACCTTTTTAACAAGGCGCTCTGCCGAGAAATCGTACCTTCATTTCGATAAACCGTACTATGCGGCAGGGGATACGATTTATTTTAAAGCGTATGTGACCCTGGGCGAAAAACACAGGTTGTCGGATTTGAGCGGGGTATTGCATGTGGAGCTGCTGAACACGAAGAACAAGGTGGATCAATCCATCAAGCTGCAGATAACAGATGGCGTGGCCTGGGGTGATTTCGCCCTGCCCGACTCGCTGCCGGCAGGCAATTACCGGGTAGTAGCCTATACCCAATGGATGCGGAACGACGGAAACTATTTTGAGCGAACCATCCCTGTGGGTTCGCTGCAAGGCAGAATACCCGAAAGCGGTATTCATTCCAAACCGGTGAATGAAAAAGCCGACCTGCAGTTCTTCCCCGAAGGGGGGCAGCTGGTGACAGGCGTTACTTCAAAAGTAGCCTTCAAGGCCGTTGGGATAAATGGCCTGGGGTTGAATGTGACGGGTGTTATTACCGACAATACAGGGGCAGAAGTAAGCCGGTTTACTTCAACCCGCCTCGGCATGGGCTCTTTTTATCTTGATCCATTGCCGGGCAAAACCTATTCGGCAAAAGCTTCCTTTGCCGACGGGTCTACAAATACCATTAACCTGCCTGTGGCAAATTCAAGCGGGATCATCTTATCGGTCAATAATGATTCTGTCCAAAAAGCAAGTGTAAAAATAGAAGCCAATGCAGCTTACTTTAGCGAAAATAAAGACAAGGATTATACCCTGCTTATTTATTCGGGCGGGGTGGCAACCACCGTTAACCTGAAGCTGGACAGCGCCATCGTTACTTTAGACATTTTAAAGCGCAGACTGCATACGGGCGTTGCTACCATTACCTTGTTTTCCGCTGCCAACGAGCCGCTGGCCGAACGGTTGATCTTTGTTCAGAATTACGATCAGCTGAGCCTGGAAGTAAGCAGCGATAAAACGGTCTACGCAAAAAGGGGGGAAACGAATATCAGCCTAAAAGCTATCGACCGCAGGGGTGAGCCGGCATCGGGGCATTTCTCCGTATCGGTTACCGATGAAAGCTTGGTACCGGTGGATGAGAACAGCGAAAACACCATCTTTACCGACCTGCTGCTCACCTTCGACCTGAAGGGAACCATCGAACAGCCCAACTACTATTTTACCAACATTAATGATAAAACAAACGCCGACCTGGACCTGGTTATGCTTACCCACGGTTACCGCAGGTTTGAATGGGAAAAACTGCTGAGCAATGAATACCCGCCCATCGCTTTTCAGCCCGAAAGAGGGCTGGAGATCAGCGGAAAGGTGACTAACCTGTTCGGCAAGCCCATAACCAAAGGCGCGGTTACGTTAATACCAGCCAAAGGCGGCCCGATGCTTAGTGCGATCTCGGATAATAAAGGAATGTTCCGTTTTTCAAACCTCGTTTTTAACGACACCACGCATTTTGTATTGAGCGCCGTGAATGCCAAAGGAAGAAACTCAACAAAGCTTACTTATTTTGCTGATAAACCGCTACCGATAGCCAATCTAAACTTAAACCAGGGTGCACCCGTTACCGACACCGCCATGAGCGCTTACCTGGCTGCCGACAAGCAGCAGCGCGACGATCTGATCAAATACGGCTTTAAAGGAAGGCTGTTAAAACAGGTGAATATTCACGAGAAGAAACGTGACGACCAATATCGTACCCAGAGCCTTGCAGGCGCGGGGCACGCTGACCAGGTGATGCACGCGGACGAAATTGAGCAGATTGGGGGTACGCTGGCGACAAGTTTAGATGGGAGATTGCATGGTGTTGGATTTATGAGAGATCCAACGGGAGCCGCAGTTGCTTATTTAAGGGCCCCGCCAGGCGGGCCCATATTAGTAGTAGTAGATGGAATAGAAGTGAGTGGAGGTTTAGACGTTAATGGTAACAATCTTCCTTTTGACATTAATCAAATCCCATCGTCGCAAATAGAAACCGTCGAAGTTTTAAGATTTGCCAGAGCCAGTGTGTACGGCATAGAAGGAGGAAACGGAGTACTGGTAATCACTACCAAACAAGGCGGTGGCCGGGATATTAAGGATATTGCTTCAATTGGCGTTTTGCCCATTACACCAACAGGCTTTTATAAAGCCAGGGAGTTTTATTCGCCAAAGTATGAGAATACGAATGTCAGCTGGCAGCACGATCACCGTTCAACCATTTATTGGCAACCGGAGGTGCAAACCGGCAAGGACGGCAGGGCAACAGTTGACTACTTTAATGGTGATGGAGCGGGAACTTACAGGGTAGTAATTGAAGGCATCGATGATAACGGAAACCCGGGCCGGCGTGTTTACCGATATAATGTGGAATAATATCAAATGAAAAAAACAGCTGCGATACTGTCTTTGGTTTTTTCCTTGTTTTTTTGCGTAAACGCGAAGGGTCAAACTGCGGCCGTTTCGAAATTGACAGCCTTACTGTCCGGTCATGTTTCGGAGAGAGCCTACCTGCATTTCGACAAGCCCTATTATGCGTCAGGCGATACCATCTATTTTAAGGCATATTTAACCCTGGGTGAAAAACACCAGCTGTCGGATATGAGCGGCGTATTGCATGTGGAGCTGCTGAACACGAAAAACAAGGTGGATCAATCCATCAAGCTGCAAATAACCGGCGGCGTGGCCTGGGGCGATTTCGCCCTGCCCGATTCGCTGCCCGCAGGCAACTACCGGGTTTTGGCATATACCCAATGGATGCGCAACGACGGTAACTATTTTGAGCGGTCCATTCCCGTCGGTTCGCTGAACAGCAGGGGGCCCGAAAGCGGCATCCATCCCAAACCAATGAATGAAAAGGCCGACCTGCAGTTCTTCCCCGAAGGGGGGCAGCTGGTTGCCAGAATAACTTCCAAAGTAGCTTTCAAGGCCGTGGGTGTAAATGGGTTAGGGTTAGATGTTCACGGTGTAGTTGTCGACAATACCGGGGCCGAAGTAAGCCGCTTTGCTTCAACCCGCCTCGGCATGGGCTCCTTTTACCTTGATCCTTCGCCGGGCAAAACCTATTCGGCAAAAGTTTCCTTTGCCGACGGGTCCACGAATACCATTAACCTGCCTGCGGCAAATGCGAGTGGTATTGCCTTATCGGTCGATAATGATTCTATCCCGAAGGCAACAGTAAAAATAGAAGCGAACGGGGCTTACTTCAGCGAGAATAAAGACAAGGATTATACCCTGCTCATTTACTCCGGCGGGGTGGCAACCACGGTTAACCTAAAGCTGGACAGCGCCGTTGTAAAGCTCGACGTATTAAAACGGAAGCTGCGTACCGGCATTGCCACCGTTACGCTGTTCTCACCGGCCAACGAGCCGCTGGCCGAACGCTTGATCTTTGTTCAGAATTACGACCAGCTGAACATGGAAGTAAGCAGTGATAAAACGGTCTACGCAAAAAGGAGAAAAACGAATATTAGTATCCGGGCCATCGACCGCAGAGGTGAGCCGGCAGCCGGGCATTTTTCCGTATCGGTTACCGATGAAAGCCTGGTACCGGTGGATGAGAACAGCGAAAACACCATCCTTACGGACCTGCTGCTCACCTCCGACCTGAAAGGAACCATCGAACAGCCCAACTACTATTTTATCAACATGAATGATAAAACAAACGCTGACCTTGACCTGGTGATGCTGACTCATGGTTACCGCAGGTTTGAATGGAAAAAACTATTAAGCAATGAATACCCGCCGATCGCTTTTCAGCCTGAAAGAGGGCTGGAAATAAATGGCAAGGTGACCAACCTGTTCGGCAAGCCCATAATACACGGAACGGTTACCCTGATACCGGCCAAAGGCGGCCAAGTATTAAGCAGCGTATCGGATGATAAAGGAATGTTCCGTTTTTCAAATCTCGTCTTTAACGACACCACGCATTTTGTATTGAGCGCCGTTAACGCCAAAGGAAGAAACTCGACCAAGCTTACATATTTTGCTGATAAGCCGCTATCGATAGCTAATCCAAATTTACATCAGCCTGCAACCGTTGCCGACACCGCCATGAACACTTTCCTGGCTGCCGACAAGCAGCAGCGCGACGACCTAATCAAATACGGCTTTAAAGGCCGGATGCTGAAACAGGTGAATATCCACGAAAGGAAAAAGGACGATAAGTACGAAACGTCTGGTATGTTAGGAGCCGGACATGCAGATCAGGTAATCCATTCGGATGTATTGGCACATGGCGGTGGCTCAGTATCATCTACACTCATAGGTAAAGTGAAAGGAATTCATTGGTATCCTACCGCCAATGGCCTAAAATTTATCCCGGCCCAAAACGGTTCTAATGCACCCATGTCTGTAGTTATTGATAATAGCCCTGGAGATTTGGACGATGTGCCTGTCAGCCTGGTTGAAACAGTCGAGATATTTAAAGGAGCCAATGGCGCTATCTATGGGAGCCTTGACGGCGTCATTGTTGTAACCACAAAAAGTGGCGGTTCAAAAGCACGCGACATCGCCTCGATCGGAGTTTTGCCCATTACACCAGTTGGCTTTTATAAAGCAAGAGCGTTTTATTCGCCAAAATATGATCATCAGGAATTGGCGGGTAAACAACGCGACCTGCGCTCAACGGTCTATTGGAAACCGGAGTTGATCACCGATAAAAGCGGCAGCGCCACGTTCGGTTTCTACAACGCAGATGGAACCGGTACTTATCGGATGATAATTGAAGGCATCGATAACAAAGGCAACCTGGGCAGGAAGGTCTACAAATACAAGGTTGAATAATTACCTCCGGTTTATAAAAATTTAACGTAAATAAAATATAAACGACACCGGTCACCGTCGGCAAGTCGAACTATACGTTTATATTTACGTCCATTATGGATACCCGCAGGAATTTTATAAAAAAGGCAGCTTTATTAGCCGGCGCAACCGGCCTGGCCGGCGCTTTGCCGGCCTCTGTCCAAAAAGCATTGGCCATTAATCCTCCGGCCGGAAGTACTTATATGGACGCCGAACACGTGGTGATACTGATGCAGGAGAACCGATCATTCGATCATTGTTTCGGAACATTGAAAGGCGTACGGGGATTCAACGACCCGCGGGCCATCGACCTTCCCAATAAAAACAAGGTTTGGCTGCAATCAAACAAAAAAGGCGAAACCTATGCGCCGTTCCGGCTGGATATTAAACGTACGCGGTCTACCTGGATGGATTCGCTTCCCCACTCCTGGCGCAACCAGGTGAACGCCCGCAACGATGGCAAGTATGATCAATGGCTCGATAATAAGCGTAACAGCAACCCCGAATATGCCGACATGCCGTTAACGCTCGGATACTACACCCGCGAGGATATCCCCTTTTACTACGCGCTGGCTGATGCGTTTACCGTTTGCGATCAAAATTTCTGCTCGGCATTAACCGGCACCAACCCCAACCGGTTATATTTTTGGACCGGTACTATCCGTGCGAACCAGGATGAAAATTCACGGGCCCATGTGTGGAATGATGATATGGACTATGGCACCCTAAATTGGGCCACTTTTCCCGATCGGCTGGAAGATCAGGGCATTTCGTGGAAATGTTATCAAAACGAGGTTGCGATCGATACCGGTTTCGAAGGGGAAGAAGATGCGTGGCTTTCGAACTTCCAGGATAACCCGCTGGAGTTCTTCGCACAATACCATATTCATTTGAATGAACGGCATCTTGCCGAAATGGAAAAAAAGTCCGTCGAGCTACCCGGAAAGATCGATGCGCTGCAAAAAAAGTTAGCGGCGCTGCCGGCGGGCGATGCGAGTGCAAAGCCACTGAAAAAGCAGTTGCGCGAGATGAGGTCGGAATTGGAAGCGGTAAATAAAGAGCGCGAAACATGGAAGAAGGGAATGTTTGAAAAGCTGACCGAAAAAGAAAAAAGCCTCCACCGGAAAGCGTTTGATACCAATAAAAACGACCTGGATTATCGCCGGCTAACCAACTTGAAATATAATGACAACGGTGTTGAGCGGGAATTGAAAGTCCCCAGGGGCGATGTGCTCCATCAATTCAGGGAGGATGTGAACACCGGCACCTTGCCAACCGTATCGTGGATAACAGCGCCCGAAAATTTTTCGGATCACCCGAGCTCTGCCTGGTACGGGGCGTGGTATATTTCGGAGGTGATGGACATTCTTACCCACAACCCCGAAGTCTGGAAAAAAACCATTTTTATACTCACCTACGACGAAAACGACGGCTATTTTGATCATATCCCGCCATTCGTGGCCCCGCATCCGCATAAAACCGGAACCGGTAAAGTTTCGGAGGGGATAGATATCCGTGTCGAGTTTGTAACCCGTGAACAGGAGCTGGAGAGAAATAACTTTCCCGAAAAATTTGAACGCGAAAGCCCGGTCGGGTTGGGGTATCGTGTACCGATGATCATTGCCTCGCCCTGGAGCAGGGGCGGCTGGGTAAACTCCGAAGTGTTTGATCATACCTCCACGCTGCAGTTTTTGGAAAACTTTTTAAGCAGGAAAACAGGCAAGCCTGTAAAAGAGCCAAACATCAGCGAATGGCGGCGCACCGTTTGCGGCGACTTGTCCTCTGTTTTCAGACCCTGGCATGGTGAAACAATAGGTTTGACACAGCATCTGCCCAAAAATGAATTCCTGGAAAGTATTCACAGGGCGCAGTTTAAAAAAGTGCCGGACGATTATAAAGTGTTAACGGCTGGTGACATCGCGCAGATCAATCACGCGCCTCATTTATCTTCTTACATGCCGAAGCAGGAAGCGGGAATTAAACCGTCATGTTCGCTGCCTTACGAGCTATATGCACAGGGCAGGTTGACCACAGACAAACGATCGTTTGAAATAAACCTGACGGCGGGTAACGAGCTGCATGGCGCATCAGCAGCAGGCTCGCCTTTTAATGTCTACGCGCCCGGTAAGTATTTGCAGGACAGTGTGCGCACCTGGGCTTATGCCGTAAAAGCGGGCGACAGCGTGACGGATAGCTGGCCTTTGAATGAGTTTGAAAACGGGCATTATCATTTGCGGGTTTACGGTCCGAACGGCTTTTTCCGCGAATTTAAAGGCGACGCTGCTGACCCCCGCATCGAAGCGTCATGCGATTACGATACGAAAACGTCAAACCATTATGGTCTTAATATTACCCTCGAAAATTTCAGCGGCGAGGATCATCGCATTGGGCTCATCGACAACGCCTACAACCATAAAACCATCCATCGGGTGTTACCCGGCGCCGAAAGGTCGCCCGGCATTTTTATTCCGCTCGATAAGAGTTTTGGATGGTATGATCTTTCAGTCAGGATAGCAGGACACAACACGTACGAACGGCGCTTTGCCGGGAGAGTGGAAACCGGCCGGCCCTCCTATACCGACTCGCTCATGGGAAATGTTAGCCTGTAAATGCGACTTATAACCGTAATCAATCATCCCTTGGCTCTTAATTCCCGGCTCTTGATTGTATCCCTGCCCCCTGCTACTGCAACTTCTAACTGCCACTGTCTATGCCCACATCACTCCAATATTCTTCTCAGGTAATTGATCTGTCCCAGGTGATAATTCAGGTGGCCGTAAAAAAATATCAGGTAATACGCGGTACTGTGCTTACCGACGATCTCAAGCGGGTAGGTTTCTTCGAGTTTTGTACGGTCTGTTTTCTGCAAGCCGCTTTTAACTGCATCGATGGCTGCATCGATATCAGCAATCAATTTTTCGCGCGGAACACCGGTTAATGAAAACTCCTGCTCGCGGTTTCTTACATATCCCGAACCGCCCAGCAGCGCGCCGATAGTGTAATTCAGGTTACCGAGCAAGTGCAAAACCAGCGTACCTGCCGAATTACTGATGCCATCCGCTTTGCGCCAGATGTTGTCCTCCTGTTTAAAATTTTGTATCTCGGTTTTTAATTTTAATAGGTCGCGTTCATATACTTCTGCGAAATAATTTTCCATAAGTTGGTTAATTGATCAGCGAATGTTGGAATATAAAATAACAGGCGCGTTATCCTATTGTAAATTATTTCATTCGTAACACTGGAGAAATTGAATAAACCGAAGATTCTCCCAATTATGAAGTGTTTAAGAAGGAATGTAGGGTGGTTAAATACGAGGGGCTTTTTAAAAAGCCTTTTCCAGTCGCTTTTCCAGTACAGGAGTGATATCCGCGACAATATCATGAACAATTTCGTTTTTTAGCTTTGTTTTCTCGTCATTCGAAATAGTTCATTGGCTGCCGTGATCGGCAGGAATTGGGTTCGAGTCCGCTTTTAGCAACCTCATTATATAGAACGCGGAAAAGAAGGCCACAACCGCAAATAATACGCCTACCGCAATCCAGGGAACAACTTGGTTAAACGACTCCATTGGTCAAATTTTCTTTAATAACGAATAAATGTACAAAAATAGTGCTACAATCCCGATTAAAACCAAACAAATAAAAATCCAGCCTAAAGCAATGAGCGTTTTTTGAATAGCGGTAAGATGATCGATATTATAAAGGGTCAATATCCCTCCGCTGGTCGCCAATAATACCACCATTAAAAATTTAATGATTTCTGTATGTAATTTGACTTCTTCTTTAATTCCTTCCGGGCTCATAAATTCATTTGAACCTATAAAAATACATAAAAACACAAATTATAATCAAAAACTTTGGGAACCGGGTATTAATTGCCTGCCAGCAATGGGTTATTGACCGTTCCGACAAAAAGAATGAGGCCGCTTTTCATTTCCCGGATAGCAAAAATAAATGGATGGTCAATCACTGTTGGTGGCGGGTTTAGGACAGCCGTTGTGCCAAATACCACTGCGGTGGCCGCAGCCGCGGTCGTGCCGCTTTCATCTACAGCAACAAACGCCTTATGCACTACATCGGTTATCTGTAATGGCTCTGTGCCATTGATGCCTGTAAAATCAGCATTCTTTGAAAACGCGACCCCCATACCCAGCGCGGCCAACGTGTTCGTTAGATCAACACTATAGCTAAAGGTGAATTTCGGCAGCTTCAGGTCGCTGTTGGTGCCATGCAGGTTATTCGTCCAGCTATTCCATTTCGCCGAGTCGAGGCCCGCCGCCAGCTGATTAACCGTTTGGCCGGTTGCGGGCATCACGATTACCATGCTGTATTTACTGTTGGAATAGGGCAGTTCAAAAACATGCGCTTCGGTATTATCAAATCGTTTATAGTCAATTTTACCATCCATAAAACTGGCTTGTACGGTGGAATTATCGGGCAAATAAAAATCCCGTTTAGCCGTTTTGGCCGGGTCGAACTTTTCCTTCCACCCGCTCTTAAAGTAAATGGCATTAATGAGGTACATCACAACATTCGTGGGAATCCGGTCGACGATGGCCGGGATCTTGCCGTTGGTTTGCTGGTTTACCCAGCTGTTAATGGTACCAGGCACCGAAGAGCTGGTAAAATCAAGGGCTTGCACCTTAGCATGGTAATAATTGCTGTTGGTTTGTAAAAAGGCCGGCAATACGCTAAAACCCTGCCGGTACCACATAGAATTAGCAATGTTGATGGTTGTTAACGGGTCGAGTTGCGGCAGGTTCGTGATCAGGTTATCGTAGTAAGTGTTGACGAGGTCCTGCGTAAACCCGTTAAAATCCATTGTGTTCCTGATCGCCGTTAAAGTTTGACCGTTAGCCCCGTTACTCGTCATGCCGAAAGCAAAACTCACGCTTAGCGGCGAGATAAACAGGTTGTTACTGCTGCCGGCTGCGCTATCAATATTTTTGAATAGCTTTAAGGAAAACGCATTATCCGACGCAACCTTTTGCAGTTCGGCCGGGGTAAGTACCAGGTCCTTGCCCTTGCCGGGAACAACACCGGATTTTTTGCAGGAAGCGAGCCCGGTAAACAAAAGGATCAATAGGAGCAACGGAGTTCTGCGTTTCATAAAATCAGTTTTTAATTATTTTCACCTGGTTATTATCCATTACGCAATGCTCCCGGCTAAATGATACAGGCGACTGAAAATATTTCAATTTACTTTAGCCACGGCCACCGGGGTTAATTCCTTCGGTCTTGTTGCTTTATTTAAAAACGCCGGCTTAAGCCGTGTTATCCAATAGCGCTGAAAGGTTTGCAATGTTTGCACATGCCGGCCCTTCGCTGAAAGGCTATTCAACACATCCACCGGCGCATACAGCAAAAATGACCCGGCAGGCCGGCCCTTCCCGGCGACGTCTACCAGTGTTACCGGCTTGGTATTATAAAATTCAAACGCCGAAACATACCCGTCGTCCAGCTCGGCAACCGGCAGGTTTTGCGGATTATGGGTATCGATCCACACGGCGGCTTCGCTGCCGGCCTGGTAATGCATTAAGGACGGGTAAAATGCCAGGTTGAGATATAAGTTGACAATAAAGGAGGCCAGCAAGGTCCGGAACGCGATCCGCTGAAAAGAACAGCTTGGCGGCAATGGAAAAAAGATCAGTCCTAAAAAAAGAAAAACGAGCACCGTGCCTGTAATCCAGTTAAATGCTACCGGCCTGAAAAAATATTCAAGAGTGGCTACCAATAAAAGCAGCAGGATAATGATACATGCCTGGAGAACGCGAACCACGCGGAGCGTTTTTTCAGACCTCAGCCCTGCCAGGTACTGCGCCGTCAGAATGGCAAAAAAGGGAAACACAATATTTAAATAGTGCGGAAGCTGGAATTTTGAAGCCGAAAACAACACGAACGTGATCAACGATCCCGACAGGCAATACCACTCCACTGCAGACACGTTTTTGATGCCCTTTTTTATGGTGCTGAATATCGCGGCAAACAACAAAAGCGACCAGGGCAAAAAAGCCCATAAAAGCGTATGCACAAAAAAAGTGGGATCGCCGTGGCCCTTGATCGGGCCCGTATTAAAGAACCGCCCGAACTGGCTGTCCCAAAAAAAGAAACGTATCCCGGATACTTCTTTTTGACCAAAAACCACCTTTTCGGGATGCAGGTCGAATTGCTGGTAAAGGCACCATATCTCCGGCAAAATAAACAGCACAATAAGGACGAACGCTATAAGCCACTTGATATTAAAAAACGCTTTCCATTGCCTGGTGATAATTAATTGCCCCCCGATAGCCCCGCAGATGGGCGCGAGCGCAAACGGCCCCTTGGTCATGATGGCGCATGCCGCGAAAAGGCTGCCCCAAAGCAGCTGCCAGTAGTTATTGTGCTTATTGGCCCGGTAAAAATGATAAACGGATGCGGTAATGAGCCCCGTTAAATAAGGCTCGGCGCGAACGTCGTTATTAGATAACACGATGTGCTGCGCGGTAAGCAGTATCAGCACGCTCCAGAGCGCTGTTTGTTTATTATACAAATCCTTCGCGAAAAGCCAGGTGTAAAACGCGCCCATCATTAAAAAAAGGATGCCCGGCAGTTTATAGGCCCAGGTGGTAAAGCCAAAGCATTTAAACGAAAGCGCGGTTACCCAAAAAGGAAAATGCGGTTTATCCAGCCAATCCCTGCCATGGTTAAAAAGCTCGGCGTAGTTGTTGCTTTGCACCATGTTTTTGGCGATAACGGCGTACAAAGTGCCATCGGGCCCGGTGATGGGAATAAAAAGCCCGCTAAAGTTGACCACCACAGCCATCCCGATAAAAAGATACAGCCATTTAGTGGATAAAGCGGGTTGGTGTTCCATACGCGATAAAGGTAACGAGATTTTGTTGCGTGGCGAATGGCATGCCGTTTTACCAGGCGTTCCGATGGAACGCTGCAATTGCACTTTATATATCCTACCCACCATACGTCCCTTTGGGACGTTTTCTGTTGTAACAGGAAGCGAATTCCCTATCTGTCAGCGACATTCAAATTAATTCCGAAAGCTATCAGGCTGTTATGGTAAAAAAATTGCCGTTGGCTTTAGCCGACGGAACCATAGTATACAGTGAGGGGCTTTAGCCAATCATTCCTGTTTGGCTAAAGCCCTTTTTTGATATCTATAACACCGTTGGCTGAAGCCAACGGCATCTGACAGTCAATGCGTCCCTGCGGGACGCGTGGTTGGTAGCAAAAAAAATAAACGAATTTACGTTCCGGTAGGAACGTCTGGTGCATATGAAGCCACACCCGACAAGCTTAGTTGATTGAAAACGCCGCAAATACCCCCTTATTTCTTCACAAATTCAACCTGATAAAGATGGGGCCATTTTTTTCCGGTCACAAAAAAGCGTTTCCCCTTTTCATCCCAGGCAATACCATTCAGCACATTGTTGGTATTGTCATAATTGGCCGGCCTTTTTGACATTGGCCATAGGTTTTTCATATCGATACGCCTTAACACCGCGCCGGTTTTGGGATTGATCATCAATATCGTGTCGGTAGTATAAACGTTCAAATACAGGTTACCATCCACATATTCAAGCTCGTTAACGGCATCGATGGGCTGCTTGTCGTCATACACATCGATATACCCGGTTTGCTGGTAGTTATCTTTATTTAAAAACCAAATGCGGTTGGTCTTGTCGTCCATATATAGCTTTTTGCCATCAAAAGCCATCCCCCAGCCTTCCACGCCTACATTATTGGTGAAAGTGCTAAGCAGTTTAAACGTGTTTTTATCAAATACAAAACCAACCCGCTCGCGGTAAGTCAGCATCACGATCTTATTGCCGACGATGGCGCTTCCTTCCCCAAAATATTTAGGGTCGAGCTTAGCCCGCTGTACAACCTTGCCTGTTTCCAGGTCGACTTTTCTCAAATCCGAATGTGGTGGTTCGCCCGTGCTTTCGTAAAGATAGCCGTCGTTATACAAAAGCCCCTCGGTATAGGCGCTGGTGTCATGGGGGTAAACCTTCACCACTTTGTAAGTATATTCTTCAGGGGCCCTGGCAGCCATCAGGACGATATTGGTAGATACCTCATCGCTTTTACCGCCGGTATAAACCCTGGCCGTTAACAGCCGCAGACCCATTTTTAGGGTATCGGTCTTGAGCGTAAGCCCGGAAGTATCTTTGCTTGTGGCTATCTTAACCGAATCCAGCAGGTAAACGATGGAATCTGGGTTTGTCCCTGCAGGATAATGCGCTTTCAGCGTTACGGGCTGCCCGGCCTTATACGTGGTGCCCGACTCAGGGCTTAGCGTAATGTTCAAATTCTCCTGGCTATTATTATGGGAACAGCTGCTTGCCAGGAACGCCGCAACAACTAAAATCAATGGAAGTTTATTTTTCATAGGATCAGGTAGCCGAAGGCCAAAACGCGTCTTCGATATGGTTTATTGTATAATTGGTTTGTTTGTCGAATAATACCGAAATAATATCGAACCGCACCTCGCCCTGGTGGTTCATCAGGTAAATATATTCATCAGCGGCCTCAGCCAGTAATTTTTGTTTGCGCACGTCCACAAAATCTTCGGGTTCGCCAAACCAGTTGCCCGTACGGGTTTTCACCTCGGTAAATATCATCACCTTGTTTTTATAAGCGATCAGGTCGATCTCCAGCTTGCCATGTGTCCAGTTCTCATCCAGTATTTCGTACCCCGCTTTTTCCAGGTGCTCTTTTGCCAAATGTTCGCCTTTGCGGCCAAGGTCGAGGTGCAGGGCCATCATTTTAAAATTACGGAGCCTAAATAATCTGAAATGGTTTTCTCCACCTTCTTCATGTGCAGATATTGGTTGAGCAATATTTCCTGGTCGGCCTCGCCTTCCGCTTTTTGAAGCTCAGAGCGCAGGCCTTCCAATATCTTGCCCACCTTTTGCTTTTTAAGATGGAAGATAGCGCCTAAAATAGTCGCCTTCATATTCACCTGCTCGTCAGGCACCATGATCCGGTGCATCTCGTACCAATTATCGCTCAGGGTGTATTTGGTGGCTATTTGGGTCACGGTCAGGTCGACAATATCCTTTTCGGGATAATGGATAAAATATTGCTCATCCGGCAATACGCCGTTCTCCACTTCGCGGCGATAAACGTCGACAAACTGTTTGCAGGTTTCATTTTCAAAGTCTACATCGCTCAGTTCAGCGATCATAAACGGCCCGATATAGGTATTGGCTATGCCGTCCCAGTCGATCATTTTATTGCCGTACAACAATAACAGCCTGACGATCTCCCGTTCCTGGCTGGCATCGTTTTTCGGCTCCCTTACAGCAGGTTCTTCAAGCAGGGTTTCATCAATCGGTACGGGGCCCGATGAATTTTGCTGGGCGTTCTTTTTTGATTTCGCCAGCCGCATTTTATTGAGCTCCGATAGCAGCGCCCGCTCATCGATATCCAGCAAATAGCTGCATTCTTTGATAAATACAGAGGCTTTGATGGAATCGGGTATTTTGGCGATGCTTTCAACGATCTCCCTGATCACTCCCGCTTTTTTTATCGGGTCGTTTCCGGCATCTTTAAGCAAGGTGTCAGCTTTAAAAAGAATGAAGTCTTTTTTATTTTCCTCGATGTGCTTTTTAAACCCGCTGGTGCCAAAGTTCCGCACATACGAGTCGGGGTCGTGGCCATCGGGAAAGAGTACTACCTTTACATTCAGGCCCTCCTCCAGTATCATATCCAAACCGCGCAGTGACGCCTTGATCCCCGCGGCATCGCCGTCATAAAGGATGGTGATATTTTTAGTGATCCGTCCGATCAGCCTGATCTGCTCGGCTGTCAGCGACGTACCCGATGAGGCCACCACGTTTTCGATCCCCGCCTGGTGTACCGACAGCACGTCGGCATAACCCTCGACTAAAAAGCAGTTATCTTCCTCGCGGATTGCCTTCTTCGCAAAATAAAGTCCATAAAGGATGTTCGATTTGTGATATATCTCCGACTCGGGCGAGTTGACGTATTTGGGTACGTTCTTGTCATTTTTGAGCGTACGCCCGCCAAAAGCGATCACCCTGCCGGTAAAGCTATGGATGGGGAACATCACGCGTCCGCGGTAACGGTCGTATAGTGAGCCGTTTTCGCGTTTAACCGATAATCCTGTTTCTTCTAAAAATTCCTGCTGGTACCCGTCGTTTAATGCCTGCCCGGTAAATGCCTCCCATTGATCGGGCGAATAGCCCAATTCAAATTTGCGAATCGTCTCGCTGGTAAAACCCCGCTCTTTAAAATAGCTCAGGCCGATGCTTTTGCCTTCATCGGTTTCGAGCAGGCTGTCGTGAAAAAATTTCGCGGCATAGCCCGTTACGATCATCAGGCTTTCGCGATGGTTTTCGTCTTCCCGGTTCTCGGCTACCTCTACCGTTTCCTCCACCTCAATGCCGTATTTTTTGGCCAGCCATTTTAACGCTTCGGGATAGCTGAACTTTTCCAGCTCTATCAAAAAAGTAACCACCGAGCCGCCTTTACCCGAGGAAAAATCTTTGAATATACCCTTGGCGGGCGATACGGTAAACGAGGGCGTCCGCTCATTGGCAAAAGGGGAAAGGCCCACGTAATTGGCCCCGCGTTTTTTTAACTGTACAAACTCGCCAATCACCTCCACAATGTCGGTGGCTTCCATAATACGATCGATGGTGGGTTTGGTGATCATACGTTGTGCAAATGTAGGGCAATTCGGTTAACCCTATTTACAAAATTCAATTTACGACTTTATTTGATTCGTTCCGCTTCAAAAACGTAATGGCTATACCGGCCAGCACCACCACGCTGCCAATAATTTCCTTGACCTCCAGTTTCTCGTTGATCAATACGATCGCCCAAAAGCTGGCTAAAACGGTTTGGCTTAACAGGGCGATGGATACCTTGGTCGATTCAAGAAAACGCAGCGAATGATTGATCGTTATCCAGCCCAGCACCTGGCATATTACACCCAGCCCGATAAAACAGAGCCATTCGGTCGTCGAAAAAGAAATGAGATTGTCCTGTCGTACCCCGCAGATAGTGAGCAGGAAAATACTGGCCGCCAGCATGTTATAAAACATAAAGGTGAGGGTGCTGATTCTTTTCAGGATGCCGCTGGTGACTAAAATGTACGTGGCATAAAGGAAGCTGGCTGTGAGCGCGAGCACAATCCCGATGTTAAACTTTAGGCCGATGATGTTTCGATATCCCACCAAAATCACCATCCCCACAATGGCGATCGCTGTACCGATCCAGAATAATTTCCCGGCCTTTTTCCTGAATAATATATAAGTCAACAATCCTACCCAAAGCGGCGCCAGGTTGGCGATAAGGGTCGAAACAGTCGCCGATATTTTTAAAAGCGATATATTCCACACGGTAATATCGGTTGCGAAAACAATACCGCCCGCGATAGCGATGAGCAGATCCTTCCGGTTGATCTTTAAATTCTTTTTTACAAGGCAATAAGGCGCCAGGCAAACCCAGCCTATCGCGATCCGGTAAAATGCCGAGGTAAGTGCAGGCGTGCCTGCAAACTTCACGAAGATGGGCGAAAAGGAAATGCAGAGGATGCCGATAACAAGGCTGGCTTTAGGATTCATTATAAACGGTGTGCGGCAAACTTAAATAATAGCCCGCAATTAACACCAATTTCTAAATTGCAGCGTTTGTATTTGTTTACGTGTAGCGAAACCTGTTACCGGTTCGTATATCAGTTAAAATCAGCCCCATGAAAAACCTCATCTTCATTGCATTTGTAGTTTTTGTACTATTCGTTGCGGCATGTCGTCCAGATAAATGCTGCGTTCCGCCGGAATCGCAGGTTTATATTAGGGCTCAAAAAGATAGCGCGCTGTGGGAGGCTAATCCGGCGAACAGCACCGTTAAAAATGATACAATTATAATCGTCGGCACAACCAATAATCCCGGCGCCCTGGAGGAAACACTGGTTATCGGGGTGAAGTACAACGGGTTGGGAAATTATAACTTAGCAACCGGGCAGGCCGTTTACTATACAACAGCGGGCCACAGCACGCCGATTATTAAGCATGACATAGATACCTTATTCGCCAATTCCTTAAATATTTCTTTTTACGCTTCCGGCTACATTGTCGGCAGCTTTAATTTGAAATTTATCGATACTCACCCGTCCACAAAGGACATCTCATTTTTACAGGGAAGATTCAAAATCTCTTTACATAAATAATTGTATTACTGCCAAAAGAGCAATATTTAAGCGTTGTTGCAAACGGATGGGTTTAGTATTCATTATTCGTACGCAAATTCAATTATCAACAATTATACGTCAATGAAATAAATAACCTATCACTGCTCTTCCTATTTGCTGAAACCAAGAATCATTTGTTAATAAATAGAATATCCATTTGTTCGTATTTAAGTTTTCAACGATTATATTTACCAAAGTTTTTAGCAAATGGGCGTTAATCTTTTACCCGCTGTTATATTAGAAAATTATGAGGTGCATGAGTGGAAACACGCGTGTGCAATTTTACAAGCGGACTTCCCCAATGAATGGGATGATCTGATTGAATTATTGGAGAATTTCAGGTTATGTAAAAGCTGGATAACAGAAGGCGGTGGTAGAAAATCAAAAGTATCAGAAGAAATTGATAGCTTTCTTTATAAAAGGGGATGGATTGAAAAAAAGTTTGACACCTCCATTAAGGTTGACGACGTTATTATGAAGTCGCCTACTCATAAAGTTGATTGCTATAAAAACCAGATAGCAATTGAAATAGAATGGAATAACAAAGATCCCTTTTTTGATCGCGATCTCAATAATTTCAGACTATTATTCGACTTAAGAACAATCAGTGTAGGAATAATCATAACCCGGTGTGATCATTTACAAAAAATATTCGACGAGTTATTAAGAGGCAAATCTTACGGGGCTTCAACAACTCATATGTCTAAATTGTTACCGAGAATAAGGGGCGGCAGCGGATCTGGTTGTCCAATTCTTGTTTTTGGGATCACTGAAAAATTGCTAGATATTAATTGTTAAAAATATAACTATGGCTAATTCTGTATCAATTGATTTTTTGAATAGCGTTGTAAATAAAAGCTACAAAACAATCCTGGCGGATCCGCCGTGGCGGTTCACAAACAGAACCGGTAAGGTAGCCCCTGAACATAAACGACTCAATCGATATGACACGCTATCTTTGAATGAAATTAAAGAAATACCTGTAAATATCGTTTCAGGCGATAACAGTCATTTATATTTATGGGTTCCGAATGCACTTTTATTGGAGGGATTAGAAGTGATGAAAGCATGGGGATTTAAATATAAAACAAACCTGATATGGCATAAGGTCCGTAAGGACGGCGGGCCGGACGGTCGCGGAGTGGGTTTTTATTTTAGAAACACTACAGAAATTATTTTATTCGGGATCCGGGGCTCACAACGCACCCTGGCGCCGGGCAGGTCACAGGTAAATATAATAAGAACACAAAAACAAGAACATTCCCGAAAACCGGATGGCGTATACGACATAATTGAGCAATGCAGTCCGGGTCCTTATTTGGAATTATTTGCCAGGGGCAAAAGAAAAGGATGGGATGTGTTTGGAAATCAAGCGGAAGAGTATACTCCTTCATGGCCAACCTATACCAACCATAGCCAGTCAGTAAATTCCGTAAATCAAAACGAGGCCCAGGTTATTTCGCTGTTTGATAACGAAAAACTGCCTCCCCTGACTAAGTTATCTCAGTAATACCACGCCCGTCAATTTTTTGTATTTTTGCCGCTCAAATAATTGTATATGAGTCAGCGCGTAAAGATCAAGGCATTACTGGAAAGCGAGCGCACCAATGTGAACGTTGTTGTTAACGGATGGGTACGCACGTTCCGTAATAACCAGTTTATTGCGTTGAACGATGGCTCGACCAACAGCAACCTGCAGGTTGTGGTGGATTTTGAGAATACCGATCCCGCACTGTTAAAACGATTGACCACCGGCGCTGCTATCCGTGTTTCGGGATTGCTGGTAGCATCGTTGGGCAAAGGTCAAAAAGTTGAAGTAAAGGCAAAAGAGATCGAAATCTTGGGCGATAGTGACCCGGAAAAATATCCGCTGCAGCCAAAAAAACATAGTCTGGAGTTTTTGCGCGAAATTGCGCACCTGCGTTTCCGCACCAACACGTTCGGCGCGGTTTTCCGTGTGCGTAACAGCCTGGCCTATGCGGTTCACCAGTTTTTCCAGGAACGCGGTTTTGTTTACCTGCATACGCCCATCATCACCGCTTCGGACGCTGAAGGCGCGGGCGAAACTTTCCATGTCACCAATTTCGATCTGCTCAACCCGCCAAAAACAGAAAACGGCGAGATCGATTTTAAGGAAGATTTTTTTGGCCGTCCAACCAACCTTACCGTGTCTGGTCAGCTGGAGGGCGAGCTTGGCGCGATGGCATTAAGCGACATTTATACTTTTGGTCCGACTTTCCGTGCCGAAAACTCTAACACTACACGCCACCTGGCCGAGTTCTGGATGATAGAGCCCGAAATGGCTTTTTACGACCTGACGGATAACATGGACCTGGCCGAGGCCCTGCTGAAATATGTGATCAAATACACGCTGGATAAAAACGCGGAAGATATTGAATTTTTAACCCAGCGCCTGCATGAAGAGGAAAAACAAAAGCCCCAGCAGGAACGGTCGGAACTGACCCTGACTGAAAAGCTGCAGTTTTGTTTGGACAACGATTTTGAGCGCCTCACCTATACCGAAGCGATCGACATTTTAAGGGACTCGCCTGCGAATAAGAAAAAGAAATTCCAATACCCGATCGAAGGCTGGGGAACCGATCTGCAATCGGAGCACGAGCGTTACCTGGTGGAGAAACATTTTAAAAAGCCCGTGATACTGACCGATTATCCCAAACAGATCAAAGCCTTTTATATGCGCCAGAACGACGATGGCAAAACCGTCCGGGCTATGGATATCCTTTTCCCAGGTATTGGCGAAATTGTGGGCGGCTCACAGCGTGAAGAACGGCTGGATAAGCTGGAGCAGCGCATGGACGAAATGGGCGTACCGAAAGATGAGCTTTGGTGGTACCTGGACACCCGTCGCTTCGGCGCCTGCCCACATGCGGGTTTTGGTTTGGGCTTTGAGCGCCTGGTGCAGTTTGTAACAGGTATGGGTAACATCAGGGACGTGATCCCTTTCCCGAGATTCCCGAAGAACGCGGAGTTTTGACCGCTAATTTTGCGCTTTCCGAATGAGGATTGAGAGTCTTCGTTGACTACCGGTCACTTAACCGGACAGTACTGTTTATCATGTTTTCGCAACGTATAGGCAGCAGGGGTTCAACTATCAGCGGGTCAAATTTTCAAGGTCATCGATGTCTTTTGGTCGTCCCGCTGCTTTTTTTGCAGTGATTAAATCATTTATATGAATAGTCCTGATCGTCAAACCATCTTCTTCAAAATAAGTTGAGCTTTGATAACATTCGTCAAAGTCCAAACCTTTAACAACGGTCATAATGTCTATTGCACACGGGGGGGTTCCAAATGTGAAAACATCCCAATCAGGATGATTCAAAAAAAAATCTTCAGTCATATCAAAAACGGGCATTCCGAAATGTAAAAAAGCGCGTTTAATATTACTGTAGTTTTCAACGCACCGCTCAACCCAAATATCCATATCACCTGTTGTGCGAGAGTAACCGTTAAGGATGACCGAATATCCTCCAACAAGAATATATCTTACCTTGAATTTATTAAAACAATTAATAAAATCTCTGAAATCATCGTTAAAAATATTCCCCATTTTATCCGCGTGATCGTACTTTGAACGCCGTTCTGTCGAGCCTTGGAGGCTCATTTTCCGGATAATTATAGGCCACGCTGTTCAAATAATTCGCGATGCGCAACCTTTCCTGCCAGGTCAGTTTCTTGTAATAGATAGCATGGTTCGAAGCTTCCTTCGCGCTATGTGCCTTAAACGCTGTACGGTTCAGCCGGTATGAACTCATATCCAAATATACTTCAATAAATTCACCTGTAACAACTTTGTTAAACGCCGTTTTAAATTTTGAGGTTTTTATTGATAAGTTTGTTTAACTGACTTAATTATTTATTATGAAATTAAAATTACTTTGTTCCTTCCTGCTTGCAGGGGGCGTGATGGGTACGGGATTTGCCCAGGAAACTGTTGACCCGGCGATGGTTCAAAAGATCCGCGATGAGGGATTAAATCATTCCAGGGTGATGGAAACTGCCTTTTACCTGACGGATGTTTCCGGTCCGCGCTTATCAGGTTCGCCATCCTTAAAACATGCGCAGGATTGGGCCGTAAATCAGCTTAAATCGTGGGGTATGGTAAACGCAAAACGCGAACCATGGGGCAAATTCGGCAAAGGCTGGGAAGTTGAGAAGAATTATGCGGCTATGACCGCGCCCTATTACCATGCCATTGTAGCCATACCAAAAGCATGGACGTCAGGTACCAACGGGGCAATACGCGGCGATGTGGTGTTAATTAAAGCGGACACGCTTACGGACCTTGATCAATATAAGGGTAAGCTTGCCGGTAAGATCGTGATCTTTGACGCCAAAGGTGGTGTGGAGCGAACCTTTAAAGCTGATGCTGCACGTTATACCGACGAGGAGCTTGATGCAATGGCCAAAGCAACTGCACAGGCAGCCGGCCAGCGCAGAGCATTTAACCCTAATTCGCCGCAATTTGCTGCCCAGCGCAGGGCGCGCGCGCTTCGTACCGCCATAAACACGTTTCTTCAAAATGAACATGTTGGCCTTATTTTAAGCCAGGCCCGCGGAAGTGACGGGACTGTATTTACAACCAACGGGGCTTCGTACGCTGATACCGCTAAGACGGCTTCGCCTGAATTGGAGACCAGCGGCGAGGATTATCAGCGTATTTTGCGCCTGGTAAAAGCGGGTATAAAAGTGACCATGGAAGCTGATATAAAAACCCGGTTCTTTACCGACGATTTGCAGGGATATGACGTAGTTGCGGAAATTCCCGGAACCGATAAAAAATTAAAAGACCAGGTGGTAATGATAGGCGGTCACCTCGACTCGTGGCATGCCGCTACCGGCGCTACAGACAACGCTGCCGGAAGCGCAGTAATGATGGAGGCCATGCGAATTTTAAAAGCGACGAATTTTAAACCGCGCCGAACCATTCGCATTGCCTTATGGAGCTCGGAAGAACAAGGTTTATTCGGTTCGCGCGGATACGTGCTGAACCATTTTGGCGATCCTAAGACAATGGAGCTTAAGCCCGAGCAGTCAAAAATTTCGGCTTATTACAACCTGGATAACGGCACCGGCAAAATACGCGGCATATACCTGCAGGGCGACTCGGCAGCGGCGCCTATATTCAGGGCATGGCTCGAACCGTTTAAGGATCTTGGAGCAAACACAATTACCATACGAAATACAGGCAGTACCGACCACGTTTCTTTTGATGCGGTTGGGATTCCGGGTTTCCAGTTTATCCAGGACCCGCTTGATTATGGCGCGCGTACCCATCACAGCAACCAGGATACCTATGATAAGTTAAGCGAAGATGATTTAAAACAAGCCGCCACTATTGTTGCATCGTTTGTTTATAACACGGCTCAGCGCGATGAAATGATACCGCGCAAAGAGCTGCCAAAAGCACAGCCGGCAGTTGCAAGAAACTAAAAAACAATATCGAATATCCGAACACTCAACATCGAATAATGAAGTATTATTCTTCTTATTCGATGTTGTTATTGCCGTAACCTTTTGTCGAACGAAAAGGGCTCGTTAGCGATGATCCTGATCTGTTTAAAATCGCTATGCCCGGGATTAATCAGGCAGTTAACTTCGGCTTCCACTATCGACGAGGGTACTTGTAATATCGCCGAATGACCCTGCCTGATCCATCTTTCGCCCATTTGCTGAGTGATATACATCTGGTCAAAGTCTGTCCAGTTCCCGGGCAGGTCTGCCAGGCCGATGGCTGTAACTTTGATACGGTCGGGGCAATCGATCGTTAAAATATTAAAGTTCTCGCTTAACCCGATGTAGTTACGATGGACCACGTTTTCGAGGCACGCCAGCGATCGGGAAGATGCCGTATAGATCATTTTAACTTCGTTGGGATTCCAGCGCGCCGCCCTTCCGGATGCAATCAATCCGTTCGCATATTTAGTTAGTACGATACGATAAACCAGCATGGTTAGGCCAGATCGCCTGATTCGATACGGATCAGTTCCTCTTCAATAAGCTGTATCCCGGTAATGGTATCCATCAAATCAAAAGGCAATTGATTTCCTAATCCATAAGCCGGCATATTAAGCCACTGATGAAAATTACTTGCAGAGCCAAATATCATCGATCCTTTATCAAACAACGCAAACGACTTAAGCAATTTTTCACTTATAGCCGCATCCAGGGTTAGCTCCCGCGTAACATGGTTCTGGATAGTTTTTACCGTGGTTTTAAACGTTTCCTGGAATTCATCCTGGGTAAAGCCCGACAGGGTGAGAAAATCAAGAGCAGCTTTAGCATTAAGACCCCTTTTTGACTGGGTTAACAAGCTAATATCATCTGTGTAGTACGGCTTGTAATTATAAACCATCTCAAAATCCGAAACATAGCTTACCGTATCCGAAAAAGAATAAGCAACGTGCCTTTTCTCTGTTTTTGACGCTTCTTTTTTGCTTATGGCATGTGGCTTTACCTTTGACTCGGCCTTATGTTTTTTTGTGTTCATGGTATTGTTATCCAAATATAGAAATTTTTCCAAATAAAAAAGAATTTTTTCTACATATAACAAATAACATGCCTAACAGCGACTATTGGAGTTCTATTTTTTCGTGCTGGTAAGGGATATCGACGGCTGCAAATCCTTTAGCCAGGATTTTTTCCCTGAAATGCTGCTGCACATCGTATTCGCCATGCACCAGGAAAACTTTTTTTACTTTGCGAGGGTCCTGGCAGGAAACAAAATGTAAAAGGTCCTCATAATCGCCATGGGCGCTCATTGATTTGATGGATTTCACACCGGCCTTAACTTCATATCTTTCTCCAAATATGAACACTTCACGGTCGCCCCTTGACAGGTGCCCGCCCAGAGAGTTCGGCTCACAATAACCCACCATTAAAATGGTGCAGTTTGGATTGCCAATATTGTTTTTAATGTGGTGCTTTACACGGCCGGCTTCGGCCATTCCCGAAGATGAAATAATTACGCACGGCGTCGGATCGTTGTTCAGTGCGATAGATTCTTCGGTAGATTGAACAAAGCGAAGCCCCTTAAACCCGAACGGGTTAGAATCAACCTTTAAAACTTTGTTTACAGCCTTATTATATTCCTCGGGATGATCCATTAATACCGTAGTCGCTTTTTCGGAAAGCGGGCTGTCTACATAATAATGCAGGTCGGGCAACACGCCTTTAAGTTCCAGTGCATTTAACGCATATAACAATTCCTGCGTACGCCCCACGCTGAACGCAGGTATAATTACCTTCCCTCGTTTAACCTCGCACATATCTTTTATAACTTCAAGCAGCGCGTCTTCGATAGGGCCGATATCTTTATGAAGCGAATCACCATAAGTCGATTCCAATAAAATATAATCGGCCTGCGGGTAAGTTTGCGGACTTTTCAGTATCATATCCCCATACCGGCCAACATCGCCGCTAAACGTGATATGGGTTTGCTTTCCATCTTCGGTAACCGACAAATGGATCGCGGCGCTGCCAACCACATGGCCGGCATCGGTAAACCGGAACTTTACCGATGGCGTTATCTCATAATCCTGGTGATAGTCCACAATTTTAAATAATCGCAACGACTCCATAGCCTCCTCTTCCGTATATAAAGCTTTCAATAAAGGCAATCCCTTTTTTTGGCGGTGCTTATTGCTGTATTCATTATCCTGCGTTTGTATTTTTGCCGAATCCATCAATAATATCCTGGCCAGGTCCATCGTGGCGGAGGTGCAGAATATCCGGCCCTCGAATCCCTGCGCAACCAAACGCGGTATTAATCCGCAGTGATCAATATGCGCGTGCGATAAAATAAGATGATCGACCTTTTTAGGATTAAAACCAAAGTGCTCATTCAGATCCTCGGTATGCTCGCCCATGCCCTGGAACATTCCGCAGTCCAGCAAAATACTTGTTCCATTCCTTAATTGTAGTAAATGTTTGCTGCCGGTTACATTGCGGGCAGCCCCGTGGAAAGTTATCGTCATAGAGGTTGTGAAGTTTGGTAAGGTACAAATCGAAGCTTGAAAAGTTTAAATAAAAATAAACTAAGGATTTAGTTGTAAATTCGGTTTTTATCATTTACCTTCGATTATTCATTTGAAAGATATCGAAATCATCATAAAAAATATAATGGAAATTAAGGAATTAACCCGCGCCGAAGAGCAATTGATGCAGGTGCTGTGGCAATTAAAAAAGGGATTTGTTAAAGACGTTATCGATGTGCTGCCCGATCCAAAACCAGCATACAACACCGTGTCTACCATCATCAGGATATTGGAAACCAAGGGCTTTGTGGGGCACACGGCCCACGGCAAAAGCCACGAGTACCACCCGGTGATCAGCAAAGAGGAGTATCAAAACTTTGCAACCGATAAGTTGATGAACGGCTATTTTGACAATTCGGTAAAACACATGTTTTCCTATTTCGTGAAAAAGGAAAAAATCGACTTGAAAGAGGCAGACGAGATTATGAAGCTGATTGAAAAACTAAAAAAACAATAATTATGAACTGGTGGAATTATTTGCTGCTGGTAAACATTTACCTGCTGTTATTTTACGGATTTTATGTTTTGCTATTACGTAAGGAAACATTTTTTCAGCTCAACCGGCTTTACCTGGTAACGGCAGCATCATTTTCGTTTCTGATCCCCCTTATACAATCCGACTGGGTTAAAAACCTGTTTATCACCCAAAAAGTTCAATACACGTTGTACAGCAGCCCGGTTATGCTGTATCAATTCAAACCTATCCGGAATACACATATCACCATCGGGCAAATATGGCTGATGGTTTACCTGGCGGCGATACTTTTTTTGACCCTGAGATTTATATGGCAGCTTGTAAGCTTAAAAAAAGCAATGGCGCAGCCGCAATCAAAAGTGCCGTATTCGTTTTTCAGGAAGATCAAACTTGGAAACAATTTAACACACCAGGATGTGATAGCCGCACACGAGCATGTTCATGCGCAGCAATGGCATTCGGCCGATATACTGCTGATGGAAGCGGTAATGATCATTAACTGGTTTAACCCGGTGGTGTACTTTTACCGGTTTGCCATTAAACATATACATGAATACATCGCCGACCGGCAAGCGGTAAGCTCCGGGACAAACAAGGCAAATTATGCTTTACTGCTGCTCAGTCAAACATTTGACACACCGGCCCACCAGTTAGCGAACCCATTTTTTAACCATAGCTTATTAAAACAACGCATTATGATGCTCCAAAAAAACCAGTCGGGCAGAGTTGCCCTTATCAAATATGGATTGTCGGCGCCATTATTCATACTGATGCTTATTTTATCTTCGGCGACAGTGAACAACAACAAAGCCATCCGGCTGATCAATTCAAAAGCCGAAAAGGCATTTTTTACGCCGGTGAACGGCCCTGCCGCAGTCGATGCCCAATACGCTCGACCGGTCGCGTTAAGGGCAAATACCAGGGAAATCACAAAAAAACATACCGTCGTATCGATACAGGATACGGTACCTGCAAAAGACGATAAAGTTTTTACCGCGGTTGAGCAAGAGCCCGGTTTTCCTGGGGGCATCCAGGCTTTTGGAAAATACCTGGCAACTAATATCCATTATCCTGCCGGCAGCTGGAAAAAAGGAATACAAGGGCGGGTTATCGTGAGTTTTGTGGTTGAAAAGGACGGATCGTTAAGCGATGTTCATATTGCCCGGGGCGTGGCAGATGATATTGATCGCGAGGCATTGCGCGTAATTAGGGATTCGCCGCACTGGACCTCCGGTATCCAAAACGGTAAGTTGGTTAGGGTTGCGTATTCTGTTCCGATCGCGTTTACCCTTGATGGTCAATCGACGCCCCATAAAAACTTCGATGTTACAATTGACGAGGTGCAGCATTCGTCCCCGCTGGTGCTTAAGTCAGACACAGGCAATAATACTGTTCTGCTGACCGGTAACGGAAAACCATTATATATACTTGACGGCAAAGAAATAACCAGCCTGATGACCCTAAACCCAAATGATATAGAAAGCATCTCGGTTTTGAAGGATAAATCGGCGATAGCTTTATACGGTTCGAAAGGCGCTAACGGCGTAGTGATCATTACAACCAAAAATGCGCGCTTAAAACAGTTACTCAAACAATAACGCGGGTGCGGCGGTATTAACCCCGGGGATTGAAAACACCTGGCGGTTAAACCCTTGAACGAAAGGTTAATACCGCCGCATATTTATTCACAAAATGTTTGTTTGCATGGAATGTTTTTTATATTTAAATAAAAAACTTATCCCATGAACTGGAAAATCATTTTTCAATTGTCAATTTTTGGATTGATAATGGCTTTTGCCACCGTGTCGCTGATCCCGGAAAAGGTTGAACCTGCGTTTTGGGTGGTAATATTCATTTTCTGTGCGTATGTTATTGCCAAGGTTTGTTCGGGCAACTATTTTTGGCATGGTTTTTTGGTAAGCATCGTCAATTGTATCTGGATCACCGCCGTCCATATTTGGTTCCGCGAAACCTATGAAGCACATCACCCCGACATGGCTTCGATGGCAGCTGATATGCCTAAGTATCTGGCCGTGCATCCCCGCACGGCGATGGTTGTTATGGGACCGCTTTTCGGCGCGGCGTTCGGCATTGTGCTTGGTGTATTCTCCCTTATCGCTTCAAGAATCGTGAAAAAAAGCCCTGGCGTTCACAAATCCAAAGGTTGATATTGCTTTAGCGCGCACAGCAAATTTACATAACCGGAGATTTCGGTGCACCGTTAGGTGTGTTAAAGGTTTTAGTTTAAAAAAAGCCAGGGGCAGGCTTGTTATAATTTTCAAAAATAAGTGGCCGGATAAATTCAAATTTTATACCTTTGAAAACAAATATCCGGCAAGGATATTATATGATATACATTCTATCGATTTTAAAATGAAACCATTTATTCCAACAGCAGTATACGGCGTTTTAAATTATCTATTGAGTTTTACCCTCATTGCCGCTCCCTGGTTATTCGGGTTAGTGAATGTTTCGAGCGCGGCGTTACTTATCCCGATATACATCGGCTGGCTGCAGTTTATTATGGCTGTTTTTGTCGACAACGAAACCGGCTTCGTAAAACAATTTCCCATGCAGATGCACCTGGTGCTGGATGTTTTAATGGGTTTCTTTTTAATGGTAACGCCGTGGTTATATACCTTTTCAGATCGTGCTTTCTGGCCGGAGTTGCTGTTGGGCGGGCTTTTATTCTGTTTAGGGATATTTACAAAGAAATCTCCGTTTTTAACAAAACCGCATCAATCGGTGCCCGAAGGGCAATTGACTTCAACCGACTCGACAGAAGGCAGGTTAAGTATTTAAGGATCACAATTTTCTAAGCTTTTACTCTCCCTACGCCGGCATTACCCGTATCGGGCGTATGTGGTGAATTGTAGAGACACATTACCTTGTGTCTCCTGCCGTTAATCGAGACACAAGATATTGCGTCTCTACGTGGGTTCATTCACAACAACGGCTTTGATCTCAGCCTGTCTTTCAGTTTGATTGCTCAAAGCAAGGCACCCCTTGAGAATTATGGCGTAATAGTTTTTGATTTCGGATTTCGAATGTTCAATTTCGGATTTGGTGATTAACTGTTTATTTTTGAATAGAAGCGATAAAATATGTTAACGAACACCCGGTTAAGAGAAAAGCTGATAAAAAGAATAAGGGATATCGATAATAGTGAGATTTTGAATCAAATTGCCCGGTTTGTTCATTTTGAAGAAAAATTCGATGAGGTATATATTATGAGCCCGGAAGAAATTGAAGCGGTAGAAGACGGGAGGAGGCAAATTGAAAACGGGGAATGGATATCAGATGAAGAATCAAACAAACACGTTGATGAATGGCTAAACAAATACGATAATAAACTTGGCACCTAAACAATATCATCGATAAAAAAAATATACCTTGTTACAATAGTTTTCCTATTGATTCATACATTAGTTTTGGGTCAAAAATTATACATATGGTGTCCAAACGACCAAGAAGTCAAACCAAGAGTAAGCTTTCTTGAAAACCAGGAAATTAATCTAATAATTTTTGACGGAAGAAGTATCCCTAACAACAGCAAAATTGAGTGCCAAAGTTCAGATGTAGTCGTTGAACTGTTTAACGTTATAAAGAAAGCTTATCCCTCTGCAAAAATCAATCTATTAAATGATTCTAATTATTATAAAAAATCTGATGCCGGTAAGATTACCATAAAAATTGGAATTGCGGCATATCAAGCAGGTTTTGGAACTGATGTAACAGTCGGAGTAGGAACTATAGGAGGAAATTTTTCTTACGGTTTAGTGGCAAAAGGTCAGTGGAATGGCATAACGAGTTATTATGCTCAAATTTTTAATAATAGAAATAACTTAGCAGGAAAATACGAAAGAGAAATATTTAAAGTTGAATCGAAATCTAATATTTGGGGATATAAAACAGCTAAAGTTTGTTTAAATTCAGCCTTTACTGAAGCAAATCAAGAACTTCTCTTTTTTATAGATAAATCATTAATGGAATAAGCGATGGGATTTCAAGGTCTTTGGAAAATTGCAGATACAGACGAGACTTTAATGATAAATGGCCCATTAGGCTCAGACCAATACACCTTTGAATATTCTATTAATGGCCAATCCGATGAACGAGTATCTATTTTTCTTTCGAATGACAAACAGGCTTTACTCGCGAATTCAAAGGTATATGGACGATCTAATATTACAATAATTGACGGCGATTCATTTTTTATTGGAGATCAAAGATTTACTCGAATAATAGAGGATAATTGAAAGACTGTTTTCTGTTAATCTCATATCTTTCACCCTTCGCCTTTGACCTTTTAGCTTTCGCCTTTACCCTTTCACCTAAACTTCACCTTTTCCCTTTCGCCTCAAAAACGTACTTTTGCAAACTTTACAAACAGTGTTATGCTACGTACACATACTTGCGGCGAATTAAATATCAGTCATTTAGGGCAAACCGTTACCCTTTGCGGTTGGGTGCAAAAATCGCGCGACCTGGGCGGCACCACGTTTATTGACGTGCGCGACCGTTACGGGTTAACCCAGCTGGTTTTTAATACCGATACTGATGCCGCTTTACGCGATGTTGCACGCAGTCTTGGGCGTGAATTTGTATTGAAAGTTACCGGCAAGGTGCTGGAGCGCTCCAATAAGAACACGAAGATCCCGACCGGCGAAATTGAGATCGCCGTTTCGGACATTGAGGTATTGAACGAGGCTAAAATTCCGCCGTTTATGATCGAGGATGAAACCGATGGCGGCGAGGAACTCCGGGCCAGGTACCGTTACCTCGACCTGCGCCGCAACCCCATACGCAATAACCTGATGCTGCGCCATAAAATGGCACAGGAGGTGCGCAAATATTTGGACGGCCGCGACTTTATCGAGGTGGAAACGCCCGTGCTGATCAAATCGACCCCCGAGGGGGCGCGCGACTTTGTGGTGCCAAGCCGGATGAACCCGGGCGAGTTTTACGCGCTGCCGCAATCCCCTCAAACATTTAAGCAGCTGCTGATGGTTAGCGGGTTCGACCGTTATTTCCAGGTCGTAAAATGTTTCCGTGATGAGGACCTTCGTGCCGACCGCCAGCCCGAGTTTACGCAGATAGACTGCGAGATGGCTTTTATTACGCAGGAGGATATTCTAAATGTTTTTGAGGGGATGACACGTCATTTATTTAAAAGCGTAAAAGGCATCGATCTTCAAAATTTCCCCCGCATGCAATATGCCGAGGCGATGCGTTTATATGGTTCGGACAAACCCGATATCCGCTTTGGGATGGAGTTTGTGGAACTGAACGACGTGGTAAAAGGCAAAGGTTTTGGCATTTTTGATAATGCCGAACTGGTGGTGGGTATAAACGCAGAAGGCTGCGCCGAATATACCCGCAAGCAAATAGATGAATTAACTGAATGGCTAAAACGCCCCCAGATCGGTGTTACCGGGATGATCTGGTGCCGGTACAACACCGATGGCACGTTAAAATCGTCGGTGGATAAATTTTACAGCGAAGATGACCTGACCAACTGGGCCGCTGCTTTTGACGCAAAGCCCGGGGATATCATCTTTGTTTTAGCGGGCCAGGCCGATAAAGTGCGCAAACAACTGAACGAGCTGCGGCTGGAGATGGGCACACGGTTGGGCCTGCGCGATAAAAACACCTTTGCGCCGTTATGGGTGCTTGATTTCCCGTTATTGGAATGGGACGAGGAAACAGGGCGCTACCACGCCATGCACCATCCGTTTACGTCACCTAAGCCGGAAGATATTGCAATGCTGGACACCGCTCCCGGTGAAGTAAGGGCAAACGCATACGATATGGTGATCAACGGCATCGAGGTTGGCGGCGGGTCGATCCGCATCCACGACCGTGCGCTGCAGTCGCTGATGTTTAAACATCTCGGTTTTTCGCCCGAAGAGGCGCAAAAACAATTCGGCTTTTTAATGGATGCTTTCGAATATGGCGCGCCGCCGCATGGGGGTATTGCCTTTGGGTTCGACCGGCTTTGCTCTATTTTTGCCGGGCTGGATTCCATCCGCGATGTGATCGCCTTCCCAAAAAACAATTCGGGCAGGGACGTAATGATCGATACGCCATCCACCATTGCCGAAGCGCAAATGAATGAGCTGAAGATTAGGACCACTGTCTGAACCATGATTCGTCTGATTTAAGGAACTTGGTTTCGGCATGGTTAAAGAACAGATCGGGAAAATCATATAATCATGCCAGGGAAATCGCTTTTAAAAGGGGGCACCTAACGGAGCCAAAACCGATAAATTTTTTTCTATAAACAGGAAGCTCCTCCGGAGCTAAAGCAAATAAAATTGTTGACTCAGTAGGAGTCGCCTGTTTATAGTAAATAAAAAGAATAATATCAGGCTCCAGCGGAGCCACCTTCCATTGCTATGGTTTTAAAAGCGATTTCCCTGATAATCATGCGAATCAAGGTCCAGACTTATAAGTTATTTTTATATTAGGTGAAAAAATTCCCGGTATGAAAAAACTTTACCTGTTTATTCTTTGTGCATTGTCGCTTCCCGCATTTTCCCAGACCGCGCTTAAGAAAACAGTCAGCGATAAAGCGGAGGCACTCCAAAGCCAGATCGTTGCCTGGAGACGCGATTTCCATGAGCATCCGGAGCTGGGCAACCACGAGTTTCGCACCGCGGGAATTATCGCGAAATACTTGCAATCATTGGGCCTTGAAGTGCATACCGGCATTGCCACGACCGGCGTAGTAGCCATATTAAGAGGTGGCAAACCCGGCCCGGTGGTCGCGTTGCGTTCCGAAATGGATGCCCTGCCGGTAACTGAACGGCCGCACGTGGCTTTCGCTTCGACGGTTAAAACTATTTATAACGGGCAGGAGGTTGGCGTGATGCATGCCTGCGGGCACGATTCGCACATGGCTATGCTGATGGCTGTCGCGCAAATACTCTCTTCGATCAAAAGTGAACTGCATGGAACGGTAAAATTTATTTTTCAGCCGGCCGAGGAAGGCTTGCTGCCGGGAGAAGTAGGCGGCGCGGAGGAAATGGTTAAAGAGGGCGTACTCGAAAACCCTAAGGTCGATGTGATATTCGGCCAGCATATCATTTCGTACGTCCCAACAGGCACCCTGGTTTACCGGTCGGGCGGTGAGATGGCCGGTGTAAACGGGTTTCATATCGTGATAAAAGGAAAATCTTCCCACGGCGCTTTGCCGTGGATGGGCGTCGATCCGATCATCGTGTCGGCACAGATCATCAATAACATCCAAACCATTGTAAGCCGCAATGTCGACATCGTCGAGAATCCGGCCGTGGTAACGATCGGGGCTATAAAAGGCGGCAACCGCGGCAATATCATACCCGATTCCGTTGAGATGGATGGCACTTTACGGTCGTTTACCGATGCGGATAAAAAATTGCTGTGGGATAAAGTAAATCAAATCGCAACCAGCACCGCCGAAATGCAAGGGGCTACCGCGAAGGTAACGATGGGCAATAATTACCCGGTAACCTATAACGATCCCGGGCTGACCGCCAAAATACTGCCGACATTGCAGCAAACGGCAGGTATCGCGAATGTTAACCTTAGCCCGCCGGTTACTGGGGCAGAGGATTTTAGCTTTTACCAGCAAAAAGTGCCGGGTCTTTTTTTCTTTTTAGGCGGCATGCCCAAGGGCGGCAACCCGAAAACCACGCCTGCAAACCACTCGCCCGATTTTTATATCGACGAAAGCGGGTTTACGCTCGGCGTAAAAGCGTTGTGCAATTTAACGCTGGATTATATGGCAGCCAACAGCAAATAGATTTAAGAATTTCAACAGACAGCATAGTTTAAACAATTTGCTATTTTTGTATATGGAAACTGCAATTATTTCTGGCGACTCGAAAAAGGACATCCAACTTTTGATGGCGATTGCCGAAAAAATGGGCATACGGGCAAAGTTTCTTTCGAAAGAGGATTTGGAAGATATTGGAATTGCCAAAGCTATAGACGAAGGTAAAACAGGCGAATTCGTGGATACCGAAGAATTTTTGAAGTCATTAAAATGATCGTCAGGATCGATAAAAGTTTTCAAAAAGATGTAAATAAGATAAATGATGCAAAGGTTAAAACCGCGATCATTGAAATAATAAGCGATGCGCAATCAGCGGAATGTTTATCATCCATCAATAATTTAAAAAAACTAACCGGTCATAAAAATAAGTACAGGATCCGCTCGGGTAATTATCGCATAGGATTAGAATACAATGAAAATCAAGAATTAATTTTCACGAGATTCCTGCACAGAAAGGAAATCTACCAAAAGTGGCCATAACACCTGCGTTTCGTCAGGTTTATTAGCAAACATTACCGGGTATTATGCCATTTACTATTATGGCATCCATATTGTAAACCATTATTTAATGAGACAAAAATTTTATGATACTGCTGTGAAGCAGGAAACGGCCGTGCTTGTTGGCGTCATCACACAGGGCGAAACCGATGAGCAGGCCAAAGAATATTTAGAAGAACTGGAATTTTTAGTTGAGACCGCCGGCGCCGCGACTGTGAAAACCTTCACCCAAAAGCTCCAAAAGCCGGACAGGTCGACCTTTGTAGGCTCGGGCAGGCTGGAGGATATCAAAGCATTTGTAACCGCCGAAGAGATCGATATGGTGGTATTTGATGATGAGCTTACGCCCTCGCAGCTGCGTAACATTGAAAAGGAACTGCAGGTAAAGATACTGGACCGCAACAACCTTATCCTGGATATCTTCGCAGGGCGGGCGCAAACCGCGCAGGCAAAATCGCAGGTGGAACTGGCGCAACTGCAATATTTATTGCCCCGCCTGACCAGGTTATGGACCCACCTTGAACGCCAAAAGGGTGGTATCGGTATGCGCGGGCCCGGTGAATCGCAGATCGAAACCGACAGGCGTTTGATCTTAGAAAAGATATCCCTTTTAAAGGAAAGATTGCGCCACATCGACCGGCAGAACGAGACCCAGCGTAAAAACAGGCACCAGCTGGTTAGGGCTGCGCTGGTTGGCTATACCAACGTGGGCAAGTCGACCATTATGAATATGCTCTCCAAATCGGAGGTGTTTGCCGAAAATAAATTGTTCGCGACGCTGGATACAACCGTGAGAAAAGTAGTGCTCGAAAATGTGCCGTTCTTACTATCGGACACCGTGGGTTTTATCCGCAAGCTGCCGCACGACCTGGTGGAATGTTTTAAATCGACGCTGGATGAAGTTCGCGAAGCGGATATACTGATCCATGTGGTTGATATTTCGCACCCGAATTTCGAGGACCAGATCAGGACGGTAAATGAAACGCTGAAAGATATCGGCGCGATAGATAAACGGGTGATCACGGTATTTAATAAGATCGACGCGTTTAAACCCGAACAGCATCAACTGGATCAGCAAGCCGAACCGCTCACCCTGGATGATTTTAAGCATAGCTGGATGGCGAAAAATAACAGCCCGGCGCTGTTTATTTCGGCAACCCAAAAGGAGAACATTGACGATTTTAGGGAGCTGTTATACGAAGAGGTAAAAGCCATCCATACCGCCCGGTATCCGTACGATAAATTGTTGTATTGATTTCTTCGAAAGACGCAATATCTTCGCCTTTACCCGTTATGCAGCGCGTTGGTCGTGAAATACAGGATAATGATGGCGATGCCAGCAATGATCCGGTAAACGCCGAAAAGTTTAAAGCCCCGCTTTTCGAGGAAAGTAATAAAGCTTTTGATCGCCAATAAGGCCACGATAAAGGCGATGACACTTCCGATCACCAGCAATTTTATATCCTGGTGCATTTGCACGGTTGTTAGGGTATTATGCTTACGAAAATCCCAGAGGTCTTTCACGGTAGCGCCAAACATAGTGGGAACGGCCAGGAAAAAAGAGAACTCGGCCGCAGCCGTACGGCTCAGCTTTTGCGACATACCACCCACGATGGATGCCGCCGAACGCGACACGCCAGGGATCATAGCCAAACACTGAAAGATGCCTATTTTTAACGCTGTGGTATGGTTAATATTTTTTTCGTCTTTGATCTTTGGGTTATTGAACCAGTCGTCCACAAAAAGAAGTATTACACCGCCCACCACAAAAGCTATGGCAACAACCAGCGGGCTCTCCAGCAATTTATCGATATGCTTTTTTAGTAAAAGTCCCAGGATAACCGCCGGAATAACGCCGATGACCAGTTTTACATAAAAGTCGACCGAGCGAACGAACCGTTTAAAATAAAGCACCACAACGGCCAGGATAGCGCCCAGCTGGATCACAATCTCGAACAGTTTTACAAACTCATCTTTGCTGATGCCCATCAACGAGCTGGTGATCACCATGTGGCCCGTTGATGATATGGGTAAAAATTCCGTCAGGCCTTCAATAATGGCAAGGACGATAACCTGGATGATATTCATGTGAGATTGGTTTATTAGGTGAGTGGTTGGATTGAGTTGATTAGGTTGGAAAGTGAATAGCTGAAACCATTCAACTATTCACTTAATCAACTATTCACTAATTCGAGACTGGCTTTTTGAAAATTGCAAAGAATCCCAGGGCAAATCCTGCTAAAACCACCAGGGGGGCTACAACGATTTTGGTGGTGCTGTAGATATCCGTTTTGCCCGACATGAGTATAAAGCCAAATACCACTATGGCGATGCTGATGATCAGCAGCCTGTAGTTGCCCCGGTCGAATATAAAATGTATCGCGCCACGCTCCGGGGAGCCCGCAGCCGGTTTTGACGAACTTGTGGTTTTAAGCGGGGTTGATGGTTTGTGTTTTTGTGACATAATGTAATGATGAATGAGCGATTTATCGATTCAGTGGATCACCTGTAAAGGTCATATAGTTTTAAACGCAAAAATTTGTTTACCGCCAGGTACGTGCTGAAACCCGAGATAAATACCCCTATGCCGATCACAATAATAAATACGATACCAAACTCGGTATAGTTTTGCAGGATGACCAGGTCGGGTACTTCTTTATAAGCCAAAGACAGGGTGGCGATTAAAATGATGATCGCTATCAATCCGCCCAGCAGCCCGTGCCATATGCCGTACAGCAAAAATGGCTTCCGGATAAAGCCTTTGGTGGCCCCCACAAGCTGCATCGACTTTATAAGGAACCGCTGAGAATAAATAGCCAGGCGGATGGTATTATTGATGAGCGCTACCGAAAGCACCACGAATATGGCTGCAAATCCCAGGATGACCAAACTGATATTGGTGAGGTTTTTATTCATCTGGTCGACCAGCAGCTGCTGGTATTTCACTTCCTTTACCAATTGATTTTTCAGCAACCCGTTTTTAAACCGCTCTATATCGGTATTGTTCGCGTATTCAGCTTTCAGGTAAACATCCAGCGATGGCGACAAGGGGTTGTAGCCCAAAAATTTTATAGCATCTTCGCCCAGGTCCTTTTGCAGGTTGCGGGCGGCAAGCTCTTTGCTCACATATTCGGTTTGCTTTACCATGGGATTGGCCTCGATCTCTTTCTGCAGCTGCAGAACATCTGTTTCGTGCGCGCCGTCGTCAACAAAAACATTTAAAACAATATTTTCCTTAACGTACCGCGAAAGGTTATGCGCGTTAACTAAAATTAGGCCCAGTAAGCCGATCATTAATAATACCATAGCAATCCCGAAAACGGTGGATATATATATCGTTTTGGTTTTTTTGGCTGACGCGCTTGCTTCGAATTCTTCCATGCTGTTGCGAAAATAAGGAACCCGGACTAAAGGTAAAAGTTTATCTGTTATTATTATACATCAGGCTAACAAACCCGCCGGGGTTTAACAAAATTTAACAGGGTGTTCGCGCCTGCCTGCCGCAGGCAGGTTGACTTGTCCTAAAAAAGGTTGACGGTTTTTTTAATAAAGATAATACATTGTTATTGTTGTTTGTCGTGTCTGAATGTGGGAAACTCAGCGAGTTTTCCATAATCAGACAGGTTTTTCTTTT
>Ga0134125_10000298_pt1 | contig 69618 bp, 61 predicted proteins | sample KB31751_FD_96464 | JGI IMG/M metagenome (GOLD analysis project Ga0134125, IMG submission 96464) | Terrestrial soil microbial communities with excess Nitrogen fertilizer from Kellogg Biological Station, Michigan, USA - KB3-175-1 | ecosystem: Environmental > Terrestrial > Soil > Unclassified ... | reverse complement strand
TATAAGCAGGGTAATTATATGCACCCACGCTGGGCAACTTCTGAAGCATGCGCTCAAACCAGCCAGATTCCACGAAAACAAAACGAACACCAACAAGGGGCCCATGCGAAGCGAAGTATGTTTGAAGATCCGGCCGCGAGACCCTGCTGGTCAGGACCCAAGTGTCAAAGTGTTTTGCCGTCTCATTGATGCGCCCCCATCCCACACCCCATTCAGAGCCCTGGAAGGGGCTGCATTTATAGACGATAAGGAGGACTCGCCGGCGGAGGCCGCCTGAAGTCTGCATGGGATTTAACGTTTATCCTTTCAACCCCCCGACGGGCATGGCACCGAACCTACTGCATATCACCCCGTTGGGATCCGGCGCGCCAAAGAATCTACCGGGCGGTACAAGAGACCGCGAAAATCACAATTCGTGTTGTTGACTTCCAATATCGCGTCAACAACATCCTCGGTTGATCTATACGGCGTGAGTCTTGCGGTATTCTTCGTATCGGTGACCGAACGCCCCCGCTACCATGCCCGCGGCAAAGACAATACGCTGTAATGCCCGGACGGTCTGGCAGGTATCCTGGATAACGGACGCCGCCAATAGAATAGCCCCCTTGCTTGCACGGAGGAAACCGCGAAAGATGATCTTTGCGCGGCTCTCATGCTCACTCGCGAGACCCGCGTCCACACAGCCTGTCCGCCAGGCTCGTTGAAGCAGCCAACGCAATCGCGTCCGGGTTGGAGGCAGCCACTCCTCGACAACAGCCTCGTCGCACCAGACTATCCGACAACCGCGCGCGTGAAAGCGCCTAAAAAACTCGGTATCCTCACCACCGGTGAAGGCATATCGCGCATCGAAGCCGCCGGCGCGTTTCATCGCACCTAGTCGCAGCAATACGTTGCCCGTCCGACCCATGGTCAAGTGGGTACCAGTAACATGACGCGTGCGGTCAAAAAAGCGACCAGTCCGAATCCAGTTTGGTACGCTGGACATAAAATACGGCACAACTGGACCCGAAACCGCGTCTGCACAGAAAGCCTGCTGGCACTTTACAAGCGCTTCCAGCCAATTGGGAAGAGGTCGCTCATCATCGTCCACAAAAATCAGGAACTCCGCGAACTCGCTTGCAACTTCAAACGCCTTGTTCCTTACAAACGACAGCCCACGTCTGGGCTCAACGCAGTAAATAAGTGGGATAGGTTTCTCACGAACACCTGAGCCGCACAGGCCTTTTGTCACAGCAGAATCTTCGTTATCTACCACAATAACTTTGAGTTCCACTTCTATAGGTATTTGCTGCACGGCGATGGCGTCAAGCAGGCGTCGAAGACCGTCGGGACGCTTATACGTGGGAATACAAATGGCGACTCGATAGCTCATCTGACTTTCTCTGGGGTGAAACTTAGACTTACCGACTCAGCACCGCAGTATATAGAGCCCAAAACAAGCTATTCGGCTGAAGCAGTGTACTTTCGCTCACGTTGTAAAGCAACAAAAACAGCAGAAATGCCAGAGACCAAGAAACCGTCTGACCACCGGCCCGGTATTCTGAAACAACTCGCCTCAACTTCAGAACGAAGCCTGTCGCAAAGATTAGAAGACCACCCATTCCTAAATCGAGGCAGATATCCAGAAATCCATTGTGGGCGTGAGGCGGCACCCAGCCGACTGTCCTCACCAGTGCTGCAGACTCCGGACCATTCCAAAAAGAACTGAAGCCATACCCGAGCAGCGGCCTGGCCGAAATTGCGGTCAGGGCCGAAAGCCAAACCGGCAGCCGACCCAGGGTCTCATCTCTGTGCATCGAAGACAAGAGAAAGCTTCGATTGAAAACAACTACCACTACTGCGACCGTAAACATGGCGAGCGAAAACATAAGTACCGACAAAAACGCGAAACGCCCGGCCCTTAACGATTTCATCAACCAGACGAGCACAATCATGACACCCGCTACGACCGCGGCGGTAGCCGACCCGGAAAAGGCGATTACAGCACCGGCCGCAGACAGGCACAGCAGACGGCCGAACATCCCGAAATATTTCGACGGAACACACAAGAACGCCACGATGCCGGTGGCCATGACTCTTCCGAGCATATTCTTTGTTTCGAAAATTCCCCGCCAGTCGGAACCGTCCTCGACAGCGAACAGTCCGAACTCCGGGTACAAAATGACCATCGCAACGCTCATTAACAAAATGGCGCTTATCGCATAGCACAGGAGAGTGACCTGATTATCGCGATTGTACCGGCTACCGAAATAGACGCCGAAACATGTCGTCGCCGCGGCTATCAGACCTCGACGAATCGAGAGCGAAGCATCACCAGCCCATGCGGCAGATATAAGGGTGAACAACACCAGAATAAAGATCCATTTGGCTTCGAACATGCCGCGCAAGAAAGCTCGGGAATGCGGTAGAACAAAGATGAGCGTGATTGAATAGATCAAAGCTTGTATAAGAGATAAAAGAGTATCGGAACGCGCCGCCACTTCGTTTGAAGGCGTAAACAGTCCCTTGAACGGGCTCGTGAGATACATTAACGCGACCACCGTAAATGTCCTCTCGAGCGTAAGCCAGAGCCGTGAATGTGTGGCCCACGGAAATAATACTGATGGCAAGGAGGGAAGTTCCTGCCACGACCGATTGGCAAGAAGCGGCTCCTGAGAACCATGTGAAGGCGATCGAAACATTAACACAGTTTGCAAACGGGCGAACGGGGTTCGCATGGGCGCTTAAACGCTCCTGATTACCTGGTATTCGTCAAAGCGTTTACCTGCTGCCCCGTGAAGCAGACCCATTCCATAGCAAATCCACTTAACCCCTATTACAAAACGATGGCGACCAAACGGCAGAAACAGCGGGGCACATGCCAGCCCCAACACTACCCGCGCTATGGCCAGTGCCGCTACGAACAGGCGACGCGGCAGAGACTCGACCCTGCCATCATTGGACCCATTTCGGAAATATCGCCGGTCCAGCCACCCTATAGTTGTCCTTGAATTCGGTATCCATTCCGCGGCGAACGCGTTATCGGCCCAAACCATCCGATACCCGGCCTGGTGAACCCGTTTGAAAAACACCGTGTCCGAGCCCCCATTAAAACGATCGCTTTCGTCAAAACGCAGGTTGCTCTCGCGTAGAATATATGTCGAAATAAGCACGTTTCCAGTCGCACCGACAGCACAGACGGATCCGGTGGGGTGAGTCTCTCGCTGGAAAAACTTGCCTCGTTCTATCCAACCCGGCACTGGATCGGGGAAGTAGGGTCCGACAGGTCCAAATACTACATCCGCCGTGTACTCGCGCCGAACTCGCAGGAGTTCGGAGAGCCAAGCCGAAGCGGGGACTTCATCGTCGTCAATAAATGCAATCACGTCGTCGATAAAGGCCGCGGAATCGAGGGCTCGATTGCGGGCGTGAGGAATCCCAGAAATCGGCTCCACGATGTAGTCCAAAGGCCAACGATACTGCGGACGCAATCGATCACACACGGTCTTAGCCGACAATTCGGCATCATTGTCGACCACGATGACCCTGAGCCTTGAGTAGTCGTCCCGAGAAAGATCAAGGCCAGCAATGCCTTCCAGTGTGCGGTTCAAACCGAGCGGGCGCAATCGGGTGAGAACACACACAGCCACACCCGGAGCAGCCACTATTTCATTGGGCATTAGTAAATCCGTTGAAAACAGGAAACGGGGGCGAAGCACGCTTTTTCAAAGCTAAGTCACGGTAATCGCAGAGTTCACAGCGGTTAATGTCCAAGCTGTCAAAGACTGATTGCAGATCCTGTCCGTGCAAATCGACCACTTTGCCGATATCGTTGAACTTCGGGTGGACCATCACCTCCACATCCGCGTTCGTCGTACGCAGAACGTGGGCGGTATCCCGCGAATCGCCAAAATATTTCGTCATCGCAACGCAGCGCAGACGCCAATAAACATTCCGTGCTTTACGAAATATACCGGCAACGGCCTTGTGCGCCGCCGATGAGCCAGTCCGGAAGGGACCACAGTTGCGACCGATGCGGACCGTTCTAATACCGAAGCGTTTCGCGACGCGAACGACCACTGGAGCTATGCCCAATTCAGTATGGATGTGGTGGTGGGAATCCAGATGAGTCGGCTCGATCCCTTGCCTTCTGCAGGCCATAATCTGCGCCGCAATTTCCACCTCCAGCGCCAATCTCTCCCCTCGATTAAGGGCAAGTATTCGTCTTGGTGGAAGCCAATTACCCGCCGAATCGCAGAACTTAGGCAGGCGTGCGATATCCGCCGATAATGGCTTGCCCAACGTTAAATTAAGGTGGAGGCCGATTTTATGATGTATCTGATGACGTCTGGCCAACTCGCAGGCGTGATCAAATCCCGGCATGTTTGTCATTATAGTAGCGCTGGAAATCAATTTCATTTCAAATGCAAGCAGAATCGCGCGGTTGGTATCGCGCGAAGCACCGAAATCGTCGGCATTGACAATCACATAACGACGTCTCTTTGCGGTTGCCGCGGTAGCCAGCGAATGCCCGAGGTTGACAGGAGTCATCTCGGGATCTCCGGCCAACTTCGACCTTGTCCGCAGAAAGAGAATTGCGGATAACATCGAGCCAGCCAGAGCGGCGTCGGTCGCGACACTGGACCAAGCTGCGCCTCGCCAGGAGTATAGAGGGATAACCGAGAGATTTACCATGACATTAAACCCGGCCATGACTGCCTGAATAAGGGTGCGGCAACGTTGATGACCCGAGCAAGTAAGGACGTCTGCCGTGAAGTAATGAACCGTCTTGAGAAATGGCAACACCGCGAGCCACCTTAGAGCTTCGACCGTACGGGCATATTGAGTTCCCAGGAAGTGCGGAACCAGTGCAGCGCCGAAAACGATGAGCAGGGAAGCGATAAGTGAGTAGCCGGCGGATTGTGGGAGTAGGCGCCACATATATCCGAGTGCACCGCAAATCGAGGTTTGCCCTGCACGAAAGAAGCCCGGATAAGCTGCATTCAGAATAGATCGTACCGGAATGAATGCAACGTCAATCAGGCGGTAAGCGGCAGCATAAACACCAACGGCATCAAGGGTAGCCATACGGGCGAGCATCGACTTGTCTATGTCATTATAAATATTCTGAGCTGACAGGCTGGCGGCGAAATAGAAACCCTCTGATAATTCGCCTTTGACGCGGCGTAATTCAAGACGCGGTTGACCAATGTTGTTATTTACCCAAATCACTCCAAGAGTTGCTGCGAGTATGCTCGTGCTTAGGTATACAATTGCCCAGTTCTGGATCGACGGATAGCGAACAATTGCCGCGAGGCCCGCGATGCCTATTAGCCGCGCGAGTGCAATGCCGATAGTCAATTGGGCGGTGCGATCGAGACTTTCAATCGCCTGAAACGCCATTGCGGAGCAGTCCGTAAGCCGCGAACAGAGTAGCTCAGCAAGACACACTGAAATGATGACAATCTCAGGAATCGTCAAGGGAAGCACTAGTCTTGCCGCAGCGACGACAACGCCCGTTGCGCACAGTCCGGAGCCGATCGTCAAAAACAGCAGATTGCCCCAGCAGACCGGGAACTCGTTCACATCCCGGGCAACGTTCTTTATCAAAAGATTGCTTCCTCCAAATCCAACAAAAGGCGCTAAAATTTGAGAGGCAGCTATTACCGCTATGAATGTCCCATATTGCTTTGGTCCGAGACCCCGGGCGATAATTATAAAATACGCCGCTTGTATGAGCAGGCATACGCCCTGGCCAGCCAGCATCCATAGGGTGTTATGTGCCAACTTGCCGGCGAACTGTGCTTTGACCCAATGCCTCATACGTTCGATTCTTCGAGATTAGTTCACGGATATACTGCCGACATTTCCCGACATATACCAGATGGTGCGGCATCGATCGGTTCTTAGTGGACGGAACAAAGGTATGGTCTTTATTCTGGTTTGTTTGACTATCAGACGGCCCCACTGCCCTTCAGAACAGCAGGAACTGTTTTTGCGAGGATTGCCAAATCCAGATAGAGGGACCACGTATCGATGTATTGAAGATCCAGTTCTATCCAGTGTTGAAACTCCGTGTTACTCCTTCCATTGACCTGCCACAGACATGTCAAGCCCGGCTTCACACTGAAACGGCGCATCAGGGACGCGTCGTCGAATCTTGAGACGTCTCGCAAAGGGAGCGGTCGCGGTCCCACGAGTGACATTTCCCCCAGAAGAACGTTTAGAAACTGCGGAAACTCATCGAGAGAAGTTTTCCTAAGAAACCGACCGACAGGGGTAATTCGCGGATCATTTCTCATCTTGAAGGCCGGACCACGTACCTCGTTACGCGATTCGAGACCGGCCTGAAGCTTTTCAGCGTCGACAACCATCGTCCGGAATTTGTACATCCGGAAAAGGCGCTTGTTCAGGCCGTAGCGCTCCTGCGTGAACAAGATCGGGCCAGGACTGGTCAGCTTGATCGCCAGCGTTGTAGCTAACATCAGCGGTCCGAATACGAGAATGCCGAAAATGGCGCCCACGATATCGATTGAGCGCTTTACGATTAGCCGATAGTCATCGGCCACGACCTTGAGACTTACGACCGATGTTGCATGTTTCAACTCAACCTGCGGCTTCGCAAGCGTCATTTCGAAAATGTCTGTCCTGTATTTCGATTCGACACCGCCGCGCTCACAGATGGCGATAGCGTCCTGAATTTGAGAAAAGCATGATTTTGCAGGAAGCGCGATGAAGACCTCATCAACCGGCAGCCGCATCAGGATTTTTTCGAGATCTTCAAGCCCGCCGAGCATATGCTTTTGGATTACTTCCGGCACGGTGTGCCCATTTGGAGAATCCACGAAGCCGAGGATGCGTGAATGTCCGGAGGCTATTTCCCGCTCATACAGTTCGGCAGCCCGCGGTCCGCTGCCAACAATGATGAGATCGCGCTTTCCACGGAAAGCCTGCGTCAAACGGCGAGTGAGATACGAAGAAACGATTCGCCCGCAGGAACAGGCAACGATCGCCGCCGGCAGGGCCAGCAGGACGGTTCGCGCGGTGAATGCACCACTGCTGGTGGTCAGGGGGAAGAGCAGCGCGCAAACCGAGGCCACGGTGCAGGCCTTGGCGATCTGGACCAAGTCTTTCCAAAAAGCGCCCGGCCGGAAGGGGGTGGAAAGACCGAATACTCGAAAGGCCATCACTGAAACGGAAAGGAATATCCCAACAACGAGAACGTTCTTGATGCTGACCCGGTAGGCGAGGAAGCCACCAATCCCACCGGGCATCTGGTTCCGGTTCAAGCCAATAAATACTCCCAGCAACACGATCGCGACGAGGATCGTGTTGACGAAAGCGTGAAGGCGCGAATCGAGCTGATGTTTAGATCCAGGCATGGCGAAAGCAGGTCCGCCGGAAAGTTGCTGGAAAGAATTTATTTAATGGTGGGGGCAGCGTAAATGCTGTAGCTCGCCCACTTCACGAAGCGTTCGATTTTGCTGATGCGATTCTGCGGCACGATCAGCATGTCGCCGGAGCGCAACTCGACCAGGGGCTCGGTCGCGGACGTGCTCATGGCCGCTTTCAAATCCAGAATTTCGGTTTTGGCGAGATCCGGTCCGACGCGGCGGAGAAGCAGCACCTGCGAGTGTTTGGCGCTGGCGGTTTTGAACCCGCCAGCCATCATGATCGCCTGAAGAGCTGTAATCGAGCCTCGCATTTCGAATTTGCCAGGGCTCGTTACTTCACCCCCGACCGTGAAATAGGGCTTCTCGAAGTCCTTGAGCGCGAGAGTAATCTCGGGATCTTTGAGCCGCTGTCCAGCCTTCTCGAGGATCGCCGCTTTGGCCTGGTCCACAGTGAGTCCCTGGAGTTTCAGATCGCCGATCAGTTGCAGCGCAACGAACCCATCGGGCTGCACTGTGACCGACTGGTCGAACTCCGGCGAATAACGGTAATGGAGTTCCAGAACATCGGAAGGCTGCAGACGGTAACGGGCGTCCCGCTCGGCAAAGGACGGCGCCTGAGCGTTTAAAGCCATGCCGGCGCCGAACGCAAGCAGGAGGAGCGAGATCAAGGTGTTCCGAATTCGCATTTTTCTAACCTGTGACGAGAAGGCAGCCGACAAGTTTGACGCCGCTCAGCTGCAGGGAGCGCTGTGCACGTACAATCTCGTCCTTCCGGGTCCGCCCGGCTTCGACCGCAAGAACCGCCGCGTCGGCCCGCGCCGCAATGGCCGCCGACAGCGGCGCCGTTTGCGGGGAGGGGCAGTCGAGCACCACAAAATCGAAGTTGCGCCGCAGAAGATCGAGCCAGTTCTCCGCGCCCAATTGCGCCCGCGGCTTAAAGAATTCGATCTGCTGGCCTACCGGCGAGGGCCAAAGCCAGATGTTCCGGGAGGGTCCCGGCATGAAGGCGTTTTCGTCGGGGAGTGTGACGATGTCCATGGGAAGCAACTTGTCGACCGAGACGAGAACGACGCGTTTGCCGGCGCGAGAGAATTCGGCGGCGATTCCTTCGCAAATGGCCGTGGCATCATCAGCCGGGCCGGATGAAATGACAGCCACGACCTCGGCGCCGGGCAGGAGGCGCCGGACCAACTCCCCGAACTCGGCGGCGTTAGCGCCAGCGCGTGGATCGAGAGTGGCCTCCGAAGGGTGCCTGGTTCCGGCTGGGGTGGCAGCGGCCTTGCCAAGGACTGCAAAGTTTCGGCTCATAATAACTGAACAATTCCGAGAAGGCCGCGAAGCCAAAATGAACCAGCTGCCAGCAGCAGCACCGCGGCGGCGATGAGCAGCGGCCGAAGCGAACGAGCGCCGGCTACAGGCCCGGGTTCGAAGAATGGCGCCGGCGTTGCGACCACGGAGGCCTGCGGCAAGAGAGTCTCCTTTGTGGGGAGCGGAGTGAGGTCGAGGTCCCGAAGGACTTCCGCGACTTCAGCGAAGCCGACCTGGGAAGAATTCAGAGCGAAGGCGAGGCTCAACGCGTTAAAACAAATGGTATTCACGTTACGAGGAACGCCACCGGAACCAGCGGCAATCGACTGCAGCGCGTTTTCCGAGAAGAGCGCGAGGGAACCGCCGGCGACCACGAGGCGATGCTTCATATATTCCCGTACGGAAAGCCGAGCATCCCCAAGATGGCCGAGCGGCTGCAGGCGCGCGATGACGTTAATGCGCTGGCGGATCTGTTTGCAATCGGGGCGGCGCAAGGTGTCGAGCAGCGCCGGCTGGCCTGAAAGAACGAACTGGACCAGCTTTTCCGAAGGCGTCTCGAAGTTCGACAACATACGAATGGCTTCGAAGGTTTCGTGGTTGAGGTTCTGGGCTTCGTCTACAACCACCACGCAGGTCTTGCCACTCAATTGGGTGCGGACCAGGTATTCGTAGAAGATGCGATGGTTCTGCGCCAGCGACGGCGTCGCCTCGAGTCCGAGAGAGGCGAGGATCGATTCGAGAACGGTGTTCTTGTCGAAACAGGGGTGAGGCAGATAAGCGGTCTCGGCATGGCCTGCGAGCCGTTTCAGAAGCTGCACGAGGACGCTGGTCTTGCCTAGTCCGGGCTCGCCGACGAGGAGCGCAAAGCCACGCCGCTGGTGGAGTCCGTAATAGAGAGTCGCGACGGCTTCGCGGTGCTGCTCGGTGTCGAGGAAGAAGCGGCCGTCGGGCGAAACGCCGAAGGGTTCTTCACGGAGCGAGAAATGGCGGTGGTACATGGGTTAAGCTGCGGAGGCCATCATGGGCACGATTGGCGCGGTGGTTTGACGACAGGCTAAAGCCTGCCCCACGATCGGGCGTATTTCGCGGCTGAAGGTCCAAGGCCGGTTGGCAGCCCGCCCTGAATGCACCGCGGGATGGTCGAGAAGCCGGGGAGACATTACACTAAGTACGCTTTGTTACGAATACGGGTAAGCGGGTGAGGACTTCGAGCTCGCCGGCCTGGGTGACGGCTTCCAAAAGTTGCGGTCCGCCGAACTGCACTCCCGGGAGAGCGGGGGGCGCCGTGTGTGCGTCGGCGGTCTGGACCGGCGGGGCTGATTGCTGCAGGTATTCGGCCGAGAAGGCCAGGCCGAGGCTCAGAAAACAAGCGAGAAACCCTCCAAGGGCCAGGTTCAGGCGCACATTGGGCTTGGTGGGCAGATACGGCTCGACCGGGTTTTCCGCAACGGCCACATTGGCGATTTTTTGCTTATCGAGGGAGTCGGCGATGCGTGCTTCTTCAGTCTTGCGGGAGTAGAGCAGGTAATTGTCTTCCGCTTCTTTGGCCGCGCGCGTCAGATCGTCGTAGCCGGTGGTGGAGCTGCCAAGGGTTGCGAGCTGCCGATGGTAATCGCCGGCCTGCTCGGCCAATACCTGACGGCGTGCCTGCAGTCCGGCGAGCTCGGCTTGTTCTTTGGCGACATCCAATGCGAGGGCCTGGCGGACCGGGTTGACATCGGTGGCCTGGTCGGTACCGTTGAGATTTTTTGTCTTTTCGAGAGCGGTTTGGGTATCGGCAATCTCCTGATTGGCTTCCAGCACGAGGCGATCGTCGGGATGAAACTTAGTGAGCAACTGGGTACGTTTGTTCTGCAGCTCGACGAGCATGGTGGAGAGGTGCTCGACGGAGTATTGATTCGAGATCGTGCGGCTCTGGGTGACCATGCGAGGGTCGGCGGCGGCCAGTTGCTTTCGCGAATCATCGAGCTTGCGGGTGGCGTCTTTGATGGCGGCGTCGGTGGCGAGCAGGGTGGAAGCGGAATCGGAGGCCTTCCGCAAAGTATCCTCTTTTTGCTGCGGAAACAGAACGATGTCGTGCTGACGGCGAAATTCCGTCAGCTTCGCCTCCGATGCGTTGACCTCTTCGCGATAGTGCGCGGTCTGTTTGAGAAAAAATTCATATGTACCAGGAGTACCGTGAACTCTCAGATGGGCTTCCAGATAGGAGTCGGCCAGTTGCTTGAGGACGACGACCGCCCGGTGCGGATCGGGGGAGACGTAATCGACCTCGATGATGTCGGCTTTGCGAACGGGCGACATTTTCAAATCGTGCTGGAGACGGCGCAGAGCCCTTTCGACCGCGATCTGGCGAGGGTCGCCCGCCGCGGTAGCTTTGGCGGTCTCGGACTTCTCCAGACCGGCGGCGATTACCACCTGACGCAGCAAATCGTCGCTGTTCAACAGCTCGATCTCCGTATTGATCTGCGTCTCGCTGACTTCGCCCTGATAGGACGATTGACTGTTGCTGCCCGCGCTTACCACCATGTCGGCCCGTTCGTTCTTGACCAGAATCTTCATGTGGGTCTCGTATTGTTTGGGCAACAGGAAGGTTCCGACAGCAACGCCGGTAAAAATCATCAGGAACGTGATGGCAATTTGCCATTTGCGGCGCAGCAGTACGGCACGAATTTCATTGACGGAGATCGCCGCCGTTTGAGGGCCGCGCGGGGCGAGGCCCGTGTTTCCGCTGGAAGTATGCTGGATTTCGCGGTTCACAATATCCTTTGCGGTTTCATTCGGGGACGACTAACCCCGGGATGCCGGCGAAGCGAGCTTCAATCGAGCTCAAGCGGTCATCCAGCTCATTGAGGCGAAGCACCAGGGCGTCATCGGGCGCGAACAAGCTACCGATGACACGCCTCATGGCGAGCCTAACAAAATCGGAAACGCTGCGGGCGCCATAGGTCGGGTAGATCGCGCGCAGCGCTTCATGCTCCGTGGCGGATAGTCGCAGGCTGATCATCCTGCTTTTGGAGTTTCGTTCTATCGGCACTGAAGAGAGGGATGAGAGGGCAGACGCTACGCAGCCTTGCGTGAAACCTATCGTTTCGAGGTCGAGGAACCGGCAAGAGGACGCACCCAATTCCGATCAATCTCCACGGCAACCGACCGCTGTAGCAAAGGGATCGAGATCATCAGCTTGTATTTCTTCCCGGCATCCAGCGTGACGCCTTCAATACCCGCCAGAGGACCTTTCTCAACCAATACTTTTGAGCCGGCCGTCAGTTGCGGCCACGGCCGGGCGTACAGGCCGGACCGGCTAACGGATTGAATGGCTTCGATCTCCTTACTTGGAATGGATACAGGATTTCGACCATGACCTACGATACTCATCAGACCGGGAGTGGTCAGGATCGGAAGGAGGCGGTCACTTACATCGAATCGGCAGAAAAGATAAGTCGGGAAAAGCGGAAGCTCGACGGCTTTCGCCCGATCGGCCCATTGGCGTGTGGAACCATATAGCGGTAGAAATTGTTCGTAACCCTTTGCAGCCAGTGCGGCAGCAACCGGCCGCTCCCACTTCGATCGAACACGAATTGCATACCAGCTACGATTTTCAGGCATTAATGTAAGACCGCCCTGGCCGCTCTGATTCACGCATTTGGGCAAGCTGCCGCTATTTGAGCCCATTTCGTGCGACCCGCTATTCTCAGTTTCTGAGTGGATTAGCACGCGAGGATTAGCCCTTAGTTACTACATGCGTGCGAAACCTTAAAGAAGGAATATAGCACTACAAGTATTTCTCGTATGTACGTTCTATGACCCTTATAACTTTTGGTTGCGTCTGTGACATATCCCGTTGACTTACGTTGTAATACGCTGCGAAGCAGAAACGAGAAACTCCTTTCTTCCGACAGAGATGAAGGCGCGACGACCGAAGCCCCGGTGAGCAGATCGAGAAATGTAAAGGTTATTAAAGGTCGCCAGCGACGGCTCTTGTATTGGCTCTGAGGTCGGGTCCTTGCGCTAACAATATTGAGCCAGGGAATCCGTTGGTTCTCCACGGCTACACTTGTATTCGTGCCGGCTTTGACCTTCCCCGATGCGCGTGCGTTGGTTCTGCGGGAAGTCCGTGCACAAGCGATGGTCCCGCAAGTGGAAGTAGTGGCGATGGAGGAGTCGCCTGGCCGGATCCTCGCGGCAGACGCGCCCGCCGATCGCGATTACCCCCAGTTCAACCGTTCAGTGCGGGATGGGTTTGCCGTCCGTGCCGCGGATATTCCCGGACGGCTGCGGGTCGTCGGAGAAGTGCGCGCCGGACAACGCTTCGACACTGTGCTGAAATCCGGTGAAGCCGTGGAGATCATGACCGGGGCACCAGTGCCGGAGGGCGCGGACGCGGTCGTGATGGCCGAACATTGCATGCGGCTGGATGACGGCAGCATCGAAACCACACAAAGCGGTCAGCCCGGCCTGAATATCGCCTTCGCAGCCTGCGAAGCCCGCGCAGGCTCAGTGGTTCTGCCGCGAGGCAGCCGCGTCGACCACGCCGCAATCGGATGGCTGGCGACGATCGGGACCAGCCGCGTGGAGGTTTATCGCCGGCCTCGCGTCGCCATTCTGGCGACCGGTGACGAGATCGTCGCGGTCGATGAGAGGCCAGCGCCGCAACAGATCCGAAATTCCAACAGCTATTCGCTGGCCGCCCAGGTGCGCCGCGCAGGCGGAGACCCAGTAATACTCCCAGTGGCTCGCGACGAACGGCAGGCCACCGCCGAGCTGATCGCGCGCGGCCTCGAGTCCGACCTGCTGCTTCTCTCCGGCGGCGTCTCCGCGGGAAAATACGATTTCGTCGAAGCGGCCCTCGCCGATTGCGGCGCGGAGTTTTATTTCGATCGTGTGCTGATTCAGCCTGGGCAGCCTGTCGTATTCGGACGGGCACGCGGGAGGTTCTTTTTCGGATTGCCCGGGAATCCGGCATCGACGATGGTGACGTTCGAGTTGTTCGGACGCGCCGCGCTCGAATTATTGAGCGGCGCAAACGATGCGCCTCTTCCTTTAACGCTCGCCCGCCTGACGCGGCCGCTCCGGCATAAGCCCGGGCTCACCCGCTTCCTGCCGGCGCTGATTCAGTTCCAGACCGCGCACAACGGCCCTTCGGCCTGTGCGCTCAGTTGTGCTGAAATCACACCTGTAGACTGGCAGGGCTCAGGAGATATCCCGTCACTGACGCGCGCCAACGCTTTTCTGGTGGCCGATCCCAACCAGGCGGAGTACGCCGCCGGGGACCTGATTCCTGTGTTGATGAAATGAGCCCGGTGTTGATTTGAGATGAGCCCGGCGTTGTTTTGATATGAGCAAGCTTTCGCACTATGATTCCGCGGGACAGCCCCGAATGGTGGACGTCGGAGAAAAGAACGCTACGCGGCGGACGGCCCGAGCGCATGCCTTTGTGCGGATGACCCGGGCGGTCCTTGACGCGCTGCCGGATAATCCCAAGGGCGATCCGCTGGCGGTGGCGCGGATCGCCGGAGTGCTTGCCGCAAAACGCACATCGGACCTCATCCCCCTCTGCCATTCCCTGCCCCTTTCCCATGCGGATGTCGAGATCACGGTGGAATCCGACGGCGTCCGCATTTTCGCCTCGGCCGCCACAACGGCGCAGACCGGTGTTGAAATGGAGGCGCTCACCGCCGCTTCAATCGCCGCGTTGACCATCTACGACATGACCAAGGCTCTCGACAAGGGCATCGAGATTCAGGACGTGTACCTGGTCGAAAAGACGGGCGGGAAAAGCGGGGACTACCGCCGGAAACAAAGCCGATGATGTCTGCCGCCGTCGTGACCGTCAGCGACAGCAGCAGCCAGGGTGTGCGAGAAGACGTCTCCGGACCCGCCATCGCTGCCCGGCTCGAAGCGGCGGGCTTTACGGTAGTCGAACGGAAGATCATCCCGGACGAGCGGGGCGAGATCGTTCAAACCCTCGGCGCCATGGCGGACCGCGGAGTGGCACAGGCCATTTTCACCACAGGCGGCACCGGGGTCGCGCTAAGGGATGTTACACCTGAAGCGACGCGGGAAGTGATTGATCGGGAACTCCCCGGCTTCGGCGAGGTCATGCGGGCGCGCGGCCTTGAAAAGACGAAGTTTGCGCCCCTCTCGCGGGCTCTGGCGGGCACGCGCGGACCTGTCCTGATCGTCAATTTGCCGGGATCGCCACGCGGCGCGGTGGAATCGCTGGATGCTATTTTGGAATTGGTCCCGCACGTGCTCGATCTGTTGGGTGGCCGCACGGAGCACGTTCCTGCGTCCGAAAATTCGCAGCGGTAATCCAATGCCATGGAGGCTTGAATGAACCTCGCAAAACCGTTCGCGAAGCACCTGCCGATCGCGCTTCCGCTTCTTCTGATGGCTGCCGCCGCGCGGGCGCAGGCTCCGGTCAGCGCGGACGCGCCCGACATCGGCGACGTCATCTCGCGGGTGCAGGTCAATAACATCATCGCTCCGGTGCTCGTGACCGACCGCTCCGGGAATATTATCGACGGGCTGCAGCCCCACGAGTTCCACCTGTTCGACAACAACAAAGAGCAGAACATTCAGGTGGACGTGGCCTTCCAGCCGATCTCGCTGGTGGTCGCGATCGAGGCGTCGGTGCGGATGGAAAAGATTCTCACGCAGATCAAACATCTGGGATCGCTGTTGCCACTGGTTGTCGGAGACCACGGCGAGGCCGCGGTCCTCGCCTTCGATTCGCGCCTGCGAGTGATGCAGGATTTCACGAGCGACTCCGACAAAGTAAAGGCCGCCATCGACAAGATCAATGCCGGTAACTCGAGCAGCCGGATGATTGATGCAGTCGACAGAGCCGTTTATATGCTCCGCAAGCGGCCCGCCGACAATCGAAAGATCGTATTGCTGGTCAGTGAGACGCGCGACCAGGCGAGTGAGGGCCGGGTGCGCGAGACGCTGCTGGATGCCCAGCTCTCGAATGTTTTTGTCTACACGATCGATATCACGCAACTCGCCGTGCGGCTGACCGAAAGTCCCACTCCGCCGAGACCGGATCCAATCGATATCACCGCGCGTCCTTCCGTACTGGGGCATCCGAACACGCCCACTTCCGAAGCGCAGAATTACGGCGTACAGAACCAGGTGCAATTCGCGCCGCTTCTAACGGAGATCTATAAGGACGTCAAAGGAATCTTTATCGACAATCCCGCCGAAGTTTTCACAAAGGGTACCGGCGGAGCCGAGTTCTCTTTCCTGAAGCAACGGGGGCTCGAAGACGCGATCCAGCGCATCAGCCAGGAGATTCGCAGCCAATACCTGATCAGTTATAAACCGAATAATGAGGACGAGCCGGGTTTTCACCCGATCGCAGTGCGCCTGGACAATCTCAACTACATAGCCCGGACGCGGCCGGGTTACTGGCTGGGCGGCGGGAAGAAGTAGCCGGATTGCCTTGTGCCGGGGGTAGTGTCCCGATCCTGGCAAACCATGGGCCGCTAAACTAATAGCTTGAGACTGTCAGGTGTGGCGTCACACGGGGAGGGTCGTATGACTCCGGCCAGAGGCGCGATCAATACGCCCGCCCCGAAGAAGCCGGCGTCGGAGCGCCTGCGGGCTCTCTGGCCGGATATTCGCGAAATCGTGCGGCCGCGCCGCGGGCAACTCCTGTTGGGCCTCGTGCTCATCGCGATCAACCGGACGTCGGGATTTGTTTTACCCTCCTCCACCCGCTACCTGATCGACAATGTGATCGCGAAACACCAGGCGTCGATGCTGATGCCTTTGACGCTCGCAGTCGTGGGCGCCACTGCGATTCAGGGCGTGACTTCATTCGCGTTGACGCAATTGCTTTCGATCGCGGGCCAGCGTGTCATTGCGGAATTACGCAGCAAAGTGCAAGCGCACATCGGGCGTCTTCCCGTCACGTACTACGATGCCAACAAGACCGGCCAGCTTGTCTCGCGAATTATGTCCGATGTCGAAGGGATGCGCAATCTGGTCGGCACCGGAGTGATCGAGTTCATTGGCGGATTGCTGACGGCCGCCATCGCGCTCTTCCTGCTTCTTCGCGTGAGCCCGCTCATGACGGGTGTTTCGCTCGCCATCGTGCTGGCTTTCGGGTTTGTTTTGAGGCGGGCGTTCAAGACCGTCCGCCCGATCTTCCGCGAGCGCGGGAAAATCAACGCCGAGGTCACGGGGCGGCTGACCGAATCGCTGTCCGGCATCCGCGTCATCAAGGGGTACCACGCCGAAGAACGGGAAGCGCGCGTGTTTGCGGCAGGTGTGCAGCGCATCCTCAACAACGTGATGCGCAGCCTCACGACGATGTCCCTGATGTCGCTCTCGGCTACCGTGCTGATGGGCATTGTCGGCGCCCTGGTGATGTATCTGGGGACCCACGAGATTTACGCGGGCAAGATGACGATGGGCCAGTTGATCATGTTTAACGCCTATCTGCTCTTCATGATCGCGCCCGTCGCTGGCGTGGTGAACATCGGGACGCAGATGAGCGAAGCCATGGCGGGGCTGGAGAGGACACGGGAAGTGCTTCGCGAACGTCCCGAGGACCTCGACCCCGACCGCACAAAGGAAATTGGCCCCATCATCGGCGAGGTTATCTTCGAAAATGTCGATTTCGCCTATAACCCGGAGCGCACGGTGCTGCACGGGATCTCATTCGAGGCGCGACCAGGCACCGTGACAGCCTTCGTGGGCCCGTCGGGATCGGGGAAGTCGACCACCATCGGGCTCGTGTCGGCGTTTCACAAACCAGTCAAAGGCAGAATTCTGGTGGATGGCGTCGATCTCAGTGATGTCCGCCTGCCGAGCTATCGTTCGCAACTCGGGGTCGTACTTCAGGAGACTTTCCTGTTCGACGGGACAATCCGCGAAAATGTCATGTTTTCTCGCCCTCACGCGGCGGAAGCCGAGATGCTTCGTGCCTGCCGTATCGCCCGCGTCGATGAATTCGCGGAGAAACTGGATGAAAAGTACGATACCGTCGTCGGCGAACGCGGTGTCAAGCTTTCGGGAGGCCAACGCCAGAGGCTTTCGATCGCCCGGGCAATTCTCGCCGATCCGCGCATTTTGATTCTGGATGAAGCCACCTCGAGCCTCGATTCTGAATCTGAGGCGATGATCCAGCAGGGTCTGGCGCATCTCATGAAGGGCCGGACCACCTTTGTAATCGCGCACCGGCTTTCGACGATCCGGCGCGCCGACCAGATTCTCGTTATCGAGGAAGGACGCATCGTGGAGCGCGGGACGCACGCCGAGCTTTTCGCTTTACACGGACGCTATTGGGACATGTACACGCGCCAGCACGCCCTCGACGAAAACCTGTTCCTCGCCCCGGGAGAAGGCGATGCCGCGCCCGAGCCGGCTGTCGCGGCCGGCCCGGCACGGAGTGAAGCGTCGATTTCGCGCGGATTGTAACGAATCGCTCGTGGAATTGCCCTTCGGTACCTTGCTAATATGAAGCGCACAGGTCGCCGTCAGGCAGTGCGTTGAAGTAACATCTATTCCGGGAGACATCTTTATCCGGAGACATCTTTATCCGGAGACATCTTTATCCGGAGACATCTTTATCCGGAGACATCGTGTCCGGGAGACATCTTATCCGGGAAAATCGGCTGTCGCGATACGCAGGATATGATCGTGAAAACTGAAGGAAACGGAGTTTAAATCCAGGGATGGTTCTCAGCATCGCGACGCGGCAGGTCGAGCCCGGTATCACGGTCATCGAAATCAGCGGACGTATCACGCTCGGGCGCGAGAGCGGACAAATTGAGACGCTGGTTTTAAAGGCACTGAATGAAGGATTTTTGAAGCTGGTGTTCGATTTGTCTCACGTTTCCTATATCGACAGCACAGGAATCGGGATCATCGCCTATTGCTTCGGCAAAATTTCGCAAAAAGGCGCCCATGCCGCGGTCGCGGGCGCCAATGGTCTCGTGCTGGACGTCTTCAAGCTCACGCGCCTCGACAGTGTGATCCGCTTTTATCCGGACGCGGCGGCGGCATGCCAGGGCCTCACCACCGCGAGTCCTTCGGCGTGAGTCATGCAGGTTCTACAGGCCGGCCGGCACAAATTAATCCTCCTCGAGATTGATCCGACAACGGTGTCGGCCGTCGCGCGGCAGGCGGGGTTCGAGGCCCGGCTCAAGGAGTCGGCGCGCAGCATTCTCCTCGAATTGACGGCGGAACAACGCGAAACGCCTCTCCTTCTGTTCGATGCCGCGGACCCGGCCAATCTGGGCTGGTTCTCGCGCTGCCAGTTCTATGTGGACGGACGGACCGGGAACGTGATGCAAACGCCCATGGCCGTCGCCAACAAGCGCGATCGCGCGGGGCGCACGGTGCACAACAGTCTGCGGATGCGGATATCCAAGGAGCTGCCATCGACGTTCCGGCTGCCCGGCAAGCAGCCTATGACGGAGCAGGTTTTCTATGCGATGCTGAACAACTTCCTGCAGGCGCTGATCCGAACGGGCGTGGCGATCTGCGGCGGGCCGGTAGTGACTCCTCTCGCCGGGCGCTCGGAAACTCCCGGCTCACGCAACTGATGGGTCGCGGCGGCTCCGGAAACCCGCGCAGGATCCGAACTTCATGAAGACGACGGACTCTGCGGGTGCGTTCATGATTCGCCCGGCTGTCGAGCGCGACTTCCCTGCCATTGCCCGCATTCAGAACCGTTGTCCCGAAACCGCGCAGTGGCCGCTGGGAGACTACTCCGGCTATCCCCTGCTTGTAGCACTGGCCGGTGACGGACTCGCGGGATTTTGTTCGTGGCGGCAGACCTCGGCCGACGAAGCGGAAATCCTGAATATCGCTGTCGATCCCTCCCGGCGCCGCCTTGGTATCGGCTCGGCGTTGCTCGCAGCGGTTTGCGAACAGGCCCGCGGGACGATTTTTCTCGAAGTTGCGGAGCCAAATTTACCCGCGATCGCGCTTTACCGGAAGCACGGTTGGGAGCCCGCCGGAACCCGATCCGGATATTACGAGCGGGGGGCGGTGGATGCGGTTGTCATGAAAAAACGTTCATGGTAAAGTCCTGGGTAGACGAACAGAGATGCGTTCGCCACTTCAGAAAAGAAGTGAAGCTACCCACCGTTCCGGTCAAACGGTGCAGCCGGCGCCCCTGTGGGGAAGGTTCGGCGGGCCGGGACTGGCGAGGCGACTCCACTACGTTGCAAGTGACGCTTCGGGGTCACTGAGTAAGCAAGTGACGCTGCGCGTCACCGGGTAAGTGCAAGTGACGCTACGCGTCACTAGAGGAGAGATGCCCTGAATGGAACAAAACGCAATAGAAGAAATCAAAGCGCACCTGATGCAGACGAATGAGAAGTATCGTCACCTCATGGAACAACACCATGAATACGATCAGAAGGTGGAAGAGCTCGAAGCCAAAAATGCGCTCTCAACCGACGAAGAAGTCGAAGAACATCGTCTGAAAAAGCTGAAGCTCCACCTGAAAGACGAGATGGAGCAACTGGTCAGTGAGTACCGGCTCCAGCACGCGGGCTAGGTTCATCAGGGGCGCTGCAGTTTAAACGAGGACCCGGCAGGCTCGGAAGGCGGCCTGCCGGGTTTTTCTCTTTTGTTGAGTCATGACCGACTCCGAGCCTGTCCGCATCCCGATCGAAGATGTGTTCGATCTCCATACCGTGGCGCCGCGAGACGTAAAAGCAGTTGTCGAGGCGTATCTGGAGGAAGCCCACCGGGCGGGATTGCGGGCGCTTCGGATCATCCACGGCCGGGGTATTGGGGTGCAGCGGGAGACGGTTCGGCTGGTTCTGGCGCGGACGCCGTTCGTCACGCATTACCGCGATGCCCCGCTCGAGGCCGGCGGACGCGGCGCGACGGTGGTTACGCTCAAAGACTAGCTCGATTTGTTAGTTCAGTTAACCGGCGCCGGGATCGCGCGGAGCAACCCCACCCAATTGCTCGCCAATCTCCTCGTGCTTACCGAATGTCTGGAACGCAAACAAGAGCAGTCGCCGGAAGAGGGGAAAGAGCATGGGCTCCGCTACGGTGATTTGGGCCCGTAATTGTTCCACAGCCGGTTTTCGCACGTACCACGCCCAGCTCTGCTTGCCCGAGTGGGCATAGTCGCGCGCGCACTGCTCGAATAAAGACGCGGCGATTCGGGCAGCCTCACTGTCCTTTACGCCCGCCGCTTTGAAAAGCGCTGCCGTCCGATCGATCAGCGGCGTGACGGCCGCGCCGCCGAGCGTTACCGCCGCACCCACCAGATCGGTTGCGTCCGGAGGAATATCGACCGCCTTCAGGCGCAACTCGCTCGCGATCCGGCGCGCGATTCGCTGAGCGGCGCCACCGGACTCGTCGGCTTCGACGATCAACCGGCCCGCTACTTCAAACCGCCAGGCAATGGCCGTGGTCGCGCCTTTATCCTCAAAGCGCCGGAGGACCGCGCGGTCGACCACGCAGCCGCAAACCAGGAGCGTTTTGCCGGTCCAATCGAGCGCGGCATTTTCCAACTGCCGCAGCAGGGGGGCGAGAAACTCCGGCGGGGAGTGGAACAGAATGCAACGGGCCTCACTCAACTCGGCGGCCGATCGCACCGGGAATCCGGCGCGCAAGGTATTCGCGATACGGCTGGCGACGCGGTATGAAACGGCGGAGACCGGCCCCAGCTCGCGCGCCCGCGCGGGCAGCTTCCCAATCAGGCTGGCACTGACAGCGCCGGCGCCCAAAAGACCATATTCATACCGGGATTCCAATGCCCGCGATGTCCTTTGTCCGAAGGCTCTTGATTCTATCGCGGATGCGGGCGGCTTTTTCGAACTCGAATTTCCGGGCGGCGTCACGCATACTCTGTTCGAGCTCGCCGATAAACTTCTCACGCTGCTCTGGAGTCAGATCCTCCGCAGTCTCCTCGGGCTCGGCGGGGACCGTGACGTAATCGCCCTCCGCGATTGCGACAAGACTCATGTCGATGGGCTTCATGATCGACTGCGGCGTGATTCCGTTTTCGGCGTTGTAGCGAAGCTGCGTTTCGCGGCGGCGGGAGGTTTCGTCGATGGCTTGCTTCATGCTGTCAGTCATGACGTCGGCATAAAGAATGGCGCGGCCTTCGAGATGCCGGGCAGCGCGGCCAATCGTCTGGATCAATGCTCCGGTCGAACGCAGGAAGCCTTCCTTATCCGCGTCGAGGATTGCCACCAGCGCGACCTCCGGCAGGTCCAGACCCTCGCGCAGAAGGTTGATCCCGATCAGAACATCGTGTTCGCCGCGCCGCAGATCGCGCAGAATCCTGATGCGGTCGAGCGTGCTGACTTCCGAGTGCAGGTAGTTGCACTTCACGCCGACCTCGGCGTAGTACTCGGCAAGGTCCTCGGCCATGCGCTTGGTCAGGGTGGTCACGAGCACGCGCTGGTTCTTCGCGACGCACTGGCGGATCTGGTTCAGCAGATCGTCCACCTGGCCTTTAATGGGGCGGATTTCGATTTCGGGGTCGACCAGTCCCGTCGGCCGGATGATCTGCTCGACGACCACACCCGCCGACTGGGTCAGTTCGTAAGGACCCGGAGTTGCCGAGACGTAAACCACCTGATTGACGCGATGTTCGAACTCCTCGAACGTTAACGGGCGATTATCCAGGGCGCTGGGCAGACGGAATCCGTGCGCAACCAGCACTTGCTTACGGGAGCGGTCGCCGTGGTACATGCCGTGGAGTTGCGGAATGGTCTGGTGGCTCTCGTCAATGAACATCAAGGCGTCGGATGGCAGGTAATCGAGGAGCGTGGGCGGGGCTTCGCCGGGCAGACGTCCCGAGAAGTGTCGCGAGTAGTTTTCGATGCCGTGGCAGTATCCGATCTCTTTCATCATTTCGAGATCGAACATGGTGCGCTGGTGGAGGCGCTGCGCTTCGATCAGCTTGCCCTGGGCCTCCAGCTGAGGGCGCCACGCCTCAAGCTCGGCCTTGATCGACTCGATCGCGGCTTCCTTCGTCAACTGCGACATTACATAGTGAGTCTTCGGATAGATCGGCAGGCGCTGGTACGTTTGTTTGACCTGGCCCAGCAGCGGATCGATCTGTGCAAGGGACTCGATCTCGTCGCCCCACATTTCGATCCGGTACGCGTTCTCGTCGTAAGTCGGAAAGATTTCGATCACGTCGCCGCGCACCCGGAAAGATCCGCGCCGGAAATCGTTGTCGTGCCGGTCGTAGAGGATCTCGACCAGCTTCGATGTGATTTCGCGGCGCGTGATCTTCTGACCCTTTTCCAGCATGAGCAGCATGCCGTAGTAGGCTTCGGGCGAACCGAGGCCATAGATGCAGCTCACGCTCGCGACGATCACGCAGTCGCGGCGCTCGAACAGGGACTTCGTCGCGGCCAGCCGCAGACGGTCGAGTTCGTCGTTGATCGTGGCTTCTTTCTCGATGTAGACGCCGCTCGAGGGGATGTATGCTTCCGGCTGATAGTAATCGTAGTAGCTGACGAAGTATTCGACCGCATTGGCTGGAAAAAACGCCTTGAACTCGTGATAAAGCTGCGCCGCGAGTGTCTTGTTATGCGCGAGTACCAGCGCCGGACGCCCGACCTTCTCAATGAGCTTGGCCATTGTGAAAGTCTTGCCGGAACCTGTGACACCGAGTAGAACCTGGTGCTTTTCGGCGTCGTTGAGGCCGCGGGAGAGTTCTTCGATGGCCGTCTTCTGGTCGCCTTGGGGGGTGTAGCTGACGCCAAGCTGAAAGGGCACGGAGTCGGTGTACGGACGAAGACTATGCGCGGATTTCAGAACGCTGGGCTTCAAGCATCAAGGATACCAGGGGATGAGGACAGGATCTGTCCGCGAGGAAACCGGCTCTCAGGCAACTTCGAGGATTTCGACGTCTGAAGGTCCGGGGATCGGATCGCCATCTTCGCGCATCGCGGCCAAGTACATCTCGATCGCCTCCTGCAGCAAAATCGAGAGTCTCCTGCCGGGTATCACCCGCGGCGATGCATCCGCGAAGGTCTGGGACGTGAGCGCTAAACCCGACGGTCTCGATCAGCTTCAGTAAATCGCGTATCTTCAATGGTTCGGTAGAAAGAATGGTTCGGTAGAAAGGGCGCTTCCGGGGCGCTCTGTGGAGGAGCTTTACTGCCCCGGAAGGATCATTCGTGATTCTTATCCGTACAGTGCGAGACGGGAATAATCTTCTCACTCGGATTTTTGCGGAGTTTGCTTGCCGCAGGTGCGGCGCCAGCCACGCCCCGGCGAACTTCCAATCCCGCTGGACTGTAATCGGGGGAAACCGCGGGTTCGTGGGGCCATCCAATCCTCGACGGTTCGCACTCGCTCGCGGCAGGCGAGCCGGACGGCTTCCCGGTGCTGGAAAGCTAACAAACGAGAGTATTCGCGCGATCATGTTGGCCGTCAAACCATTGGCAATCTTGTGTATCCGGAGCGGCCCGTTCATTCTGATGGTGTCTAATCGCTGCGATCTGGCGGACGGACGCGAAACAGCATCCACATCAACTCTTCGGAGACAAGACCGCTATGCACACAGGGCCGCCCCGCAAACGAACCTTGCTTCCTGTCCTCGCCGCACTTTTCGGCCTCAGCGCCGCGACGACGTATGCGGAATCCAAACCGAACATCGTCGCGGCGGTCCCGATTTACAACGTTAGTCCGCATCAGTTGATCATTACGGGGACCGGCTTGGCAGGCCACTCGCAACCAGTCGTGACAATTTCATCGCTGCCAGCGACGGTTCTGTCTTACACGGATACGGTTGTGGCGGTACAGATCCCTACGGTGATCGCCTCCATTCCGGGCTCATACGTCCTGACACTCTCGACAGGGCACGGTGAAGGAGCCAATCAGGACCAACTGGACATCACGCTCAGCCCTTCCGGGCCGGGGGGAACAGCCGGTCCCCAGGGACCCGCAGGCCCAGCAGGACCGCAGGGGCCGGTGGGGCCACAGGGGCCAGCGGGTCCGCAGGGAGTGCCCGGTCCTCCCGGAACCGATGGCCTGAAGATGTCGACTGTTACCGTTCATCGCGCCGCCGTGCTCAAGTTGGATCAGGTTCCAGTTACGCTGCTGCCGGCCTTCCCGGGGGTCGTCAACCTCCCGCTGCGCATCATGGTGCAACAGAACAACGCTTTTTACGCGACGGGCTCGCAGGCGATCAACTTCGGATATGGCAGCATCGCCTCTCCTGTCAGCCTGTACAGTGTTGGGCTTCTCTGGGCGCCGGGATTTGCGAAGTATCTGGATGACGCATTCTTTTCGCAACTCACCAATAGCGACGCATCCGCGGTAGTCGGCCAGCCGTATATCGCGTTCGCATCGGACGCGATTACGGAAGTCGGCGGCACAGGCGGTGATGTGACGTTCACGGTCTGGTATACGACGTTCACTGTCCAGTAAGCCGGCGGCCTGCGCCCAGTCCCGCGGCCCCTCAAGGTCGGCCGAGGCCATCGTCGTTGCACATCGAACGGCGGCCCGACGCCGGCGAGACCTCAACATTGTCCGCGATGTAGTGCTGGACCGGAAGTTGCACGCCAAACGCGAGCGCGCCCGGCGCAGAACGGTTACGGGCGCGCCCGCTGTGTTTTCGTTTCTCACGCCACACGCGCTTTTTCCGCTCGCCGCTCCGAGCCACACCCGGAACCGTTCCACAAGGTGATTCGGGGTCTTCCGCTCAGTTGGCCCGGGAAAGAAATCAACGGCCGCGGGAAATGCATTCGGCGCTCGCTCCGCCTCCTCAGGAGCCATCGCCACACCGATCCCAACTTTGGCGTGGGCCTCGAGTTTGAGAAATTGGTCCTCCAATCGCCGCAGGAGCCTTAATTGCGCCGGGGAATGGTAGGGCCAGGGGTCTGAGCCGCTAAACCATTTCTCAACGCGCGCGTCCGCAGACCGCAGGACGCCTTGTGTGGCGCGCGGCGCGCGGTTTGCTTCCAATGCGCCAAAGATCTCGGTCGAAAATTCTTCTGCCTCCGGCCCGGCGCTTGCGGCTACCGCAGGCCCTTGTATCTTCCGCCGTACTATGGTGATGGCTGGATAAGCGTCCACTTCATCATTACCAGTCAGTTCTCGGACGGCCTCTCCACCTTATCGATCATGAGGATCGGGATGGAAGCTCTCGCCGGCTCCAGCTTCAGACCAAGCTGATCGCGGAGAGCTTCCAGAGGCGTCGGCCCGATTGGGTCGGACGCCAACGGTGAATCGGAATCGGCCGGTGTCCGGCGCTGGCGTGCCCATTCCAGTGTGAAATCAAATCGTCCAGTAAGTCCGGTCTTATCAATTATGGGCCGACCAAAGGCAAGCGGCCCGCCCAACACTTCGGAAAGCTCGCCGGCGAACACATCCATGCTCATATCGCGCGAGCCCAGCACAAGGGTCGTGCCCAGGTCAATGTAGGGCGAGACCGTGTGGCAAACAAAGTGAAAACCCGGGAGTTCTTTGATCGGGGAGACGTCCGGTTCGTCGCACGGCGGTGCATCGGCATGGGAAATAAGCCTCGGCCCCGGCTTTCCCGGCTTCAGCAGCTTGAGTTCAAACACCGGGACCTCTCTGGTCTCAAAGTGGGCCGTCAACCGAAAGCGTTCAGCGAGCATGGCCTGCACCATGAGACGCATCTGGTCCTTCGTTGGATTGCCGGTTGCCGCCCGCGCCTCAATGCTGTAGCGATCGGTGTCCACCCATTTCGCGTGGCGGGAAAATTCGTGGCTCTGGATCTCGTTCCCCCAGACTTTGTATGCGAATTCAATGTACTCCGCGAGCGTTCCGTCGGCAGTGAGGCGGCCGTTCGTTACGCCATAGTCCTCCGAAGGATCGAGCGGAAAGTTTGAGGGCACAAACGCTCCCTTGCTCGGCTTGACTGAAACCACATCGAAGGCCATCCTGCCGCCGGCCCGGATCTGCCAGTCGATTGCATCCTGAGCCCGAACAGCAGGCATATTCAGAATGCCAACGATCGTTGTACCCAGACATGCCACAGTGGCAACACTCAGGACGAGTCTCTGCCAGTTACTCGGCGGATTTTGGTTCCTCACGATCCTGTGCCTCTGAAAACCAGACGGAGCATCGTCACAAAGCGTGCAGGGCCTCAGCAGCCGCCTGGGTCGTTACAACAGCGTCAACGGATCGACATCGATCACCAGCGCAGTCGCATTCCACTTCTGCGCCCGCGCGAACTCAATCGACCGGCGCAGCAAGGCGTTCAGATCCTTCCGGCTGCCGGACTTGATCAGGATCTGATACCGGAACTCGGCCTTTAACCTTGGCACCGGCGCCTCCGCCGGACCCATGATCTTCATGTTTTCCGGCGCCGGCGTGATGTGGTGGCCCAGCTCGGTGGACATGCGCAGCGCGTCCTCCTGCTTCGCGGCGCGCACCAGCAAATTGGCCATGGCGGCGAACGGCGGATACTTCATAAACCGCCGGAATTGCAGCTCCTTCTCGAAGAAGCCGTTGTAATCCTGCTGGGCGGCAAAGCGGATCGCGTAGTGGTCGGGATTAATGGTCTGCATGTAGACCATGCCGGGGAGATCGCCACGTCCGGCGCGTCCGGCGACCTGGGTCAGGATCTGGAAGGTCCTCTCGGCGGCACGAAAATCCGGCATACCGATCCCGACGTCCGCCGAGACCACGCCGACCAGCGTGACATTCGGAATGTCGTGGCCCTTGGCGATCATCTGGGTGCCGACGAGGATGTCGAAATTGCGCTCGCGGAAGTTTTGGAGAATATCTTCGAACTGGCGCTTGCCGGTGACGGTGTCCCGGTCGAGGCGCGCGATCTTCGCTTCCGGAAATTCGCCATGGAGTTCGTCTTCAACGCGCTCGGAGCCGGAGCCGAGAAAATGGACATGCTCGCTTGCGCACTTCGGGCAGACTGACGGGACTTTTTCCGCGTATCCACAGTAGTGGCAGAGCAGACGGCGGTCGCGCCGGTGGTACGTGAGCGTCACCGCGCAATTGATGCACTGGATGCGTTCGCCGCACGAACGGCAGGCGACGAAGGACGAAAACCCGCGCCGGTTGAGCAGGATCATCGCCTGTTCGTTGTTCCCGAGGCGTTCCCGTATCGCGGCGATGAGCGCGCGCGAGAAAATCGCGTGCTTGCGGGTTTCGAGAAACTCCTGCCGCATATCGACCACCTCGACTGACGGCATCGGACGCTCCGCGATACGGTCCGGAAGTTCGAGCAGCGTGTACTTGCCGGACGTGGCGTTGAAGCGGCTTTCCAGGCTCGGCGTTGCGGACCCCAGCACCACGCATGCGCCTGCCGCCTGCGCACGCACGATCGCGACATCACGCCCGTGATAGCGGGGAGTCTCTTCCTGTTTGTAGCTGGAGTCGTGCTCTTCATCGACGACGATTAGTCCGAGGTTTTTTACCGGCGCGAACACTCCGGATCGCGTGCCCACGACGACGCGCGCGCCGCCCGCCCGGATTCTGCGCCACTGCTCGGCGCGCTCCGCGTCGGTAAAGGCGCTGTGCAGGATTGCGACACGGTCGCCGAAACGTCCATAGAACTGGCCAGCCACGGCGGGTGTCAGGGCAATCTCCGGCACAAGCATGAGCGCGCCTCGCCCGGCTGCCAGCGCCGCGTCGATCGCGTTGAGATAGACCTCGGTTTTGCCGGAACCGGTAACTCCATACAACAGGAATGTGCAAAACTTCTTCGCGCGGATGCCGGCCTCAATGAGGTCGAAGGCATTCCGCTGTGCGCGGTTCAGATCGTGCGGCGCGCGGATTTGCGCCGATCTGATCGCCACCGGCTCAGCGGCCAACTTGACCGCGCTCTTGCGGGCGAGCGCGCGGGCGGCGGAACTGGCGTTGTGGACGAGTCCTTCGAGGTCCGCGAGATTGTGGGATCCCGGGTGGAGCGAAAGATAGGCGAGCAGTTCGCGCTCCGATTTCGGAAGTTTGCCGGAGGGCTCGCTTCCGGACAGCTCGATCCGGAGCCTGGCGGCAGGCGCGCGCAGGGGGTCGCGTTCCTGCGCGATCTGCTCGGCGGCGATCCAGCCTTTTCGTTCGAGTGATTTCAGGATGCGATCGGCCAGCGGGATCTTCTTTTTGATGTATGCCGCCGAGAGGGCGCGTGCGGCCAGCATCTGGACGACCTGATTGACGGTATCTTCCGCCTGCGGATCGATCGACATCTGGCGCGATGCATCACGGCCTGCGTCAGTCAGTGCATAGACTTTGCCGGAGCGGACGTCGGAGGCGAGGGGTAGCATCGACCGCAGGACCTCGCCCAGCGGCGCGCAGTAGTATCCCGAAATCCAGCGGCCGAGGGCGATGAGCTCATCGTCGAGAACGGGTTCAGGGTCGATGAGGCGCAGAGCATCCTTCAGCGGCCCCGCCGGTGGGTCGTCATGAATGCGCAGCACGACGCCGGTCAGTTTGCGTGTCCCGAAGGGGACGATCATGCGCGAGCCCGCTTTGACGCGATGCCGCAGCGTCAGCGGCAGGGAATACGTGAAGGGGCGGTCGAGCGGGACCGGCAGGCTGACGTCGCAGTAGAGCACTCAGCGTGGCGCGGCCTGCCGCGCCTGACCGGCGCGTTGGGAACCGGCGATCGAGGTCACAGCCTCCCAGAAAAATTGGACATGCTTGTAGACGGCCTCTTCGAGAATGCGTTCCTGATCGCTATGCGCGCCGAAGCCCTTCGCGCCGTCTTCCTCGTCGCGCATGGCGCCGACGCCATAGCACTGCACGCCTTTCGCTCGAAGGAACGCCATGTCAGTCGCGCCGTTCGACATGAAGGGCAGAGTGGTGACGCCATAGACGGTCATGTATGCGGCTTCAATCGAATGGTATGCGTCGGAATTGATGCTCGACGGCGGCGCCCCGGGCCGCTGGTTGCGCGCGTCCGGAAGCAATTCAACGACGGGATCGTTAATCACCTTGCGCATCATGTCGTAGAATGCCGGGATATTTTCGTCCGGCAGAGCCCGGATATCGAGTGTCGCCTCGGCGTCTGACGGGATCACGTTGACCTGATATCCCGCCTGGATGATGTTGGGAGAAATCGACGTGTGCAAGGACGAATAGGTCGCAGGCTCGTTCCTGGCGAAGTACTGCCGGATTCCGGGCGCTTTCCGGGAATCGAACAGCCCCTTATAGCGGGCGGCTTCGTCCGGCGGGCTGACGTTGGCCAACTTCTCGAAGTAGCTGCGAGTCGTATCGTTGAAGCGCGCCGGCGGTTCCCAGGAAGACACTTTGTCGATCGCGCGCGCCAGGTGCAGGATGGCGTTCGTTTGCAGAGGATTCGAGCCGTGACCGGCGGGTCCTTTCACCGCGAGTCTGGCGGCACGCGGCTGTTTCTCTGTCGTCTCGACCGTCGCAAAGATGGGCTTTCCGCCGCGCCGGCGCACGCCACCGCTCTCCGCGAGACAGATCTCGGCTTCGATGTCGCTCCAGTGTTCATTAACGAGGAATTCGATCCCGGGTCCGGTTGCCGCTTCCTCGCCGGCTTCTGAAACCAGGATCACGTCGCGGTCGAGCGGAACGTTGGACCGCTTCAGCATCAGCATCGTCATCAGCGCGGCCATGAGGTCGCTCTTGTCGTCGAGCGTGCCGCGTCCATAGACATACCCGCCGTCGCGCATGGCGCTGAAGGGAGGAAAGGTCCATTTCGGAGGGTCGACCTTCACGGTGTCGCTGTGGCCCATGATGAGCAGAGGCTTCTTCGAGCCGTTGCCTTTCAGGCGGGCGATGAGGTTGGCGCGCGCGGGGTCCTTCGCGACCAGGATGGCTGGAATTCCTTCCGCGTCCAGCACCTTCTTCACGTACTCGACGACTTTGGTTTCGTTGCCCGGAGGGTCGGTGCTGTCGATGCGGACCAGCGCCTGAAAGTGGCGCATGGCTTCTTCGTTGATCCTGTGCCAGTCGGGGGCTTGCGCGTAAACCAGGGTCGAAAACAACGCCGCAAGAGCGGGAAGCGCCAGCCGGTTTCGCATTCGATCAGTCTAGCGCGCGCGGAAACATGACATGATGTGTTCGATGCCTTATCCAGACGCGGCCCCGGAGGGCGTTCAGTGAATCGCTGGGTGCGGTTGTGGTCCGCCTTCGCCGGCATGGTGATGATCGGCAACCTGCAGTATGCATGGACGCTGTTCGCCCAGCCCATGGTCAAGGCGCATGCCGCCGAGCACTGGCGTCTTTCCGATGTGCAGTGGGGTTTCGGACTGTTCATTGCCGCGGGCACGTGGACCATGCCGTTTGTCGCGAGGTTCATCGACAAAATGGGCCCTCGAATCTTCATGGCCATCTCGGGATTGCTGTGCGCGGTGGGCTGGGGATGGCTGGGACACGTCGACAGCCTGCCCCAGTTCTACGGGCTCTACTGTCTGGCGGGTATCGGTGTTGCCTGCGTCTACGCGTGCGGCGTGTCGATGGCGGTGAAATGGTTCCCCGACCGGCGCGGCGTGGCTTCAGGAATCATCACGGCGGGATATGGGATGGGCGCCGCGGCCTTCAATCCGCTGTTTGACCATCTGATTCACTCGATCGGCTATGCCGACACGTTTCTGTGGACCGGCATCACGCATGGCGCGGTGATTCTGCTGTCCGGACTGGTGCTGGTGAATCCTCCGGCGGATCACAAACCCGCGGCGGCGCCGGTGAAGCCCAGCGTACGGCGCCACAATCTGCAGTTCGATTGCTGGGAGATGCTGCGGACGCCGCAGTTCTATTTCCTGTTTGTCGCGATGTTGTCAATGGGCATTGGGGGGCTAATGGTTACCGCGCAACTGAAACCTGTAGCAACCAATTTCAACATCGGCGCGGCAGCAGTGACGATTGCGCTGGTGCTGACGCCGCTCGCCAACGGTTTCAGCCGCATTTTGTGGGGCACGGTCTCGGATTATCTCGGCCGTGAGCGCACGATGTTCGCGGCGTTCTTTTTACAGGCGATTTTTTTGGTTGGCGCCACCACGCTGGGGCGAACCGGCGACATCGTTTGGGTCGTGCTGATGGTGCTGGTGTTCCTCACCTGGGGCGAGTTGTACGTGCTGTTCCCGGCGGTGCTGGCCGATCTGTATGGAACGAAGAATTCGGCGCTCAACTACAGCTTCCTGTACAGCGCCAAGGGTTTTGCATCGCTGCTCGGCGGCGGCATTGCGGCGAGTCTGTTCGAAAAAACGGGAACCTGGAACTACGCGTTTTTCGGGAGCGCGGTGCTGGCGATGGTGTCTTCCATGATGGCTTTGTACGTCCGCCGGATACCGCTTCCGCAGAAGCACGAGCGCCACGTGAGTGCGGTTCAGCATGCGGCGAGTTGATCAGGATATTCGCACGCGACGGGTCGCCGTGTGATGCGCGTCTGTAATGGATCATGAGCGTTTCCTGTTATAATTGGTTGCGGATGGTGATACCTTCCTCCGCGTTCTCGCGGTGTTTGTGTTATTGGCTTTCCCGCTACTCGTCTGCTCCATCCTGCATCGAATTTTCACTTCAAGCTTGATGTGCGCTCTGCCACCTGCACTCTCCGGATGTCTTACTCCACTTAGATGAAAGCGAACGTTCCAGTCGGACGCGGGATTGAAAGCCTTTTTGGCACTCGCGACGAAAATATCCGCCTTATCGAATCCGGGCTGAACGTCAGCACGCGGCTCGGGCAAAACACAAACGGCGAGGATACGCTCGAAATCGAAGGCGATTCCGACGCCGTCGCGCGTGCCGAAAGCATTCTGCAGGATTACTTCGCGCTGGTTCGCGAGGGTGTCGTTTTCAAAAACGGCGATCTCAACAGTCTGTTGCGCGTGGTCACGGCAGATCCGGAAGTGTCCCTGCGGTCACTGTTCAAAAGTGGGCAGCAGCGCAGCTTCGGTAAGAAAGTTCTCGCTCCCAAGACAGTGACGCAGCGCCGCTATCTGGAAGCCATCGAACGCAACGACCTCGTTTTCGGCATCGGCCCCGCCGGAACCGGCAAGACCTACCTGGCCGTCGCCATGGCTGTACAGGCGCTGATCGCTAAACGTGTCTCGCGCATCATCCTGACGCGCCCCGCGGTCGAGGCGGGCGAGAAGCTCGGCTTCCTCCCCGGCAGCCTGCAGGAAAAAATCGATCCGTACCTGCGTCCGCTCTACGACGCCCTCTACGACATGCTCGAGTCGGATAAAGTCGAGAAGCTTCTGGAACGCGCGTCGATCGAAGTCGCGCCCCTCGCGTTCATGCGTGGACGCACCCTGAACGACAGCTTCATCATTCTCGACGAAGCCCAGAACAGTACCTCCGAGCAGATGAAGATGGTGCTGACCCGCCAGGGCTTCAATTCGAAAATGGTGGTGACCGGCGATATCACCCAGATCGATTTGCCCAGCGGCCGCCGTTCCGGGCTCCTCGACGCCATGGAGATTCTGCGAGCGGTCGAAGGCATCTCGTTCGTGCATTTTGACGAGCGCGATGTGGTGCGGCATAGCCTCGTGCAGAGGATTGTGCGCGCCTATGAGAAGTACAACGAGGGCATTGCGGGCCGGCAGCTTTCGCTCAAACTTTCGGACCCGCCGATTCCGGAACCCGAGCCCGCCGCGCCGGTTCCAACCGTTCTGGCGGACCCGCTTCCGCCGGACCCCGCCGCTTCGGCCCCACCACAGGTATGAGCACACAGGCTCGCGTCGCGAGCCGTTGTCCGCGACGATCGGGAACGCGCGGCAAATTATGAAAGCCGACCCACTAATAACTTTCCGGCGCAAGCCGGACGCGCTCGACGTGAAAAGTTTGGAGGCCTTCGCCGAACTTCTGCGCGATCGCGTGGCGCGCAGCCGTGAGTTCCATTGCCGTATCACCGGCGACGCCGATCTTCGGCGCTGGAACGGGCAGTTCCGCGGCAAGGACTCCGCCACGGACGTCCTCTCGTTTCCGTCCGGCGACCGGAACTCGCTCGGCGATATCGCCATCTCGGTGCAGCGCGCCCGAGCCCAGGCCGGCGAGTGGGGCCATAAAGTTGAGGACGAGATCCGCATCCTCATGCTGCACGGCCTGCTGCACCTGCTCGGCATGGACCACGAAACCGACTCCGGCGAGATGCGCCGTACTGAAGCTCGCTGGAGACGCAAACTCGGACTCCCGAGCGGACTGATCGAGCGTGCGCAATCATGATCGCCGCGCTCCTTATCGTTCTGCTCGCGCTCGTCGTGCTCTTCACCAGCATCCAGACCCTATATCTCGAAGGGATGCGGCTGCGCACGCGCGACTTCGAGTCGCTGCAATATTTCAAGTCGGATATCGAGCCTCGGCTCAACCTGCGCTCTGAGGAGGGCGCTCTGACCTTTTCGCTCTGGAAGCACACCTGCCTGGTCTTTTTCGGCGTTTTGGTTCTGGCCGAGGTCATCGACGGCGGATACCTGACGTTCCCGATTCTGCTGGAAGGGCTTGCCGGCGGGTGGTTGTTGATGGTGCTGTCGTCGTACCTGATCCCGCAGTTGCTGTTCCGGCGCACTTCAGGACACTGGGTTTCGCACCTGATACCGTTTTTCGGCGGCGCAGCGCTCGTGATTCGCCCGCTTGTGCTCGTGCTGAATTTTCTGCACTCCCTGCTCGACGTTACCCGTCAGGAACCCGCGCGCGACGAGCCTGCCACACCGGCGGAAAACATTGAAACGCTCATTGCCGCCGGCACGGAGGAGGGACTACTGCAGGAAGACGACCGCAGGCTGATACAGTCCGTCGTCGAGTTCGGCGACAAGGTGGTCCGCGAAGTCATGACGGCGCGGCCGAACGTCGTCGCGATCGAAGCCAGGTCCACGCTGGAAGACCTCCACCAGCTCGTTGTGGTCGAGCAGTATTCGCGCATCCCCGTCTATCAGACGACGATCGACGACATCGTCGGCTTCGTGCATGTCCGTGACATGTTCGAGGTTGCAGAAAACGACCGGCCCACGCGCAGTGTCCGTGAGCTGATGCGGCCCATTCGCTTCGTGCCGGAAACCAAGCCGGTCCACGATCTGATGCGAGAAATGCAGCAGGAAGGCGCTCACATGGTGGTGGTGGTCGACGAATACGGCAACACGGCCGGTCTTGCGACGATGGAAGATCTCGTCGAAGTCATCCTCGGTGAAATCCGCGACGAGCATGAGCCCGCTTCCGACATCGAAGAGGACGGGCATGGCGGATTTGTCGTCTCAGGCAGTTTCGATATCGGCCGTATCGGGGATATTCTGCCGTTCCGCGCGGACGACGAAATTGAATCGACAACGATCGGCGGACTCATCACGGAATGGCTCGGCCATGTGCCGAAGCCGGGGGAGACGGTGGAGCGGGATGGTATACGAGTGGAAGTCCTTGCCAGCGGCGAAATGAGAGTGGAACAAGTCAAAATGACCCCAGCCCCGGTTGAATCGGAGAAAGCTCCGGAGCCGAAAGCATGAGCTTGCACAAATCCGGCTTCGTCTCGATTCTCGGCCGCCCCAACGCCGGTAAATCAACTCTGCTGAACGCTCTTGTCGGCCAGAAAGTCGCGATCGTCGCGGATAAGCCGCAAACCACGCGCACGGCGATCCAGGGTGTTCTTACGACGCCTGGCGCGCAAATCGTTTTTATCGATACCCCAGGCATTCACAAATCCGACAGCGCCATCAACAAGCGGATGATGGATGCGGTGCGCGCTTCGCTCGAAGAACGCGATGCGTTTATCTATCTGGTCGATGCGACGAAGCCCTTCAGTAATGAGGATGAAAAGGCCCTGAGCATTCTGCGCGATGGGCAGACTGTCATCGTCGCGTTCAACAAGATTGACGCGCTGGCGGCGAAGCACGAGATGCTGCCGCTGCTCGAGGAATACCGGAAACACTACGGTTTCGCGGCGTACGTGCCAATCGCCGCGGCTACCGGCGAAGGCCTCGAAGACCTTCAGCAAGAAGTTTTGAAATTGCTTCCGGAGGGTCCCGAGTACTTCCCGCCGGATCACTACACCGACCAGCCCGCACGCTTTTTGGCGGCCGAGTTGATCCGGGAAAAAATCCTGCATGCGACTCACCAGGAGGTGCCGCATTCGGTCACCGTTCTCGTCGACAAATGGGAAGAGACGCCTCGACTGATTCGTGTCTTTGCTTCCATTCTGGTCGAACGCGACGGCCAGAAAGCAATCGTGATTGGATCGAAAGGCACGATGCTCAAGGAAATCGGCACCCGCGCCCGCGAGGAGATGGAGAACCTTTTCGGCGCCAGGATCTATCTCGATCTTCATGTGAAGGTGGAAACAGCCTGGCGTGAAAAGGCGGCGTATTTGAATACCGTTGACTGGCGTACAATGACCGGAAGAGATGAGATTTAAGCGCCTGCTCCTTCCTTTCGTCTTTCTGCTTACGCTGGCCGGCGCGTCCGTCGCCGCGAACAAGCCGGTCACGGACGACTATTTGATCGACAGCATCCGTTCAAAACTCGCCGCCGACCAGGTGGTGAAGGGTGGCGCGATTAACGTCGATGTCAAGGCTGGCGTCGTTACCCTGAGCGGCACTGTCGAAGAAGACAAACAAAAGAACAAGGCCGAGAAGATCGCGAAGAAAGTGAACGGCGTCAAGAGCGTCGTGAACGAAATCAAGATCGCGCATCCCTGAGTTTCGCCGCGTGCCACAGCGACCCGCCGCCGAGCCCCTCAATTACGAGTCGGAAAAAATCGCGGGGAGCCTGCAATTCGCCGACGGGGTTGCATGGTCGCGGTCCGGTTATTTGCTGGTTGCCGACGTCCGGCAGAACAAGCTTTTCCGCTACGACACGATGCCGCCCGCGAAGGTGATGCGGGAAAATGACGGCGGCGCTTCCGGCCTCGCATTCGATCTGCAGGGGCGCCTCTATATCTGCGAATCCGAAGCCCGCCGCGTCAGCCGTCTCGATACAAAGGGGAAGATCGAGGCCCTTACGGAAAATTTCGAGGGGAAGAAGTTCAATGCGCCGAACGATGTCGCGGTGCGCCGCGATGGACACGCGTATTTCACCGATCCGGCCTTCGGCAGCGCGAACGACCACCGGGATCTCGACTTCTACGGTGTCTGGCACATCTCCCCGAAGGGCGACGTTGATGTAGCCGCGAAGTGGCAAACCCGTCCGAACGGGGTCACCTGCTCGCCGGATGGCAAGCTGCTCTACGTGACCGACTCCGACCGGCATGCGGTCGTGGCGTTCGATATCGGCCGCGACGGACAGCTCGGAAACCAGCGTGACGTGATTCGGAACGTGGCGGGTGTACCTGGAGGAATATGCACGGACGCCGACGGACGCCTCTACGTTGCGGCAAAGGGCGTCGCGGTCTACACGCCTGACGGCAAACTACAGCGCACGCTGCTTGAAGATCAATATGCGATCAATTGCGCGTTCGGCGACGGCGATCTGCAAACGCTCTTCATGACCTCGCGCGGCGGGTTGTTTCGTGTGAAGGTGGGAGTGAAGGGAGCGCTGCAATATTAGCCGCCGTTACCCCGACCGGCCGATTCTTGGCGTAGGGGCGCTCATCATCGAAGGCGATTCAATTCTGCTCGTGGAGCGGGGGCATGAGCCGCTGAAGGGCTGGTGGTCGCTGCCGGGCGGTGTCGTAGAAACAGGCGAGCTTCTGGAAACGGCCGTGCGGCGCGAGGTGCGTGAGGAAACCGGTCTCGAGATCGAGGTCGTTTCTCTCGTGGAAGTCTTTGAAAGAATTATGCCGGATCAAAGCGGCGCGCCGGAATATCACTACGTCCTGATGGACTACCTCTGCCGCCCGGCGGGCGGACTGCTCTGCGCCGCCGACGACGCCAGCCGCGTGGCGTGGGTGAAGGAAGACGGCATCGCGGGGTTGAAGATCACGGAAGGGACTCCGGCCGTGATCGCCAAAGCGTTCCGGCAATATCGAAGCGCGAATGTTTGAAGAAGCTCAGATTGCCCTTGAGTGGGAGCAGGTTCGGGCGCTTGTGGCGCGGCACGTTGGAAGTCCGCTCGGCGCGGCTGAACTGGCGAAAGTTGCGCCCTCAATCGACCGGGAAGCCATCGTACGGACGCTTGCGGAGAGCGCCGAAGCCATCCAATACCTGCGTGCGGCATCGGCTCCGCAGCCGTCGGGTCAGGGCGCTGCGATTCGCGTCCATTTCAACGGGCTGCCCGATGTCACCGTCTATATCCAGAAGCTACGCATCGAAGGCGCCGCGCTGGAGCCGCGCGAGATCTTTGAGCTCATCGGCTTCCTCGATCGCGCCGCCGACGCGGGCTCCTTCCTGAATGCCGCTGGCGAGCGCTTCCCGCTGCTCGCTGCAAAGGCGCGAGGCATCGGCGATTTCCGTCCGTTGCTCAAGGAGGTAGAGGGCAAGATTCAGGCGGACGGCACCGTGCTCGATACGGCGAGCCCCCATCTTCATCGCCTCCGCAAAGATATCGAAAAGCAGAAGAAAAGCATACAGGACTCGCTCGAACGCTTCCTGCGCGCGAACCGCGGCGAAGGCATCCTGCAGGAAGAGTACGTCACCATTCGCAACGACCGCTTCGTCGTTCCGGTGATCGCCGGCCAGCGCCGCAAGCTGCCGGGCGTGATTCATGGCGCGAGTTCGACCGGGCAAACCCTCTTCCTTGAGCCGCTCGACACTATAGACCTCAACAACGAGCTGGTGCGCCTGCAGGAAGAGGAATCTCGCGAAGTCTTCCGCATTCTGCGGGAGTTGACCGCCCGGCTGGGCGCTTACAGCGAACCGATCGGCGCGGCGGCGAGGATCATGGGCGAGCTCGACCTGATTTTCGCGAAGGGGCGCTTCGCAATGGACTTCGACTGCGCTGTCCCGACCTTCGGGGACCGGCTTCATCTGGAAAACGCGCGGCATCCCTTATTGATCGACGTGCTGCGCAAAGGCAGACGTCGCGTGGTTCCGTTTACGCTCACGCTCGACCGTGACTGCCGAACCCTGCTTATCAGCGGGCCCAATACGGGTGGCAAGACAGTCACGCTCAAGACGGTCGGCCTGCTGGCGTTGATGGCGCAGGCCGGACTCCCCGTGCCGTGTTCAGCGGCGGAGCTTCCGGTATTCGAGCAGGTGCTTGCCGATATTGGCGACAACCAGTCGATCGAGCAGAACCTCAGCACATTCTCGGCCCACGTGTCACGGCTGCGTGAAATGGCGCTCGATGCCACGCCGGATTCGCTCGTGCTCCTTGACGAAATCGGCTCTGCGACCGATCCGGAAGAGGGTGGGGCGTTGGGCGTCGCGCTTGTCGATCACTTCCGCGCGGCCGGTTCTTATACCATCGCTTCGACGCACCTGACCGCGCTCAAGATTTACGGCGCCAACACGAAGACTGTCCTGAACGCTTCGATGGGGTTCGACGAACAAACGCTCGAACCGACATACCAGTTGCAAACCGGTCTTCCCGGCAAATCCGCCGGCCTCGACATCGCCGCCCGTCTCGGCATGCCCGAGGACATCATGAAGCGCGCCCGCGCCTCGCTGAGCACGCAGGAGATTGAGCTTTCCACGCTGATCGCCAATCTTCATCGCCGCGCATCCGAGACCGAGCGCCTGCAGACCGCTCTCGAGGGCGAGCGCGCCGCGCTGGTTGCCAGGGAGAGGCAGCTTGTCGCGGATGCGGAGAAGAAGGAAGCCGCCAAGCTCCGCGAACTCGAAGCGCGCTTCGATGAGATGCAGAGGGCGTGGCAGGAGCGCGGCGATTCCATCGTCGCCCGTATCGAAGAGACTGCCGAGCGCCGCAAAGCGGTCGACGAAGCCGCCCGCCAGACGGCCCGCGCGAAGCGCGAAATGCGTGAAGATTGGGAGAGGATCGCGACGAATCCATCGGGATCGGCCGCCGGCGTCCGGGCGCTCAGGATCGAGGAGGGCGCGCGTGTGCGGCTGAAAGGAATCCGCGAGCCCGCGCGCGTTCGCCGCGTTCTCGGAGAAGGACGCTTCGAGGTCGAAGCCGGCTTTATGAAGATGCAGATCGGAGCCGGCGATGTCGAGGAAGTGCTCGCTCAAGCCGACGCCCCGTCAACGCAGAAATCGAAGCTGCCAAAGAACGTGCGCTTTCAGCCGGGGCCGCAGTTGGCTCCGTCCGTGCAGGAGATCAATGTCATCGGCGAGCATGCGGCGGAAGCAATCGAGCGCGTCGAACGCTTTCTCGACGCGGCCGTCATGGCGACAGCATCGCGCGTGCGCATCGTACACGGCCACGGCATGGGCATTCTGAAGCGCGCGATTCAGGACGTTCTGAAGACCAGTCCGCACGTGGAGAAGTTCTATCCCGCATCGCAATCGGAAGGCGGCGCGGGCGTCACAATAGCCGAGTTAAAAGAATAGCGTTTGACATACGAAGGCCATAGTAGTAAGGTCTTCGTATATGCCTGAGGCGCTTCCCCGCCCCACCGATGCGGAACTCGAAATCCTGACCGTTCTCTGGAGCCGCGGGCCCGCGACTGTTCGCGAGATCCACGAGACTATCGCGAAACGCAAACCGACGCAGTACACGACTGTCCTGAAGCTTCTGCAGATTATGGCGGGTAAAGGGCTGGTCAAACGGGACGCAGAGCAACGCGCCCACGTCTACGAAGCATCGAACTCGCGCGAAGCCACGCAGAAGCAGCTCGCCGGAGATCTTCTGCACCGAGCCTTCAGCGGGTCTGCCGCTCTCCTTGTACAGGGTGCCCTCGCCTCACACAAAGCTTCCAAAGCGGAACTCGCGGATATCCGCAGGCTGCTCGACGACTACGAGAGGGGAAAGAAATGACGATCATTCAGAGCCTGATCCACACGCCATTCGCGAGCGCCCTCGGATGGACGATCTTCCACTCGCTCTGGGAAGGGGTGATCGTAGCGGCTGCTTTCGCTCTTCTTCTCTGCGCCACGCGCTCGGCGCGCGCCCGCTATGCGTCGGCGTGTCTGGCGATGCTTGTGATTCTTGTCGCCGCCACCGCCACGCTGTTCCGGATGATGCCGGAACCCGGCCGCGCATTCGTGACGGCAACCGCTCTCCAGATCCCGCCGCGCGCACCTGCGCAGACCTCCGCCGCGATTTCGAACCACATCACAATCACCGACATTGTGCCGTGGCTGGCTCCGCTCTGGATTATCGGCGTGCTGCTATTCAATCTGCGTGCCGCGAGGAGCTGGCTGGCCGCGCGCCGTCTGCGCACGAAAGGCGTGTGTCTCGCTCCCGAGTGCTGGCAGGAGCGCGCCCACGAACTCGCTCAGCGCCTCGGTCTCGGGAAGGCAGCCGTGCTGCTCGAATCCTCGCTTGCCGCCGGACCGGTTGCCGTCGGCTTTATCCGCCCAGTGATTCTCATGCCTATCGGAATGCTCACAGGGATGCCCACCAGTCAAGTGGAATCCATCATGCTGCACGAGCTGGCGCACATCCAGCGGCGCGACTATCTCGCCAACCTTTTGCAGACCGTTATCGAGGGCCTGCTGTTCTACCACCCCGCCGTCTGGTGGATCTCGCATGTCGTCCGCGCTGAGCGCGAGAACTGCTGTGACGACCTCGTCGTGAGTGCCAGCGGAAACGCTCATGACTACGCGGCCGCGCTGAGCGCTCTGGCGGAGAACCGCCTGGCCGCCGCGGCGCTGCCTGCCACTGGAGGGTCTCTGGTGAAGCGAATCCGGCGCTTGCTGTATCCGGAACAGACAGCGCCTTCATTCCTGATGCCGCTTCTCTCCGCCGTGGCAGTTACGCTGTTGACCGCATGGGCAGCGACGGCCTGGCAGTCACCTGTGGAAAGCTCGCGCTCTTCAACCGCCGCCAACGTGCCGCAGTTAGACCGCCGACAGCAGTACGCGCGGCCAGAGCCGCGGCAGATCGTACAGGCACTACAGAGCGTCCCGGCCGCTCTACCCAGGGCTGATGCCGTTGGCCGAGCATCCGGCACAAAACTCATGGATGTCTTCGTCGACGGCGATCTGAAAACATATGGCGTTCAGCAGGCACCCCTACGCGATGGGCGGACGATGTACGTCATAGATGGAAAGGCGCCGCTCATTTCGCAGGCGCAAGCGCCGGTGCTGGTGCTGCCACAACCGCCGCCGATTGGAGAAGCGTATTCCCGCTGGCTCAACGAAGATGTCGTCTACATCATCACCGACGAGGAACGCCAGGCTTTCCGCCGTCTGCAGACGGATGCCGAGAGGCAGCAGTTCATCGAGCAGTTCTGGCTGCGCCGCGATCCGACACCTGGGACGCCGCTGAACGAAATGCAGCAGGAGCACTACCGCCGCCTCGCTTACGCCAACAACCGCTTTGTGGAGACCGCCGACGTGCCAGGCTGGAAGACAGATCGCGGCCGGATCTATATCGCCTTTGGCCCTCCCGATGAGATGGACCGCCACGGCATGAGCGCCGACGGCAGACCGCCAATGGAAACCTGGCGCTATCGCCTCATCCCCGGCGTCGGAGCGGATGTCACGGTTGACTTCGTCGATCGCGCAGGAAACGGCGAGTACCACATGACTCCGGACCCCGATCGCTCGGGCGGCAGGCGAATTCAACAACCGCCGCAGGACACACCGCTTTTCCGGCTCAAATAGAATAGCGGCATGGCCGCGACATTCCAGCGCAAACCCGCGCCGCTGCCCGCCCGCCTCATCGCCAGCCTCTGGATGCAATGCGTCATAGCGCCGATTTTCCGGACCGTCGAGAGGCTGGGCGCCGCGGAGAAAATGCTCGGCTCCTTCAACGCGAAGCGTGAGGAAGCAATCGCGAAGAAAAATCCTTTCCGCGGCTATACGCCCGGCCCGCAGGACGTCTTCGTGATGACCTACGCGAAGAGCGGCACGAACTGGATGATGCAGATCGTCTATCAGCTCATCCACCACGGCAAAGGCGAGTACGATCACATCCACAATGTCGTGCCGTGGCCCGATGCGAAGCTGACCGCCCCCTTGATGGGCGACTATGCGATTCCGCTTGAACTGGCGACTGCCTGGCAGACAGCCCCCGAACGCAAGCGCGTGATCAAAACGCACTTTAACTGGGAACTGCTGCCGTATTCCGCGGAGGCGCGCTACATCGCGGTCGTGCGCGACCCGAAGGACGTGTTTGTCTCTGCGTATCACTTCCTTCAAGACAGCGGCATGGGTTCGGCTATGCCGTCAATCGACACGATGTACCGGCTCTTCATCACCGGCAAGTTCTTCCTCGGAGGATCATGGGCCGGCAACGCGGCCGGCTATTGGGCGCAGCGCCACCGCGGCAATGTGCTGGTGATGTCATACAAAGCGATGAAGCGCGATCTCGAAGGCGGAGTGCGCCAGGTGGCCGCCTTTCTGGATATTCGCGTTCCGGATGAGGTCATCCGTGAAGTTCTTGCGAAGTCATCATTCGAGTACATGAAGCCCATCGACCACAAGTTCGCGACGTTTCAAAACGTTCCATGGAAGGGCCGGGCCCAGATGATCCGGACCGGGAAACAGGGCGGGTCGAGCGAGATGCTCAGCGTTGAACGCCAGCGCGGAATCGACGAGCACTGCATCGCGGAGTTGAAGCGGCTTGGCTCCGATTTCCCTTACGAAGAATTCGCGGATGTGACGCGGTAGATGTGGCGCTGGCGATCTTGTCGCCGGCGGTGGCAGGGAAAAACGCCGAAATCACAGGCTGAAGCCTGTGCCACCATCGTGGTGGAAATGGGCGCATTCTCGTTAGCGCCGTCTTCCGAACGCTTTCCCAGGCATCCGTGGCGCCGACGGACGCGGTGAGCCGAAGCCCTTGCCGCTGCTGCCCGATCCGAACCGCTGTCCTCCGCCAGAATTGCCAAAGCGTTTTCCAGCGCTGCGGCCTTCCGATGGAGATCCGAAGCGAGGTTCATTCCGGCCTGAATCGCCAAAGCGCGGCGTCGACTGGGGCGCGGTGGCATTGCGGCTCGACGAGTATGCCGATCCTGAAAACCCTCCGGACTGCACGTACCGGCTATTGGAATACCGTTCGGTGGTGAACGAGCCGTGGCTGCCGTACTTCGGGGGCGCCGCAGGCGTCTCGCGGCCATAATAAGTCCTGCCCGAACGCAACGCCGTCTGATATCCGTTGAACTCGTTGATATAGATCGGGCGATAGCTGTGCCCCCACAGCAGATCGCGCATGATCAGGTACTCGGGAAGCCAGGTCCATACGCTGCGCCCGCCGGAGTGGTCCCAATAGCCGTACTGATTGCGGCCCTGTTCGGGCGTGGCCATGTAGGCGAATCCCGGCGGCTGCGGCTGCGTCTGGGCCTCGGAGTCGAACATGCCCGCGTTCTTGTGCGCGATTGTCATGCCGAGATCGTTTTCCACCGAGTGGTACTGCGGGGCAGTGATGTCAGTCCAGCGGGTATCGGTCGTGGTTTCGCCGCGCTTCGTGCCGGCGTCTGTATAGTGCGTCTTGACCGTCGTCAGCTTTTCGGAGTAGACGGTGTCGTTCCCGCGATGTCTGACTTCCAGGTCGGCGAGGATCTTATCCCATGAGTCGTAAAGCTCTGTGCTGTCGGCTTCGAGTTGATCGGCGCCGTGCGTGAGCTGGTCTCTGTCATGCACCAGGGCATCGTTCGCTTCGATCAGAGTCGCGACTTCAGCGCCTTTCGCCCGGCCTGCCGCGCCATCCTGCCGGGCCATGGCCGTTGCATTCCATCGGGTGTCGGCATCGACCGACGATTGCTTCAGTACTGCGAGGCGATTGTCGAGCACCGCCTTCTTCGCCGGCCAGTCCTGCCCGGCTTTCTGGACGGACTGCGACACGCGCGTAAAATCGGCGGCATGAATGTCGTCGTAAGTCTTCTGCATGGACGCGACGTAGTGCGGCACATTCCGCTCAAAATCGAGCCAGCTTTGGGCGTCCGATGCGACGGATTCGGATTCGCGAATCGCCGACTGCTGCAGCGCGCGCTCGTCGGCGAGCAAACCTTCGGCGCGGCGCACCTCTTCAGGCCGCGGGTTGCCGTGATCCATCTTGTCGAGCTGCGCAAGATCGTCTTTGGCCCGGGTCAGCGATCCCTGTGCTGCCTGCAATCGCGCCGGCCATGCGGTCGAGACCTTTGTGCCGGCGAAGAGATCGGGTGAATGCGCGAGATCGTCCTTGACCGTGGCCTGGGCCCGGCTGAGTTGCTGCTCTGTCTGGCGCAGGTGGTCCTTTTCGGAGGCGACTTCATTGCGCAGGGCGCGGGGCAGGCCCGCGCAGCCGGTCAGCAGAACGAATGTGGCGGCAAGCGCGTAAGGGCGCTTGTTCATGGCGTTTCTCCTAAAATCAGGCTCCTCGAAAAACGGTAATGTCTGAAGGCTCGACCTTCACGCGAATGGCGCCAGTGAAGGGCTCGCTCTCGAACTTTCGGACGGTCAGGAAGCGCCTGCCATCCTGTTCCTGAAACTCCCAGCAGTAGAAGCCGCTGCCGGTGTCCGCGCCTTCACGAAACACGCCGACCTCGCGGCTGAAGCGGTACATCCAAAACTTGCCCTCGAAGTCCAGAAAATCGGCGGCGTTCTGCCGGCTGTCGAGCTCGCCCATATCCGCTTCGCTCAAACCGAGCTCATCGAGTGTGATGCGGCGTCCGTCGAAGTTGCCGTGCACTTCCGTGTTGTCGCCGGTATGGATTTCGAGGAAGACGCGGCGGTCGCGCCACATGCCGCTGACCTCGCTCCAGCGGCGGCTGCCGGCTTCGTAAAGATCGCGCCGGTCGATCGTGAAGTCGATGTCGCTGAAGTCCTCGGCCGCGCCGGAGATGGAAAGAGTATCGCCGACGCGCGCGTCTGTAATTTTCAGATTGGCGAGATCAGGCTGCGGCGCGGCGGGCTTGCGGTCGAAGAACATGTCGGTTTTTCCGGGTTACTGAGCGGCCTTGCTCGCCTGATTGCCCGCCGGCGGGAGCTCTTTCTGGATTGTGACGGTCGTCTGGCGCTCGCGCTTCAGAGCCGCGAGGTCCTCGTCGACAGTATGCCCGGAAAGCTTCGCGAACTCGGCTTCGAGGTCGTCATCTTTTCCGGACGCCGCGAGCTGATTAAACGCCTTCGCGGTCGCCTCTTCCTTCGCGACGGACTTTTCGAAATTCGCCAGCGTGGCGAATGCGTTGTCGGCCTTGCCGACGCCGGCAAGCGCTTCGGAAACCTTCTGCTGCGCCATGGCGGCATTCTTGCGCGCGACCAGAGTAGTGGCGGTGCGCTCGCCTTCCTCGATCTTGTGCTTCAGTTCCACGACCTGCGCCTTCAGCGAATCGCTCGCCTGCTTCGCGGAGTCAATCGCACTCTGCAGTGAAGCGATTTGGCGATCGCTTTCGGCCTTCTTGGCAAGCGCTTTCTTTGCAAGGTCTTCATTGCCCCCGTCGAGCGCCTGGTTGGCGCGCGCCTTCCACTCCGCCGATTGCGCGACGTACTTCTGATACTCTGCGTCGAGCTGATTGTAGTTGCTCATCGCCATCGCCGACGAGCGCACCACGTTGTTCAACTCGGTCTTCATGTCGGCGACAGTCTGGCGCACGGTGGATTCGAACGTCGCGTCTTCGACGGCGCTCATGCCCTGATTCACCTGACCTCGGGCAACGCGTCCGGCGCGGCTGAAAATATCGGAAAAGAATGCCATGTTTGCTCTCTTTCTTTTGGAACGTCAGACTATTGGAGATCGCCGCCGATCAGATCTTTGGCATGCAGCACATCGGCCAGCAGGAAGCTGACACAGGAGAGAATATCGTCCTCATCATCCGCGCCGAGGTCCTGCAGCTTGCAGAAATTGTTGAGCGTGATTGCCACGTTGCCGTCGCCGGTGTCATAAAGCTGGAAGTGCGAGGTCGAGATGCCATTGTTCGCGTCGAGCATCTTCCGCAAAATCGCCGGCGTGAGTTTCGCCGCCGGGGCGGACATGCAGACGAGCGACAGGAACAGAATGTCGCCCGACAGAACCGCCTGCAGTACGATGCCGCTGTCGACTTCCTGAATCCGCAGCACGCCATCGCCGGCGTTAGTGACCGAATAGCGCTTCGACGCCAGCAGGGCGTGGATTTGTTCGAGAGTGGAGCCTGTGCTTGTGGGCATATTGTTCTCTACGTTCTTTACGTAAGGGTGGGTGGATTTGTTCGAGCCGACTAATATTCTATCGGCTCAGCGGTTTGGCAGGGTGTGGATGTTGCGGCAGGCGAGAAGGTTTTTGTCCGCCGTCGCCAGCACAAACCCGTTGACCATCGCCGTCGCCGCGATGAACCGGTCCGCGGGGTCCTTGTACGGAAGGTCAATCGACCGGCTATATATCGCGATTTCGTTGGTGAGGGCGGATTCGAGGAAGCGGCCGGCCGCCAGCGTATGGCGAATCCAGAGCCCTGGATCGGAGGTTAATCGCACCCTGCCGCTCTCGAAAAGAAACATCGCCTCCCAGACGCTCACCGGGGAAAGCCAAAGCTGTTGCGCGAATCTTCCAGCGCTGCGGCGAGACGCTTCCCGATTTGCTCATCTTCAAGGCAGGCCCACAGCCAAATATGCGTATCAAGGAGGATGTTCAACGAAGGACTTCCCAATCCGGCTCAGGGACCGCGGGGCCGACAATGTCACCCACGATTTTGCCTGTCCCCTTCACGCATCCGAGAATCCGGCGCTTGTCAGTCCGGGGAATCGGGACCAGTTGAGCAACGGGCTTGCCGCGCTTGGTGACGCGAATTGGTTTACCGTCCGCTCTACCTTGTCGAGCAGCGCAAGGCAGGTGGCTTTAAAGCTGGCGGCGCTGATGGTTTCCATGACTATGGTCACATTACTATGGTCACCGCATGGTATTTGCCAAACGCCTACGTGATGGAGTACGAAGCGGCGAGATCACCTGCAGCGTTCGGATATGGCTGCGACCGCGTGTCATCGCGGGCAAGCGTTATCCCATGGAGGAAGGCGAGGTCGAAGTGGATTCCATTGAGCCGATCGGCTTGCCGGATATCACTCCGCAACTCGCCCGGGCATCGGGCTTTCTCGGTGTTGTTGATTTGCTAAAAGTGGCAAAGCACGGGCGCGGCGAGAATGTCTACCTCGTGCGGTTCCACTATGTTCCGCCGGGGCAGACGCGAAAGGCTTTTAAATCGCCGCCAAAACTTCCTCGGCGTGGCCTTCAGGCTTCACGTTATTGAAGATCTTCACGATCTTTCCGTTCTCGATCACAAAGGTGGTCCGCGCCACACCCATCACCTTTTTGCCGTACATGTTCTTCTCTTTCATGACGCCGTATTTATTCGCGATGTCTTTGTCGGCGTCGGCCAGCAGGGTGAAGTTGAGATCGAACTTCTCTTTGAACTTCGCCTGAGCTTTGGTGGTATCCGGTGAAACGCCGATTACCGTGACGCCCCTCTTCGTAAATTTCTTCACGGAGTCGCGGAATTCGCAGGATTCGATTGTGCATCCGGGCGTGTCCGCGCGCGGGTAAAAATATAGCACAATCTTCTCGTTCTTGTGGTCCGACAGCTTGAACTCTTCTCCTGTGTCCGTGAGCACTGTGAAGTCCGGTGCGGCGTCGCCTTCTTTGAGCATGTCTGCTTACATCCTATGAGAGTTTGGATTTGAGGATATCGTTGACCGTTGCGGGATTCGCCTGGCCACGCGATGCCTTCATCACCTGGCCAACGAGGAAGCTGATCACGGTAGTCTTGCCGCCCTTGTATTGCTCGACCTGCTTCGGGTTAGCGGCGATGATGTCGTCGACGATCTTCTCGAGCGCGCCTGAATCGCTGATCTGCTTGAACCCTTCTCGCTCCACGATCGCCGATGCCGCCTCGCCGGTCTCGAACATCTTCGACAGAACTTCCTTTGCCAACTTACCAGTCAACTCGCCTTTGACGAGCATCCCGACCAGTTCGCCGAGACGCTCCGCCGATACCGGTGATTCCGCGATCTCCTTGTTCGCGGCTTTGAGGAGCCCCGCGAGGTCGCCCATCACCCAGTTGGCCGCCACCCTGGGATCGCCCGAAGCCTTCGCGACGGCCTCGTAGTACTCCGACGTGGCGCGCATCGCGGTGAGCACCTGTGCATCGTACTCGCGCAGTCCGAAAGAAGCGATGAAGCGCGCGCGTTTGGCGCCGGGAAGTTCGGGCATCGACGCGCGAATCTCCTCACGCCATTGCTCGCTCACGCGCAGCGGAACCAGGTCGGGTTCCGGAAAATACCGGTAGTCATGCGCGTCCTCTTTGCTGCGCATGCCATGGGTTTCGCCGGTGTCGGAATCGAAGAGGCGCGTCTCCTGCTGGATCGTGCCGCCCGCTTCGAGAATGGCGACCTGACGGGCGATCTCGTATTCAACCGCCTGCTTGAGGAAGCGGAACGAGTTGAGGTTCTTGACTTCGGCACGCGTGCCGAATTTCTCCGCGCCTTTGACCCGGACCGAAACATTGGCATCGCAGCGCAGATGCCCCTTCTCCATGTCGCAGGTGGAGGCCTCGACGAACTGAATCGTCTCCTTGATCTGTTCGAGGTAAGCAACGGCTTCGTCGGAGGAACGTATGTCAGGCTCGCTGACGATCTCGATCAGCGGTGAGCCACAGCGGTTAAGGTCGACGTAGGTGTAGCGGGCAGAATCGACGAACCCCTCATGCTGGCTCTTGCCGGCATCATCTTCCATGTGTATGCGGGTGATGCCGATGCGGCGCGGCCCGCGCGCTGCGGTCTCGATGTCAGCGAACCCGTGTTCGGCAAGGGGTTCATCGTACATCGAAATCTGGTAACCCTTCGGCGAGTCCGGATAGAAGTAATTCTTGCGGGCGAACCGTGACAGCGGACGAATCGTGCAATCGAGTGCGATGGAGGCTTTGATCGCCAACTCGACAGCTTTTCGGCTCAGGACAGGCAGAGCGCCGGGCAGTCCGAGACAGACCGGGCAAACGTTGGTGTTCGGAGGCGCGCCAAAGCCGGTGGGGCATCCGCAAAAGATCTTGGTATTGGTTCCGAGCTGGACGTGAACTTCGAGGCCGATAACCGGCTCGTATTTCGCGATGAGTTCAGGAGGGGCAAGAGCGACGTCGGCCACTGCGGGCATAAGTTACAGGATACCGGCAATGATATGCAAGTCCGATAAACTCCCTCCTGCAGCGCGAGCGGCAAGCGATCCGCGATCAAAACAGGTTGAATCTCTTGCTACCCGGTCGACTTTCCGTTGCAAGGAAACATACGGATGTGTTTGCTCCACCCGGCGTTCTCGATGCCGCGAAACTGCGCGCATCAAGCCTCGTTTTTTTGCACAAATAATTGACAGCGCGTTTACAACCACTCGCACTATCATCGACATAGACGATGTTCAAGTGGACCGGGATCTTTATGCTGCCGCTCCTGCTCGCGGGGCAGAAAGCGCCGAATCAATCTCCCAACCCGGCAACGCCGGGCGGGCCAAACCAGTACGTCGGCAGTGAAGCCTGCAAGACCTGCCATGCCGACGTCTGGCTGAACTTCTACAAAAACGCGCACTACAAATCGATCGCGTCCGGCAAAGAATCTCCTGCTCATACCGGCTGCGAGGGATGCCATGGACCTGGCGGGAATCACGTCGCGGCCGGCGGCGGGAAAGCGACGATCCGCGCATTCTCCAGCTTCACGCCTCCGCAGACACTCGCCGCCTGCCTCGAGTGCCACTCGAAGGACATGAATCGCGCGAATGTCCGTCGCTCCGTCCACACGAATGCCGACGTCGTTTGTACGAATTGCCACTCGATCCACAAACCCGCGACCCCGAAGTTCCTTCTCGCAAAGCAGCAGAGTGAACTCTGCTACTCGTGCCACGCGTCTGAGCGTGCGCAGTTCGAGATGCCTTCGAAGCATCGAGTGAACGAAGGCGTTGTCCAGTGCACGGACTGCCATAACCCGCACGGCACGTTTGAGGCACGGTCGGGCGGCACGTCGATGACAACCCGCAACGCTTCCAACTCCGCCATGCTCCAGCCGGCGATGAATAACGAAGAGCCTTGCCTGAAGTGCCACGTCGACAAGCGCGGACCGTTCGTCTTCGAACATCCGAGCGTGCGCGTGGAGGGCTGCGAAGGATGCCACGTGCCCCACGGATCGACGAATGCAAAGCTCCTGCGGCGCCCCGTTGTTTTCACGCTTTGCCTCGAATGTCACAACGGCGCCGGAACCTTCGGACGCGAGAACCTCGGCGTCTTCCTGCAGTCGAGCTCTCACAACATGCTCGATCCGAAATACCAGCGCTGCACACTTTGTCACGTGCGGATCCACGGATCCAATAGCGACCCGACTTTCCTGCGATGAGACAGCACTCTTTTAGATCGTGCACAACGGACTGGCCTGCGGCGGCCTGTGCGCTCGTTACGCTCATGCTGTTGTCGGCGCCCACTGCTCTCCGGGCGCAGGACGTGGTCGCACCGACAACCGGCGAAACGGTGGCTCCCGCCCGCGGCGAAAACGTCGGCGAATATAACGTGGTGCAATCCTGGGAACTCGGCTACCGGTTTGCCTCAATCGGGGGCGATGACGGCAAATACCGGAGCGACGTCAACTTTCACGATGGCATCCGGCTGCTGAGCAGCTATCTGACGGTCAACTCGCGGGATGGACACGGCCGCCTGTTCGACGAAATCGTGCTGACTACGCAGGGGCTGGGAAACGATCCGTATGAGTCGGCCAACCTGCGCGTGCAGAAGAACCGCCTTTACAACTACAACCTGCTCTGGCGCTCGAACGACTACTTCAACCCCGGACTCACTGTAGCCAACGGCGAGCACCTGATGGACACAAACCATCGTTGGCAGGACCACGAACTTACCCTTTTGCCCCAAAGCTGGATCCGAGGCCGGATCGGGTACAGCCGCACGATTCAGGACGGCCCCGCGCTCACCACGGAGCAGGAGTTCGATACTCGCGGTGACGTCTTCCCGCTCTTCCGCGACTTGCGGGAAGAGTACAACGAATACCGCGTCGGATTCGATATTACGCGCAAGAGCGTCCGCTTCTCACTACTGCGACGCTGGGAATATTTCAAAGAAGATACGACGGACAATCTGACGGCGACTCTCGCGGGTGCGACCGTTCCATTCGGCGGCGGCACGGGGGACGTGTCGACGCTGACGGGGTTCCATCGCGCTCAACCCTATCGCGGCGCCACAGGCTCCTGGCTGGGCAATCTTTACGCGGGGCACAAGTGGATCGCGGTCAACGCCCGCCTCACGTACAGCGGCGGGCAGGGGAATTTCATCCACAACGAACTGGCGACCGGCATCAGCAGTGTCGGCGCCTCGCAAAACCGGCAGGTCGTTGTCGAGGGCGACGGCAACCGTCCGGTCACGACAGGCGATGTCAATATCACTCTCCTCCCGGAATCGCGGCTGAGCATCATCAACAACACGTCGATATCCAACACGCGGATGAACGGCAACAACTTTTACGAACAGTTCGACAACGCGACGCTCTCTTCGCAAATTGTGCACTTCCAGTTTCTCGGCGTCCGTATGATCGCGAACGACACCGACGTCCATTACCGGTTCTCGAAAATGTTCGACGCGTTCGCCGGCTTCCGCTACTCCGATCGTTTGATCCGCTCGGTTGAGGCCGGAGCCCAGGCCGCCCAGCCGCTGCAATCGACCTTCGCCGAACAATCGAATCACGTCGATGCCGGAGTCGCCGGCTTCAATCTCATCCTCTGGAAAGACCTGCGCGTACACGCCGAAGGTGAAGTCGGACGCAACTCGAGGCCGTTCGTCCCGATCAGCCTCGCCAACTATCACGCGCTCCGTACGCGCGTGCAATACCGGAAGAAGGCGTATTCACTCGGCGCGGGCTATCAGGAGAACTACAACAACAACTCCATCGTGATCACGGCGTACAGTTCGCGGTCGCGAACGTACAACGCCGACGCATCCTGGAACGCGAAGAGCTGGCTCGCGCTCGACGCCTCATACTCCAAACTTCATCTCGATACCATCGGTGGAGTCGCATTCTTCGCGGGCGCGCCGCGCCCGGTCCTGACATCCGGGAACTCGATCTACATCAGCAACATCCACGCGGCGAATTTCGGGGCTCGGCTTCCCATTACGAAGCGAGCGGATCTCTACATCGGCTACAACATCACCAAAGACACGGGGGATGGCCGCGGCTCGCTTGCCGCGCAGCCAACGCCCGCCGGTCAGATCTTCTATAACGTCCAGACGTTTCCTTTGATCTACGAGACGCCGCTGGCGCGGCTCTCTGTACGGATCAACGGGAAGCTCCGCTACAACCTCGGATATCAGTATTACGGCTATCACGAGGACTTCGGCGTGCTTTCCGCCGCGGAAAACTACCGGGCCCACACGGGTTACACCAGCCTGTTGTGGTCGTTCTGAAATTCAGAACAACAGTTTCAGCGCGAACTGCGTTTGACGGGGATTCTGCGCGCTCGTATACCTCCCGAAGGTCGCGGTGAACGCCGTCCGGCCGGGCACATCGGCGAAGTTCGTGTGATTGAAGATGTTGAAGACCTCGGCGCGGAATTCGAGGCGCGCGCGGTCACCGATGGGCGTATCCTTGTGCAGCGACGCATCCACGTCGACTTCAGCATCCGCCAGCACGATATTGCGCCCCGCGTTCCCGAAAGTAAATGCAGCCGGCATCTGAAAAGCCGCAGTATTGAACCACTGCTGCGCGGTGTGGGGCGCGCCGGCATTGGGGTCAGTCACTGCGTTCGGCCTCTGTGCCGGGCCGGCGCCGATGTTCGCGTTGTCGTTCGGGAGAATCACGGTAAAGGGCGCGCCGGACTGCGCCGAGCCGAGCCCGGTCAGCATCCATCCGTCGAGCAGTTTCCCCACGGCGCCGGAGCGCCCTTTGCCGATCGGCAGCGCCCATGACCAGGAGAACACTGCCCGATGCCGATGGTCGAAGCTGGAGACAGCCTTCTCGGACTTCACGTCGTACACATTTTCCGGAATGTTCGTCTCCGAAAACGTTGTGCCCACGTCCGACGCATCGTCGATGGACTTCGACCACGTGTAGCTGGCATTCAGTAAGAGGCCGTGTGTGAGCGTTCTCTGCAGACGCAACGTTGCCGAATGGTAGATCGACCAGCCGTCCCAGCGAACCGCCTTGAATCCGCTCAACAAAGGATCGGGCCTGCGCGGATCGATTGTCCCGGGCCCCGGCACCGGAACATTTTGATAAGTGCTGTTGTCCGCTCCCGAGACATGTGAGCCGAAGTAACCGGCATCGAGCAGCCAGTTCGAGCCGAAAGTGTGCTGGACATCGAAACTCCAGGAATCCGCCAGCTCAGCGCGATACGGGTAATCGAGGCTCGATCCGCCGATGGTGCCGTTCGCATTCGAGAGCAGAATGTTCGATGTGGTCAGCGCGGGTATCGCCTGTGTAGCGGCCGTGTTGACGCTTTTGTTGAAGAAGAAAGGCAGATTCTCGGTAAGGGCCGTCTGGATGTTGTATGCCGCCTGGTTGAAGAACAGTCCCCAGCCGGCCCGCACCACCGTTTTGTTGGATACCGCCCAGGCAAGGCCGACGCGCGGCGCGATGTGATGATAGTTCGGCAGGAGCAGTGAGCGGTCGTAGCCCGCCTGCTTCGACGTCACATAAGGAACAGGAATCAAGCCAAGCAGCCTATTTGCGAGCGGATTGATCTGGTCCGCCCCATCGCTCGCAATCACGAATCGGTTCACCTCAATGTTCGACAGCCGGTTCTGGGTGTCGGTCATCTGTCCGTTAATTTCGTAGCGAAGACCGTAGTTGATGGTCAGGGAGCGCGTGATGCGCCAGTCGTCCTGCGCGTAGAAATGGGTCCACAAGCTGCGGCCGTATTCCGATCCGCCTGGGCCGATGCCGGCTTGTGCGGACGATGGATATCCCAGCAGAAAATCCGCGAACGCATTCCCGTTCGCCAGACTCGCCGCGGAGGATGTGTAACGTGGCGTATACGTAAACGTGCCGCGTGCATTCGGCGATTCACTGGGATCGAACTGCAGGCGGAAAATATACGCGCCGAACTTGAAGCTGTGCGAGTTCCGGACCCACGAGAAATTCTCCATCACATCGAAGCTGTTATCCCGCCGCGTGAACAAATTCGCGGGATCGCCCGCCGTCGTGTAAGCACCAGAGAAGCTGATCGACGGATAGCCCGCCTGGCCGGGCGCCGGCAGAATTCCGCCGATTCCCGCGATCTGCGCGAAGTTCGTGCCGGCATTCTCGCTTTGCTGACCACCCTCGACCCGAAGATAAGCGAACCGGAACTCACTCACCATAGCCGCGTTAAAGACGTGTGTCTCGCCAAATGCGGCACTCTTTGTGCGCGTCGTAAGGTCGTACCCGAAGCCGGGCACCAGGCTCTCGTTCAACTGGCTGCTGCCGAATGGCTGGAACGTATCGAAGTCGGCTGCATAATAATGCGCGAACATCGTATCGCTGTTGCTCAGATGATGGTCAAGACGCGCCACCCCCTGGCTCACATCGTTGCGAAGCGACGGCGTGGCCAGCAGGTTTTGTGTCTGCCCCGGAAGATTCGCCAGCGGAATCTTCTGCAGAAACGCGTTCGCGACCGAGTCGAGGCGGCTGGCTGGAACACGATTACTCGCAAATGGAGTGCGCTGCCCTGCCCCATCGGTCGAAAGCGGATCGTAAATGGCGGCGAGTCCGGAAAAGTCGCCCTCGCGTACCGCGGCTGCGGGCACAGAGAAAGTCTGCGTTTGAGCCTGCCGGACCCGCAGCCCTTCGTAGTTCAGAAAGAAGAACGTCTTATCCTTGCGGAGAGGCCCGCCCGCCGCGGCGCCGAACTGATTCTGGCGGAACGGCGGCGTATTCTTCGGGTCGAAGAAATTGCGCGCATCGAGGTCGTTGTTGCGAATGAACTCGTAGATTGATCCATGCACCCCGTTCGCGCCGCTGCGGATCACCGCACTGATCGTCGCCGAAGCCTTGCCGCCGAACTCGGCCGGATAAATCGATTTCTGAATATTGAACTCGCCGATGGAATCGATTGGAGGCGCGGCGACAAGATGGTTGAAGTACTGATCGGTGACCGAGACGCCATCGAGATAGTACATGTTGTGGCCCGCCCGCTGTCCTGCCACCAGGACCCCGGTGCCGGTTTGTGCGAGTGCCGACCCGCGTGTGCCCCGCGGTGACTTGAATACGTTGTCGCTCAGCAGCGTGAGGTCGACGAATTGGCGGCCATCCAACGGCAGGTCGACGATTCGCTGATTATCGATTACCTCGGAAAGCTCGGCGTTGCTCGTCGTCAGAAGCGGCGCGCCTTCCCGCACCACCACTTCATCCGAGCGCGCCCCGAGTTCCAGCACGAAATCGACTCGCTCCTGGCGGCCGACCTGCAGCACCACGCCGTTGCGCACCTGAGTCCTGAAGTTGGACACTTCCGCTTTGACGGTGTAGCCGCCGGTTGGAAGCGCCGACGCGACATAGGTTCCGCTGCGGCCCGTCTCCACTTCACGCGAGGCGACGCCGCCCTGCTGAGTGATGATGACCTTAACGCCCGGAAGCGCGGCGCCGGAGGCGTCGGTCACCGTTCCGGTGATCTCGGCCGTACCGGCTTGTCCAAAAGCGAATCCGATAAAGATCGACATCGCCGCGAATGCGGCAAGGGCTTTTTCCAGTCTCAAATATCACGATAGGCAGAACACTCCGCTGCTCGGTGTAACGATGTTGTAACTCCTGGTTTGTAAGTCTCGCGACGCGCGGCGATTGCGACTCTCGCCGCAACTGTGTCACACGGCTGCTGGCAAACTGAGCGTGAACGCACTTCCGCGGCCCGGCTCACTCGCCACCGTCAGCCGTCCATGCATTGCCTCGGCGATGCTCTTCGCCAAAGGCAGCCCCAAGCCTGTACCGTGAATCTGCGCGGCCCTCGCAGATGCGCCGCGGTAAAACGGCTCGAAGATGTGCGGCAGATCCGCTTCGCTCACTCCGGATCCGCGATCCGAAACACTGATCCGAATCTCAGGCCCGGCAGGCTGATTGTGGGCGGTTGCCGAGATACCAATCCAGCGATCGCGCTGACCGTACTTCACCGCATTTGTGATGAGGTTTTGCAGGCACTGCGAAAGCGCCGCGGCGTCGCCGGATATTTTCGGCAGATCGTCCGCGATGTCGCACTCCACCGTAAAGTGCGCGGCTTCGATAATCTTCGCGGTGCTGGCCAGACTTGCGTCAATCACCTCGTGGACCTGCACCGGCTGCAGGTTGTAGCGCAGTTTGCCCTGCCGCGACACCGCGAACAACAGAATCTGCTCCACGAGGCCGAACAACTGGCGGGCCTGGTTGCCGATGAGAGTGCCATACTGCGCCACCTGTTGAGAGGTTTCCACGAGGCCGTTGCGCAGATTATCGGCGCCGGAAAGGATGGCCGTCAGCGGCGTTCTGAGCTCATGCGAGACCGCGGTCACGAAATCCACCTGCATCTGCGCCAGCCTCTGCGCCCGGTGGCTGGTGACGATCAGCATCGACATATTGACGACCAGTACCAGCAAGACGCCGAATCCGATCGCGAGATCGCGCCGCCGCATTTCGAGCACGAAAGCACCGAGCGGGCCGCCCCGCCGGTGCCGGACTACAAGGCGCCAGTCCATATCCGGAGTGCTCGCGCGCAGAAACGGAAACCACGCGAACTGGACGCCCGGATCCGGCCCTTTGTCCTCCGGCGGCACATGGAAAACGCGCACCGGCGGTCCCGGCAGATTGTTGCGCGCCCTTCCGAAGAGGTCAATGGTCCCATCCGCATCGGCCGGCTCGGGTTGTCCAAAACCCTTGTCGGAGGAGTAGAGCACCTGGCCGCCCACCACGACGGCCGCCAGATAATCAAGCCCATCGGTGCCCTGGAAGTAGTTGCGGGTCAGGTCCGCCAGCATCTTCGACTGGATCTCCTGTCGATTCAATTCGACCGCTATCCAGTTCACTTGTGACGGGCTCACCGCGACACCACGAGCCAGCGCCGCTGCAGGCACTACAGGGTGGAATAGCGCCGGCACCGCCGGCTCGAAGCGCCAGCCTGCCGAATGATCGTCATTGACACGAGACGGAGCAATGTCGGCGTAGAGCCCGCGTGTGCTCGAAAGCGACTGATCGCGCAACACCTCCGCGGAGGCGTTTTGGAGGTCAGGCCGCAGCGGGCGAAGGTTCGCGGGCCATGCCGCCGGGTCGAAGCGCCGCGTACGCGTGTTCAAGCGCTGCGCGCTTCCGTCGAGATTCAACAGATAGAGATTGGAAACCAGCTCCGGATAGCGCGCGGCCGATCGCCATTCCGCAAATCGCCGCACATACATCCCCACGTCGCCCGGTACTTCCTCCACCGGATCGATGCGCAGCGCCAACCCGATCTCGGAGAAGTAGCGGAAGAAATCCTTCTGCCAATTAATGAGCGACATTTGCAGACTGTCCGCGAGCCGCACAGCCGTCGCCTCACTGACGCGCGTGCTCCAGCGGTACTCCAGGAGCGCGAGTGCGGCCACAATAATCGCGCTGGGAATGACGACGGCCGTCGATATCGTGCGCGCTTTGAACGGCAGCTTCATCGAGCGTCCGCCGGCTCGGGATCGGCCCGGAATTTATAGCCCAGTCCCTGGACGGTCAGGATGAACTCCGGCTCCTTCGGATCTTCCTCAAGCTGCTGACGCAGGTTAGCGATCCGCATGTCGACGGTGCGCGTGTGGATTTTGGCGCCATAACCCCACACATCGCGCAGCAGCACATCGCGGGACAGCGTCTCGCCGCGATGTTCGATGAGAAAGCGCAGAAGCTGGAACTCGCGGGCCGACAAGCCGACCGTCCGGCCGTTGCGTGTCACCTCGGTGCCTCGAAGATCGACGCGGATCGCCCCGAATTCGAAGATGCCGGTCCGCGGACTCGCGGCGCCGGCGGCGCGCCGAAGCAGCGCCGCCACACGGGCCATCAGCTCCGGCATGTGAAAAGGTTTCATCACGTAATCGTCCGCGCCGATCCGCAGGCCTTTCACCGTGTCTTCGGTGCGGGTGCGCGCGGTGAGCATCAGGATTGGGATGGCACGTCCCGCCGCGCGTACGGCCCGGCAAATCTCGAAGCCGTCCACCCCCGGCAGCATGATGTCGAGAATGACGATGTCGAGCGGAAGCTGAAGAGCCTTGTCGAGGCCTTCCCGGCCATCGGCGGCCTGGTCGACTTCGTACCCTTCGCTGCGCAGGCTGTCGCTGAGGAATAAGCGCAGCGCTTCTTCATCTTCAACCAGGAGGACACGTTTCGACATCGCCAATTTGCCGACGCTGGCGCGGAGCCGCGCGCGGGAAGTTTGATCGTATCGCGCTGATCGTATCGCGCGGCGGCCGGCCGGTCTGTTAAGGTGAGGCATGTCGAGCGAACCTTCTCTGCGGGATCCGCTTCGTTTCAATCGCAAGACACCGCCCTGCACCGTCGTCATCTTCGGGGCCAACGGCGATCTCACCAAACGCAAGCTCATGCCCGCGCTCTATCGCCTCGCGTGGGAAGGCCGCCTGGCGCCCGGTTTCGCCGTGGTCGGGCTGTCGCGCACAGCTATGTCCGATGAGCAGTTCCGCGACCACATGCGAGAGTCCGTCGAAAAGTTCCTTGAAGATTCGCCGTTCGACACCGCCCTCTGGAATTCTTTCGCGCAAGGGCTGTTCTATATGGCGGGCGATGTCGGCGACCAGAACACCTACCAGCGCCTCGCGGGCTGCCTCGCGGAGGTCGAGAAGAATCGCCAAACCGGCGGCAATATCCTCTTCTACCTCTCGACGCAGCCGAGCCAATACGCGCCAATCGCAGAAGGAATCGGCGCCGCGAATCTCGCGAAACCAGCCGAGGGAGCCCAGCCGGGCTCGGCCAAACAGTGGACGCGCATCATCATCGAAAAGCCCTTCGGCCACGACCTCGCAAGTGCGCGCGAGTTGAACACTCGCTTGCAGAAAGTTTTCGACGAGAGCGCCATCTACCGCATCGATCACTATCTCGGCAAGGAAACCGTCCAGAACATCCTCGCCTTCCGCTTCGGAAACGGCATCTTTGAGCCGCTCTGGAACCGCCGCTACATCGAGCACGTGCAGATCACCGGCGCCGAATCGATCGGCGTCGAAGGACGAGGCGCTTACTATCAGGAAGCCGGCGCGCTGCGCGACATGATCCAGAACCATCTGCTGCAGGTGATGGCGACGGTCGCGATGGAGCCGAGCGCAACCTTCTCCGCCGATGCCGTGCGCGATGAGCGTGCCAAGCTGCTGCGCTCGATTCATGTGATGAAGGCGGAACAGGTTCGCGAGAATGCCGTCCCGGGGCAGTACGGGTTCGGCCGCGTCGGCGGCGAAGAAGTCCCCGGCTTCCGGGAGGAGAAGGGCGTCAAGCCGGACTCACAGACCGAAACCTTCGTGGCCGCGACCTTCTTCGTCGAGAACTGGCGCTGGGCCGGCGTGCCTTTTTACATCCGCACCGGCAAGTCGATGCCGAAGCGCGTCAGCGAAATCGCGATCCACTTCCGTTCCGCTCCCCTCGCCGTCTTTCACAAAGAAGCCGAAGACGGCGATGCGGCCACCAACGGACCAGTGCCGAACCTTCTGATCCTCCGCATCCAGCCGGAAGAAGGGATTTCGCTCAAATTCAACTCCAAGCGTCCGGGCGCGGGCATGACCCTGCGCCCCGTGTCGATGGACTTCAATTACGGATCGAGCTTCGGCGAGCGTTCGCCTTCCGCCTATGAGACGCTGCTGCTCGACGCAATTATCGGCGATGCGACACTCTACACACGGCAGGACATGGTCGAAGCAAGCTGGCAGGTCGTGCAACCCATCCTGGATTACTGGAGTACCCGGAAGTTCACGTTTCCCAATTACGCGTCGGGCACGTGGGGACCGGCCGAAGCTGACGCCATGCTCGCCCGGCGCGGACATACATGGAGGCGGCCATGACTCCCGCACCGGCGAACGTAAAGCCGGACCGCATTCTTGCCGAGCTGTCGAAGTTGTGGACCGATACCGCCCGGCAGGATCGCCAGCCCGGCGGGGGCGTGCTGCGTGCCTGTGCAATGACCCTCATCGTATTCGCTGACGAGGACAACACCAAAGCCGACGCGCTCGGTGAAACGCTCGTCCGCACCATGCGCTCACATCCAGGCCGCGTAATCGTCGTGCGTCTCCGGGAAGAAGACGGCACACTTGACTCGCGTGTATTTCAGCAGTGCTGGATGCCGTTCGGTCACCATCAGCAGGTGTGCTGCGAACAAGTCGAGATCACGGTCTCCTTAAACCGTCTCGCGGATATCCCTTCCATCGTGGGCCCCCTCGCCGCGCCGGATGTTCCGCGCGTGGTCTGGTTTCGCTCGTCGCGAATCGCCAACGCGCCCGATCTCACCGATGTGCTGGCTCTCGGCGACAAGATGATCGTCGACTCGGCGCGTCCCGGGGCGCCGGCATTCGCGGATTTGCGGGTCCTCGCCAACGCGGGATGTCTGGTGGCCGATCTCGCCTGGACGCGCATCACCAGGCTCCGGCAATTGGTCGCCAGCCTGCTCGACGGCCGCGAGTTGAGCGCAATTCGCCGGACCGCGATTGAATTTACCGGAGCGGACGCGACCGCCGAGGTCCGCTACCTGCAGGCCTGGCTGCGCTCGGTATTACCCGCGGCGGCTATCGATTTACGGCGTGTCGCGGGAGATGCGCCGCCTGGCCTCGCGACGATTCGGATCGACCCGGACGTCAGTTTGAAGATCAAAGAGAATTGCGCCGAGTATGAGATCGGGCCGCTTCGCCAGCATGCGACCCTTTCCGAACGTTCCGAACACGAACTGCTCGTCGAAGAGCTGAATATCACGGGAAGAGACAGCGTCTTCGAACGCTCATTACAGCGGATGACGGCATGGACCCCAAGATCCTGATTTTCGACACCGCTGTCGAGGCGGCGGAAGCGTGCGGCGACCGCATTCTCGAGTTGCTCGCCGGCGCGCGGATCGCTCGGGGCGTCACCTCGCTCGCGGTCTCTGGCGGCAGCACGCCGCGGTTGATGTTTCAGAGCATGGCGATGCGGCCTTTCGACTGGACCGGCGTGGAGTTGTTTCAGGTGGACGAGCGCGGGGTTCCGCCGGATCACGAACTGAGCAATTTCCGGATGATCCGCGAAACCTTGCTGGGAAAGATCCGGATTGCCGACGGGCAGGTTCACCGCATGCGCGCTGAGCTTTCCGCAGCCGAGGCAGCGCACGCATACGAAGAAGAGATCCGGCGCGTTTTCGATCTCGGGCCCGCTGGGATACCGGTGTTCGATGTCATTCAGAGAGGTATGGGGCCGGATGGGCACACTGCCAGCCTTTTTCCAGGCGAGCCGCTGATCGCCAATCGCACCGGCATCGTCGCTGCCGTCCATGTCGAGAAGATGAAGCAGGACCGCATCACGCTGCTTCCCGCCGTGCTCGAACGCGCCCGGCATACGCTGTGCCTCGTATCCGGCCACGATAAAGCGGCGGCGCTGCGCGAGGTGCTGCGCGGGAAGGTGAATCCGATGGCGTGGCCTTCGCAGATCGCGCTCGACGCCTCGGCCTGGTATATCGACAAGGCCGCGGCGTCGCAATTGTAGTCTTATTCGATGCGACGCGTGAGGACCGCCGTGCCGGAGCTCAATCCGAAGCCGCCCAGCTCGCTCGCATTCCAGTCAATACGCAGCGAGTTCTCCGAAGTGAGCTTCATCGTGAGATCGCCTCTGGCGCCGCCGGCGCCGGTAAAGGGCGCGGTGAGCTGCGCGCCATTCTGGGTTCCGTTGAACGTGAAGTTGACGTCGGGTGAGATGGCGCGGTCGACGATGACGTAACGGGCGCGGAAACTGCCGCGCACCGAGTTTCCGTCTTCCGCGATGGTGGCCTCGATGTACTCCGGCGGATAAAGCGTCTGATTCTTATTGACCTGACCTTGTGGGGGCCGGGCATAGAACCAGAATCCGCCCATCTGATGGTTGACTGGCTTGTCGGCGCGAACTGGCTTATCGGCGCGGGGAGGAGCCGGTGTGGTGAATGGCGGAAAGCGCGGAGCAGGCGGAAGTTCCGTAATCGTCAAAGGCGGGGCGGCTTCGGTGGTGAGGCTCCGGTCGTCAGGCCGGGGTGTTGTGAGCCTCGATTCCCTGGATGTGCCGCGCAGACGGTCCAGTTCGTGAATGGCGGTATCGCGCTCGACGATGGCAGCCCGGAGCGCTGTGCGCAACTGCGCAATCTCGTGGGGGGATGGCGCGCCGCTGTCCTGGGCTGACGGGCTGAATGCTGGATTGAAAGGTGGATCGGATGCCCGCGAAACCGAAACAGGTGGTGCCGGCGCGGCGGCGGGCACGAAATCGGACGCACGGGACGACACGGCCGTTGTGTTGTCCGAAGCGAGCCACATCAGCAGCGCGGCACTGACGGCAATCGCGCCGCCCCAGAGAAGGCGCGCGCGCCACTTCCCGAGGCCGCGAAGCGGAGCGTTCATCAATAGAGGAGGTCCGAATTCCTCCTCGAGCATCTCGTCATAATCCTGACGCCGAGAGGGGTCGGAGAGAACAGCGTAGATGCGGTTCAATTTCCGCATCTGCACTTCGGCGATTCGCTTGAGCTGGGGATCGATCTGCTGGTCGGGATGGAGCAGCCGGACATTCAACCGGAAAGCGTCGCGGATTTCGTCCGCCGTGGCGTCCGGGCTAAGCCCAAGCTCTTCATAAAACGTGATTTCGCCGTCCCGGTGCGAGGCGATCATATGCAGTGAAACGGCTGGCCGTGGTATTTACAGTACCGGAATGGCGCGCTTGCTGCAACATTGGGGACGCGTTTGGGATCCATTACTCGATATCGACCTGCGTCCAATGTTTTCTTTAGGGTGCAGGGTTTGGAGGTTGCGAGGGAGGCCTGAGGTAAACTGAATGAGCGCCGTTTTTCCGTTCGTTTTCCCCGGTCGTCTAATGGTAGGACAGCGGCCTTTGGAGCCGTGAATCGTGGTTCGAATCCATGCCGGGGAGCCAAGCTGTAGTTTCAATAAGTTGCAAATAATTCCTCGTCATTTTGTACAGATTTGTGCGCGAGCGAAACTTTGAAGGTTGTAACTTACTGATATTGCGAAGCGAAACGTATGAGCATGGATTCGGGACCCGTAAAAACCATGCTCGCCAATTGGTTTTGAGATGTGGGATTCTGAGGAGGCTGTTCGCAGACCACTTGGACACTAATATTGGGTCGCGTTCAACTCATTGCCCGGGTTCCCCAATAGGTATCCATGAGGTAGCTGCATTCGCGTCGACGCGTCCGTCCCAGCCCTTGCGCTCCGCTTGGTCATAGCCGGGGAAGTCGACCAGGGTAAGTTCCTGACCCGTCGTGTGGATCAGCTTTCGGAGCAACACAGCGATGAGCGCGCGGGGTTCGATCTTGCCGCTTACCCAGCTTTCGATGTCGTTGGCTTTTATCTTCAGGAAAGGAGGCACATAGGCGCCGACGGGCAACTTTGGCGCCTGCGAACGTTGCTGTTGTTCGTCACCCGAACGGGCGGAGACCCTTTGGGGGCTCGGGGCGAAGCCTTAGAGCCCGATCCGCGGCCGGCGCCGATGCGCCCTAACTACCTGAAACTATTATCTAAAACCTTCCATGCGGAGATTAGCACCCTCATTCTCCGCACTGCACGCGGAGAAAATCTGGACAGGCGCGGAGATTACGGGTTATAATCTCCGCATTAGGTGCGGAGAATGTACATCCATGAGCGCAAGGACTGGCCTGACTTCCATTGGAGCATAGAGAAGCTCGGGGAGCCTCTTGCCTCTGTCCGTTACCGGCAGGGCGGCTTGATCGGGCAGATGAAGGGCTTGGGCTTCCGCCTCCAGCAGGAAGCAGTCCTTGAAACCCTGACCAAAGATGTTTTGAAGACCAGCGAAATCGAAGGCGAGAAGCTCGATGCCGAACAGGTGCGCTCCTCTGTGGCTCGACGACTGGGCCTCGACATCGGCGGCTTGAAGCCCGCAGATCACAACGTCGAGGGCGTCGTTGAAATGATGCTCGATGCCACGGGCAACTATGACCGGCCTTTGACGGATGAGCGGCTGTTCGGCTGGCTCGCTGCACTATTCCCGACTGGACGCAGCGGCATGACGAAGATCAAAACGGGAGCATGGCGCGACGAGAGCGCCGGGCCCATGCAGGTTGTCTCCGGCGCCATCGGAAAAGAAAAGGTGCATTACGAAGCACCGAAAGCGGACCGCCTCAAGAAAGAGATGGGCACACTCTTAAAATGGTTCGAAGGCAAGGACGCGATCGATCCGGTCCTGAAAGCCGGCCTCGCGCATCTGTGGTTCGTGACCATCCACCCGTTCGAAGACGGCAACGGCCGAATCGCGCGCGCGATCGCCGATATGGCGCTCGCGCGTTCCGAGCATAGTGGCCAGCGCTTCTACAGCATGTCGGCGCAGATCAAGCTGGAGCACAAAGAGTATTACGACATCCTGGAAGCCACCCAGAAAGGCACGATGCACGTGACCGAGTGGATGCTGTGGTTTCTGGACTGTCTGGGCCGCGCCATCGATGGGGCTCATTTGACCTTGAAGGCGGTTATTGACAAGGCGAGGTTCTGGGAGCGCATCAAGGACGAGCAACTGAATGAACGGCAGCGCTCCATCATCAATCGTCTCCTTGACGGGTTCGAAGGCAAGCTCACGAGTTCCAAATACGCGAAGCTGACGAAGTGCTCGCAAGACACTGCCCATCGCGATATTCAAGCGCTGGTCGAACGGCGCGTTCTGATTCAGAACCCTGAAGGTGGGCGGAGCACGAGCTATTCGCTCGCACCCGTGAAATAGCGGCACGGGAGAAAATCAAAGCAATGCTGTGCCCTGATATCGGAGTTGAAGTTCCCGAGAGTCTGGTTGTCGATTTTGCAAGCGACCCTGAAAGTGGTTACGAGAAGGCGCTGGCAAAGCTCAACGATCCCGGTTGGCCGCTCCACGAGCAGCTTATGCACCTTCTCGAAAGTCTACCCGCTGAGGCGGTCGCAACGGCTCGGGCCGACAAGATCTTCGCGAATACTTACGGAACTGATGAGCGTCTCGCGCGCGCATGGTTCGCGCAGTGGCTCCTGATGCAGAAGGCATCGGAAGCGCGACTGAGAAGTATTTGTAGTGACGGCGCAGACGGTGGGGTGATGCCCTGGATTCTTCAGATCTCTGACACCGGCAGGCAGCACAAGAGACCTCACGGGCATGCTGATGGTTTCAAACGACGGGGCAGAAGCTGCAAGCTCATGGCGTAAGAGGCAGCGTAGCAGTCTCGGGCCGAAACGGCAAAACGACCGGCGAGTGCTGAAAACTTCTCGCGGTTCGTCGCGGCCTCACAGGCAGCCGATTTGATACCGGCTCGCAGGAGCTGCCGATCAAAACGCGAGGCGCGCGCTTAACTGGAACTCACGCCCGGGTGTCGAGGCTTCCGTGATACTGCCGAACTGGGGCGTATTCACAAAGCGGTTCGGCGTGCCCCAATTCGAGTGATTCAGCGCATTGAAAGCTTCGGCGCGGAACTCAAGCCGCACTTTCTCGGCGACCGGGAAGGAGCGAGCAACCGCAAGGTCCATGGTCTGCATGCCGGGTCCGTAGACGGTGTTGCGTCCCGCGTTGCCGAAGGTGAAAGCTGCGGGTGTTGCGAACGCGGCCGAGTTAAACCAGGCATCGGTCGTGCCGGTGCCCGAGCCAAAGACCTGCTGGCCCGTATAGTTGGCGCGGATGGGATTTTCACCGACCACCGTTCCAGCATTCGCAGTGTCACCAAAAACCGAGATCGTAAACGGGAAGCCACTTTGGACCTGGTACAGCGTCGAGAGCCGCCAGTTGCGCGTCAGCATCTCCGCCACCCGGCCGCGTTGCAGCGTCGGGGCGTCATACACTGCGCTGATTACGTACCGGTGCCGGACGTCGCAGGCTGGACCTTTTTCGGCTGCGAGATTGTTATCATTCTGAGCAATCGCCGATTCGAACATTGGTGAACGGAAATCGGGCGCGTTGCTGAGATTCTTTCCGAAAGTGTAGTTCGCCAGCAGGCTCAGGCCGTGGGCGTAACGGCGGCGAATATTGATGTAGCCGGCGTCGTACCAACTCCGGGCGGTGTTCTCCAGCATGTTCACGGTGCTGACCGGAAACGTCGTGCTTGTGACGGAGACATTGGCAGGGATGACCGTTCCCGTGAGGAATGTCGCGGTCGGGTGAGGACGGCGCGGCTGCAGCGTTCCCGGTCCCGGCAGAGCATTGTTGATCAGGACGGCCTGCTGCAGGTGGAATCCGCGCTCGCCGTGGTAGCCGATTTCCAGCGTCGTGTCGCGACCCAGATTCTTCTCGACTGACCCGCTCCATTGCTGGATGTACTGCGGCGATGCATGCGGATCAAAAGCCGTGAACGCCACCACTGTTGAGCCCAACACCGGCTGTGGGAAATTGAATCCGGTGATTCCGGGCGTGAAGTTGTCGCTCTGCTGGGTGATGGGGAAGACGAGCGGCACATTGTGGAGTTGATTGCACCACGTGTTCAGATCAACCGGTGTATAGAAGATGCCGTAGGCGCCATGAACCACCAGACCGAGATTCTCGAAATGATGGACGATTCCGAAGCGCGGCGCGAAGCGGAGTTTATTGGGATACATCAGGCCGCGCGGCGTGCCAGTCTGCCCGCCGATGAAAGCGACCAGTTGTCCATTCTGCTGATAGAGGTTGCTCCACTGGCGATTGACGTCGGCGAGGGGCGCCATGAATTCGTAGCGGAGGCCCACGTCGATCGTGGTGTGCGGCGTGACTCGCCAGGTGTCCTGCACAAAAGCGTCCGCCTGCCACTGCCGCAGATCCATTGTAGGAACCCCGTTCTGCACCTGCCGCGATGCGGGGAACCCGAGAAGAAAGCTTGCGAGCGCGTCGCCGGTTCCGTCGCTCGTCGCGGTTTGGGTTGTGAATCCGGAAGTGAATGAATAGAAGCCGCGGTTCTGCACCAGCGCCCACATGGGCCAGATATACCAGCGGTAGCTGCCACCGAATTTCAGGCTGTGGCTACCCTTCTGCCAGCTCACGGTGTCGCGGCCTTCGAGAATCGTATCCCACATGTGCATCGGAGTGGCGAGCCAGGCGTCTCCGAGAGGCGAATATCCCTGGACGTTGAATGAAGGCGCACCCCAGGCGCCCTGGCCGCCGAAACCGACGCCGGTGATGCCGAGAGCATCGACAATGTTGTTTACGCCGTTGTTCTCGGTGAAGTGAAACAGCGAGAGACGGGATACGCTGACAGACGCGGTGTTGACAATATTGGGCGTCACGACGCGAGTCCAGACGATCGCGCCGTTCTGGCCGAGGTTGTCGTGGTTGAATCCGTAGCCGGGCAGGTTCTGAGGCATGAAACCGTGCTCACCGGTGACGGAATACCGGATGTTGATCGAGTCTCCGTTGTCGAAGATGCGGTCCACGCGAATGGTGCCCTGATCGGTGACCATACGCGAGTTGCGGACGTCGAGAAGATTGTTCGAATCCTGGCCGCCGCTGTTGCCGAGAACGGTCGGAACGCCGTCCATAGCCATGCCGCCCATGTTGTCCTGATTGGGACGCGGTGTATAGTTCTGCAGCATCTTATAAGCGGCGGTGTTGAGACGGCTAAAGGGGATGACGTTGTTGGCGAACTGGTCGCGGATCGTCTGCGAATTCGCGGTGGTGACAGGAAGCGCAGGATTGTAGTTGGGATTGGCGCGGGATGTCGCCGGATCAAATACGCGTGCGCCGCTCTGGCTGAAATCGCCGCCCGCTTCCGCAGCCGTGGGAACCGTATCGGTAGCGGTCTGCGCCTGCGTTTGCCGGTAGCCTTCGTAATTGGTGAAGAAGAACGTCTTCTTTCCGTATACCGGTCCGCCGAGCGATGCGCCGAAATTGTTTTGCACGAGGTGGGTCGTACCGGGCGTCTCGTTCCACGTCCGCGCGTCAAGTGCGCTGTTGCGGAGGTATTCATAAGCCGTGCCGTGGAACTGACTGGTCCCCGCTTTGGTGATGATGTTGACCTGACCGCCCCCGGCGCCTCCCATCTCGGCTTTGTAGCTGCCGGTCTGCACTTGAAACTCACGGACCGCATCGGGTGACGGGCTGAAGTTCTGGGTGTTGAATGTCGGGTCGGTGTTGACTACCCCGTCGAGAAGGAAATAATTTGCGTTGGGACGGTTGCCGCCGATGGTTATGGAGGATGGCTGTCCGGGCCGCCAATAGAGCGGATTCATCGTTCCGGTCTGAGCGCCGTGCCCCTCGTGCGCGCCGGGGACGGTAAGAACAAGGTCGAGGAGCCTGCGACCGTTGAGCGGAAGGTCCTGAATGGATTTCGATTCGACGACTTCGCCGATGGTGGCATCCTGCGTTTTCAAGGTTTCGGCGACGGCGGTTATGGCGAGGGATTCGTGCTGCTCTCCGATGGTCAGGGAGAGATCGACGCCAAGATTCTGCGCCACTTCGAGAGTGATCTGGCGGGTGACTTTTGTGAAGCCTTTGGCTTCGACGTCGACAGTGTAATCGCCTGGCAGCAGACTGACGACTTCGAACAGGCCATCGGACCTCGACGCGGCAGTGCGGGTCGCGCCGGTGTCTTTGGCGTGCACGGTCACGCGAGCACCGTCAATGGGCGCGTGGAAAGAGTCTTCGACTCGCCCGCTGATAGTGGCGAAGTTGCTCTGGCCGAAGACGGAAGCGCCGCAGAGAAGCAAGACCGCCAAAATACGAAGCATAAAGGCCATGGTAGGAAGCAGCGGCGGGGGCCTTCAATAGCGGAAAAACACTAGAAAATAACGTGAAAGCAGTAGCCGGGGAACGTCCGCGTTTGGCGCGCTGCATATCGCTCAAAAGGCGTCGGAGCCAGCTTCCAGGTTCGTCATTCGCCTTCGCTGATACGGGCGGACGAGAGAGATATCGCGCGGCCTTTAGCAGCGGCAGAGACAAGACGGCGGCCGCCACCACGAGGGCACCGGAGGTCCAAAGACAGGCTGCGAATCCGGCAAGCTGGAAAACGATGCCGGAAGCAAGAGTACCCAGAAGCCGTCCACGGCTGACCAGCGCCAGCCGGCACAGCCGTTCCAGCGGAATGGGCGTCGCCAGGCTCATTTCTTTTTCGAGGTACGGGTAGACGAGCTGCGGGAATCCAATGCTTGCAGCTTCCGCTGCTC
>Ga0134125_10000297_pt1 | contig 69784 bp, 69 predicted proteins | sample KB31751_FD_96464 | JGI IMG/M metagenome (GOLD analysis project Ga0134125, IMG submission 96464) | Terrestrial soil microbial communities with excess Nitrogen fertilizer from Kellogg Biological Station, Michigan, USA - KB3-175-1 | ecosystem: Environmental > Terrestrial > Soil > Unclassified ... | reverse complement strand
TGAGCTTTGGGAAGATTCGTGACGCCGCGCCGGACTACTCGCCAACGCTTTCAGCGTTAGCGAAGCAAACCCTTGCGTTATTCCCTGGGGCGTTGCCCCAGGCTGGAATTGGCTAACGCCTTCAGCGTTCATGGGGTTGATTCGTCAAGTATGTAATTACCGTTTCAACGGTTTCGAACAGGGTGAGCCGTTGAAACGGTTTCAGAATTCAGAACAGCCGCTGATCACCCGGTTGAAACCGTGTGTGAATGAGATGCCGTTGTTGCGCGACGGCATGTGAATTTGGGTTACCGGCTGCTTTAGCTCATTACAAAGTTGATGCATTACACAATTCCCAGGTTTGGCTTTTACTTAATTCTTTTACTCGGAATTCCCTTCCTGACTGCTGCGCAAGCAAACAGTGACGCGGCATTCGAGGAACGATTCCGCGCGCTTACTCAGCAGCTCCGCTGTCTCGTTTGCCAGAATGAGACGCTGGCTGATTCTCAGGCAATGCTTGCTGCCGATCTCAAGCAACAAATTCGCGAACAGATGAAAGCCGGCAAGAGCGATCAGGAAATCCTGGCTTACCTGACTGCGCGATACGGCGACTTTGTGTTGTACCGCCCGCCGGTCAAGCGTTCAACTTACCTGCTTTGGTTTGGTCCTTTCGTGGTGCTGGGAGCCGGGCTTTACCTTCTGTTCCGCTACATTCGAAATCGCCGCGAACAAATCCAGGAAGAGCCGCTCTCCACAGACGAGCACCAACGCGCGCTCGAACTGCTGCAGTCCGAATCCGGAGAGGAAGTAGCATGATTGTTTTCGGTTTGCTTTGCGCGGCGTTAATGATCGTCGCCCTGCTGTTTATCTTTCCGCCGCTTCTGAAACCGGAGCTAAGAGATCACGCCGCCGAGGTCAAGGCCGCAAATCTCGCTGTGTATCGAGATCAATTGCGTGAGCTTGATTCAGACCTTCAAAACGGAATCATCAGCAAGGAACAACATGCCCAGGATCGAAACGAGATCGAGCGCCGGTTACTAAGCGATGTCGCGAACGACGGTAAGACGGACGACAAACCTAAGACGGAAATGTCGTCCCGCAAACTGGCTTATGCATTGGTAGTCGTGATGCCGATTGCGTCGGTGCTTTTGTACTTGAAGGTAGGCACTCGACAAGCCTTATCGGCGGCGCCGAGATCAACCGCAACTGCGTCAAGCCAGTCTGGCGACATGACGCAGGAACGGATTGAAGCCAACGTGGCCGCGTTGGAAAAGAAGCTCGAACAAAACCCGAATGATGGTCCGGGCTGGTCAATGTTGGCCCGCTCGTACTCTGCGATGAGCCGCCATAAAGAAGCGAGCGCTGCTTTCGAAAAGGCCGCGGCCCTGGATCCCAGGAACGCTGACCTCCTGACCGAGTATGCGTTTTCATTATCTATGGCGCGGGGCCAGGACATGGAAGGCAAGCCAATCGAGCTGCTGAATCAGGCTCTCGAGATTGATCCTCAGAATCTGAAGGCTCTGGTGCTGGCGGGAAATGCGGCTTTCAAAGGCAAGCGCTACGAGCAAGCGATCGGATATTGGGAAAAGGTCCTGCCAACCTTGCCGGCAAACTCCGAAGTACAGCAGTCTTTGTCCGAAAAAATCAGCGAGGCGAAGCGGTTGGCTAAAACGACTACGAGCAAGTAAAGTGTCGCGTAGAGTTTGAAAATCTGGATCTGAGATCTGAGATCTGATATCTGAGATCGATGAAAACCTGAGATCTAAAATCGCAGTACCGATGCGGAAATTCAAACCTTCAGACTTCGGAAACTGAGATCGAGAAAGCGAGGCACAGAATGTCCGAGCGAAAAATCCTTGATTGCAGGTCCTTTCCGAGCGAGCGCGGCTGCACCCTTACCATGGAAGGCACGGAAGAAGAAGTGCTTGATGCTGGAACTCTACATGCCATCACCGCGCATGGCCACACCGACGGTCCCGAGCTGCGCGAACAACTTCGCGCCCAGCTGAAGGACGCAGCCACCCAGTGAACTCTTGATACCTTCTCCTATTTGACGAATGAACAGAGACAATCTCCTTTTCACCATCATAGGCTTGCTGTTGGGCTTTATCGTCGGATTCATGTTCGCGAGCAGCATCACCCAACGCGAAGCGATGCCGACGCCTTCAGCAACTGCACGCACTCAAAATCTTCCGCCCGATCATCCGACCACTGGCGGTGCTCAGCCTGGCACTCCCGGACAAATGCAAGCCGAAGTTACAGCCGCGCTTGATACAGCTCGTAAGGAACCCAACAACTTCGAAGCGCAACTCAAAGCCGCTGAACTCTATTACCAGATTCAGAGGTACGACGATGCTATCGGCTATCTCTTAAAGGCTAATCAACTTCAGCCGGATAGCTATGAAGTGGTAGCCAATCTTGGCATGGTGAATATGGATGCCGGCCACTACGAAACTGCTGAGAAGTGGTACGAAGCGGCGCTGCTCAAAAAACCTGAAGATGTTCGAGTCCTGGATGGCTTGTGCGTGGTTTATCTCGAGCAGGGCAAGGCCAAAGAGGCGGAAGCTACCATCGCGAAGTTGGCAAAGGCAGAGCCAACCAATTCTGATCTCAGCCAGTTCCGCGATCGTCTGGCAAAATTGAAGAGCGGCGATAAATCGAAATAGCGATTAACCTCACGGACCAATCGACATTTTTAGAATACTCGTCAAAGGCACGCGCTTAGTGTAGCCATCAGCGCTTACGATCACGACCTCACCATTTTCAATCGTCAACTTTGAGACGGTGTTCATCGGGTATTCGATCCGCGTACCGTCATTTACGTCGATAACGAGCTGACCATTTTCGGCAGTGGGCTTGGGTTTGACTGTGCGAGTCGGTCGCGCTGGTGGTCTGCGTCCGCTTGAAGTTCTCGTCTCAACCGCCGCGGCGGTTGTAGGCTCCGGCTTCTCTTTTACAGTTTCAGAATCATCCGTCGACGGTTTTTCAGTTTTCTTAACGACACTGGCTCCTGTTCCTGTCTTTGTCGAGGTGGTGCGAGGCGCCGGCGCTCGCCGAGTGCGCGGGTTTCTTACCGGCGGCACTTTTTTTGGCGGAGCTGTTACGTCTTCGGGAACCGAGGCTGCGGTTGGTTCAGGTGTCGGCGCTGCGGCTACTTCCTCACGAGGCTCATCGATTCGAGCTCCAGCCGAAGTGACACGCGACGTTCTTCTGTCGCTTGATCGAGTTGGCTTGGAATCAGCTTCTCCAGTGGGCTTTGCGTCAGCGATCAGCGCGCCTTCGACAGGAGCAAACGTACCGCTGAATCGAATCTTGTAATTACCCTCGTCGTCGTTAGGCGTTCTGGCTTCGACTCGCAGAATCAAACTTTCCGGTTTGCGGAGATAGATGTTCTTGGTAATTAACGCTCCGCTTTCGGCGTAAACGACAACTTTCAAGACTGGTCGCAGCTCAGCTGCCGTAAAAACATCAAAGTCGCCGTTGAGGTTCTTGCTCTCAACTGTAATCAGGAGATCCCCTGGCAATCCGTTGAACGTGTAGAAATGATCGGTTAGCCGCGCGTCGCCAATGTCGCGCGCCACGATCGAACCTGAAATCTCGTTGCTGCCGATGGGGGTCGGAAAGCGCACATCAGTTGACTGCGCTGAGGCCGGCGAAATCGTGAATAAGAGAACGAAGGCAAACGCAGAGATAGTTCGCGAGATGCAAATTCGAGAAAACGTGAACGGCATCAGTACTCCTAAAGAGGCCACGAGAATCCAGCGAATGCTGGACGAATGAAATCACTTCCGAACGCTCGCAAGAATATCAGATTTGAGGCTTGAGGACGATTGAGTAATTTGGCGCTCGAGGCGAAGCTTAGTTGGTACTGACATTATCGATCGCCGTCAGATGGCGCGATTTCAATCAAGCGCTGGACGGGATCGAACGTGAGTCTAAACGGGTAAAGGGCGTCGCGACCCAGCAGGATCGGCGCATCTTTCTCAACCCCACTGAGCAAATCCGTGGGAATCTTTTGCAGTGTCAGGGCGCCAATACCAATTGTCGTCGGCGCCACCCTTTCCGAGACGACCTGGCCGCCACCGAGATCGTGAACCCCCGGCTGTCCTCGATATTTCGATGAAGTTTGGCTGCGGCTGATCGCCAAACCAAATCCTGAACCTGTGTCGAGCAGCGCTAACCTGCCGTCATTCAATCTCACAAATGGCCTGCGGCCTGCTCCGCGATCAATCCAGCGGACAACGGTGCCACCGTCGGGTGTGTCATTGATGTTGAGTGGACGTGTATTGGGGTCAAATGCGGTCAGCACATGGTTGGGCAAGTCGATTGAGTAACCGAATGGAAGATACGCCGCGGTTGGATCGAGAACTCCGTCAATATCGCCTGGCAAATTATCGATGATGATGGCGCTTTGATTTTTGTTGAGCCAATTGTTTCGCTCGCCAATCGCCACCGTCCGCAGCGTGGCGTTCAATCCTTTTGCAGCGGCCGCTCCGCTCAATCCGCCCACAGCGGTGCTGGTTCCGAGCCGGCTGACACTCGCCAGACTGGCTGCGTGAGTAGAAATCAAACTAATGCCCGCTCCAGTGTCAATGGCGAACGTGAACGGCCCCGCATCGTTGATCCAGACTTTAACGAGAAGTCCCCGGTGTTTCTCTTCTCGGAAGGCCACAGTTCGAGGAACGTCACGAACAACTGAGCTTTTCTTAATTGATTTGGGCGAAGTGGAAAAAGGAATAGGAGAGGCGCCGAGCAAAGCCGGCGCCCCTCCCACAAGAATCAACAGAATGAAAAGCGATGCGATCTTATGTCCCATACTTTTCATGCTCTGATCGCGATTACCGATTGTGGTTTCGTTTACGCAGCTTGTACGTGTACAGAGCCGAACCACCCAAACCGGCCAAGGAACCGATCGCCGCGCCTTTCTTGCCGCCAATCAAGCCGCCAAATAAAGCACCACCACCAGCACCCATCGCCAACGTCAGTTTGTCACGATGTTTGCTCCAGAAGCTTCTGCCCTTCGGACGGCTGTAGTCATAGTAAACACGTCTCGAGTTTGCGCTCGAGCGATAAGCCGGCGCGCTTCGATACGACACTGTTCGCGTCGTTGCCGCATTCCGATTCTCTATAGCCGCGTTATAACCGTCGGTAAAACCAACTTTGTAAGCAGTCTGTTCTTGAGTCGTGGCGAACTCTGCAGGAACTTTCTCACTCGCGCCGAGAAATCGAGCATCCGTCATCGCATCCGGCGCGTTAGTTGTTGGCACTGCCGCAGTAGTCTCGGCAGCCTTGCTCGTGTCCCTTGAGTGCATTACCGCTGCACCTAAAGAGGCGCCAATTAATGCAGTGATCAATGCCACCGCCACAATCTTGTTAGTCATAATCATTAGCCTGCATCTCCTTATCAAATATGCCATCGGTCAGCAGACTGTTTTGCAATAGGGATTCCACAAAGAGGGTGAAATCTGCGCGATAGCGCGAATTGTCAGGTTTTGCAGGGAGGATCTCCCGGAATGTAAGGAGAATACAATATTGAGCTGAATTGAGCGGGTGTAGCTGGAGGTGGTCGCTACCCGATATGGAGTTATGGCGTATCCGAAATGATCAGTTCACCCGAGAGCGAAGCATGAATAGCGAATGGCCGGGTCTTCTGAGATCTGAGATCTCAGATCGCAGATTTCAGATCTCAGACTAGTTCACGCAACTTTGGTGGCGGCAGGCTTATTCTCTCGCAGCAGCTCGAGCGCCTTCTTCAGCTGCACATCATCAACAGGCTTAACTTCCGGAGTAATTCCACCCTTATCCGGAGCCTGTCCAGGTTTCGCTGCATCATCGTCATTTCCATTCAGATCATCCGGTGCGACTGCGTCTGCTACTTCCGGAGTCTTGACTTCGACTGACGGCGTGATTCCGGAGCGGGTGCGATCTTCACCAAGGAAAGGCTTGGCATTCGCGGACGCCCACTTGACCACTGTCAACAAGAGACCGTCGCCATCTCTCAAGCTGAACAACTGTTGCTCAGCGCCGGCGCCGAAGCTTTTCTCACCAACAACCTGGCCGCGATTACGCTCAATCAATGCCGAAGCAATAATCTCAGCCGCGCCAGCGGTACCGGTGTTAATAATCGCAACCACAGGTCCCGAGAAGATCATTGCTTTAGGATCAGCAGTGAAGGTCTTCAAACTCTTTCCTTCGCGGCCAATCGTTTGCGCAATGGCGCCATCTTTGATGAATAGATTCGAGACCGCGATACCTTCAGCTAGCGAGCCACCGGCAGCATCTCGCAAGTCAAGCACGATCTTCTGAACGCCTTGCTTTTGTAACTCCTGCACGCGAGTACGAACATCCGCACTTTCGCCATCACCGAGGCTGTTAATCTTCACTACGCCAATCTTGCCGGCTTCCACGCGCGCCTCAGCCGCCGGAGCTCGGAAGGAACCGCGTTTTACTGTCAGCGTCAGTGGACGGGCGTTAGCTCGCAGGACGCGCAGCTTGACTTCCGATCCTGCAGCGCCGGTAAGTAATTGCTTCGCGTCATAAAGCGAGATGTCACGCGTCGCCTTTCCGTCGATGTATTCAATAATGTCGCCGGATCGAATACCGGCAACATCCGCCGGCGATCCTTTCATGGGAGCGATCACATAAAGATACGAAGCGACTTGCGATAACTCAGCTCCGATCCCGACGTCATTCTTTTTAGCGTTATCGTTGAATTCCTTGACCTGCTCAGCAGTCAAATATGTGGAATACGGATCGAGTCCGTAAGCGAGGCCGCGAAGTGCACCGGCTCGCACCTTCTCCATGTTTGGCTCGTCCACGTAATCGTTCTGAATGTGCTGCAGCACATTATCGAAGATTCGCAGCTGCGCATTGGGATCGTTTGCAGGTTGTTGCGCGCGGGTAGAAATCCAAGCCCCAAAACCAGCGTAAAACGCGAGCGTGGCTGAGAGAAGAATCAACGAGAACTTGGTTCGGAGTGTCATTAGTTACCTTTCAAAGCTATGAGCCCCAACAAAATTCAGAACGGGACGATGGGCATTTCCGTGATGCCCGTCGTATGATACAGGCCGTTGTTTTCGCATGCAAGATAGGCTTTTCAGAACCAACTTAGGCTTATCCAAAATCGCGTGCTAATTCCTAAAACGTGAAATCTCCAAAGATGGTTCAATCATCCCTATCGCCGCACCACGATATCATCGGCCCTGTGATATCACTGGATCTCGGAACCAAACGTGTCGGCTCGGCAGTCTCGGACGCCAATCTAATTGCCATCACACGCCTGAACGTGATTCATCGTTCGAATTGGAAACAGCTCTTGCACGACGTGCTCGATCTGATACGTCGCTTTGACGCCAAAACACTGGTAATTGGTTTCCCGCTAAGTTTAGATGGCACTGAGGGTCCGGCAGCCAAAGGCGTGCGGGAGACAGCTCGCAAATTTGCGCTCTCGACAGAGCTACCGGTATTCCTTCAGGACGAAAGGCTGTCATCGATCGAAGCTGAAGAAAGATTGAGAACAGAAGGGCTTCGCGATGCGGCGCTCGCGGCAAACCTCGATAGCGAGGCGGCCGTGGTCATCCTGCGTGATTTCCTGAGCGGCGGGCAACACAGGACGTTGGTGGAACGTCATTAATTTGTATTCGTTACACACAGATTGTTCATGAAGAAGATAATCCTCTTAATCGTGTTGCTCGTAGTGCTCGGGAGCGGCGGCACCGCTTACTGGGCATATCAGGATCTACATCGCCCGAACGTCCACGGCAAGAGTGGTCAATACATTGAGATCGGCCGTGGCTCCGCACCAGGCGCCGTAGTGAAACGGCTCGCCACTGAGGGCGTCATCAAACACGAGTGGCCATTAATGCTTTACATGAAGTTTACTGGCGCGGGCTCACGTTTGAAGGCTGGCGAGTATGTCTTTCCTTCACCAATTACTCCGTTGAATGTGCTTCGCAGGCTCGAGCTTGGTGAGCAGCGCACAATGAAACTCACGGTCATCGAGGGTTGGACTCGTTGGGATATTGCCAGGGCTATGGCAGGCATGCCGGAATTTAAGTTGAATGATTCCAGCGACGCGCTGAAGTTAATGGATGACGTGAGCCAGATTCAATCGATCGATCCTCAAGCCACGAATCTGGAAGGTTACCTCTTTCCGGATACTTACGAGTTCCCGCCTGGAACCCCAGCCAAAACTGTAATTGAGATGATGGTTAAGAGGTTCTTCAAGGAGTGGTCACCCGAGACCAGCTTAAAAGCCCAGGCGCTGAATTTGACGCCGAGGCAAATCGTCACGACCGCCTCATTGATCGAGACGGAAGCCAAGTTGAGCGAGGAACGCCCACTCGTGGCGTCGGTTATCTACAATCGGATTCAAAGAAATATGCCTTTGGGAATCGACTCCACCGTGATTTATGCATCAAAGCTGGCAGGCAAATGGAGGAATGACGGCAAAGTCTACAAGAGCGACGTAGATCGAGTCTCGCCTTACAACACGCGTCTTCGTGTTGGTTTGCCTCCGGGGCCGATCGCTTCGGCCGGGGCTAGTTCGTTGGAAGCTGCTTTGAACCCAAGGCAAACGGATTTCCTTTATTACGTTCGAGACCCGGCGCGAAATGATGGTGCTCATAACTTCTATGCGCGCGAGTCGGATTTTGGTAAGGGAGTTCAGGCACTAAGAGATTGGGAGCGGCAACGCGATGCCGAGAACGCAGCACGAAAGAACCAACCAACTCCGTGAATTCTTCATCCTTGAATTTACTATTTCCTTACTCTATTCTGCATGATTAGATTAGTTTGAAGTTGAACAAGGGTGTAACGAACTGAAAGAAGGTGTGTGGTGAAGCAAGTCCTGATCTCATCATTGTTGATTCTTGGCGTAACCAGCATTGTCCTCGCCCAGGGCAAAGGCGTTGACAAACAAAGTGAACGAGTCAGAGATGGGAGTACTCGCACCGCCGGAGTAAACGGGTCGAAAACCGACACCGGGGCCGGGCGCGGGTTCGACTTTGGCAAGGGAAAAAGTCAGCCCGTCGCCATGCTGGATAACCCATACCGGCTTACGGGACGCCGCGACGTCATTATCAAAGCGGTCCAGAACGTCATGCGCGATCGCAAGCTCATCATGGACGAGTCGGCATCGAGACTCTCGGATGGAATTATCGTCAGCCAACCGTACCGGTTCATCAAAGGCGCCGTGGTTACTCAATCCGAGTTGGGCCGTTATGCTGATGTACCGCAGGCGACTACACAAGGTTGGACGCAGGGTCGATATACGATTACTGTCGAAGTCCAACCGATCGATGGCGTGAACTCGAACATTTCAGTAAATGCAAAAATCGAGGGCCGAAGTGATGGCGCCACTGGCGCTGAGTGGGTGACGTTGCCGAGTCTCGGCGTCGCTGAAGACGAGTTCATGGCAGCGCTCATCGAAGCTGTGACCGGCGTTACCCCTCCCGGTCGTGCACCCGCAACGGAGCCTTAAGAACTTTCCTGAACCAAGGACTGGCACATCAGTCTCAAGTAAAACGTTAACTAAGTAGTGGAAGTAAGTTTTCATGACCCTTCTTGATTCAAGCAATTCGGAATCACAAATCGAAAATCAAGCTCGCAGCCGAATCCTGCTCGGCATCGTTGCAGCCCTGGTTGTTACCGCGCTCGTTTTCGCGGGTTACTCCCTGCTAAGAAAACGACACCAGCAGCGAGTACTCGCCGCTGAACAAGCTCGAGTGATTCCGAGCACTGAGCCCAAAGGCCCTCCTAAGGTCCAGATACTTGTTGACGAGGCTTTACTCAAAGGCGACCAAAGCCTTCTTGGCGGAACGGTAAAGAACATTTCGAATGAAAACCTCAATGATCTGGCAGTCAGTTTAGAGCTAATCAGAAGGAAAGACGGCGGTACTGATCGAGTTGCCGCGCCGGTTGATCCCGGCCAACTAGCTCCACAGCAAGAGGGACACTATTCGTTACAGATTCACGCGGCCGATTATCTCAGCGTGCGATTGGCAGGACTAAAAAGTGGAGCAAATCCGGAGCTTCTTATCTACGTAGCTGGGCCGGGACAGAAGAGGCCTCCTGAAAAACTCGCCGCGCGTACGATCATTGTTCCCCGCCCGGGTTCGTCAAAAGGTAAAGGTGGGTTCCTGAACACTCCTGACAATCCAGGCCGCGTGCCTTAGTTTTCTAAACCTATTGTTGAAGGGTCGGCAAGACGACTGCTGAGGCATTACGTCAAGAAAGTCCTGCGTTAGTGAGGTCATCCGGAGGGCGATTAGTTCTCCTTGATGCAACGCTTGAGGATGATAATCACGTCTGAGGATTGAAGGCTTTAAGTTCCATCTATGGTTGATTCATTGGGCCGAGGAATTCTTGCTCCACTGCGATTCGTAACGGATCGCCTGAGATTGATTCTGCGCCTGGTTACCTTCCCCTTCATAGTTCTCTGTTTTGCGGGAGCAGTCCAGGCTCAAAGTGGACCGCCGCGAATCCCCCCGACTTCCGAGAATATCGATCCACCAAGGCCAAGGAGCGACGATAAGACTCCGGTTCTCGGCACAATTGATGAGGAGATGCGGGCCAAACAAAACTTGAAGCTTCTCGAGAAGGAATACAAAGACAATGTCGCTCGCGCCCGCGAGGCCGCAACCTTGAGCGTTGAACTGCGCGACTCGCTGAAGGCGGGAAGAGCTTTTGGTCGAGATGAGGCGAAGAAACTTGAACGACTTGAGAAACTCGCCAAGAAAATTCGAGATGAGGCCGGCGGCTCGGATGAAGAGAGTTTGCTAAACAATCCGCCCGGCAAACTGGAATCGGCTCTGACGCGAATAGCTGACGTAGCAGAATCACTGTACAAAACTTTGCAAAAAACTCCCCGCCAGGTAATTTCAGCTTCGATTATCGAGAACGCTAACGTTTTACTTAAGCTTGCGAAACTGACGAAGGGTCTCTTCAACTAGAAAGTACTTTTCGCAAGTTATTTCCACACTTAAGACATGCTACTTAAGAAGACACTTCAGCTCTTCTGCCTACTCGTCATGGCCTCGTTCGGCGTTCAGGCGCAGGAGGACGATGTCCTGCGCATTAATACCGACCTCGTGGTCTTGAACGTGACGGTCACCGACAACGCTGGTAAATATGTTCGGGGCTTAAAGGTAACGGACTTCAAAATCTTCGAGGACGGCAAGGAAGTGCCCATTTCTTCGATATCGAATTTTGGCCTCCACGAAACTCCATTCGCGTCAGTTGTCCTGCTGGACACCTCGGGCAGCATGGACACCCGGATCACGCTCGCTAGATCCGCGGCAATTAGATTTCTCGATGGTCTACGAGAAGAGGACGTCGCCGCCGTTTACAGGTTCGACACCAAGATTGAGCGGTTGCAAGATTTTTCGTCGGGCCGGGATCTCGCTCCCCTTGCCTACGGCATTAAGGCGACTGGAATGACAGTGCTGAATGACGCCATAGTCACCGCCGCTAAAGCCCTGACGGCCCGGCCGGAACAGCGCAAAGCCATCGTCGTTCTTTCAGATGGCTTAGACACCTACAGCTCAGCCAGCTCTTCCAAAGCGCTCGATCAAGCGTTGGCTCTCGGCGCCGGAATTTACACCGTTGATATGTCGGCGACTGATGGAGCAGCATCGCGTAACGCGCAAAGCGCCGCCATCCTTAGAAACTTCGCCGAGAAATCTGGCGCCCGCTTTGTAGCCACACCGGGCGGACAAGCCCTTCGAGACGCTTTCGCCGGTATCTCTGAAGAACTCGGACACCAATACACGATTGCCTACCGGCCGCTTAACCGCACTCGCGATGGTAAATGGCGAAATATTGAAGTGAAGGTAGCTCGTGAGGCTGTCAACGTGCGCACTCGAAAAGGTTATCGAGCGTCAAAGCGTGACTCATAAACTGGTTTTGTTTTGCATCTTGTCGCGATGCCGCTCAAACGCGAGCTCAACCAATCGATCAATCACTTCTTGAAATTTCAATCCTGATCCGGCCCACATCTTTGGATAGCCTGACACGTCCGTGAGTCCAGGCATCGTATTCAACTCGTTAATGATTAGCTTGTTGTCAGGAGTCACGAAAAAATCGACTCGCGCCAGGCCCGCTCCATCGATCGACTTGAAAGCCCTGATCGCCATGCGCTGAAGTTTCTGAGTGAGGGACTTTGAAAGCCGAGCTGGAACTACGAAGTCGACGTGACCAGTGCTCGAGTACTTTTCCGTGTAGTCGAGAAATCGCGCCGACTCTTCGTGGATGACATATTCGCCCGGCAAGCTCGCCACCGGATCGTCATTGCCGAGAATGGCACATTCAATCTCGCGAGCTTCAACGAACTCCTCAATTATTATCTTGCGATCGTAACGAGCCGCGAGATCGATTCCTTGTTCGAGTGATTTCTTATCAGTCGCTTTCGAAATACCGACTGAGGATCCCAGATTCGCCGGCTTGACGAAGCATGGATAACCAAGCTTTTGTTTCGCTCGTCGCAGGATGCCCTCCGGATCTTTCCGCCATTCTGATCGCAAGAACCAAATGTGTTTGCAGATAGGCAGGTCAGCTTCACGAAACAACGACTTCATGGCGACCTTGTCCATGCCGCAAGACGAGGCCAGCACGCCGCAGCCTACGTACGGTACGTTAGCCATCTCAAGCAAACCTTGAATGGTTCCATCTTCGCCATAAGGGCCGTGCAAAAGCGGAAACACAATATCCAGCGGTTCCGATTGCGAAGAGTTATTCGGATTCAAAGTAATAAGACCACGGTGAGAAGGATCACCCAGAATGGCGATGTCTTTTCCTGTCGATGACTCAATTCTGTTTGCGAGTTTTGCCTGGGCGGGCTCAGACAAGAGGGCTGACGCTTGCGGTGGTGAAAGCCACTTCCCTTCCTTCGAAATCGCAACCGGGATGATTTCGTATCTGGAACTATCAATTGCCTGAATCACCGATCCTGCCGAGCGAATCGAGACTTCATGCTCTCCGGACTGACCTCCAAAGATGACACCGACACGTAGTTTCTTTGCCAAGTACCGCTCCCAAATCCTAAATGATTGTTTTTCCCAAGCCCGACAGGATTAACTCGACACCTAACTCGCCAGTCTTGTTATTCACGTCCAGAGCTGTGTTTATTTCAACGACTTCGAGAGAAATCATACCACCCGCTTCGGCGATTTTTTCCATCGCCAAATGTGCTTCTCTATAAGTCATGCCGCCGCGCACCAGCGTGCCCGAACCGGGGGCGTCATTGGGATCGAGCGCATCCACGTCAAAAGTTACGGCGTATCCGGCGCTGCCTCGAGATGCAATCGCAATCGCTTCGTCCATGCATGCGCTCATGCCACGCTCGTCGATCTCACGCATAGTGAAGAATCGAATACCCAATTTGCGGATCAGCTCCCGCTCGCCGGCGTCGACGTCTCGAGCCCCGACGTGCGCGCAGAACTGAGGTTCAAGCTTCGGAGCAAACCCGCCGATGTGGGTAAGCTCTTTGGTGCCGTAACCCAATAAAGCGCCAAGCGGCATTCCGTGAATGTTCCCCGAAGGCGTTGTGTCCGGAGTGTTCATATCCGCGTGCGCATCGAACCAAATCAAGCCAAGCGATTCGTTGCGCTCACGACAATGCGCCGAGACTCCCGAGATTGAGCCGATCGCGATCGAATGATCCCCTCCCATTGTGATTGGTATATCACCTTCATTCAGCGCACTCTTAACTACGGAGAATACGCGCTGACAGGCTTCGCTTATTTCCGCGAGATGCTTCAACTTGTCGTGCTCTTCAGCCGGTCCAGCTTCGGCTACTGGAACATCACCAAGGTCTCGAACGTCGTAGCCCAATCGATTGATGCGACGCTTCAGTCCGGCCATGCGCATTACTGCGGGTCCCAGCTCGACACCAGCCATGTCCGCGCCATAGGAAAGCGGGACGCCGAGCAGCGCTACGCGTTTCTGTTTATTTGAATCGGTCATCAGCCCTTTCGCGGCTTAGCCACCAAGGTTGAGATTAAATCCACCTCCGCCGCCGCCTTGCGACGGGAAGAACGGCTTTAAGAGACCAGCCAAAGCCGCAAGATTCCTTGTCTGAATTAGAAGTTCACCGGGACCACTAAACTCCGCCACGATTCCCTCGCCGCTAACTATGCTGCGAAAGAATCCCGCCGCCGCTTTTCTCAAGGTGTATTGAGTGGTGCCTTCCCACGCGACGAGATGGCCGGTGTCGACAACGTAGCGTTCGCCCGGTTGCAGTCTCCTGCGATGAATCGCGCCGAATGACGAAACCAGTAAGAGACCGTTCCCCTGGACCTGCAAAACAAATAAACCTTCACCGCCGAAGAACGACTTTGCGCCTCCCCATTTTGTATCCACTATGAGGCTTGAGTCGCCGGCCAGGTAAGAACTTGATTGCACAAAGAACGTTTGATTACTCATTTCGATCGCGGCGATATCGCCAGGAGCTCCCGGAGCAAACGTCACTTCGCCCGGACCGCCTCGCGCAGTGAATGTCGATACAAAAGCAGACTCACCGCCGGCTGCGCGTTTGATGGCGCCAAACAAGCCGCCCTTCATCTGCGATTGCAGCTCGACATTGGCCGACATCGAAACCATGGCGCCCGCTTCGGCTTGAATCGACTGTTCTGCTTGAAGGTTTACCACCGCGAGAGAAAAAGCCGGCTGATGCAGGACTTCGTAGGAATAGCCTCGGCCCTGGCCGCGTGAATCTTCGTCAATACGAATGCGGTCGACCACTGATGGCGGCGCCGCTGCCGCCGCATCAAGGCGATTGCCGCAGACACCGCAGAAAGTTGAGCCTGGGCCCATTTGGGCTCCGCATTTTGGACAATTCATAGAATTACTCCCTGAGATTTTTCTTTTACTATCGAAACCGCCTCTTCGGCTGTGCTCGCGAAATCCAATGCCGATATCTCTGCATCACCGACAACCAAGTTCTCCTGCCAACACTTGACGACAGGTCGCCAGCAATCGCCGAGCAGGACCAACGGCCGCGGCCCAATGACTTTTGTTTGAAGCTTATTCCAAACCAGGGAAAGCTCGGTGACCGTACCCATACCACCGCGGATTGCTATGAAGCCCACGGAGCGCGTAATCAAGCGTTGTAATCTCTCGTAAAAGTGAGGCGTGGCAACCTTCTCAGTAAGGAAGCGATTTGGCTCAGACTTGAATTGGTTCATGACGATGCCCAGTACACGTCCGCCATTCTCATGAGCTCCGCGGCTCGCAGCCTCCATGACTCCGAGATAACCACCGGTGCAAATCGTGAAGCCGGCTTCGGCTAATAACTGTCCGACTCGGCGTGCCTGTGCATATTCAGGATCGCCTTCGCTGCACTTTGCTCCGCCAAAGATTGTAACTATGCGCTCGCCATTGTCTTCAGTCATTTCTTTGCCCGTCCTGTAATCATTAATGAGCCTTCGGCTCGATACTTTAACAAGTCTTCTCGCGACTTGAACGAGCCGCCGGTGTAATCGTCCGGAACGGGAGTCGGATCGATTAGTCGCTCGGCTGTACAGTCTTCAAATCCTGCTTGGGCAAACAAGGTTAGATACTGCTCAGTACTCAAAAGCTGAACGGGAACCGCCAATTGCGCGATCCATTGATGTGAGGGCTCGTTCTCCTGATAAAGATCGACGACGTTCACAAACTTACCGCTGGGCTTTAAGACGCGGTGAATTTCTGAGAGAGCCTGCGCCATGTCAGCATAGTAGTAAAGTGATTCCATGGAAAATGCATCGCTGAATTGGTCGTCATCAAACGGAAGGGATTCGGCACTCGCAACCTGGAAATTGAGATTGCCAAATGCAGAGGAGGATTCGCTGGCGACGTGAACCATTTCATCAGAAATGTCGATACCAGTGACGTAGCCCTGGTCGGCTTGCTGAGCGAATATCCGCGAGGCCCAACCGGATCCGCAGCCCACATCAAGCACACGAGCGTCGCTTTGCACGTTCAACTTTGCGATCGCCTGCTCCCCGACGGGTCGGTGGCCGCGCTCCATGCTTTCGCCGCGGCCCGCTTTCGCCCATTCATTAAACTCAACACGTAATTGTTCACTTCGGTTATCGGTCATTCAAGTTACTGTCCCTTGATTTGGAGGACAGATCCGCCTTTCAATGCATGAGTCCGCCGGTTAACGTGTACGCCGAAGGCGTTCGCCAATTCGAGCCTGGGGCATCGCCCCAGGCAAACGAAATAAGTGCTTGCGAACGCTGAAAGCGTTGGCGAAGAGGTAGTGTGCAGCGCATCTTTGCCAACGCTTCAGCGTTACCACCGTTTCGGGTCCTTCACCCTGGGGCGATGCCCCAGGCTCGAATTGGCGAACGCCATCGGCCTACAGGCATCACCGCCAAATCATAGCCACTCGAGCGCGAGCCATATTAAGGCCGCAGTCGATACATCATCCGCGGAAAAGGAATAGTCTCGCGCACATGCTCGATGCCGCTCATCCAGGCTGTGCACCGTTCAATGCCCATCCCAAAGCCGGCGTGCGGTACGCTGCCATAGCGTCGCAAATCGAGATACCACTCAAAAGCTTCTTGTGGTAACTCATGAGCCGCGATTTGTTGCTCGAGGAACTCAAGTGAAGTCGCGCGCTCACCGCCACCAATCACTTCGCCGTAGCCTTCCGGAGCGAGCACATCTACCCCAAGCGCCAACTCGTCCCGTTGCGGGTCACGCGCCATATAGAATGCTTTAACAGCGGCCGGATAGTGATGGACCATGACGGGCTTATCAAAGTGACTCGAGATGTAGGTCTCATCCGGCGCGCCGAAGTCACCGCCCCACTCAAACTGATTTTCGAGCTTCCCTTCCCCGTGTCCCTTTTGCAACAGCTTCACGGCATCGTCGTAATGCAGACGCGGAAACGGAGGCACGATCCCTTCGAGCTTACTAATGTCACGTTCAAGTACCTTTAGTTCTTCCGCTCGATCCGTCAGCACGCGCGTAGCGATGTAAGAAAGAAATCGTTCGGCCAAGTCCATTACATCGTTCAGTCCGGCGTAAGCCATTTCCGGCTCGACCATCCAAAACTCAGTAAGATGTCGGCGGGTCTTCGACTTTTCCGCCCGGAACGTCGGGCCGAAACAATAGACTTTGCCAAAAGCTGCAGCAGTTGCCTCGTTGTAAAGCTGCCCCGACTGAGTGAGATAAGCCTTCTCGCCGTCAAAATAGTCGGCCGCGAAAAGCGTGGTCGTGCCTTCACACGCTGCCGGAGTAAAAATCGGAGCGTCGCAAAGAGTAAACCCATCGGTATCGAGAAAATCGCGCACCGCCTTCACGACGGTGTGGCGAATCTTCAGCACGGCGTGTTGGCGGCGCGAACGCAACCATATATGACGATGGTCCAAAAGAAATTCAGTCCCGTGTTCTTTCGGCGAGATGGGATAGTCGTGAACTTCCTGCACAATCTCGGCATCCGTGACATCGACTTCATAACCACCGGGAGCGCGGCTGTCGGCTCGAACTTTTCCGCGCACAATCAACGCTGATTCCTGGCCGAGTGCTTTCAACTGTTCGAAGAGCTCCGGCGAAACTGCGTTCTTGAGCACCACGCACTGCACGATGCCGCTGCCGTCACGTAGCTGCGGAAAGATAATCTTCCCGCTTGAGCGCAGGTTGTAAAGCCAACCCTTCAGGGTGACTTCCTGATCAACGTGCGCTGACAGCTGATTGATATAGGTTTGCGTTGAAGGGGTTAGTTTTAGTGATTCTGCTTCAGTAGCCATAGGTGCATACGAACCGATCTTAGATTGCGAATTAGTTCGCGCTGGCGCCTAAGGCCAAATCTAAACGGTCTGGATTTCAGATTCGTGGTCTTAATGTCGAGTCAATCTTGACGAAAGCATTCGTCTTAATACAGGAAACCGCTCGAGCCATTCCGCTGCCTGGACAACAATTCCCAACAACGGGTTGATCAGTGGCTCGTACGTCGCTGCGCGTCCGTTAACGCTGGATTGATATGAAAAAGTTCCAACCGCTTTGAGCCCTCGCTGGACCGTGACCAGACGAAACTCCTTCGCGAACTCATCAGGATCAATTGCGTCAAGCCCCAACAGCGATCGCTCTTCCAGCAAGTACAGCCGATGATGGCGGAGTTCGGCTAAAGTAGGCGAACACATCTGACGATCAAGCAGCAGCGAGACTAGATCGTAACTCGCTGGTCCCATGCGAGCATCCTGATGATCTATCACGCGCAAATGTTTCTTTTTGTCTACGAGCAAGTTGGCGGCGTGAAAATCTCGATGGCATAACACGCGCGGGACTGCAGCCAGCTCGGCAGCCAGGTCATTGAGTTCCACCTTCAGCTCAGTTTCCTCATGGCGCTTTAGCGTTTCACGTCGCAGGCTTCCAAAGTAATGTTCGCGAAAAAAATTGAGCTCCCAGGAAAGCTTCGGCTCATCAAAAGCAAGCCGGCTGGCGATCGAATTCGACTCGCGGGCGCGCTCGGTAGCCTTTTGGATGCGGGCGATGAGATTGATTGCCTTCTCTTTGTATTCTTCGCATTCCTCTTCGGTCGCGCTCTCATAAAAACGAAATAGTTGCTGGTCGCCGAGATCTTCCTGAACGATGATTCCCCGCTCACCGTCGATGGCGAAAATCTGGGGCACCGGAATGCCGGCGTCAATGAACAGCCGCGTGACATCGAGATAGGGATGGACTTCAGCATCGAACGGCTCAGGATACACCGCCGCTACGGCCGTGCCCTGCTTCCACGGGACGCGAAAATAGCTGCGAGTCGAGGCGTCCGGAGTAAGAGGAGTTAGGGGCCGCTTGCTATCGACGCTGGTCTGGCCGAGATACTGCACCAGGCGCTCAGATGCCGAACTATTGAACCCATTGATGGTCACTTGTTTTGGTGAACTCATCGAGCGAAAGAGAAGCTTTTCGAATCATTTCATAGCAAAAGCGGGACTACACTGCGGGTCCCGCCATCGCCGTCGGTAAAATTGAGGTGATTGTATCATTGGGTAAGAGACACGACAAAATTCTCGCCTCGAACCTCACCCGGAAGGGCCTTTGCCGGGGGCGGCGAGCCTTCAACCAAAGCTGCTCGAACCACCACGGCATTCTCAATAGTCTCACCAGCTGGAATGCGTACGCCGTCAGCGAGAATGGCTCGATTCACCGAGGCGCCTTCGCCGACGCTAACGTCGTCCCACAAGATTGAGTTTTGCACGGTCGCACCGGTCGCGATGTTAGCCGCATGGCCGGCGAACCAGGTCTGACCCCGCTCAGCCAGCAATTTCAGACTGATTTCGAGATATCTCTGCATGGTTGAGAGTTCGTACCACTTCCCGGTGGCAACGTGAGCTGAGATTCGCTCGCCCTTCTCGATTGCCTGGGGATAGACGTGCGTAACTGAATCTGAGAACACACCGCGCGGGATGTAATCGAAGATGCGTGGCGCGAAGATATGAATTCCCGTGAACATCAAAGGCACGGAACTTGAAGAGTCATCCCGCACGGGCATTCCGGCGAACCGCTTAATCGACCCGTCTTCGACTTCGACTATCGAGAAGCGCTCGCGAGCCGGGTTCGGCAGTAGAACCATCGTCGCCAGCGCCCCGGTGTTTCGATGGGTCTCGAGGGCTGCGTGCAAATCGATGTCGGTGATTATCTTGCCGTTGACTACGATGAAGGTGTCGTCCTCGAGTAACGAGCGGGCGTTGTCGAGCGCTCCGCTCGTGCCGAGAATGACAGGCTCTTCTATGTAAGTGAGCGAAACGCCGAAGCGGCTGCCGTCGCCTAAAGCAGACCTAACGGATTCTGGCCGATGATGCAGATTAACGAGAACCTCATTGCATCCGAATGCTGCCAGGTATTCAGCAACGTATCCAACTAAAGGCTTACCAAGTATTGGCAAAGCCGGCTTGGTTCGATCTTCAGTTAGCGGCCACAGCCGTGTGCCATAACCTGCGGAAAGGATCATCGCTCGCATGCAGCGCATTCTACGGGTTGGAGATGAGGACACAAAACGCGAATACTAAGACATCTATCCACAGATTACGCAGATTACACAGACGTAAGAGCCCGAGAATTCCAAACTAACTCCGAATAGAAGTCGACGAAATATCTGTGTAATCTGCGTAATCTGTGGATAGGTTTTGCTCGGTGGAGGCCTTAGGATGCTTTTGAGGCGTCGCGCATGACGAGGTCGAAGGTTCCGGGAGCGATCTTTCGGAATCGACCGTTGCGATTGAGGGAGACTGCGATGCTGATGGTGGGATTTTGGCCGGTAAACCTGAAACCGCCTTCTTTAAGGCGATTGTAGATTTCATTCACATGAAGTGGAGCGCCTTCTTCGCGCAGCAACAACGTCACGGCCTGCGGAATTGTCCGGTCAAGAAATCTGTCGCTAACAGCCTCGACATTGCTTCTTACTTGTGGAATTGGCGCCCGTCGCGGTTCCATGGGGTTTTGCATTCGAGCCGAAATGCCGTTGCGGTGCATCGCGGCTTCGAGCTCAGCATCCGTCGGAAGATCCAGTGCCAGGTTTGTGGTCGCCAGCACCGAGGATAGCCGCCGATAGAGCGACGCTTCCGATTGGCTGACGACGATATCGAGCTCAGCCAGTTCGGCTCGGACTGAATCAGCCTCGGATTCAAGCTCCCGCAGCCTGGCAGACAGTTGCGCCCGGGCCTTCCGCGATTCCTGCAGGATAGACGCCAGCTTGGCAACCAGGTTTTCGTTTGACCACTCCACGGCCAAAAGTTTAGCGGCTAATTGCCTATCTGACAACACTTATTCCCGAGGTAGCACAGACTTCAGTCTGTGTTCCGGAGGCCCTACCGAGAGTCTCGGCTCGGGCACGCAAGTCAAATTGCCACAATGCCGATGGCACTGCCAGTGTGGAACCTCACAAAATCTGTGGAATCTGCGTAATCTGCGGATAAGGTTTTTGCATGGCTGATTTTGCAAGAGGCTCTGAAGTCTATAAAACCAATTCCACTCAACAAATCAGTTGAGCGAACGGTCTTGAGTGGGAGCAATGGTTCCAATTCTTCAGCGAGCTGCGTGATCGGGAAGTATGAACAGACTGAAGTCTGTTCTACTTAGTTTTCGCGTTCGAGGACGTAGGTGGGAATCGAGCGCAGAGCCTCGACATACTCAGATTCCGGCAGGATATCCAGACAATTCCGCGCGGCCGTCGCATATTCATCAGCACGCGCCCGAGCTCGCTTGACAGAGCCCGTTCGTTCGACTGCATCAATCAATTCTGCTCTTGAGACGGAGTGGTAGCCACCCTCACCGACTACTGTTTGCACTAATTGACGAGATGAATCTCCGCTCTCCATGAGGTATATCAGCGGCAAAGTAAGCTTGCCTTCCACGAGGTCAACACCGGCAGCCTTGCCCAGGCGCTCATCGGTGCCACTGAAGTCCAGCAAGTCGTCGATAAGTTGAAAGGCAGTTCCAAGGTTCATACCGTAGTCACGAAGCGCCACTCGCTGGGCCTCGGTCGCACTACCGAGCAGCGCACCAACTTCGCAACAAGCGCTAAACAGGTAAGCTGTCTTACGTTCCAACACATCGAGATATTGATTCTCAGTTATGTCCGTTTGCCCCAGCAGCGTCAGTTGGAGCAATTCACCTTCGGTCATCTTTCGAGTGACCGCAGTCAGGATGTCGAGAATGTGAAGAGATCTCTCGGCCAGACTAGTCTCAAAAGCCGACATGTAAAGCCAGTCGCCCATTAGCACAGCAGTTTGATTACCGTACTGATTGTTGACGGTGGGACGGTTTCTTCTCGTCGAAGCGTTATCAATGATGTCGTCGTGCACCAGCGTCGCCGTGTGCAAAAACTCCATCACGGTCGCCATTCGGATCGAGTTGTACCGGCCGCCTTCGCCTCCCACAGCGTAGTTGGAAAGAATGGTGAGAGCCGGCCGAACTCTTTTACCGCCGGATGCGCGAAGATAATTGCCGATGTAGGCGATGACCTGGATATTAGAGCTTGCCTGGCGCTCGAATTCCGCTTCGACGTCGCGAAGCTCAGCAGAGATCAGACTGAATATGCGTTGCGCTGAGAGCCTAACTTCCTCTGCTAATGCGGTAGGACTTGTCATGATGTAGCACAGACTTCAGTCTGTGTTCGACTCACCCCAAAATCAACTCAATAGCTAACCGACAAATTAATTAAGGCTCATGTCACCACGGTCAATTCGTGCCTGCACGGCGGAACAGACTTAAGTCCGTTCTACTTCCGGGCTCTAGTGCGTTCGATAGTTAGTGAACTGCATGTGAATACCAAAGTCTTTCGCTTTCAGCTTTCCGATAATATCTTGCAGCGTATCTCGGTCACGGCCGGTTACGCGCACCACGTCGCCTTGAATGGACGCCTGAACTTTGACCTTGGAGTCTTTGATCATCTTGACGATTTCTTTTGCCTTGTCCTGCGGAATTCCCTGCTGGATGTGAGCTCGCTGCCGGACCGTACCCCCTGCCGCCGGTTCTGACTTGTCATAGCTGAAGGCTTTGAGGGGCACCCCTCGGCGCACAAGTTTCTGCTGCAGGATATCGTTCATGTTTCGCAGCTTGGTATCGTCTTCAGCCGAAAGCACGAGGTCTTTGTCGTCGAACTCGACAAGGGCATTGCTGCCTTTGAAATCAAAGCGCTGGTGAACTTCCTTCATCGTCTGGTTGATGGCGTTCACTATCTCAGAACGATCAACTTCCGAAACGATATCAAATGAATTCTGCTGAGCCATACGGTTACTTTGCCGGACCAATCCCGGGAAACACCTGGAGAATAACATCAAATCAGGAGCATGTGAAAGTGTTCTCTAGCTCCCGGCGGACTTCAAAACCTATCCCCAGATTACGCCGATTTCACAGATTCACAAAGTGGTCTTTGGACTTTGATCTTAGATCTTTGTAGTTGAATCTATTCATTCTTTGTGGTGCTCAGGAAAGGTGTGCCTTAAGGAACGCATCAAGGTGAATGCCACTCAAGACCAAAGATCAAAGGCCAAAGACCGTTTTCCTTTTTGAATCTGCGTAATCTGCGGATAGAGACTGCGGCCATACTCAATGGCCCAACTCGAGTCCAAACAAATTCGCGAAATTGGCTGCCGTGGTTTCGCCGATCTCATCGACCGACTTGCCGTGTATCGTACCGAGCGCTCGCGCCACTTCGACGACGTGAGCAGGTTCATTGCGACGGCCTCGAAACGGAATCGGTGTCAGATACGGACAGTCGGTTTCGATCAGCAGTCGATCCAGCGGCACTTCACGAGCCACCGCGCGCAAATCATCGGCCTTCTTAAAAGTCACCACGCCGGCAAACGAGATCATAAAGCCGAGCTCCATGGTCGCCTGAGCCAAATCCAGCGAGCCCGAAAAACAATGCATGATGCCGCGCGATTCAGAGTTGCTCCACTCGTCTCGCAGAATCTGAATCGTGTCTTCCTCAGCCTCACGGGTGTGAATTATTACTGGCAGCTGCGCAGCTCGTGCCAGCTGCAGTTGTCGCCGGAAAACCGTTCGTTGCACTTCGCGCGGCGAGTTGTCGTAATGATAATCGAGCCCGATCTCTCCCCAAGCCAGGATTTTTGGACTGGACTTAATCAGCTTTGAAATTCGTTCCTCAGCGGCTGCATCAAAGAGACGCGCGTCGTGAGGATGAACGCCAATCGCCGCGTAAACACCGGAGTATTGTTGGGCCAGGGCAACGGCGCGTTCGAACGCGCCACTATGAGGATCGCCAGTGCCTACGTTCAGGATCGCGCGCAAACCGGCGTCACGAGCGCGTTGGATAACCTGCTCCCGATCTGCGTCGTATTCGTTACCGTCAATGTGAGCATGAGAGTCAACAAACATCGAGCTTGTCACTTCAATCGAGCGCCATTGGGTACGTCTTCCGTGAACGTAGCAATCACCGGCTTGCCTCCCTCGCCGACAGAGGCAGCGACCACCATTCCCTGCGACTCGTAGCCGCGCAGTTTGCGTGGCTTTAGATTGGCTACGACAACAACTTTGCGCCCCACCATTTTTTCAGCCTCGTAGTATTCAGCGATGCCGGCGAGCACTTGTCTAGGCTGCTCTTCACCAATGTCGATCTTCATCAAGAGAAGCTTGTCGGACTTTGGCACGCGTTCAGCGGACAAGACTTGACCGACGCGCAAGTCAACTTTCGCAAAGTCGCCGATCTCGATGAACGTCGCCACGCCCGGAACCGCCTCAGCTTCGGTGGCTCGAGTTTGCTCCGGCGCAGGCTCGGCTTTTACAGACGCGCCCGGCACTGCATCGGCTTCCGTTGCGTGCGAACCTGATCCTTCCGTTCCCTTCTTTATTTCACTCATTGTTTTTGTTTTGTCTATGCGTGGGAAGACCGGACGCACCTCGCCGAGTTGCGTGCCCTCTTCCAGACCTCCCCATTTCAAGCTGGCGGGATCAATGCTGCCCAGCGATTCGGACAATCCCAGTTGCGAGTAAATCTCCTGACTGGCGCTGGGCATTACCGGATACAAAAGCGCACAAAGCCAACGCAACGTCTCAGCCGCACGAAACAACACCGCGTTCAGTGTTTGCCGTTGGTTCTCATCTTTCGCCAACTCCCAGGGCTTTGCATCGCTAATCATCTTGTCCACGCGCGCGATCACGCTCCAGATAACTTCGAGGGCTTTACTAAACGCAAGGCCGTCGAAATGAAGCAGGTATTCGTTGCGAGCGTGCTCGATAAAACCCGCGATTGTCGTCTCGTCAGTATCGACTCCGCTGCGTTTCGCCATCAACAGCTTGTCTTCGGCGATCTTTCCCGAAGGCACTCGACCTTCGCAATAACGAGCGATCATCGTCAGCGTTCGGCTCGAAAGATTGCCGAGCCCGCTCGCGAGATCGCTGTTGGTTCGATCGATCAATCCCTCGTAACCAAAACGACCGTCCTGGCCAAAGACCATTTCTCGCAGGCAAAAATAACGAACCGCATCAATCGTGAAGTGGCGCTTCAAGATATCGAGCTCGATCGTGTTTCCCAGAGTCTTCGACATCTTGCGGCCATTCGGATCGAGCCACATACCGTGCGCAACTATGCCGCGAGGCTGCTGAACGCCGCCCGCCATGAGGAATGCGGGCCAGTAAACGGCATGGAACCTCAGGATGTCTTTCCCCACAAAATGCAGTGCCGGCCAAAACTTTTCGAAGCCGACGGCGCGCTCACGCTCTTCATTGCCAAAGCCGATCGCCGTGATGTAATTCGTCAAAGCATCGAACCAGACGTATATCGTATGAGTCGGATCGTCGGGAACAGGGATTCCCCAGCTCACTGAGGTCTTCAAGCGGCTGACGGAGATATCCTCCAAGCCGCCTCGCGCAAAGGCAGCCACCTCGTTCCGGCGAGATTCCGGGCGCACAAAGTCAGGTTGCGCATACAAAGCCAACAAGGCTTCGTCGTAATCTGATAGCCGGAAGAAGTAACTCTCCTCAGACACCCGATCCAAAGGTGTTTCGTGAATCAGACATCGAGGGACTTCCTCGTTTTCAGCCTTGGTATATTCATCCTCAGTCTTGTAAGCAGCACAGGGAGCGCAGAACCAGCCTTCGTAGTGGCCTTTGTAAAGCGCGTCGTTCCCTTTCGGAGTTTTGGCTTTTGCGACTCGTCGCCAAAGCTCACTCACGCCCTCGTAATGGAACGGCAAAGTGGTCCGCATGAAGAAGTCAAAGCCACCGTGTTCGGTATCGAGACCAAACTCGGCCGTCATCTTCGTGTAATAGCTCACGATGTAATCCGCTTGTTCTTTTGGCGTGCGTCCGTCGCGCTCGGCGGCTCGCTCGATATTGATTCCGTGTTCGTCCGTTCCGGTCAGGAAGTAAGTGGGAACGCCTTGCTGCCGTTTGCGGCGAGCAACCGTATCAGCCACCACCATCGTGTAGAGATGTCCGAGATGCGGCAAACTATTCGCATAGTAGATTGGAGTGGTTACGTAAAAAGTATTCATCGGCGCCTATCGAACTCACTTGTTCCGGATCGCAAGAATTGAAAACAGTATCTTATCCTCTGCTGCGAGGGCAAACGTCCGTTCCGTCCCGTGGTGGGGTAAATCTGTGTTGCCGGGAAAAGAAAGTGTTTCGGAACAATCTTCCGCATGAGTAGCTCGTCCGAGTGGGTTCCTATCGTTCAGGGGCAGTATCATTGCCGTGTTTTTCTTGCCAGCAAAGCTGCGCTAGAGGGCCCACCTCATAGCGCGTAAGTTTCTTTAGGTATTTAATCGGTAGGGAAGCCGACGAAGAGTGCTCTTGCAACGAAATCCAGACGACCATAGAAAACAAGTTCTGAAGCCTGCTGGTGAACCTCGACAATTGCTGAAAGTTCTTGGAGTGAGTTTCGGGATTGCAGTGATCGTCGGAAACATAATAGGCTCAGGGATTCTTCGAACTCCGGGCGAGGTGGCAGCGAGGCTTCCTAATGCCTGGCTGTTAATCGGAATTTGGTTCGGCGGAGGCGTTTATGCTTTGTTGGGTGCGCTTTCTGTTGCAGAAATTGGGCGCTATGCTCCCTCGTTCAGGAGGACAGTTCGTAGTCGCACATAGAGCTTTAGTAACGTACGCAGGATTTGTGGTTGGACGGAGCGACTGGATTTCAACCTGCGGAACAAGTGCCGCCATTACGATTGTCGTCGCCGAATATGCGATCGTTTTAGTTCCTTCTTTACAAGCTTTTCCGACGGGGCTGATTGCATCGACGACTCTGATTGGGTTTGGTTTGTTACAGCTCAGGGGTGTTCGTTGGGGAAGCCGCATTCAAGAAACTCCGCTTGGGCATCGTCCCACGCTTCTTCTGGTCCGAACAATTTCCGGGCAAGGTTTGCGATCTGACCTTCGGCTAAAGATTCATTTTTGGCTGTCATGATTTACCTTAGAATTCTGAAGTGTGCCAGCCACCTTTTTCTCTCAGAATAGCCGTGTCTAATCGAGTTATACTCGCCGGCTGCGTTTCTGCAATCCGCTCACAAATTTGTCGCACACCCACGGTTAATCGAATCGTTGACAATGGTCCAGCTCAATCGTAAACTCCGCGTTGTTGGCAGACTCCTAGGTTGATTTTTACTCACGCATCGCCGCCGAGTAAACTCACTGAATTCTCAATAGATCGTACGGCTGATTACTCTTCCCGTTGACTGGGCAGCCGCAAGCAACGAGTTCCCTCATGCGCTTCCTGCCTCATCCTATTGGTCATTTCGTCACCAGCCGTCATCAATTTTATGAAGTCAGGCCACGGGAAGTTTTGTGGTGAGTGATTTATGGTCTCTAACGGGGGCGCCGGTGCCAAGGCATTGCGAAATGTCGACCGTCTGCCAATTGGAGCTGCTTTATCGACCGTAGCTAAGTGATCTATCTATACGGCGGCCCAATTCAAAAACCCATTGATGACCCCACCTTTTTCGTTCAACAGCAGTATTGGGATTTGTTGGAGCGTGCCCCCGATGAATCCGGAACGCATTATTGGGTTAGTCAAATTACTCAGTGCGGAACTGATGCAACGTGTATTTCCAACCAGCGAGCGAGCGTGGCTCTAGCGTTCTGGTACTCCGCAGAGTTCTTGCAGCATCATGCTGGGCTCCGCAATCCTCCTGGGACGAGCCCCGACTTCAACAATCAGGAATTTGCGCGCTTATGCTACGTCATCTATCTCCAACAAGATCCTAGCCAGTCTCAGTTGGACTACTGGACAAATCAACTCAACTACGGGGTAAGCTACCACGATGTAGTGAAGGCCTTCATTGAGGATGGAGACTACCGGACTCGATTTGATCCAGCTCCTCCGACACCTGGCTGGGAAGGATGCAATCCGACATCAGAAGAAATAGGTAATTGTGAGAACTGCTGTGGAGTCCAGACTTACTGGGATTATGAGAGCTGCCGCTGCTACATTCCATGAGGAATGATTTGTCATAAACTCAACATTTGTTGCTCGAACTGGATGCAGCACACCAACATTGTCTTGAGTAAAATCAGATCCGATAAAAGCGCAATTGCGCTTGAAGGACTTGCGTGACTTTAGAATGTCACGCAAGTCTTTTCTCCGCTTACCTCAATAATACTCTAAAGCTCGTCGCTCAATGAGTACGGTAGTGCTAGCCTTACTTTGTGGATCGGAATTGTAAACCAATTGTTTCGTCCAATTGCCCGTTGAGTCAAATTCATAATGCCTATAAGCCTTGGATTCCTGTGCTGCCTTGACATCCCAATAGAATACTTCCAGGAGATTTCCGCTAACGTCACTGCTCTCAAGGAGTCTGAACTCAACCGACCCGGTTCTGTCATAGTTGAGGGTCTCGGTGATCTGGAATCCGTCGCCGCGAGTGAATGAAGTTTTCTTGTACAATCCCAGGAGAGGATAGAGAGCTAGCTCGGCTACCAATTGCCCTTCCGCGTCATAGTGATACTCAATTTCGTGCTGCTGATCCCCGTCGTCATTGAGGGTGATTAACTTGCTAATTCGTTTGTTGTTATCAGGCGTGTATTGGTAGAGCACATGCGCTGAGTATTGCGTTTCATCACTGTAGCTGGCTTCGATTTGTTTCCCATTAGTGTCATAGAGTGCGATGTACTTGTTGCTGCAGTAATGAGATCGACTCCCGGTGCGATCGATTACCTCGATTCTATTCTCTTCATCGAAATATGAATATCGAGTTTTCCACCAGGCCCTCCCGTTCGATGAAATCAGTCGAGTTTTTCTGCCGTTCGAATCGTAGCTATGACGAGACCTATGGACATCGGCAGCGTTGAATCTGACTTCTTGAATGAGGTTCCCGTCAAGGTCAAAGGCACAGCCACTTACCAATCTAAAGAGCTCTCCGGGGGGTTGTTCAAGCGAGTGTTCGAGTCGGAGCGATTTTACGCGACCAAGTAAACCATTAGGCCGCTTGTTTTGTTGCTTGGACAGTGTGAGATCGACTCTCGGATAAGCGAGGCCATGCATAATCATAGGTCGTTTCATTGCATTATTGAACTCAATATATCAAACAACTCAAGCTGAGCGCAGCATAACGATTCGCAGGACATCACCCTTGGGAGTTGAAGGTATCGCAATCGGTGTATCCAGAGCTTTCAGATGGATTGCCCCGGATAAATGCCATGCCACGGAGTTAGACCAGCAACACAGATTTACCCCACTACCTTCCGTACGAACCTCCCATCAAAGTCGACAGGAATCGGCGGAACAGTTGTACAATGGCAGTTAGATTTAGGTGCTTAAAGCACGGTTTGCATGGAGAGTTCTAGAATGTCGCGGGTGTTGCGGCTTTGCCGCCGCACAGTGCGAAAAGGCTCAGCCTTTTCGTCTTGCGACCAGATTCTTCCTACGAGGTGATGCCTCGGAAACATGAGGCATAGCCTCATTACTTCTAAATCCCCACTACCGGAAAAGCTGAGCCTTTCCGCAAGTGTGCGGCGGCAAAGCCGCAGTCCGAAACAAACTGTGGGGTTCGATTCCTGGCAACCTCAAAGAGGCTGGCCTTCATTCTCGTCCTGTGATAAATGACATTGCTTCGGCTCTGGTTCTCGGATCTTTTCGGAAGCCGCCGAGCACTGCCGACGTGATCGTCCTGGCACCCGCTTTCTTAACTCCTCGCAAAGTCATGCACGTGTGTTCAGCTTCGATCACGACCATCACTCCCAGCGGCCGCAAGCCTTCAAACAACGTCGTCGCGATGTCCGAGGTCAATCTTTCCTGAAGCTGTAGTCGCCGCGAAAAAGTCTCCGCTAATCGAGCGAGCTTCGAAAGTCCAACAATCCTTCCATCTTTGGGAATGTAAGCGATGTGACATTTTCCGACGAAAGGAGCCAGGTGATGTTCGCAGATCGAGGCAATGCTGATGTCGCGCACAATCACCATCTCATCGTGCTTGTCACCGGGGAGTGGCTTGACGTGCTGCGTTGCCTCTTCATGCATTCCCGCGGTTAATTCCGCAAACATCTCTGCAGTTCGACGCGGAGTATCAATCAAGCCGGCGCGACTTGTGTCCTCACCGATGCCTTCGAGAATCAATTCGACGCCGCGAGCGATCTTATCCAGATCGACTTTGTGCTTTGAAGCTTTCTTCTTTTCAACCATATCAGTCCTGACTCATGACGATCCAAGCCTTTCAAAGGCGAAGCGCGCGGCATCCTCAACCACGCGCAAGGGCACGTTCGCGCGGAGGGCAGCCGCGCGACACTGTTCGTATTCGGGCATTTGATTAACGATTCTACCGTTCAGGCGAGCTACTTTAACATCGATGCTTCCGTAATGAGTCTCGACCGCGACCATTTCTCGCGAGAGCGCTCGACGTGACACGCCGAAACTCCTGATTCCCAACGTTGTCGTCTCTGAGAAGATCATCGTCGCCAGAGTCTCGCGCTCGGATTCACGACAGAGGATCGAGATCAAAGTCGCCGGACGACTCTTTTTCATCACGATGGGCGTGAAGTAACAGTCCAGCGCCCCGAGCTCAAGCGCCCTTTCCATCACGTGACCCGTCACCTGCGGCGAAAGGTCATCGACGTTCGTCTCAATCATGATCAATTGCTCATCGCTGGCGGATGCTGTTTCTTCGCCAATCATGACACGCAGGACGTTCGGGAAGTTCTGGTACTCTCTCGTGCCCGCTCCATAACCACTTCGTTCCAGCTTCATCGATGGCAGTGGGCCAAAATCCGAACAGACGCTGGCGATGATGGCGGCGCCGGTAGGAGTAACTAACTCGCCTTTGATATCAGTCGAGTAAATGGGAGCGCCTTTGAGTAATTCAGCGACCGCGGGCGGCGGCACTGGAAAACGACCGTGCGCCATTTCCACCATGCCGCTGCCAACATGCAGAGGCGAGCTGACGAAACGTTCAATACCAAGTAGTTCAAAACAGATCGAGGCGCCCACAATATCGACAATCGCATCGAGCGCACCGACTTCGTGAAAGTGGACGTGGTCTACTGGTTCGTTATGAACGTGGGCTTCGGCCTTTGCGAGCAGGGAAAAGACAGTCGCTGCTCTTTGTTTCACGCCATTGGTGAGATTCGAGTCGTAAATAATCTTGAGAATGTTGCCGAGGTGGCGATGCGCATGTTGCTCTTCGGTTCTGACGCGTACGTGCGTCGCACTGATACCAGAACGGTTGACAGTTTCGTACTCCACTTCGAAACCAGAAACATTAAGCGCGCGTAGCCGATCTATTAGAGCGCGCGGATCCACGCCCGCCGCGAGCATTGCCCCGAGGATCATGTCGCCACTCGCGCCGGCGAAACAGTCAAAATAGAGTGTCTTCACTTTAGAAACAGTTTCAAGTTTCAAAGGTTCAAAGTTTCAGGTTCAAGGTTTCAAGTTTCAGGTTTCAATAACGGCAGTACTTTTCCGGCCTTGCCCGAAAGTACTTCATCACAAATCGGCGATAAGGGTGTCAGTTCAGGATTGACTTCGCAGAGATATGCGCCGGCGCTTTTCGCGATTTCAGGGAGGCTTGCAGCGGGATAAACCAACGACGACGTGCCGACCACGAAACAAAGCTCACAGTCAGACGCCCTCTCAGCGGCGAGCTCAAAAGCTCCGGGAGGAAGCAGCTCGCCGAACAAAACAACATCCGGACGCAAGGGATCGCCACAATCGAGGCAGTCGTTCGGCCTCACTTCACCTGCGACCAGCTCGTAACGCGCTTGGCACGAAACACAGCGCGCTCGCCAAATATTGCCGTGAAGCTCGATCACATCGCGTGAGCCTGCCTTTTGATGTAAGCCGTCAACGTTCTGAGTAACCAACGTTAGTTTCGGAAACACCTCGGCCCAGCGAGCGATAGCAAAGTGACCGGCGTTTGGTTGCAAGCTCTCCAACGCACCTCGCCGGTAATCGAACCACTCCCACACTGCTGGTAAGTTGCGTTGGACCATCCCCGCCGACGAGATCACATCGAATGGCAAGCCCTTCCAGACTGCGCTCTGGCCACCGCCCCGAAAAGTAGGCACCCCGGACTCAGCCGAGATCCCAGCGCCGGTTAGAACCAAAACCTTCCTGGCGCGGGCAAATCGGTGGGCCAATTCTTCTGAGACTAACTTGCGATCAATTGCTTGCATCGATTTCGGATGGTAGCAGAGCGAAGTCCAAGAGTGTCAAGCAAGTCTTCGGTCTTCGGTCTTCGGTTTCAGGTTTCAAGTTTCAGGTTTCAAGTTTCAGGTTTCAGGTTTCAAGTTCAAAGTCTTGAAACGAACGGTTTCAAGTTTCACGTTCAAAGTCTAAGGTTCCTACATCAACGTAGAGGATCGGGCACTTGGAACCTGAGACCTGAAACGAACGGTTTCAGGTTTCACGTTCAAAGTCTAAGGTTCTTAAAATCAACGTCGAGGATGGAGTACTTGGAACCTGGGACCTGAAACTTGGAACCTGAGACCTGAAACTTGGAACCTGAGACCTGAAACTTGGAACCTGAGACCTGAAACTTGGAACCTGGGACCTGAAACTTGAAACCCAAAACTTGAAACTCAAAACGATTTATTCCGACATTAGCTCCGCATTACTCCCTCAGCTATACTGTCACCTTTTGCATTAAACGAATCTATTCGGCAAGCGAGACATTAATTACCAGTGACCTTAATCGAGTTACAGAATCTTCTGAAGCAGCAGCTTCGCGAAATCGCGCTGGCGCGGTGGGGCGTGGAACTGGACAGCATCAATGCTGAGACTCCGCCTCGTCCGGACCTTGGCGATTTGGCTTTTCCAGTTGCCTTCGAATTGGCGAAGCTCATCAAACAAACCGCCGGAATAAAGATGGCGCCACGGGCCATCGCCGAGGAATTGAAGACCGGATTAATGTCGGCTGCAGAAGTTTCTCGAGTCGATGTTGCGGGCGCTGGTTACCTGAATGTCTTTTTCAACCGGGCAACTCTGCTCGCTGACTTCTCGCAGCAACCAGCCGCGGAAAAAACGTCCGGGGCCGTGGCTGATAGCCGGCCGAAGAAGATGGTCGAGCACACCAGCATCAATCCCAACAAAGCCGCACACATCGGTCACGTGCGCAACGCTGTTCTGGGAGACACGTTCGTCAGAATTCTTCGATCCGCTAACGAGCGCGTCGAAGTGCAGAACTACATCGACAACACCGGTGTTCAGGTTGCAGACGTAGTCGTCGGTTTCATGCATCTGGAAAAGATGTCTCTGGACCAAATAAAGGCGTTGGATAAATCGTTGACGGCCGATCAGTCGTTTGACTATTACTGCTGGGACCTCTACACACGAGTCGGACTTTTTTATCGAGACGAAGATCCAAACGCCGCGCCGAACGCTGAAAAACTGAAGCTGCGCATCGAGGTTCTGCACGCGCTTGAAGAAGCTAACAATCCCATTGCAGAACTAGCCGATTATGTGGCGACGAGAAATGTCGAGTGCATCCTGGACACAATGGATCGGCTCGACATTCGTTACGACCTGCTCGCTCGCGAGTCCGATATTCTCGGCCTGCACTTCTGGGAACGAGCGTTCCAGCTCATGAGGGAAAAGGGCGTCATCCGTCTCGAGACGGAGGGTCGCAGCAAAGGCTGCTGGGTAATGCCCTTCGAATCGCACACTGGCACCGAAGAGCACGAAGCCGACAAAATCATCGTTCGTTCGAACGGCACGGTCACTTATACGGGCAAGGATATTGCTTATCAGCTTTGGAAACTCGGTCACCTTGGCTTGGATTTCAATTATCAACCTTTCCGCAGTTATGACGACGGCCACGTAGCCTGGGTTTCAACCACCAACGCAAACTCACAAACGCTGCCCGAAGTCCCGCGTCCGAACTTTGGGGGCGGCGTTGCTGTCTACAACGTCATCGATTCACGTCAAGCCTATCCACAGGAAATCGTCGCGCGTGGAGTATCCGCGCTCGTGCCGGAGCTTGGGGAAGGGGCGAGCGTGCACTTTGGCTACGAGATGGTGGCTCTGTCTCCCGCGGCTTGCGAAGAATTGGGAATGAAGTTGAGCGATGAGGATCGCTCCAAGCCGTTTATTGAGATGAGCGGCCGAAAGGGACTCGGCGTGAAGGCCGATGATTTGATTGATCGGCTCGAAGCGAGCGCGCAAGCCGAAGTTGAGTCACGTCATCCCGACCTGTCACCGGCAGAACACTTTGAGATTGCGCACTCCATCGCCGTGGGGGCGCTTCGGTACTTTCTGCTGAAGTTCACACGCAATTCGATCATAGCCTTCGACTTTAAAGAAGCGCTGGCGTTCGAGGGAGAGACGGGAACTTATTGCCAGAACGCAGCGGTGCGAGCCAACTCCATCTTCCGCAAGCTCGGTGATGAGTCACTAACCGCGGCTAGAGAGTTGATCGCGAATGACTCTGAGAAGCGTGCTGGTGTTTCGGAGTTCCTTGATTCAGAAGCGGGCACCGAAGTGTGGACGCTCGTGCTGCTGGCCGAACGACTCGAAGAAGTGGTGAGACAGGCAGCAAGCTCGGCTGAACCAGCCAATTTGGCGAAATACGCATTCACGCTCGCAAGAGCCTTCAATCTTTTTTATCATCGCCATCGTATCATTGTTGAAGAGGATGTGATTAAGAAGGCTGTCTTGACCATGGCCGCTGACATAACCAGGCGACAATTGACTGCGGCTTTGGGAACGCTGGGAATTACGGTTCCCGAAAGAATGTAGACCCATCAACGCCTGTACTTTTTTTGGGGTCTGAGAGTATAAAACCAACATGCTGATCGTAATGAAACCGGGTGCGACCGACGCTGAAGTTGATTCAGTCGTTCGCATTATCGAAGAGCTTGGCTACAAGGCGCACCCGATGCCGGGCGCCACGCGGACCGCAATTGGAATTACCGGCAATCAAACTTCCGTTGACGCCTCGCATTTTGAGAACCTGGCTGGGGTGGCTGAAGCCATTCGAGTCAGCAAGCCTTACAAACTCATTTCGCTCGACTTGCGCCCGGAAAAGACCGTCGTAAGAGTTGGTGACGCCGCCATCGGTGGAGAGGAGCTTGCGATCATTGCCGGTCCCTGCGCGATCGAGAGCCGAGCTCAAGCTTTCTCGATCGCCGAAGCAGTCAGACGCAGCGGCGCGCGATTTTTCCGTGGCGGCGCCTACAAGCCTCGGACTTCACCTTACGCTTTTCAGGGGCTGGGCGAAGAAGGCTTGAGAATTCTCGCGGAGATCCGTGAGACCTATGGATTGAAAATCGTCACCGAGGCTCTCGACGAAAATGGTATCGACCTGGTCGAGCGGTACGGAGATGTCATTCAAATTGGCGCGCGTAACATGCAGAACTTTTCGCTGTTGCGGCGCGCGGGAAAATCTTCGCTGCCGATTCTGCTCAAGCGTGGACTGTCAGCGACGCTTGATGAATGGTTGCTGGCGGCTGAGTACATCATGTCCGAAGGAAATTATCAGATCGTTCTTTGCGAGCGAGGTATTCGTACGTTCGCGCAGCACACTCGCAATACGCTTGATCTGGCTTCGATTCCCGCCGTTCGTCGCCTGTCGCACCTGCCCGTGATCGTCGATCCATCGCACGGAACCGGAAAGAACTACATGGTCACGCCGCTCGCGCGAGCCGGTGTTGCTGTTGGCGCTGATGGATTGATCGTTGAAGTGCACGACCAGCCGGAACATGCGCTGTCGGATGGCGCTCAGGCGCTGACGTTAAGCCAATACGAAGAGTTGGTAAGTGAGGTCAGGGCAATTCACGAAGTCATCATGCCCGCGACAGTAGGCTAGTTCAGATCAAAAGGCTAGTCCAGATCAAAACTCTCCATTCAAGATCTTCGGTAGATTAGCGCTGAAAGCAGATCGCGGCATCACGCGATCGTAGCCCGCTTCCTGCGCAGCTTTTCCGAGCGCCATGTCCACGTGAGAAAAGAACCCTACCAACGGTACGGCGCCAAGTTCAGTATCAGTTTTGAATTCCTTCGCAATCGCAAGCGGGTCACAACGCTGGCTGTGCAAGTCTGCTACGAGCAGGTCGGGTAGATCCTTGCGAGCCGTTTCGGTCGCAGCCGTTGCGGATTTCACGAATGAGATTGAAAAGCCAAAATGTTCAGCCACACCTCGAATCTTCGAAGCAAAGAACATATCGTCAACCGCCGCTATTATCTTTCTAGTCATAAAAAACTCATCCACAGATTACGCAGATTACACCGATTGTTAGAAATCTTTCTTCCTGTTGAAACTAAATACAGGGTCGAATTTGAGGGACACAAACGCTCGCAACACTCTACATCAATCAGTGTAATCTGCGTAAGCTGCGGATAGTCGCGCTTGGGTTTTCAAGCTGTTTCGCGTAAATATGTCCGCGATGCTGGAACTCGACCAAACCAATAACTCGTTCCTGGACGAGGAAGCAAAGCTTGAATTCGGGCGAAGCAACTCGACGCCGGTGACTAGCTCTGCGAGCTCCAGATTGATCGTAGCTTCCTACAACATTCGCTACGCCGTTGGACGTTACCTAATCTCGAGCGGCATTCTCAGGAAAGTGGGAATCAATCCGCCAAAGAACCGCAGTCAGGCTGTCATCGATAACATCACCACGGCTGCGCTTGCTTTCAGTGAAGGCAAGTTGTTGCCGCGGCCCGACATTCTAGCCCTGCAGGAAGCGGACAAGGGGACGGCTCGCGCTGGAGGCGTTCACGTGGCGCTCGAATTGGCGAACAAGCTCGAGATGGAGTGGATTCATGCGCCCGCCGGAATACCTCGCGGCGTGCCTCCCAAGAGGCGTCAATGGTGGTTGGATTTTGAAGAACAGATTGCGCTCGACGATCCCGGTGATACTGGGGTTGCGTTGCTCAGTCGTTCGGCCTTGACCGACGTGACGAGGATAGATTTGCCGTGGCATGACTGCGCGTGGCGACCTCGGCTAGCGATGGCTGCTAGCGTGTCTGTCGGTCCCGAGCAGCTGCGAATCTTCAATGCGCACATCGATCCGCATCCTGACGCCAGCAGCCAACTCGAACAATTGGAAACGATGATCGATATCGCTGACAGGTCTACTGGCCCCACCCTCGTGATGGGTGATTTCAACACCTTGTCCAAACAGAAGTGTAATGATACGCGAAGCTTTCTTGAGCAGCGCGGATATACCACTCCTTTTCCCAGTGGCACTGATACCTGGCGCGGAGCTGGGCTTCGATTCCACGCTGACTGGATCTTTGGCCGTGGTGTTCGCTTCACAAAGTGGGGAGTGGCGCGGCCATTGAATGTATCTGACCACTGGCCGGTCTGGACCGAAGTAGATTTTGCGACTTAAACAAAGGCATTTAGCCACAGATTACGCCGATTACACAGATATTTTGGCTATGCCCCGCAGAGATGTCTTTTGAAATTCAGTTGGCTGGTTCGCATCGCAACAACAAGACATCTGTGAAATCGGTGTAATCTGCGGCTAAAGGTTCTTGCTACGAAAACCATGGCAGCCGAAACTATCACGAGTCGAGACAATTCGCTGCTCCGGCGCGCCCGAGCAGTGCGCGATGGGAAGCTTGAAGAGGCGATCTTTGTTGAAGGCATGCGCCTCAGTGAAGAAGCGCTGCAATCGCGTCTGCCGATCGAGGCTGTCATCGTATCCGAAGAGCTGGCCCGGAAGGTGAAGGCAAAAAAGTTGATTGCCGAATTGGAGCAGGCAGCTGACCGCCTGGTTCTCGTGAGTGAGTCTCTGTTAGCTTCCGTCTCGTATACGAAAACCCCTCAAGGCATTGTACTACTTGCCGCCCATCCACAAATTGACGAAACCACTTTCAAAACGAGGCAGCCGCAGTCGCCCCTGTTAGTCGTAATGCATGGCATCAACAATCCGGTGAATGTTGGCGCGATAATTCGAACCGCTGAAGCCGCCGGCGTCACCGGCGTCATCGCAACGCTCACTACGTCGGATCCTTTTTCAGCCAAGGCCTTGCGCGGCGCGATGGGGTCGGCCTTTCGCTTACCAATCTGGACCAGGGCTGGCTACCAGAAAGTGATCAGCTGGTGCCGCAAGAGCGGCATCAAGACTATCTGCGCCGACGTGGGTGGGACTGAGTTGTACTCAAAGATTGATTGGAGCGGACCCGCAGCTTTGATCATGGGCCCTGAATCAACCGGTCTCACAGCTGCTGAAGTCGCTGCTGCTGATGCGGTCGCAAAGATTCCGATGAAGGGTCAGGTTGAAAGTCTAAACGTGGGCGTCGCAACCGGAATTCTTCTTTATGAAGCAATGCGACAACGCATCCTGGAGTGAAAAGGCGAAAGCTATCTTTTATGTTGGCTTCTCGATCCGGTCCAACCGTTCATCAAGTTGTATCTGGTCGGCTTTTATCGTCAGCATTTCTCGATTAAGGACTTCAACCTTTTTGATCAATTTACCGACCGCAATTTTAACCTCGAGGATTTCACTCAGAGCACGTTCCCAAATCGGTTTGGTCTCGAGCGCTCGTCGCTCACTTCCTTCTTCGAGCGCTCCCATCCTGTTTTCGAGTCGGTCAAAACGGCCATCCGCAGCACTACGCCAGACATCAATTGAGTCGCGCCAACCGTCAATTGTTTTGAACCGAGCATCAACCGCCCCACGCCAGACGTCAATCGCATCGAACCGAGCATCCACAGCGTTGAATCGAGCATCCACAGCATCGAAGCGCGCATCCACACCATTGAACCGAGCGTCCATGGCGTCGAAGCGCGCAAACACGCGCTCTTCAAACGACCGATCGCCTCCAAGATTTCCAGTTCGTTGCTCGCTCATCGACGGCATTATGACGACTTGGATCCCAAGCTTCAAGAATTATTTGAAGCAGCGAGATCCCCAAATTAAGGACTTACGATGACTTCGCAAAGAGACATACAAGCCCATCCTATCGCTATATCTTCCGCTACTCCGAATCGCTCTTTTCAGTTAGAATAAACGCCGTTACGAAGCAATTAGTTCTCTTTCCGCGCAGTCACGGTTTGGACTGCGTTTTTGCCATAAGGGTGTTGGAGGAACTCGGCGAGTCTGATCTGCAACGTTGCGCAAACAAATCAGCCACAAACTCGTATTGATATCCAAATGCCTGACGACCAAAAATCCCTTCCCTCAAATTCAAAACCGGCGTTTCCGAAGAAACGCGAAGAAGCCCTTCCAGAGCGACTCCTAAGACGAGTGCTCGAAAGCATGGGCGATGTGGTCGACCGGAAATTTGGGCGCACGGTAGAACCCAAGAGCGGCCTCACCACTTCGAAATTAATCGACCGGATGAAGCGCACGATTGACGAGCGCGTCCGCAACGAAGGCCCAAAAGGTCGCATCGCGCCTCATCTGATGAAATTAAAGCTTGAGTGGGGCACGCACGCGGAAGCACCGCCTGAGATTCTGAAAGAGCTCGAGCATGAGCTGCTCGCTGAAGCAATCGACCATATCAATGATCACCGCTATCGGACACTCGCTCCCGTTAGGATCGAGTCCGAGGTTGATATTTTCACTTCGGGGATTTCCGTCGATCCGACCTTCGGCGAATTCGAAGAAGAACTAAGAGAGAAGGACGAAGCCAAGCGAGCAGCACAAGCGGGTATTCAAATCCCCACAGCCTCCCCACCTGAACCCGATGTAGAAATGTTGGCGCGTGTTACGATACGCGACAGCCATCGAGAGATTCATTTGGTATTTAAGCCCGGCGGCAGGCGACTCAATGTTGGCAGAGTTTCCGACAACGACTTGTCCCTTAATGATTCAAGCGTTTCCAAAATTCATGCGGCTCTCGTCATGAATCAACAAGGCACGTTGTTAGTGGCTGATACCGGCTCGACTAACGGCACTTTCATTAATGGTCGCCGCATCGCCTACGGCGAGTCGCGCCCAATCGAAGAAGGCGACGTTGTAGGTTTCGGTGATATCGAAGTGCGTTTCAGGAAGCTTGATTCATAGGGTTCTCTGGTCAAGATGTCATTGTTGCTCCTGCTTCAAAGCCCAACTCCCACGCCAGCAACTGTCCACCCTCCGGAATGGCTGGCGGCAATGCTAACGCTGGTTTATGTCGGCGCCTTGTTACTCGGAGTCATCGTCCTCGCGCTGGGACTATTACGCTATCGCCTCAGCAGAGCTCGTCAACCAAGCTCAATTCCCGCCGATCTTCCCAAGGCCGTAAAGAAGCGGCTCGGCTCAACTACGACGAATCGTGGTCTCAAAGCGCTGCGCTGGGTCTTCGTTCTGTTTGCTGCGGGTGTCTTTGGATTTCACATTTACTGGGCGAAGTACGCGGCGACTGAAAACGAAAAATTCCAGGAGCTGGGCTACAAGGACTTACGCAACCGCAGGCTTTCTGAATCAACTTTGAGAGGTTGGATTTTCGATCGCTCCGGCAAGCTCGAGCGCGCGCTGGCTTATTACCGTCGCGACGCCAGCGGAAATATTGTTCGCGAGTACTCGATGGACAAGGCTTTTGCGCACCTCTTTGGTTCCGATCGTGGCGATCCGGGTTTGGAGCGCGCGTTGTTCGGAGTGCAAAGCGGCGCGGCGCCGGAGAGTTACGATATCGCTAAAGGTCAGGATCCCTCGAAGAAAGTCAACCCGGATGTCCGCATCACGATTGACCGGGACCTCCAACAAACGGTTGTAGATCAGCTCAAGGGAAAGCACGGCGCTGTCGTAATACTGAATCCACAAACCGGTGACGTTCTGGCGCTGTACAGCGAGCCTTCATACAGTCTGAAAGAAGTTGAGGACGAGACCACGTGGATCAAGCTCGAAGCCAACGAACGTGACAAGCCGCTGGTGAGTCGCGCGCTGGGCGCCTATTACATTCCCGGATCGACATTCAAGACGGTAACCATGACCGCCGCGTTCATCGCCGGAATTCAGGATACCGAATTTACGTGCAGCGGCGGCGGTTACTATGCAGCCCAGGGTGCGAATCCGATTTTCGATGACGGCGGCGCCGGCGAAGTCCACGGCACTATCGGTATCGATACTGCCTTCGAGGTTTCCTGCAACCAGTACTTCGCACAGATGGGCGTCAAGCTGGGAGCGGAGCGTCTCAAGCAAGCCGCCCAGCTGCTTGGCATTGGAGCTTATGACACGCCGGCACAGGCACTGCGCGGACGCAAACAAACAGAGATCTGGAACGCAAGCAACGATGCGGTGAAAAAAGCCCTGGCGCCGCGCGAGGCGACGATTGTCACCGGCAAGCAGGTTACTCGTTACGATCTTGCGCTGATGGGTTATGGCCAGGGTTACGCTGGTCAGATGACGCCTCTGCAAATGGCTATGGCTGCCAGCGCAGTAGCAAACATGGACGGCAAGCTCATGAAACCAAAGATTGAGTTTGACCGGCAACCAGAGGTATTCAAGCAAGTTGTATCAGCGGGCGCTGCGCAACGAATACGCGAGATCATGGGACTCGTAACTGGAGGTCCGAGCGGCACTGCTCGCGGAGTATTCGGTCCTGTCAAAGCTGCCGGAATCAACACTGGCGGCAAGACTGGAACTGCTCAAAAAGTTATTCCGGTATACGACGCGAAAACCGGAGCGCCGAAGACACGACATCGTGTTGAGAAGGACAACAAGGGAAATGTAATTCGCGAGTACGAAGAGACGATTATGGATGAAGAGCATCCACGTATCGACGCATGGTTCCTCTGCATCGCTCCGCTGGAACGGCCGCAATTAGCGATGGCAGTGTTGGTGGAAGGCGGCGGCTACGGGTCGAAGGCGGCAGCCCCGATTGCTGCAGCTTTGGTATTGAAGGCCAGGGATCTCGGATATTTCAACAACGCGAAGCCGGCTGGCATAGCCAAGCCTTCGCCAAGACCGCCTGGAAATAGGTAAGCAAAGCAGCTTGGCCGCTCGACAGTGCGGAGAGGCTCTGCCTCGCCGCCTAGATTGATAAGTTAGATTGATAAGTTTTCCTGAGGCTATGCCTCAAACATTGAGGGCGTAGCCTCATGTTTCAATCCTGGTCTGAACGGAAAGCGAACCCTTTCCGCAATGTGCGGCGGCGAAGCCGCGAATGCGTCCATGAAAAATAGAGCTTCGTCACATCTCTTGATCATCTTTATCGTCGTCGGCTTGCAGATAGCCGGCTATGTCGCCGTCCATCGAGCCGGACTGCTTCGTGGTTACGAGACCTCATTCATTGGCGCTGTTCGCGACCTGCTAATGTTCGTTCCCTTGATTGCGTTGGTGCTCTGGTTCTCAAGAGCAAAACGCTTCGCAGGTAACTGGATTCTTTTCACGACGGCGGTCGTCCTTTTCTCGATTGGCATGTTGATTCAGTATCGGCTCTACAGCGATCCGGAATACAACTCCCGGGATCGTAGCAGCGCGCGCTCGGCCAAGACCGACGCGATGCGCACGCGCTACATAATGGAAAATTACGAGCCGGCCAAAAAGCAGATGATGGGGCTGCCACCAACGCCGGCGCAGCCGATCAGTCTTGATAGCTTGCCCCGCAAGGAATCGAATTATTCTATTTGGAACGCGCTTACTTCGAGCTATACCTGGGTCCCCATCTTTTCCTTTTTGGCGATGGCGATCGCGTATGCCTTCTGCGTGAAGGATGGTTTTCTGCTGTGGCTACAGCGCAACAGCTTCCTGATTGTGTTGGCCACTCTTTTGCCCCTGGCTCTGGCTGTGGTTACTTCTAGCGCCGGTAAATCTTTGGGGAACATGACTCCATGGGAACCGGCCAAGATTCCGTTTTTGGTTGGTTTCGCCGGCATTCTTACCGCGCGCTACAAAGACCTGGCCGAGACTTATTGGGGCATTCCGCGAGCTCGAGATATTGTCCCGCTCGTGGTCATGGCTATCATTCCGTTTATACCGTTCTTCGCGCTCAAGGACTTCGGCCAGATGCTTATCTTCACCGGCGCCTACGTGACTTTGTATCTCGTAGCCGTGCGCCGTTGGCCTCAACTTCTTCTGTTCGTCGGATCCGTGATCCTCGCGGTGTCGTTGTTGGTGGTTGGCGCGCTGCCGCGGGATATTCAGGAAAAGGTGCCGTTGCTACCGACACTGGCTCGCCCAATCTCGGCAGCTTTGCCTGCGCGCATTCAGCAAAGATTTCATCTTTGGCTGGACGGGTTTGATCCGCCGTCACCGGAAGTTTCATGGTGGAAGAAGGACTATCAGGAGGCGCTAAACAAAGACCCGCGCCTGAAAGAGCTTGCTGAGCAAAGTCCGGCAATGCAGCGCACCATTAACGTTGATATTTGGTTTGACAAGTTGGCTTTTCAACCAGCTCAAGCTGTATTTGGTATCGCAGCCGGACGGACCACGGGGCGAGGATTAGGACTCGGGTTTCCCGAGCTGGTTCCCATCGCAGACTCTGACTACGTTTATGCCGCGATTGCAGAGGAATTCGGACTATTTGGCGGGTTGTTGGTAATACTCGCCATTCTGGTTTTCATAAGCGCGGGGGTTCGCACTTCTCTTGAGGCGCGTGATATGTTTACCAAGTTGTGCGCAGCTGGTTTGACGGCAGTCTTCGGCTTTCAGGCGATCGTTAACATGGGTGGTATCACGCGCGCCTTACCGATGACGGGAATTACCTTGCCGTTTGTAAGTCATGGCGGCTTCAGTCTGATTACCAGCTTCGCCATGCTCGGAATGTTGATGGCTTTTTCGCACCGTACGGCGCGCGACAAGCTGCTGGCTCAACCGGCTCGCAGCGAGAGCGTTGTGGAGGCGGTCAAATGAGCGAAACGACGAACGAAATCAAAATTGAATGTTCTGCAGTTAGCGATCGAGGCTTGAATGAGCGGCGGCCGCTGAACGAGGATTCCTACCTGGTCGATGGTGAGCGTCGACTCTTTGCTGTCGCCGACGGCGTAGGCGGAGCCGAAGCCGGCGAGGTCGCGTCAAAGACCTCCGTCGAAGTTTTGGATGAGGCCTTCCGTCATCAGGTTAATGGGGCCGACATCGAGGACTTGATGGAGCTCGCCATCCAGCGAGCCAACGCCTCAATTCATCAGATGGCTCGCGAGCACTCGCGGCTTTCAAACATGGCCACTACGATCGTGGCGCTTCATCTTGACGGGAACATTGCGACCATTGCCCATGTTGGAGACTCGCGTCTTTATCGATTGTCGCCAGACGGCAAACTCTTCCGCGAGACTGAGGACCACTCGATCGTGGAAGAGGAAGTTCGCGCCGGTCGCATGACACCGGAACAAGCCGCGAATCATCCCAGCAAAAATGTGATCAGCCGCGCGCTCGGCGCCGAAGAGACCGTTGAAGTTGACCTGAAGACGATCGAGATTGAAGAAGGTACGTCATTCCTGCTTTGCAGTGACGGGATCACCAGACATATACCGGACAACGAGCTCAGGCTGGTATTACTGGCGCAGGACGACCTCGCTTCGTTGTGCGAGGATCTAAAACGGAAGTGTCTCGAGCGAGGAGCTGAGGATAATCTTACGGCAGTACTGGTTCGTTTCGGCTCACCATCGCAAGAGCTGCTCGATCTGAGCGTGGGTGAACGCACGCTGCAAATAGACTATCCGGCAAACGAAGCTGCGGTGGCCTCGATGGCGGCGCTGCCAGCTTTCGGCGGCAATCTCGATAAGACTATAGATCCATTGATTCCCGCTTCGCGTGTTGCCTTCCCTGCGACCAAACCTATGGAAAGTGGTCCCAGCGAAACGTTTCCTTCGGGGCCGATCCATATTCCGGCAGCTAAGCCCAGGAATGGTGGAGGCGGCGGTAAAACGATCGCCCGAATATTCGTATTTCTCTTATTCGTAGCTGGCGTCGCGGCGGCTTTCTATTACGGCACTCAATATCGAGGCACGCTTCCGTTCGGACTCTCGCGACGGGTGGAAACTGCTGCAACCCCAGTTCCGCTTCCAACAACGGAAGACCCGGTAGCCGTATTTGAAAAGTCCAGGCGAATAGTCGATCAGGCGCCTGCGGATTGGATTCTTAAGTCGATGCCAAACGAACTGTCGCGACAGAGTCTGACCAAGCCGCTCGATTCAACCGAACCGCAGTTTCTCTACCTCTATGGCCGAGCACTGCTCCTGAACGGCGAGTACGAAGCAGCCGCGGAAGCTTTTGCCCAAACGATAGCGCGCGCCGACCAGATACCCAACATCGAAAACGCCACTATCAGGCGCGAAGCGGTCCTGGGACTCGCGGCAGCGAGTTTGAAATCGAACAAGGATGCCCAAAGAGCCGTAACTCATCTTGAGGAGCTGGCTCCAAAGCCTGCAGGCACTAAGACACCATGAGGGCTTGGCAGTACACGCAGCTTGCGAGTTCAAAGGTTCTTTGTTCTTAGTTCTTTGTACTAGTCGCTCGGCCATCGTGAGTTTTTAGAATAACGGGTAATGAATTGAACACATGCAAAGAACAAAGAACCAAGTACAAAGAACGAAAGAGCTGATTACTGACGGCTGATTACTGATTGCTGATTACTGATTGCTACTTAATGTCCGAGCTAAAGCTTCAACAATGCAGACTGGACGGCCGTTACGACATCCTCGATTGTCTTGGCCGCGGTAGCTATGCAGAGATCTATAAGGCTCACGACAACGCCGCCATCGAACCTGCGCCCAGGATTGTTGTAGTCAAAGCACTCAACCTTTTTCTGCAGGACGAACCCGATGATGAATTAGAGCGAACTCTGGTTGCGAACTTTCAAAACGAAGCCGTCGCTCTCGATCTGGTTCGTCACCCAAACATTATCAGCCGTCTTGGCCACGGCACCGCGATCGACCTCGAAGGCACGACTTTTCATTACATTCTGCTGGAGTACTTGCCGGGCGGAGATCTATTTGCGCTGGCCAGGAATAAACCGTTGCCTCTCGATCGCGTCTTGTTCTATCTCGAGCAAGTTTGTTCCGGCTTGGCTCATGCACACAAATGCGGAGTCATTCATCGCGACATCAAACCTCAGAATTTGTTGCTGACGGGCGACAAGCTCACCGTAAAGATTGCGGACTTCGGTGTCGCGAGGCTTGAATCGCACGAAGGCGCCATCACGCGTGTTGGCACCAGCATCTACTCGGCGCCCGAACACAACCCGCTCATGCGCACGTCACCGCTTGAACTGGCGGCTCGTGGTAATGGACGAACACAGTTAACTCCTGCGGCAGACATTTACTCGCTCGCAAAGACGACTTACTTTTTGCTGGCCGGTGAAACTCCGCGACGATTCGCTCAACATCCAATTTCCGATTTGCCTCCGCAACTCCAGGGAAAGTACTGGTCGAATCCAATTCTCAAAGTCTTGCAGCGTGCTACCCAGGACCACTCCGGCGATCGTCAACAGACCGTTGAAGAGTTTTGGCAGGAGTTAGCCGATGCGGCGCTGCCCGATACGAAGGAGTTGCCGTCTTCAGTGGTGAACGAAGCGCCGCTGCATGTCAGTGCTGAACTGAAGAGCATGCCTGAAGAAATGACCGAAGCTCCACCTCGGCCACGTTTTCAGGTTCAAAATGTCGCCGAGACCAGTAGCTCAGCCATCACTACCGGGCCGCGTCCGAAAATCGTTGTGCCCGTCACATATGCGCGGACGCCTCAAGGCGCGTTGCCAATTCAGACTGCGGAGCGACGGACTGCGAGCGAGATAATCGCGGCCTTGCCTCCTGCATATCCGGACACCAGGGCACGAACTTCGGTGAAGCGGCAGACGAATGAAAATGCAGTCGGGCCTTACCAGGAGCGACCGATTCCTGGGCGGGGCCGCCGAGCTTTGGTAGCAGCCATGTTGATAGTTCTCTTTTCGGGAATGCTGCTGGCGACTCATCGATACGTAACATCGCACTGGAATCCACTCGCCGATATTCCTGGCCTCTCAAATACTTTCATTTTAGGACGAGAGGGTTTCACTACTACTGACTTGAATTTGCGTGCCGATCCAAGTCCAGACAATCAGCCAATCGGGCTTGCTGAAAATGGCTCGAAAATCAAGGTGCTCGCCATCAACAACAATTGGTACGAGGTTCAGGTGCTCCAGCACGCTCGGCCAAAGACCGATCAATACACCTCCGACCGCGGCTGGGTAAACAAGAAGTATCTACGGTTCGATTAAGGAAATCACATCCAAAGATTACGCAGATTACACAGATATTAAAGGTTCTTAGTAAACACAGTGATCCTTAAAAGTTTTAGCGGTAGTATCCTTGTCACTAAACTAACATCTGTGGAATCTGCGTAATCTGTGGATAGTCTTTTGGAGGAAACTCATTGGGCTTGTTGGAATCAATTAGGAAGTGGATCGACGGCGAATCCGGCGAGGACTTGATCGAAGCCGCGGATGAACACGCAAAACCGCGCCGTGTTTGGGAAGAATTCCTGGTGAAGATAGCTCGCGAAGTGGAGTCTGTCATGCAGCGGGAGATGTTCACTCCTCCCGGTGGCCCCACCTACATTCCTCGCGAATACATTGTCTACCTCAGTAATGACGACGACAAAGAATGGCAAGGAGACAAGCGGCGTGGGCTCGAGCAGGGTTTGTTTCATGTCCTTTCGGAACGAGCACACGAACTGAGCGGACAAACTCAATTGGCGGCAAAGTCATTCGCGGTCGAGTTGCGTGTTGACGGGACTTTGGCAAAAGGTGAGTTTCGTGTTCAAGCCGTCTGGGATGAAACCGATGCGGGTCACACCATGGTAACTCCTCGCGCGGAACCAAGCTTGCCGTCCACGACACTTCCTGATATGCCTATCGATACCATCAGCGAAGTGACTGAAGGCGAGCAGACAGTGGTGCGCGCCCGGCCCACGGTCCTCTACCAGATAGAAATTTGGCGAAACAACATGCGCGAATCGGTGGTGCCGATCACCCGGTCCGAAATCACCATTGGCCGCGGCTCACGAACAATCACGGTCGATCTGCCCATCAAAGGAGACGCCGAAGTCAGTCGCGTGCATGCGACCCTCGCGCTCGATCCTGAAGGTCACTATTGGCTGGTCGCCAAAGGCCGTAACCCCACCCTCGTCAATGGCCAGGAAATGCCCCGCGGCGAACGCGTTGAAGTCGCCGCCGATCAAAAGATCGCCATCTGCGGCTTCGTGCTTCGTATCCAGCCAAAGTAGGAATAAAGTCAGAACCGAGAGCGGTAGCGACCGGGTCCCAGACAGTTCGCTGAGTGCGGCGGAACAAAAGAAACTCAAAAGCATCTAAGCTCGCCATGAACCGCAGGTCACTCACCAGCTTGCTTGAGACGAGGGCAATCATCTTCGGCACGGCTCTGGTGAATTTTATGGTGAGGTGGGTTTACATCAACAAATTGGAAGCTGAACTCCAATTAATGAGGATGACAGCAGGAAACCATTGGTATCCCGAGGATGGTTATCCCGTCCTCGAACTAGCGATCCCTTTTTTGCTACTTGCAGCTGCTATTCTCTTGCTTGTTCCAAGCTGGTGGAGCCAGTCGATCACCCTGTTTGTTAGTGGCTTCGTCATTCATGAAGCAGGCTTCCGACCACTCAGTGCTGTTTCGAATGCTTTCGATATTCCGATGTTGAGTGGCGAAGCTGTGTTCAGACTGTGGAATGGTGTCTGTGGCCCTTTTTCCAGACTCTTGTTTAGTGTCTCACTCGGCGGAATTGTCTTTTGCTATGCTGGCTTTGTCCTCTCGCGCTCAATCATCTCTCGCTCGTTAACACCAGGCCCAGAAAAAACATGAGCACAAACGTGACAGAGTGAAAGACTGTTCGCATCGCAAACCACCGACCTGCCATACTTTCAACCGGCAACGAGGTCAGCTCGTACCCGTGATCTAATCCCAGTAACTTCTCTACGCCCGGCCGTGGAGTTTGAGCGTCTTTGTACTTACGCCATCCAATCAAACTCGCAACTGGAACAATAAACTTGAAGATTGCTTTAGTCCCTTCAACAAAAATTGTTTCCGTATCGCCGAATCTGAAGAAGCCCGCTCCAAAGCAATCGGTTATCATGCGGCCTTAGAAACCATTGTTAGGAGCATTGTTCCCGCGGAGTTCGCATGCGGGAGCGTGCAGCGATATTCAGAACACGGCATTGACGACTAGCTCCCATGACAGTACGATGAATTTCCCGAAACCACCACGAAGGTGAAAGATCAAGATCAAACGATACTTGCGCTAATTGGTCATGAAATCTCGAAACTCAAATCTGCCATTTGGAATTTGTGCTCGTAATGTCGATTGCGAGGATTTGGAGCTTAGAAAGGTCTATCGACTACTTCCCGATGATGCCGCAGCCGCGGACGGTTACATTCGAGTCATTGATGAATCCGGTGAAGATTATCTTTACCCAAAGGATTTCTTTGTGAGAATCGACTTGCCCCAAGCCGCACAGAAAGCCCTGCTCTCCGCTGCTTAGCGCCAACTGTCAACCCCTCGTGGCGGCCATGGTGGAAAGTGACGTCGCGCTTAGGATCCAGCAAAAATAGTTTTGACTTACGAGCTGCTCATATCTTTAGCGCGTGTTACGATTGAGCCGAGGTTAGGTTTATGACATTCACCGTGGAATATGAACGCGAGGATGACGGACGTTGGCTTGCAGAAATTCTCGAGCTTCCCGGCGTGCTGGCGTATGGACAAACTTCCGACGAGGCAATAGCAAAAGCGCAGGCTCTGGCTTTACGAACTTTGGCAGATCGTCTTGAAAACGCCGAAGGCTCCCCGGAATTTGTGAATATTTCCTTCGCTGCGGCATGAGTCAATGGTCCTCCGCAAAAGCATCACGAGTGCTTGCTGCCTTGTTCCGCATTGGCTGGACTCTAAAACGCCAAACCGGTTCTCACAAAGTTCTATCCCGCCCGGGTTGGCCAGACGTGGTTTTTGCTTTCCACAAAGAAGAAATTGGCCCTAAGATGCTTTCGCGAATCGCGAAGCATACCGGCCTCGAGCCAAGTGATCTGTGAGTTTCTGATTATCAGCCTGTCGTAGCGGCGACGGTGGATGCAGCTGAGTCGAGTTCGGAGATTAGTTCTTTCAGGAGAGGAATGACCAGTTCAGGCTCGACGTAATTCTTGCCGAGCATCTTCAGGATGCGGCGCTCCTTAGTCTCACCGGTAATCTCCTTCAAGAGCGCGCGGAGAAACGCGACCACTACGTCGGCTGAAAACTGCTTACCGGTATTGGCGCGAAAATCAACGATGACATCTTCGAGTGAACGTCTGCGCTTGTAAGGTCGATCCGTAGTCATCGCGTCGAACGAATCGGCCAACGAAACAATCTTGGCGCCGAGCGGAATCTGATCGCCAGTCAAACCGTCCGGATAGCCTCGCCCATCGAGACGCTCGTGGTGGTACTTCGCCATCAACGGAATGTCCGTGTAAGGATGATGTATCGGTGACAGGATTTCGTAGCCGGCGGCCGGATGTCGGTTCAACTCGCTGGAAGCCTTCGCATCAATTTTGTAAGGGGCATTGATGATGTCGCGCTCGACCACGAGCTTGCCGATGTCGTGAAGATAGCCTGCAATCGCAATTCCCTCCACTTCGTCTTCGCTCCAGCCCAGCTCACGCGCGATGATTTCGCTGTACTTACCGACTCGCTCTGAGTGGCCCTGCGTATATTTGTCCTTGATGTCGATGGCCGCAGCGAAAGCGCGGACCGTGTCGCGATAGATGGCGCGAAGATCTTCGTACAAGCGGCGATTCTCTTCAGCACGCTGCTCGATCTGCTGGAGCAAGCGATGCGTGTGAATGCCGACACCGATGTGGCGCGCCATCGAGAAGATGATCTCACATTCTTCTGCGGCGAACGGTTCGTCTGTAGCTTTGCTGCCCAACAACACTACACCGACCAGCTCGCCACGAACTGACATGGGAACTGCCAGCTGAACTTCGCTCGCAGTGGCGGCAACCTTAAACTGGTCCAGCAGCTCACCAAGCTGCGGTCGGTCAGTCAAGAGCTGTGCCGGCGATATCGACTCAGGCCCAACACCCAGCAGGGCCTTTACTGCTTCATCACTCAGACTCAGCGCCGGCGCAAATTCTGATTCGAAGCCTCGTGATGCGACTAATCTCAGCAGACCTTCTTCCGGTGCATGCTCAAAGATGGCGCCGCGTCGAATAGCGAGAGCGCCCAACAGCAATCGCAAAGAGGTCAACACCATCTCGCTGACATCGTGACTGTCAGTAATTTCCTGACCCAGGTCGGCTAGCGCTCCAAAGGTGTGAACAAGCTTTTGGGTGGGCAATTCCATGCGTTACAAAATTCTAATGACTGATCGGCGCGGCTGACGATCTTTCGGTGAGCGTTGTGAGAGCTTCCTGTTCATCTCTGGCGAGCACGACGTGACGAGTCAGCCCAAGCATTTCGAAGAGTTGAGCAGTCTGGCTGTTGACGTCGGAAAAGATGACCTGAGCGCCGCTCTTTTCCGCCACGTCAATTACTCCGAGGAGGATGGAAATGCCGATGCTGTTAACGAGCTCGGTACCGCGAAAGTCAATTACCAACGCCTGACAGCCTGAGTCAAGCTGGCGCTTGCATTCGCGTTCAATGCGTTCCCCGCTGACTTTGTTCAGGTAGTCACTGGCGTAAATAACTGCTGCCGTTCCTACACACCGAGACCTTGCAAAAAAGCCGATTGAATCTGCCACGCAGTAGCTCCCTCTTGCTACGGTGATTTACTTCAATTGTCGGGTTTGTTCACGGGCGGGGTTGCCCGTGCTGCCGCAACCACTATGGTCGCAAATACTTTGTCATCCGAAGGCTGGTACCGTCATCAACGCGTTCGAACTCAACTTCGTCCATGAGCGTTCGGATAAGATTCAAACCTAAACCGCGTCTATTCCCCAATACTTCTTCATCCGGGGGCGCAATCATTTCGCCGTTTCGAGCCTCGACAGTCATAGGCACTATACCACGGCTCGAAATCGTGATGACTAATTTATCATCTTCGGCGCGAAAGCGCTGATAAATCTTGCGCTCGGCACTCAGGCTGTGCTCCGAGGCATTGATGAAGGCCTCCACCACTGCATGCTTTATCTGATTGATCGCCTCAGGTCGAAAGTTCAACCGCCTCGCAATCTCTTCCACTGCGTGCACGACGATTAGTTCGTTGTCAGCGCCCATCGGCACGACCATTTCAAACTCGTGAACAGCATTGGCGTCTTTAGCCCCCTCAGCACCTTCACCGAGCCTTGAGCTTAGCAACTCGAATTGCTGGCGACTTGATCCGTAAGCACGGTGTCGCGCGAGAAACTCACAAGCCTCAGGTTTGAAGCCTTCTCGGGCTATCAGCCAGATTTGAACTCCATCAAATCCAGACTGCTTAGCGACATCCATCAGCGACTCGAACCAGGACTTAGTCAAATCCAGCTCGACTTCGAGCTTCGAGTCGATCTCAGCCGCCAGCCATACAGTTTGATTCGCCTCAGTGTATTTGCCTTCTCCAAAGGCATGGGCTACCACGGAACGCTCTTCGTCGCACATCGTTAGTGTGCTCGGGTTAAATGACGCGCAACTGGCTACGTGCACGACCTGCGGCAATCTGACCAGGTCGGTATCTGCATCGAGTAGATTTCCAATCTCAGCGGGTGGCAGTCCTTTGTAGACATCTCGAAACCGATCGTAGTCAAGCAACACTGAAGGAATTAGTTGGCTATCAAACCGAGCCAACGACTGTCGTAAGCCAATCGCAGCCTCGCGCCGGTAGTAGCGCGCCATTGTCCGCGGCGCGCGCTTTAGAGCGTCTGTGATTGTGTCCGCCACAACCAATGCGCGAGATTCTTTTGCGACTTCAAGACGATAGCGCGCCCGCAGGAAGTCCTTCCAGGCGATGGGAGCCTTGTCGGTTTGGATTGAATTACCGTCCCAACTAATGAACTCCTGAGTGTGCAGCCCGCGCAGAATTCGCTCCAGCGCTTCAGTTTCAATCTTCAGGGTTCGTTTCCAGGCTTCGAATCTCGGCTGCTCTTCCGGAGCGGTGCTGGATTCAAAAAGCTCGCGAATCAACGACTGTCGCATGGTCTGATCAGGAACAATTTCCTCAAGCACGCCCGCGAAGTAGCGCCCCAGCCTGCCGCCCATAATTTCGTCAACGTAGAGTCGTTCACACGCGAGATACGACGTGAGCGATACGCCAAATTCTCGCGCCGACTGGACAAAGCTGCTGATCAGGAAAGGACTGCATTCAAACTGCTGAACCAGCAAGTCGCGCACTTCAGCGGAAACCTGGACGCGATGTCTTTGTGCCAGCTGCTCCACAAGAAGACCTGCTTCTGCTTCAGAGAGCGCTTCGACCCTTATGACTTCGGTCTCGTCGATCTCGCATTGCAGCGAATATGCAGTTCGTAGCAGTTGTCTTCGCAGCCCAGCCAGAACATACGAAACATCGGCGTGGCTGAAAGCACGAATAATCTCATCGGTGAGCGCCAGTCGTTCAGCAGGTAAAGAGACGCGTTCAACCACGTCGATCATCGCGCAAAGCCGCCCGTGCTTAGCAGGAATCCGCTGCGGAGAGCTCAGGCACCATCGAATCAAAGACTCATCATCGTCGTTGAAACGTTCGCGGTTGAAGGACTGCACGAGCTGAGCTATCCAGTCGTAATCCGCCGGTGGCGCCAGGTCGAGTAACTCATGCAACGTCGGCGAGGTCAGGCTGAGGGCGGGCTCGTTGCGTCGGAACGCGAGGTATTGAGTGAGAAAGGTATTGAGAAACTCAATCGCAGTGCTAACTGCGGTCTTCGCTTCTCGCTGCAGCGAGAAGTAGATCGGAATAACGTTTCCACGTCGATTGAAAAGCTCGTCGTAGGCTTGGCGCAGCAGCTCGGAAACGCCGGCCGTGGGAGCCAGCAAAAGTAAGAGACCAGCAGACTCTGGCGTTTCGGCGTGCTGAACTATTCTCAGCAGCTCGTCCGCGCGACCCACGAAGGCAGATCGATCGACCCGGCCAAGTACACGTCGCTGCTTTTCGTCGGGACGCTCAACACTCATTTACTTTCGGTTACTTTCCACTCGACGTCTTGATGAAAAGAAATCTTGTTCTTGCCTTCGTGTTTCGCTTCGTAAAGGGCCCGGTCGGCCGCCCAGATAATTTGCTCGGCCGTGCTGACCATCGGACTGAAGGTGGAGACGCCAATGCTGATAGTCACAGCGCCTTGCGGCTGCGTCTGAGCGTGCGGATACTGCGTTCGCTCGATCTTCTCGCGCATACGTTCGGCGATCACACCGGCTTCCGGCAGCGAGGTCTGCGGCAAGAGCACGCAGAACTCTTCGCCGCCATAGCGCGACGCTACGTCGGCTGAGCGAAGCGAGCTCTTTAACCCCTGCGCGGTAATCTGCAAGGCTACGTCGCCTGCCTGATGACCGTTGCGATCGTTGTACTGCTTGAAATCGTCGATATCGATCATCAGAAAGCTGAGAGGCTGTTCATAGCGTTTCGAGCGATTTACTTCTTCCGCCAATCTCTCTTCGAGGTATCTACGATTCTGCAAACCAGTCAGCGGATCGGTAATCGACATCAGCTGGAATTGCGTGGCCCTCTCCTGCCACTCGGCGCGCTCGAGTGCAAGAGCCAATTGCGGCGCCACAATCTCGAGGAGACCAAGATCAACTTCGTCGTAATCGCCGCCACCGGTTTTGTCCGTAAGATTCAAAACTCCCACGCGTCGCCCGCCGATCATGATCGGATAGCTGATGAAGGACTTGGTTTTGTATAGTCTTTCAACCGGCGCTGGTTGAAAGCCTGACTCTTCGAGATCGCGAACCATGAGCGGACGTTTTGATTCAAGTGTCTCGCCCGGAATTCCTTCACCGAGCCGCATGCTGGATACATCAGAAATATCAGCCGGGATACCAATGGCAGCTTTGACTGTCAGCTGATCAGTCGTCTCGTCGTAAAGAAAGAGCGACGCGCGCTCAGCCTGCAACAAGTCTTTCGAATTCATCAACGCGGCGACATACGTCTCGTCCGGATCAGACGAGCTGATTCGCTCGAGGAAGTACTGCAGAGAGCTCGTTAGCTTTGTTTGGTGCTCGACCTGGCTACGCAGTCGCTTAACTTCTTTTTCCAGTTCTGGTGAGTTAATTATCTTCTCCGGCGCCGCAGCGACCGGCGTCGGTTCGTCGAGCTCTTCCCTGGCAGTCTCGTCCTCGACTTCGGTCTGCATTGAGCCGTTGTAATCTCGGAGTGTCCGACCGAGATTATCAACTAATTGATCCATGCGACTATGAGTCCCGAAAATCACGTTATCAAACGTTTCCTGCGTGAACAGATCTTTTAGATCTCCAGTGCGGAAGCGCTCGATGGCATTGCGATATTCGCTGATCTCAAGAAATGCTCGTCCGCCTATCACTGCCAGGTCATTTTTTGCGCCAATTTGAACCGGGGCCGCAAAGCAATGCAGGCCGGCATGGCAGCGGTAAGCCGTGATCGTTCCAGCTTGGAGTGCACGCTGGTGCGCGTTCCCACAGAACGGATCACAGAGTGACGAGTGCGCTGGCGAGGATTGAATGGCTTGACAGATTGAGTTGTTATTGGAGACAGCCAATTGCGGAGGCTGCTGTCCTTCAACCAACAGCAACGAAAGACCGGCTTTGGCAGCAAGGTCCTGTTGAACCTCTGCCCAACCGAATCGGTTTGCGTGCGGATCTTCTTCAGAGATCACGCGTCTGGGATCGGGGGATTCCTTCGTCATTGGGAGCTAAAAACGGCGTTCTCAACCAAAGATGTTTTCGTATCAGGTTTGAGTCGGCCGACGAAACAAACCTTCATCTGGGTTGCAAACTTGGCGATTTGCTCGCCAAAACTCTCAGTTTAGTTACGGCTTACCGGGGAAAACAAGCAGGCCGCGAGCACATTCTCATCGCTGCGACTCGCAAAGGCGTACAAGTCACTTAGGTGATATATGACTAATGAGTTAGGGATTTCATGCAAAACCATCGATCTAAATTCGGAAATGATGAGTTTTAGACTGAAAGGCCGGGCGCATCTCCTGGCGCCACTTCTTCTATGTCGGGCTGCTGAGGACTAATGCGAATACAGGCAGCCAAGTGAGCTGGCTTAATCTCCGCGAGCTTAGGTTCGACTTCTCGACATTCTCCGATCGCATAAGGACAGCGAGTATGAAAGCGACACCCGGCGGGCGGGTTTCGCGGCGATGGCACGTCTCCCTCAAGCACGATTCGCCGTCGCTTTAATTCAATTTCAGGATCTGGAACCGGTACTGCCGAAATCAGGGCTTTCGTATAAGGCATCAACGGTTCATCATAAATACTCTTCGCATCGGTTAGTTCCACGAGCTTTCCCAGGTACATGACCGCAACTCGATCCGAAACATGACGCACGGCTCTAAGGTCATGCGAGATGAATAGATAAGTCAAATTCTTTTCGCGCTTGAGGCGTTCAAGCAAGTTCATGATTTGAGCCTGTATCGAGACATCAAGCGCGGAAATTGGCTCGTCGGCAACTATGAAATCAGGATCGACCGCCAATGCCCGGGCAATGCCAATGCGCTGCCGTTGTCCGCCTGAAAACTCATGCGGGTAACGCTTGACGAAACGTTTGCTCAAGCCGACGGTCTCCATCAAGTCCTGCACGCGCCGCTCAGCTTCCCTGCCCCGCGCCAGGCGAAATGTCTCCAACGGCTCGCCAATAATTTGCCCGATGGTCATGCGCGGATTCAATGACGCGTACGGGTCTTGAAAAATAATCTGGAGATGGCGCCGCTGTTCACGCATCTGCCGATTCGAGAGGCGAGAGAGATCCTCGTTGCGATATAAAACCTGTCCTGAGGTCGGCTCGGTCAAACGCAACAAAGCTCGCCCCAAAGTGGATTTGCCGCAACCGGACTCACCAACGAGGCCGAGCGTCTCGCCCTTGAAGATATCGAGTGTGACGCCGTCGACCGCCTTGACGACCCGATTCGTTCCCGGGTTGAAGTGGACCTTGAGATCGCGTATTGAAATCAAAGGCTCGCGGGCCGCGGCGGGTGCCGGCGACATTGGGTTACTTGAAATTGCAGTTGATTCAGTCATGAGCCGACTTTCCGTTTGCTTCAGACTGCGATTCTCGATAAACGTCCGCGGCAAAGTGACAAAGCGAGTAATGATCATTCGTCAATTGCACGAATGGAGGAAACTCCTGGCGGCAAATCTCTGCCACCCGGTCACAGCGCGGCGCGAACGGGCATCCGGGCTTGAGATGTGCGACATCCGGAGGCAGACCCGGAATTTGATACAGCTTCCCATGCTCAGCGGTTGGATCCGGGACCGAGCGCAGCAGTCCTTTCGTGTACGGGTTTCCAGGAACCGCGAAAAGTTCTTTGGTCCGAGCCTGCTCGAAGACCTTTCCTGCATACATCACGACGACGTGGTCGGTCATGCCGGCCACTACGCCCAGATCGTGAGTAATGAGAATCACGCTGGTGCCGGTTTCCTGCTTCAGCTTTCTGATTAGCTCCAGAATCTGCGCCTGGATCGTAACATCGAGTGCGGTGGTTGGTTCGTCTGCAATCAAGAGTTCGGGCTGACAAGACAGCGCCATCGCAATCATCACGCGTTGCCGCATACCACCTGAGAACTCGTGCGGATAATCGTTGGCGCGGGCTCGAGCGTCAGGGATGCCAACCGTTTCCAGCATCTTTACTGCATGCTCAAACGCTTGCGCGCGATCATGTCCGAGGTGAAGCTGAGTCATTTCCATCAGCTGTTTCGAGATCTTCATAAACGGATTCAACGACGTCATCGGATCCTGGAAGATCATCGAGATGCGGCGACCCCGAATTTTGCGGATCTGCTCCTCGGAAAGCTTAAGAAGATCTTCTCCGGCGAAGTAGATCTTGCCTCCCACAATCTTTCCGGGCGGGTCGGGAACCAGTCGAATGATGGATAAGTTCGTAACGGACTTGCCTGAGCCGGATTCGCCAACGATGCCCAGAGTCTCTCCCTTCTCGAGCTCGAAACTGACTCCATCAACAGCTTTGACGGTACCGTCATCAGTCTCAAACCAGGTCCTCAGGTTCTCAACTGCCAGGAGTGTTTTGCTGTTATGGTCGTTCATCTCTGGTCTTCTTAGTTCTTGGTTCTTGGTTCTTTGTTCTTTGTTTGTTTATCCAATCTGTTCAATTCCGACGGAACGCCGCCTAACCACAAAAGCAAAGAACAAAGTACTAAGAACAAAGAACGTTCTATTTCCGCATCTGCGGGTCGAGCGCATCTCGTAACCCATCTCCGAGAAAATTGAGCGAGAAAAGCGTCAGAGCCATCGTCACTCCCGGAAAAATAAGCTGCCATGGAAAAATGCCGATGTTTTGAATTCCTTCCGAGGCCAGACTTCCCCAGGACGCCAACGGAGGCTGCACGCCAAACCCAAGGAACGAGAGAAACGCCTCTGTCAGCATCACCTGAGGAATAGTCAGCGTCGCGTAAACGATGACCGGGCCCAGCGTGTTCGGAACCAGATGACGAAAAATAATTCGGGATGTCGAAACTCCGGTGGCTCGAGCTGCCAACACGAATTCCTGGTTCTTGAGCGAGAGCACTTGCCCCCTCACGATGCGCGCCATCGTCAACCATGAAACTGAACCCAAGGCGATGAACAATAAAACCAACTGGCCCACAGCAGTGCTGCTACGAAAAACCGCCAACAGCACGATCACGAGAATGATGTATGGCAGCGAGTAGAGCACGTCCACCAAGCGCATCATCCAGTTGTCAATTCGCCCGCCCAGATATCCCGCAACCGCACCGTAACTGACGCCGATGATCAACGAGACAATCGTTGAGATGATTCCCACCATCAACGAGATTCGACCACCAAGCAGCACCCTGGCCAGGAGATCTCGTCCAGAGTTGTCGGTTCCCATCGGATGGCTCCACGAAAACGCACCCGAAGCTGACTTGAAAGGCGGAATCGACTTGATCAAGGTCACATCGCTCGGAATGTAGTCGTACGTGAAACCGGTGGTATTGCGAATGATTGGAGGACCAATAAGGGAGATAATCGCCGTAAGAATAACGACAACCAGCCCAAAGACCGCGAGCTTGTTTCTCAACAGCCGTCGCCACGCATCTTTCCACAATGAAGTGCCCGCGACGTGATCGTCTTCAGGAAGAATGTGGATTTCGCCTTCAGCGACGGCGAACTCGGGCGGTGTATGAATGAGATCGCCTTCCGAGTGATCGGGTTTTCGGATTTCCTGATGATCTTCGTTCATGAAAGGGCTTGTGTTGAGTTTAGTATCGAATGCGCGGATCCAGATAAGCGTAGGCGATGTCTACCAGCAAGTTCATCAACAGCAGCGTGATGGCTATGAAAGCCACGATGCCAATTATCAGCGGCTCGTCACGATTTAATGACGCTTGAATGAAATAGTTTCCGAGACCCGGTAGCGCAAAAATCTTTTCCACTACCACCGTTCCCGTGAGCAGAAAAGCCAGCGCCGGGCCGGTGAATGAAACCACTGGCATTAACCCTGCTCGCAAAGCATGGCGGATCACGACGTCTCGCTCGCGCAAGCCTTTTGACCGCGCGGTGCGAATGTAGTCTGAGCGCAACACCTCGAGCATTCCAGCTCGAGTCAGCCTCGCAATGTAGGCCATGTAAATCGCCGACAGAGTTAGCACGGGAAGAATCGTGTTACGACTGAAGAATCCGTCCCAGCGCGCCGGCGGCAACCAATACAACGTCAGTGAGAACCCCAACACCAACAATGGCCCAAGCACGAAGTTAGGAATCGAGATTCCCAACATCGCGAGCGCCATCGAGGCATAGTCCCACCTGGAATTCTGTTTAAGGGCGGCGATCGATCCAACCGTGATACCAACCAGGAGAGCGAGAAGATAAGCGAGCAAACCCACCGACGCAGACACCGGTAAAGAGCGAGCGATTATAGTACTGACCGGCTGGCCCTGATATTTGAGCGAGATGCCAAAATCCTGGTGCCTAATAATCGGCCAGATGGTACGCGCGTACTGCACGTACCAAGGTTTGTCATACCCATACTTTTCTTTGATTCTCTGCCGAAGCTGCCGGGGAATAGCTCTTTCGTTCGTGTAGAAGTTACCGGGGGCGAGCTTGATGAGTCCCCACGTCAGCGTGATCACGACCAGGATGGTTGGAATCGTGATCAGGAGGCGACGAATTATGAAACGAAGCATCGATTAGTTGCCGAGTGTTGAGTCTGAACTCTGATCAGTGGGGTTGGCGGCAAGACTGGGCGTGCCATAGTCCCACTTCGATCGATCGCGCTCGAAGTATATATGCTTCCACGGAAATAACGAGCCTGCGTTGGGATACATTCCTTTGACGTAAGGCTTCTTGGTCCAGTTAACCGTCGCGGTTTCGACGGAAATGATCGGCTGGGCATCAACTAACAACTGTTCAGCTTGAGCCAGTAACGCAAAACGTTTGGCCCGGTCAGGGTTTCGATTAGCTTCATCGAGTAAATCAACGTAGCGCTTGTCCCACCAGCCGGTATTGTTGTCATGCTCGGCTGTGTAAAAGAGCGATAGGAACGTGAACGGATCCATATAGTCAGCGCCCCAGGCTCCAAAAGCAAACCCTTTGTAATCGAGCTTCGACCGCGCGTCGACAAATGTTTTGAATTCCATACTGCGCAGCGGGACCGTGAGTCCGAGGTGCTTCTTCCACTGTGACTGCCAGAACTCAGCCGTGATCTTATTCGATGGAGCTGTCGGAAAAGTGTATTCAACCTGGTCGATCGGAAAAGAAGGACAGGAGAAGGTGCCGTCGGGATTGGTAATTACTGGATATCCGGCTTCTGTCATGAGCTGTCTGGCTTTGGCCGCATCAAACTCAGCAACTTTGGGTTCCGGATATCCGGCAAAGATTCCGTGCGGCGTAATACCGCGCAAAGGTTTAACGATCTTGCGCCACTTCATCGCAGTGTCTTTGTCGAGCGCCAGGTCAAAGGCGTGGCGCACACGCACGTCATTCATCGGCGGCTTCGTAGTATTCATTACGATGTAGATTACCGCCGCCTCGGGCGCTGCCATGTAGTCCTTCCGGTATCTAACTTCATCAATCCAGGCGCTGATGATGGCGTGATTGGAAACTGCATCCACCTCACCGACTCGATAGAGGTTCATCATGGTCGGCTGGTCAGACATTGGGAAGAAGCGAATGCCATCGAGACGAACATTGGCGGTGTCCCAGTACATCGGGTCACGCTCGACGGCGAGCTCGTTATAAGGCCGCCACGACTTCATCTTAAACGGCCCATTGGTCACGATGTGCGCAGGGTTCGTCCAATCTCGCCCGTAGCGTTCGACGATCTTCTGTGGGACCAGTCGAAAAAAATTGTTAGCCAGGACTCCCACGAAGAAAGGCGTGGATTGTTTCAGAGAGATGCGAAGGGTGTAATCATCGACTGCTTCGATGCCGAGATCTTCAGGCCCGACCGGAACAAACTCTTTCCCGATAACTGCTTCCTGCAGTTTCGGATTCTTAGCCAGGATCGCCTTCCGGGATTTTTCATCACCGGGCAGCGCCAGGCGCTCAGGCGAATGCATTCGTTGATGGAACTCGGTGTCTTTGTCGGGTGTGGGCTCGGCCGCCGATGGCTTGTATTCAGGAGCTGCTGCGCTGAGAGGTGCTTGACTAAGAGGTATCGTCGTGGCTTGAGTGCCAAAATCCTTTTCAAGCAGGAATTGGTTCGTCTTCGGATCCTTAACGAACACCGCTCCCTGGTTATAGTTTTCAGCCTGCCTGATATAGGAGGCGAGACTTGCGCTGCGAGCCAGAAGTTCGGGCGCCAGGCCACGACGGAAGGTGTAGACAAAATCTTTCGCGCTGATAGAATCGCCGTTGGACCAGCGAGCATTTCGACGCAGATGAAAAACAAACTCTGATGAGTCGTTGTTTTCATCCCAGCGTTCTGCGATTGCCGGGACCGGATCCATGGTCTTGGCGTCGTACTCGACCAGGCCTTCGTAAAGAGCCATAAAGATACGGCCTTCGGGCTGTCCGCTGCTCAGCTGTGGGTCGAGCGATTCCGGTTCGTCACCAGAGATGTAACGCATGACGTTGTCGCGCGGGACCTCGACCTTGCCAAAGAATTCTTCATTCTTGAGTGCCGACGCTGCGCAGGAAATCGAAGCGAGCACCAAAGAAAAAAGAAGCAGTCCTATGGTCGTCTGTTTGAATGTAAGCTTGAACATCGCGACGTCCTTGTTACTTCCGGCCGGAAACGTTCAAAGAGTGTTGAAGTTTTCGAAGCGCTACCGTGAGCATGCGGCGAAACTCAGCTTGATGCTGGGTCGCGTGGGCAACTCTCGGTCAACTTATCACGCGGTTATTCTTTGATCAAGAATACTTTTTGTGAAGTAGTGCCGTAGTTTGGAGTGCGCCGACCTATCGGCGCTTGGTTCGCTGCGACCTGTCGGAGCAGGTTGGCGAAAAAAAGGCCGAGTTACAAAGCAGCGCGGCGTCGGGCCGCCGCGAGCGAAAGCGGTGATAGGTCATCGCGCTCCAAACGCTTTCGTAACGCACTGATTACCATGACATCTCCCCTCGATCGATTACACGCCAGAGTGCGAAGTAGCAGACTGCTTCGAGTCTTCACCGTTTTCATCAGAATCATTCTGGCGCTTGCTTTTCTCCCTTCGGGTGTAACCAAACTGCTGGGCAATCGATTCACCATGCTGGGCCTGGACAATCCGGTCGGCTTTTTCTTTGAGGCCCTCTATCGCACCGGCTTTTATTGGCGGTTTCTGGGGATTTGTCAGCTGCTCGCCGCCCTGTTGCTCGTGATTCCGAGGACCGCCACCATCGGCGCATTGGTATATTTCCCATTGATTCTTAACATCTTTGTCATTACTGTCTCGATGCATTTCCAGGGGACGCCGATCATCACCGGGCTGATGTTGCTGGCAGATCTTTACCTTCTTTGTTGGGACTACGATAAGTTGAAACATCTGATGAAGCGTAGTTGATGGTTGACTTTCCTGTCGCCGGACATGCTATGTCCTGTCTCTAAAGTTCGCAGAATAAATAAGCGCCGTAGGGCTCCGCTCTTCAGTCCCAGAGGCACGAAATGTTTATAGAACCACCGTATAGAAACCCTTTTCGCTCCGGAGGAGCGAGATATTCGCTTGGCCGACGCTCCTAACGGATAAGGAAGTAACTTTTGCGAACGTGAACCATAAACATTTCGTCCCTCCGGAACTGGAAACCGCAGTTCTACTTGTTGCGCGAACTTCAGAGACAGGACACTAGAGCAACGTCGAGTTTTGCAAAAGTTTAAGTTAGGGAGAAACAGATGGCCCAATCAGAGCCTGAGTCCAGTTTGAGTTTCGAGCGAGTAGTCTTCTTCAGCGATGCAGTATTCGCGATTGTGATCACACTTTTGGTTCTCGAGATCAAGACTCCACACCTTACCGATCACAACGAAGCTGCGTTGAAGCACGCTTTATTTGAATTGATTCCAAAGTTTTCCGGATTTGTGGTGAGTTTTCTAATCGTCGGGATGATGTGGATTGAGCATCACCGGATTTTCCGATACATCAATCATTACGACTCAGGGTTGCTGTGGCGCAACCTGCTCCTGCTTCTTTGTGTATCGTTTGTCCCCTTCCCCACAGCCTTGTTCAGCGAGTTCTTTTGGAGTCGAACCGCATTCATTTTCTACACGGCCAGCTTCGCTTGCGTGGCCCTGGCGAAGTTATGGGTGTGGCGCTATGCGGGCAGCAAGCCAAGTCTGCTCGCGCCCAACGTTGATGAGTTGACAGTGAAACGAATTACCCGGCGTTCAATGGCTGTCCCGATTGCTTGCGTCGTGGTCATGGCGCTCTCGCTGATCAGCATCTGGATTGCACCCGTGGGATTTGCGACTATTCCGCTCATTGCTCGCCTGTTGGATCCAACGAGAACAAAGCTAAAGGCTGCCGAGAGCTGAAATGAGTCAGAACCGGGAGCGGTAGCGACCGGGTAGGGCTGAAGTGAAGTCGCTCTTGTTGGCATCTAAAACCCGGTCGCTACCGCTCCCGCTTCTGACCTGCGTCGAAGGCCGCCCCGCGGGCGAAATAACAAAATGGAAGCAAAAGTCGCCACACAAATTGATTACTGGGATCGCGTAGCTTCGGAAAAAACATTTTCTCATCCTGTCAGGCTTGATTGGCTGCGAGAAGCTCTCAACGGCTCGCTGGCTACGGTGGTCGATTTTGGGTGCGGTTACGGGCGCACTCTGACGGAGCTGTCATTCGCGGGATATCAGCATATCCTGGGTATCGATTTTTCGGCAGCAATGCTTGCACGATGCAGGTCTGCATTGCCTGTGGTCCCGCTCATTCGCAGTGACACTTTGCCACTCGCGACGGCGAGCATTGATGCGATCCTCTTGTTTGCAGTGTTGACTTGCATCCCGGACAGTCACGAGCAGGAAAAGTTGATCGCTGCAGTTTCACGCGGGCTCCGGCCCGGCGGTTTGATTTACATCAGCGACCTGTTGATAAATGATGATTCTCGTAATCGCGCTCGCTACGAGCAGTATGCAAAACAGTTCAATTGTTATGGCGTCTTTGAACTGCCGGAAGGCGTCGTGGTCAGGCATCATCGCAGGGAATGGATTGACGAATTGACCCGGCCGTTCGAGCGTTTGCAATTCGAGCCGTTCGAGGTCACGACTATGAACGGCAACAAGTCTGCCGCATTTCAATATCTCGGGCGCAAGAAAAACAAATCGTGACGAACCATTCAAAACACTCATTTTTCCGGATCGCGACGGCGCTGATCATGGTCCTGTTTGCGACAGTCGTCATAGCAAGCGGGCAAACGATCTCGCGTTACGATGTTGTGCTCGAACCCGACATTCTCAACAAAAGCATTAAAGGCTCGATGACGATTACGCTGGCTAAGGGTTCGAGCAAGTCGATTGAGCTGCAATGTGGCGACCTGCTCATCGACAGCGTGAGCATCGACGCAACGCCGCTGAAGTACTCAGTTGATAACCATCAACTACGCATAGTTCTTCCAGCGAAGGCCACCAGTAACCAACTGATTAAGATCGAGTATCACGGTGCGCCTCGTCGAGGAGTCCGCTTTTTTCCGGATCGGATGCAGGTCTACACCGTCTTCTCGACGAGTCAGTGGATGATCTGCCTCGACGATCCAAATGAGCGAGCTTCGCTGCGCTTAAGACTCATCGTTCCAAATAACCTGGCGACGGTTGGTAATGGTCGGTTCGTAAACAAGAGACCGGTGGGCTCCAGCAAGTCGGAGCATGACTGGCAACAAGATCGACCGGTGCCCAGTTACACGTATGGTTTTGTAATTGGGCGTCTATACACCGTAAGCGAACGGCAGGGGGCAACGAAGCTGAACTACCTCGCCGAACAATACGACCGCGAAAAGCTTCTGAAGATCTTTCACGACAGCGCGGACATGATGAAGTTTTACGAGGAACGTTCGGGGGTCAGGTATCCGGGCGAGACTTACTCTCAAGTTCTCGCTGCTGGCGGTGTCGAACAGGAAATGGCGGGCTTCACTGCGCTCCGCGAAAAATACGGGCAGTCTGTGCTTGATAACGAGCGCGATGTTTGGCTCGGCGCTCATGAAATGGCGCATCAATGGTGGGGCATCGGCGTTGGCTGCCAGGCCTGGACACACTTTTGGCTCAACGAAGGGATGGCGACCTTCATGGCCGACGCTTACAAGGAACATCGCTTCGGCCGTGAGGAATACCTGAAAGAGATTGAGGCTTCTCGAAAGCAGTACGAGAAAGTAAAAGACGCGGGCAAGGACCGTTCGCTGGTTTTCCCTGATTGGTTACATCCGACCGCGGAAGATCGAACGCTCGTTTATGACAAAGGCGCTTTGGTGCTGCACCTGCTACGCGAAGAAATGGGTGAAAAGGCTTTCTGGTCCGGGCTTCGAGCTTACACAAAAAAGTACTTCGGCAAATCGGTCACGACTCCGGACTTTCAAGCCGCCATGCAGAAAGCCAGCTCGAAGGATCTTAGCCCGTTCTTCGACAAATGGGTTTACCTGAAGAAGTAGGGTGCAGTATTTAGAGTGTAGGTTGTTGAGATAGAAGGACGCGAAACGATTTACCATATATCATTTGTCATTTTTCATTTGTCATCGCCCACCCGTTTCGAAGCACGGTTAAATGCAGATGATCGGCGATGGTTTACGACTTAGCAGGTGCTCGATTCTTTCCTCTATACGCCTTGTCCTTTGCGCAGCAGAGCCGTCCGCTACCGCAGATGCTACTGACTTGGGTTCACGAATGCTGACACCCAATTGGAGTCGGCAGGTAATTCTCGTGAGTGGAATGGTGAGCAATGGCAAATGAAAAATGACAAATGATATATGGCAAATCGTTTCGCATCCTTCTATCTCAAAACCTCAAACAACCTACATACACCCTCACTTGAAGTTCGTATCAATCTTGACAGTCTTAAGTGATGGGGCGTCGAGCACGTTGCTATCGAAGCCGCGGACATACGGTTTCACGAGAGAGTATGACGACGCGAAGTAGATTGGAATAGCCGTCAACTGTCGCAAGGCTTCGGCTTCGCTATCAATTTGGGAATCTTGTTCCTCGATCGCTCGATTGGTGAGATTCGTGGGCGGTGACGATCCTGGTGATGCGTTTGGTAAGGGGGAACCAACCCTCTCCTCAAACGGAAACAGCGTCCTGAGATTGCTGGCCTCATCCATTGTCTGCAGGACCGCGCCTCTTCTAGCCAAGTCATAATCTCCAGCACGAATTAACGCTTCGTACTCGTCCCACGGTTTGGCGATCACTTCGGTCTCGATGCCCAACACGTTTCGCCAGGCGGCTGCGACTGCTTCAGCGACTATTCGTTGTTGCTCGTTGCGATTGATCAAAAGCCTGACGGCAGGAAAACCTTCTCCATCCGGAAAACCAGCATCCGCCAATAATTGTTTCGCGCGTGTTTGATCGGTATTCAGGCTTGCCGACCTGGCAACCACAGCTTCGTTATTGTCGGCTTTGCCTTCAGGCAAAAAACTGTTTGCAGGTTCACTAGCTCCGCCCATTACGTCTTCTGTGATCCGCTTGCGATCGATTGCGATGGCAAGGGCTTCGCGCACTCTAACGTCGTTGAATGGTTCGCGCGAGGTATTGAAACTGTAATAAGTCAAAGCTGCATAGGTGTTGCGCCGGTAATCCGCGTAGGGCGCCAATAGCTTCAACGCCAAAGGTTCAAAGGGTGCGTTAGTGACCGCATCGATCACACCCGCCTGGTACGCCGCCAGAGCTGACTCAGCATCGCTGGTTTTCACAAACTCGACGCGCTGCAAACTGACCTCCGCTTTGCCCCAATAATTCTCGGCGCGTTCCAGCATAACTTTGTCTGATTCGCTGCTGGTCAACAAGAACGCGCCGTTGGAAATCAGATTTGGAGCTGAGACCTTGCTGCTGGCGTTTTGCTCCGTGACTTTCACCGGTCGAAAAACCGGATGAGCAACCAGGGCTGGAAAGTTCGAGTTAGGTTTCTGCAAGCGCACGCGCAGGACATGGGCGTCGACTTCTTCTACGCCTGAGAGGTGAGCTTCCGTGCGGCGAGCCTCATTGCGCGCGGGTGATTGCTGCGGAGCGGGCGCAGCTTGAGAAGCTTTTACTGAGCCAACATACGCTCGCACTCCCACGATGTTATTGAACAAGTCGGTGTGGGGCGCCAAATCGCCGAGACGAAGTGTGCGTTCCCACGAGCGGATAAAATCAGTCGATGTCACGGGCTCGCCAGTCGACCAACGCGCCTCATCCCGCAAATAAAATGTCCACACGCGACCATCATCACTTGATTCCCAGCGCTCCGCGACACCCGGCGTCGGCTTCAAGGTGCGAGGATCATAATCGGTGAGCCCTTCGAAGAGCGCGCGAACAACATCGGTGTCGGGAGGAGCCGCCGCGTACGCAGGATCAAAGACCTGCGGCAGCCCGCCGTCGCTCCATCTCAGCCTTTGCTCACGCGGCACGATCACGCGGCCGTAATACTTTCCGCTAGTACCATCGGACAAACAGCCCGGCGTCACGAGCGTAAACGAAAGCAGAATGAAAGCGGTGACTATGACCTGCAAACGTGGTGGAAATAATCTCTGGAAGGGACTCGGCATTGTTAGGGAGTTAACATGTCGCTTCGTTTCGCAGCGCCTTGTAGACCTGTTGGGTGCGCTGGCGAGTGTCTTCAAAGCCTGCGGACGTGTCGATCAAGAAGTCGGCAAATTGTTTTTTCTCTTCCTGCGGCATTTGGGCGTTAATTCTTTGCTGCGCGGCTTCCCGGCTGAGCTTGTTTCTTTCCATCAGTCGTTGAATTTGAATTTCCGGATCGCAGTAAGCCACGATCAGCTTATCAAATCTCTTGTACCCACCGGATTCGATCATTAGCGCGGCATCAATTACGCCAATGCCGGTCGGATCAAGGTCTTCCCACTTGCATAACACTTCGTCCTGACGGGCGATGATAAACGGATGCAGAATTGAATTTAGTAAATTGCGCTTCTCCGGATCGGTGAAAACAATCTCGCCCAGCCGGCTTCGGTTCAGTCCGCCTTCCTGGTTTAGGACCGAATTACCGAAAGCCTCGGCAACTGCCTGCAGCCCTTCCGATCCCGGCTCGACAACTTCACGCGCCGTAATATCAGCGTCGAGCACGTGACAACCAAGCTCAGCGAGCGCGCTCGCCACGAATGATTTGCCCACGCCAATGGATCCTGTCAGACCGACTCGAAGCATGTAGGGAAAGTGTCCTGAAGGCGACGCCGACTTGTTCCTTTATGAACCTCGCTGCAGGCTGGCAGCTTGCAGTAGATGGAAACTGGCGGCCTTGAGCGTATTCCTCATCAGCATGGCGACAGTCAGTAAGCCGACGCCTCCGGGAACGGGACTGCGACTACCGGCAACTTCGTCCACTGCAGCTGGATTAACGTCGCCCACCAGCGTGTACCCGCGTTTCGCTATCACTTGCAGACGGTGTTCACTTTCGCTGCCAAACAATGCCTGGACCGCGGCTGGATCGGTGAGCTTGTTCATGCCGACGTCGATAACCGCAGCTCCCGGCTTTACGTGTTCCCTTCCCACTAATCCGGCTCGGCCTATGGCTACAATCAAAATGTCGGCGTTGCGAGTTACGGATGGAAGGTCACTGGTCTTCGAATGACAAATCGTCACCGTGGCGTCGCGTTGCAACAGCAGTTGAGCGACCGGCCTGCCCACAATCTGGCTACGCCCGATGACACAAGCGTGGGCGCCGCCAATTTTGATTTCGTTGCGCTCCAGTAACTCAATTATTCCCGCCGGCGTGCACGGAACAAATCGTGGTTCCTGTAGCGCTAATTTACCGACGTTGAGGGGATGAAAACCGTCCACATCTTTGTCAGGATCGACGGCTTCGATAATCCTTGCCTCGGTGATTTGAGATGGCAACGGCAATTGCACAAGGATGCCGTCAACGTCGTCGCGCTGGTTAAGCAAGTTGATGACTTCGAGCAGCTCAGCTTCTCCGGTACTTGCCGGCAGAGCTAAATGTTCAGAACGTATTCCAACTTCTTCACAAGCACGAATCTTGTTTCCAACATAGACCGCGGATGCGGGATCGTCGCCCACGCGCACCGCGGCCAGACAAGGAGCCCGACCATTCGTAGATCGAAACTCGACTACCTCGCGAGCTACTTCAATCTTGATGTCAGCTGCGAGCCGCGCTCCATCGAGCACCCTTGCTTTGCGTTTACTGTTAGGGACCATTAATCGTTGTTCACTTTACGAATCTGACGCTGTTAGTCAATGATGCGTAATTGTAGCGCATGCGACATTGATTCTGAGAAAAGGCCCTGGTTAATTGTCTAAATGCCACGGGCTTGCACCGTGGTTTTTACGTTCGCAGCTATTACCACAGCCGTCGAAAACAAAAAGATGCCCCGGGCTTGCCCCGGGGAGGATTCACGCTCGCTGCTATTAACCACAGCTGTCGAAAACAAAAGGATGCCCCGGGCTTGCCCCGGGGAGGATTCACGCTCGCTGCTATTAACCACAGC
>Ga0134125_10000296_pt1 | contig 69818 bp, 77 predicted proteins | sample KB31751_FD_96464 | JGI IMG/M metagenome (GOLD analysis project Ga0134125, IMG submission 96464) | Terrestrial soil microbial communities with excess Nitrogen fertilizer from Kellogg Biological Station, Michigan, USA - KB3-175-1 | ecosystem: Environmental > Terrestrial > Soil > Unclassified ... | reverse complement strand
CTTGTCGAACTGCATGCCCTCGGTGAACTCGAGGTCCATGCCGAACGTCTGGCCCTCCTCGACGTTGACCACGCCGTCCTTGCCGACCTTCTCGATCGCGTCCGCGATCACGTCGCCGATCTCCTCGTCGCCGGCCGAGATCGTCGCCACGCGGGCGATCTGGTCCTTGCCGGAGACCTCCTTGGACTGCGAGGCGATGTTCTTGACGACCTCGTCGACGGCCTTCTCGATGCCGCGCTTCAGCGCCAGCGGGTTGGCCCCGGCGGCGACGTTCTTCAGGCCCTGGCGGACGATCGCCTGGGCGAGCACGGTCGCGGTCGTGGTGCCGTCGCCGGCCACGTCGTTGGTCGCCGTGGCGACCTCGCGGACGAGCTGGGCGCCCTGGTTCTCGAAGACGTCCTCGACCTCGATCTCACGAGCGATCGTGACACCGTCGTTGGTGATCGTCGGGGCGCCGAACTTCTTGTCGAGGACGACGTAGCGGCCCTTCGGGCCGAGCGTCACCTTGACGGCGTTTGCAACGGCGTCGACGCCGGCCTCGAGGGCCTTGCGCGCCTCACCGTTGTACTTCAGTTCCTTGTGTGCCATTTCTCTTTCAAATCTCCTTGGTGGCTAGACGACCTTGGCGAGGACGTCGGACTCGCGCAACACGAGCAGCTCCTCACCGTCGATCTTGATCTCGGTCCCGCCGTACTTGCTGTAGAGAACCTCGTCGCCCTCCTTGACGTCCAGCGGGATGCGCTTGCCTGCCTCGTCGAGCTTGCCGTCGCCGGCGGCCAGGACCTTGCCCTTCTGCGGCTTCTCCTTGGCGGTGTCGGGGAGAACGAGGCCACTCGCGGTGGTCTGCTCCTCCTCGATCGCCTGCACGATCAGACGATCGCCCAGGGGCTTGAGCTTCATGTTCGAAACCTCCATCTAGAGAGTGCGTCTGCGAGCCCGGCCCTCGCACGGGAAGGGGGCCCGCCCTCGTTTTGGCACTCTCGGTGGGAGAGTGCCAACGTGCGCCTCAATATATAGAAGAAATCGAGGCGAAGCCAAAGCTCACGGCGTCACAGCGCTTTCAGCAGCTCGACATCGCGCCCGCTGGCCAGCGCCGGAAGTCCGGCGTCGAACGTGAGCAGCGGCACCCCGGATCGCCTCGCGATCGTCAGCAGGTGCGCATCGGTCACCTGGCGGTGCCCGTTGATCGTCGGCACGTCGTCGTCCGTCGGCGACACGTCGTCGAGCAGGAAGCGATGTGCTCCAACCTGCCGCAGCGCCGACAGGACCGCGATCGCGTCGGGCGCACCGATCGCAGCCGGCAGGACCTTCGGGTTGGATGAGACGCGGACGAAGCCGGCCTCGGTTATCGGACACGTCGCCCAGCCCTCCATGGCGTTCTCCGCAAACCACCGCCGAACGCGCGCGTGATGAACGTGCGTGTCCCAAGCGAGCGCCACCAGGGCATTGACGTCCAGCAGCGCCATTTTGCGAGCGCTAGCCCTCTTCGAGGGCGCGGTGAACCATCTCGGGTGTGATCGGCGGCATGCCGGCCGGCACGCTGATCACGGGCAGGCCGTCCCGCGTGTCGATCTTCGCCGGAGTCAGCCCACGGCGCGCCAGCTCAGAGATGACGGCTCCGAGCGACCGGCGCTCGTCGGAAGCCAGTTCCCTGGCCGCGATCACGACATCGTCGTCGAGGTTTAGGGTGGTGCGCATCTCGCGTTGATGCTATCGCATCATCGCATCATACAGTGGTATGTAGTATGCACGTATGAAGCGCACCACCGTCTCACTTCCCGACGATCTCGCTCAGGCTCTCCAGCGCGAGGCGCAGCGGCGGCGCTCCTCCGCATCCGAGGTGACACGCACCGCCCTGGCGGCTCACCTCGGCCTCGACGAGGCCCGTCCGCGCGAGCTGGGTTTCGCGGACCTCGGGGGCAGTGGGCGGAGCACGACCGCCCGCGACATGGAGCAGCTTCTCGAGCAGGAGTGGGATGACGTCACTGGTCGTCGTTGACGCGGGTCCGCTCTACGCCGCAGCAGATGTCGACGACCAGGACCATCGGGTCTGTAGAGAGGCGTTGTCCCGACCCGACCTACGCCTGGTCGTGCCCGCGCTGGTCATCGCCGAGGCGACTTACTTCGTCGGCCGAAGGCTCGGCTCAGTCGCCGAGAGCAAGTTCGTGCGGGGCGTAGGCGAGCTGGATGTCGAGGGACCGAGCGGCGAGGACTTCGAGCGCATGGCCGAGCTCGTCGAGCAGTACGCGGACTTCCCCCTCGGAGGGACCGACGCCTCAGTCGTCGCGCTCGCCGAGCGCCTCGACGCACGGATCGTCCTGACCCTCGACCGCCGCCACTTCGGGGCAATCGCCCCGCGCCACTGCGAGGCGTTCGAGCTCCTCCCGTAGCGGGGAAGAAGCCGCCCGTCAGTTCTGCGCGCCGCCGAAGCCCTTCATCGCTTCGGTCATGCCGGGCGGGGTGTCGACGATCTGCGAGAAGCGCACGACAGTCACGACGTCCTCGCCGGAGACGGGCCGCCCGTAGATCTGTTCGAGGAAGCTGATCAGCTCCTCGTGGCGTCGGAACTCGGGGTTGTCGTGCTTGATGTCGCGCGGCGAGAGCTCTGCCAAGCGCATCACCTCGACCTGGTCGATGACCGCTTCGAAGATCCGCTGGCGGGGCGAGTACTGGTAGCCGATCGTGACGAGCACAGCCTGGTTCTTGCGGTACTTGCCGGACTTGTCACCGAGCCGGATCGTGGCGGTCTTGCGGCCCCGCTTGAGCTCGTCGGCGAAGATCGTCGAGTAGAAGTTGAGAACCTGCATCTCGCGGCAGGCTACCGGTCGGAGCCGAGGTAGGCCCTGGCGATGCCCACGATCTCCCGCTCGGCGGCATGCGTGAGGTCCCGCTCGGCCCGCTCGAGGGCGATCCAGCGCACGTCCTCGACCTCGTCGTCGTGGTCGGCGATGTCCCCGCCGCTGTGCGCGAACAGGAAGAACAGGACTTCCTTGCCGATCGTCCGGCCGTCGCGGCGGTACCAGTAGCGGGTGCTGCCCAGCTCGACGACCGCCTCGGCGATCACGCCCGTCTCCTCGCGGACCTCCCGCGTCGCGGCCTGCACCGGCGTCTCGCCCGGATCGACGTGTCCCTTGGGGAGCGCCAGCACCTTCGAGCCGTCGGCGGCTCGCCGCGTCGGCACGATCACGACCACCTCGCCGTCGCGCACGACCACGCCCCCCGCCGAGAACTCCCGCGCCTCGGCCCTCGTCGGCCTCCGCTCGGGCGTTCCCCGCTCAGAAGACATAGTGCTTCAGGGCCTCCGGGTCGTGGACGACCAGCCGCCCGCGCCCCTGGGAGATCACGCCGGCGCGCTCGAGAACGGCGAGGAAGCGACTCGCCGACTCGCGCGAGGAACCCGCGAGCTGGGCGAGATCCGACTGCGTCGCCGTGACGAGCACGTCCTGTCCGGGCCGGCCGTCCTCGACCGCCGCCTTGACGAGGTCCGCGAGCACGACCGCGACGCGGCTCTGGACCGTCTGGAAGGACTGGCGCGAGAGACGCTCGTTGGTCTCCCGCAGGCGCCGCCCCAGCGCCACGACGAGACGCATCGCGATCCCCGGATGCTCGCTCATCAACCGCCGCATGTCCGGGCCCAGCACGCCGACGACGCTCATCCGCTCGATCGCCTCGACCGTCGCCGAGCGGCGCTCGTCCTCGAACATCGCGAGCTCCCCGAAGATGTCCCCCGGACCGAACGTCGCCAGCGTGATCGTCCGTCCGTCCCCGTGCGTGCGGATCGCACGGGCATGGCCCTCGCGCACCACGTAGCAGGTGTCGCTCTCGTCGCCCTCGCGGAAGACGGCTTCCCCGGCCTCGAAGGTGCGGGGCACCGCGACCTCGGCGATCCGCTGCAGGTCGGCGTGCTCGAGGGTCGAGAACGCGGGCACTCGAGCGAGCAGCTCGACGACGTCCCCAGGCCCCGGATCCACGCCCCACGGAATACCACAACCGGGGGGCTTTGACGGACCCCGCCGCTATCGTCCGCAGCATGTTCACCCGGCGCCCAGGTGCCCTTCTCGCGCCGCTGGCCTCGCTCGCCCTCGCGCTCCCGGGAGCCGCCGGGGCGGCCACCCCCGCGCAGGGCCCGGGCAGCGAAGCGGCCCTCATCCGGGCGCTCCTGCACTCGCGCGAGCTGTGGGCGACGATCGACGTCTGCAACCCGCCCGACCAGCGCGACTACGTCGGCATCCGCGGCTCGATGCCCGGCGACCGGCACGCCAGGGACAAGATGTACATGTCCTTCCGCCTTCAGTACATGGACACCGCCGCCAAGAAGTGGGTCGACCTCTCGAGCGCCAAGTCGCCGGCTTATGTGTACGTCGGCCCCGGCGGCACGGTCCGCCAGGGCGGCCGCAGCTTCCAGCTCGTGCCCCGCGCCGGCATGCCCGCGGCGACGCTCCGCGGCGTCGTCACCTACCAGTGGCGGCGCGGCGGCAGGGTCATGCAGTCGGTCAGCCGGCCGACGACGGCCGGGCACAAGAGCCTCGCGGGCGCCGACCCGGCCGGGTACAGCGCCGCGACCTGCCTGATCGGCTGAGGCGACCGAAGAGCTGCGCTCGGCCGTGTCCTCGGCCGGCTCAGGAGCGCGGCTCGGGATCGAAGAGCCGCGGGTCGTTCGTGATGATCCCGTCGACCCCCAGCGCGGTCAGCCGCTCGATCGCCCGCGCGTCGTCGACCGTCCAGACGAACAGCTGACCCCCGCCCTCGCGAACGGCCCGCAGCAGCGACGGCGTGACGACGCGCCAGTGGGCCATGATCGCGTCGAAGCGGCCCGCGAGCAGCGCTGTGCGCGCCCTGCGGGGCAGCATCGCCCGGTAGCCCGTGAGCGCGGCGAGCGCCGGGATCGCGGTGAGCATGTCGGTCGTGTAGTCGCGGCGCACGCGCGGGACCGACCATCCGAGGCGCAGGCGCGGCTCGGCGGCGCGAATCTCATCGAGCGCGCCCGTGAACATGCCGCTGACGAGCGTGCGCTCGATCAGCCCGTGCTCGCGCAGCGCGGCGACCACTCGAAGCTCGTAGCCCGGCAGCTTCACGTCGACGTCCAGGTCGACCCCCTCGAACCGAGGGGCGGAGAGGTGCGCGAGCGCCTGATCCAGCGTGATCGGCTCGCGGGCCGCCGCGTCCTCGTGGTCGTGGGCGACGAGCAGCCTGCCCGTGCCGCCGGGGCGCTCGGAGAGCACGTCGAACTCGATCATGTCGACGCCGGCCGCCACCGCGGCGTCGAAGCTCGCGAGGGTGTTGCCCGCCTCGATGCGGGCGGCCCCCTTGTGGCCGACGCGCAACGGGCCTCTCCGATCCGGGTCGCTCATCGCCGCCACCTTCGCAGAGCGAGAACTCGCGCGCGCGGCCGGGCCCCGGGCGCGCGTGCTGCGGGAGGGCTACGAGCACCCGCCCGGGGCGGCGCTCAGCTGTGACCTTGCGAGCGTCCGGCAGCGGCGATCGCCTCGACGGCGGCACGAGAGCCGACGTACGGGGCGAGCACGGCGAAGCAGAGATGATCGACGAGCGCCGGCAGGCGGGACAGCCGGTTGTTGGTGACGAGGCTCGAGATGACGCCCCAGATCGCCCCGGTCACGAGCTCCTGGGCGATTTCCGGCGCTCTCGCGGGAGCGGGCCCGTTCTCGAACAGCATCGCCGTGAACGCCGCAGCCGAGCTCGTCATCCGCCCGATCATCGCCGGGCCGACCTCGAACAGGTCGATGAAAGCGATCCTCAGGAGAGCCTGGTGTGCGATCAGGTGCCTGACGAACGCCTCGATCGCGGCGCAGACGCCCTGCTCCCAGCTCTCCGCCCCCTCCATCGCGGGCCGGACGCAGCCGAGCATTTCGGCGACGAATTCGTCGAGCACCGCGAGGAAGCACTCCTCCTTGCTCGCGAACTGGCGATGGAACGCCTCGGTCGAGACACCGGCGAACTGCGCGATCTGAGGGTCGGTGAGGCTCGCGTAGCCTTCGTCGAGCGTCAGGTGCACGATCGACCCGAGCACCCGCGCGCGCTTGTCGTCCCCGACCAGGAACTGCGCCGGCGTCGGCGGCAGGTGCGTCGGCGAGGACATCGTCAGCGTGCGCAGACGGGTCCCCGGCGGCACTCGGTAGGACTCGACCCAGTCGAGCACTTCGTCGGCCAGCCCCGCCAGCTCCCGATGGCGCCGCTCGAGCAGGCGCATGAAGACGAGGTGCCTCACGCCCGCCACCACCACCCGCGAGGTCAGCTGCGGATAGCAGACCTCCTCCGGGGCGAGGCTGAAGCCGGTCGAGACGACCCGCTCGAAGACGAGCCCCGCCAGCTGCATCCGTTCCCTCGCCCGCGGCCCGATCCCGAGCGAGTCCACGAGCACCAGATGCGGCCCCTTCGGCGAGCGCGCCACCCCCGTGAGCAGCGCCTGGCAGGAGGCGTGCATCCGGTTCGCCCATCCGCGCTCCGCGAGCCACGCCTGCAGGACGCGCTTGCGGTGGTGGGCGATGACGACATCGTAGGTGCCCAGGAAGCAGTGTTCCTTGTTCTCGAAGAGCTCGTAGAAGGCGCGCCGCGAGACGCCCGCGAGCTTGATCACGTGGGCGACCGTGGTCTTCTCGTAGCCGTTGCGAGCGACCGCCTCGATCATCGCGCCGCACAACCTGCTCCGCTGGTTGCGCTCCACCTCGGAGCGCTCCATGCCGTTCGGACCGTGCGGAAGACGGCGATAGAGCGGCGACAGCTGATCCTGTGTTTGAGCCATCCTCATAGTTCCAAGCTAATGGACTCCCCGCGCCTTTGCGCACCCCACGACGCGGGCTCAAACTACACACTCGTTTCAATACCTCAACCGCTGTCTCCGTCGAATCGAGTTGTCTGACAGACGATCATCTATAGGGGCTCGAAAACCCCCCAGCAAGCGGGGAAGATCGGCTTCTGGAGCTTCGCTTGCAGACGGTCAGGCGCTGAGCGTCAGCCGCCGGGGCCCGCTCTGGAAGCCGAGCTCCACGAGCGCTCCGACCAACGTCGATCCGACCGCCGGCTCGCCGTCGATGCGCTCCAGCGCGAGCTTGCCGACCCGGCCCGCTCGGACCGCGTCGGCGAGCGCCGCGAGCGCCTCGGCGACGACGTCCGGCGCTCCCGCGGCGGCCGGCGGCGCGCCCGGCCCGGAACCGTCGATCAGCGTCAGGAGGCCCCGGCCGCCGCGCTCGACGTAGAGCACCGGCTGCTCGCGGACGCTGACGACGTAAGCCCCCGCGACGCGGGTCGGGCGGCGCTCGGACCCCTCGCGCTTCGGCCACGGCAGCGCCGCTCCGTAGGGCTGTGCCGGGTCGGCCGCGGCGAGCACGAGGGCCGGCGCGCGCTCGCTCTCGAACGGGGAGGTCCGGGCGGGCCCGGCGCGGAGCCGCTCGACCGCCCCCGGCAGCGCGAACTGCGCGCCGCCCATCCCCTCGATGAAGTAGCCGCGCCGGCAGATGCCCAGCGTCTCGAGCTTGGCGAAGGTGTCGTACAGCAGCGCGAACCCGCCCTTGATCCCCTCCGCGAGAACCTGCTCGCGGGTGACGATCCCGTATCGCTCGAGCAACAGCTCCGCGAGCGCGCGGCGCCGTTCCACCGCGCCGGCCGCGTCGGGCTCCTCGCCGAAGACGGTCGTGGTCAGCGACCAGCGGCCCTGGACCTGGGACTGCGCTCCGGTCGAGCGCCGAGCGGCGAAGCGCGAGCGGCGCATCGTGCGCGCGCCCGCGCGGGCGGGGCCCGACTCGCCGCGCGCGAGCGACAGCCGCGGAGCCCGCAGCGGAGCCCACGCGTCGTTGGTCGCCTCGCCCGCCCAGACGAGGTCCCAGAGCGCCTCGCGCAGAGCCTCAGGGGCCGCGTCGATCTCGCCCAGCAGATCCGTGAAGAACGCCGGGCCGCGGGCGAGCCGCTCGCGGATCAGCTCATGCTCGGGGCCCGTCGGCGGATCCCCCGCCCGTCCCTGGGGAGGTCCGATCGTGGGCGCGTCCTCGCGGTAGTAGAGCGCGACCCTGCCGGAGCGCCCCCCGGCCCCCGCGCCGACCCACACGATCTCCCCGCTCGCGCAGAGCGCGTCGAGCCACGTCTGCGAGTAAGCCCCCGTGCGGCGCGGCAGCACGTCGCGCTCCCACGTCTCGACGGGCAACGCGAGGCCCTGCAGGGGGACCAGCACCTCGCGAAGGCGGTCGATCCCCGCGCCCGCCCTGGTGTGGCGGTCGACGCCCTGCCAGGAGGGCAGGAACGCCGCCAGGCGGCGCTGGTCAGCGGGCTCGATCTCCTTGCGCAGCGCCGCCAGCGACGCGCGCCGCAGGCGCCGCAGGACCTCGACGTCGCACCAGTCTCTCGCGGTGCCGCCGGGCCGCAGCTCCCCCCGCACGAGCGCCCCGTCGCGCTCGAGCTCGCGCAGCACCGCCGCGGTGTCGACGCCGTAGCGCTCGCGCACGTCCTCGGCGCCGAACGGCCCGTGCGTCGCGGCGAAGCGCGCGACGAGCTCGCGCAGCGCGTCGGGAACGTCCGCGAGGAAGGACTCGGGCAGGCCGCCCGGCGGGGCGGCGCCGAGCGCGTCGCGGTAGAGCCCCGCCTCGTCGGCGGCGATCAGCCGCTCCTCCCCGCCGATCCGCATCGCGACCGCGCGCCGCTCCCGCAGCAGCGCCTCGATCAGCTCGTGCGCGTCGACCCCTGCGAAGACGCGGGCGCCGATCTCCTCGCGGGTCAGGTCGCCGAGCCGGCGCAGCACGTCGTGCAGCCCGTCACGGTCGGTCGCGCGGGTCATCTCCGAGCGGCACTGCAGATCCGCTTCGACCCGTTCGAGCGCGCCCGGGTCGATCAGCTCGCGCAGCTCCTCCTGTCCGAGCAGCTCGCGTAGCAGGTCACGGTCCAGCGACAGCGCCGCTGCGCGGCGCTCCGCGGTCGGCGTGTCCCCCTCGTACATGTACGTCGCGACGTAGTCGAACAGCAGCGAGGACGCGAACGGCGAGGCGACCGGCGTCTCGACTTCGACGAGCGAGATCTCGCGGGTCTGGAGCGCCCGCAGTATCTCCTTCAGGCCCGGCAGGTCGAGCACGTCCTGCAGACACTCGCGGTAGGTCTCCAGAACGATCGGGAAGTCCTCGTAGCGGCGCGCGACCTCGAGCAGGTTCTGGGCCTTCAGGCGCTGCTGCCAGAGCGGCGTGCGTTTGCCGGGGTAGGCGCGAGGGATCAGCAGCGCCCGGGCGGCGTTCTCGCGGAAGCGCGCGCCGAACAGGGCCGAGCCGCCAAGCTCCGAGACGACCGCAGCTTCGGCCTCCTCGGGCTCGATCATCAAGAGCTCGGCGGCCGACGGCAGCGACTCGGCCTCCTCCGCGTCGAGGTCGGGCAGGTGCATGATGATCCCGTCGTCGGTCCAGATCGGGTCGGCGTCGATCCCGAAGCGCTCGTGGATGCGCGCCTGGAGCGCGAGGCCCCAGGCGGCGTGGACGCGGCCGCCGAAGGGCGAGAGCAGGCACAGCCGCCAGTCGCCGATCTCGTCGCGGAAGCGCTCGAGCACGAGCGTGCGCTCGCTCGGCAGCACGCGCGTCGCCTCCTGCTGCTCGAGCAGGTAGGCGAGCAGGTTCTGCGCCGCTCGGCGGTCGAGATCGTGCTCCACCTGAAGGGTCTCTGCGTCCTGCTCGACGGCCCAGCGCGAGAACGCGCCGATCGCGGCGCCGAGCTCCTTCGGGCGCCCGACCGAGTCGCCCTTCCAGAACGGCACCGCCCCCGGCGCGCCGGGAGCCGGGGTGACGATCACGCGGTCGCGGGTGATCTCCTCGATCCGCCACGTCGAGGCCCCGAGCAGGAAGACCTGCCCGGGGCGGGCCTCGTAGACCATCTCCTCGTCGAGCTCGCCGACGCGGCGCCCGTCGGGCAGCACGACCGCATACAGGCCCCGGTCGGGGATCGTCCCCGCGTTGACGATCGCGAGCGCCCGCGAGCCCTTGCGGGCCCGGATCACGCCCGCGACGCGGTCCCACACGATCCGCGCGCGCAGCTCCCCGAACTCCTTTGAGGGATAGCGGCCGTCGAGCATGTCGAGGACGTTCTCGAGCAGCTCGCGCGAGAGCTCCGCGTAGGAGTGCGTGCGCCGGATCAGCGCGTACAGCTCCTCGACCTCGATCGAGTCGCCCTGCTCTCCCCCCTCCGCCGAGACGACGATCGCGACGATCTGCTGGGCGAGCACGTCGAGCGCGTTGCGCGGCACGACCGTCGGCTCGATCGCGCCTTCGCGCATCCGCCGTACGACCACGGCGCACTCGAGCAGGTCGCCCCGGAACTTCGGGAAGATCCGCCCGCGGCTCACCTCGCCGACGCCGTGGCCGGCGCGCCCGATCCGCTGCAGTCCCCGCGCGACCGACTTCGGCGACTCGATCTGCAGGACCAGGTCGACCGCCCCCATGTCGATGCCGAGCTCGAGCGAGGAGGTCGCGACCAGACACGGCAGGCCGCCCGACTTCAAGAGCTCCTCGACCTTCGTGCGCTCCTCGCGCGCGAGCGACCCGTGATGGGCCCGGGCGAGCTCCACCGGGGCAACTCCCTCCGGGAGGTTCCCCTCCTCGTCCTCGAGCTCCTTGTTGGCGAGCTCGTTCAGGCGCAGCGCGATCCGCTCGGCGGAGCGACGGTTGTTGACGAACACGATCGTCGAGGTGTGCTCCTTGACCAGGCGCAGCAGCTCCGGGTAGATCGCCGGCCAGATCGAGGCGCGGGTGGCCTCGGAGCCTTGAATGGGGTTGAGCGGATCGGCATCGGGAGCGGTCGGCCCGGCCGGCTCGGTCATCGACTCGACCGGGACCTCGATACGGATGTCGAGCTCCTTGCCTGTGCCCTTCAGGGTGCGCGAGCCCGCGTCGACGATCGTCACCTCGCGGCCGGGGCCGACGAGGAAGCGGCCGATCTCCGCGAGGGGGTTCTGGGTCGCGCTCAGGCCGATCCGCTGGAAGGCATCGCCCTCGCGGTCTCGGCTCGCCGCGACGAGCGCCTCCAGGCGCTCGAGCGTGAGGGCCAGGTGCGAGCCGCGCTTGGTTCCCGCGACGGCGTGGATCTCATCGACGATCACCGTCTCGACGCCGCGCAGCATCTCCCGCGCCTGCGAGGTCAGGATCAGGTACAGCGACTCGGGGGTCGTGACGAGGATCTCCGGCGGGTTGCGGACCATCGCGGCGCGCTCCTTCTGGGGCGTGTCGCCGGTGCGGATGCCGACGCCGACCTCAGCGCCGATGCCGCGGATCGGCGCGCGCAGGTTGCGCTCGATGTCGTAGGCGAGCGCCTTCAGCGGGCTGACGTAGAGGACCCGCGTCCCGGCGGCCCGCTCGCCGTGCTCTGTGGCCCCATCACCCGGCGTGAGGCTGTCGAGAGCCCACAGGAACGCCGCGAGCGTCTTGCCCGAGCCGGTCGGGGCGGAGAGCAGCACGTGGCCGCCCGCGGCGATCTCGGGCCAGGCCTTCTGCTGGGCCGGCGTGGGTCCCTCGAACGCCTGGTCGAGCCACGATTGAACGGCAGGCTTGAAGACCGACGCAGGCACCTGAGGAGCCTAGCGAGCGGCATCCCGAGCCGGGCGGCCTACCTCAGGTGACGTCCTTCACCAGGACGCTGAGCGGGATCCCCAGGGCGCGTGAGAGCTTCACCAGGGTGTCGATGCGGACGAGCTTCTTCCCGTTCTCGACGAGGCTGATCATCGTGCGGTCCAGGTCGGCCATTTCGGCGAGCTCTTCCTGTGCGAGCCCCGCCTCGTCGCGGAGACGCTTGACGTTCTCGCCGAGCTGTCGAAGGGCCGACTCCACGACCGGGACCTTCGCCCAGTCGCGGACAAGAGTCTACGGACGATCGTCTACAAGTCCGAAGGATTTCACAAGTCGCTCGGCGCTACGAGCGCAGCGCCGAGCCGTACTGGCGCTCGTAGTACTCCCGGTACTCGCCCGAGCGGATCGGCTTCCACCACCACTCGTTCTCGCGGTACCAGGCGACGGTCTCGGCGAGCCCCTCCTCGAAGCGGACCTTCGGCTCCCAGCCGAGCGCCCGCACCTTCTCGCTCGAGAGCGAGTAGCGGCGGTCGTGCCCGGGACGATCGGCGACGTGCTCGATCTGGGACTCGCTCGCGCCGGTCAGATCGATGATCCGCCGGATCACGTCGATGTTCGCCTCCTCGTCGGGACCGCCCGCGTTGTAGACCTCGCCATGGACGCCGTGCTCCAGCACGTGCCCGATCGCGCGCGCAAAGTCGGTCGCGTGGATCCAGTTGCGGACCTGCATGCCGTCGCCGTAGACGGGCAGCGCGTCGCCGTGCAGCGCGTTCAGGACCATCAGAGGGATCAGCTTCTCCGGGTACTGGCGGGGGCCGTAGTTGTTGGAGCCGCGGCAGATCGTCACGGGCAGGCCGTAGGTGTGGAAGTAGCTCTGGGCGAGCAGGTCGGCGCCCGTCTTCGTCGCCGAGTACGGCGATGAGGGGTGCAGCGGGCTCTCCTCGGTGAAGGTGCCGACCTCGATCGAGCCGTAGACCTCGTCGGTGGAGACCTGCACGTAGCGAAGCTCGCGCTCGCGGGCCGCCTCGAGCAGCACGTACGTTCCGATCGCGTGCGTCTTCACGAACGCGTCCGGCTCGGCGATCGAGCGGTCGACGTGCGTCTCGGCGGCGAAGTTGACGATCGCCTCCGCGCCGGCGAGGTCGATCGCCTCGGCGACGGCCTTCGGGTCCTCGATCCCCCCGCGCACGAAGCGGTAGCGCTCGTCGCCCTCGATCTCCTTGAGGTTCTCCTCGCGCCCGGCGTAGGTGAGCTTGTCGAGCACGGTGACGGTGTCGCCGTGCTCGAGCACGCGCTGGAGCACGAACGTCGAGCCGATGAACCCGGCCCCGCCGCAGACGAGCAGCCTCATCGCGGCATCATCCCATCGCAGCTCATGCGCGTGTCAGGCCCTCGCGCGCCGCCAGATAGCCCGCGAGCCCGTCCTGCCACGGCGGCAGCGGCAACACGTCCTCGCGCGAGGACTCGAGCGCCGACCACGCCGGGCGGGGCGCCGGGCGCACGAACTGCTCGCTCGTCGTCGGCTCGACCCGGCACTCCACGTCGGCCTGGCGGAAGATCTCGGTCGCGAAGCCGTGCCAGGAGACGTGTCCGCCGCCGGTCAGGTGCACGAGGCCCGTCACGCCGCGCTCGAGCAGGCCGAGCATCGCCGGGGCGAGATGCCCCGACCACGTCGGCGAGCCGATCTGGTCGGTCACGACCTGAACCGCCTCGCGCTCGGCGGCGAGCGAGAGCATCGTCGCGGGGAAGCTCTTGCCGTCCACGCCGTACAGCCACGCGGTGCGCACGATCGTGTGCCGAGGGGAGGCCGAGAGAACCTGCCGCTCGCCCTCGAGCTTCGTGGCCCCGTAGACCGAGCGGGGCCCGGTCGGATCGCTCTCCAGATACGGGCGGGGACGGCCGGCGGGGTCGAGCGGCGCCGTGCCGTCGAAGACGTAGTCGGTCGAGACGTGCAGCAGCCGGACTCCGGCGGCCGCGGCCGCCCGCGCGAGCACGCCCGCTCCGTCGGCGTTGACGGCCCGCGCCGCCGCCTCGTTGCTCTCCGCGCCGTCGACGTCCGTCCAGGCGGCGCAGTTGACGATCCCGTCGAGGGGACCCTCCTCGCGAAGCCGGGAGATCAGGCCCGCGACCGCCTCGGCGTCGGTGATGTCGAGCTCCGGGAGGTCGACGAGCGTCAGCTCGACCCCCGCGCGCTCGCCGGCTCGCTCGACGTCGCGCCCGAGCATGCCGCGGGCGCCTGTCACGAGCAGCCTCACAGGATCGAGATGTCGGAGTTGTCGCCGACCATGAACCGGTAGGCGCGCGGCTGGCGCTCGCCGCGCCGGATCGTGACGTTGCGCCCGAGCAGCGAGGACTCCATCCGCCCGTCGAGGTCGCAGACCGTGCAGCCCGCGAGCAGGATCGAGTGCTCGACCTCCGCGTCGGAGATCGTGCAGCCCTCCCCGATCGCCGTGTACGGGCCGATGTAGCAGTCCTTCAGAACCGCCCCGGCGCCGATCACCGCGGGACCCCGCACGCGTGTTCGCTCAAGCCTCGCCCCCGCCTCGATCACGACGCGCCCGTCGATCTGCGAGTCGACCAGCTCCCCCTCCACGCGCTCGCTCATGCTGTCGAGGATCAGGCGGTTCGCCTCGAGCATGTCCTCCAGGCGCCCCGTGTCCTTCCACCACCCCCGCACGATGTGCGGCTCCACGCGCAGGCCGCTGTCGACGAGGTGCTGGATCGCGTCCGTGATCTCGAGCTCGCCCCGCGCCGATGGCTCGATCGCCCGCGCGGCGTCGTGGACGCCCGCGGTGAACATGTACACGCCGACGAGGGCGAGGTCGGTCGCCGGCTCGGCCGGCTTCTCGACGAGCCTGCGCACCGGCCCGATCCGGCCGTCTCCGGCGTCCTCCAGCTCGGCCACGCCGTAGTTCTCGGGGTCCGGCACGGGCGTCAGCAGGATCAGCGCGTCGGGCTCGTGCTCGCGGAACGCCCCCACCAGCTCCCTGATACCCCCCTGCAGCAGGTTGTCCCCGAGGTACATCACGAACGGGCTCTCGCCGAGGAACGACTCGGCCGTCAGGACCGCGTGGGCCAGGCCGAGCGGCTCGTCCTGAAGGATGTAGGTGATCCTCACCCCGAAGCGCGACCCGTCCCCGGCGGCTTCCCTGATCTCGCCGCCCGTCTCCGGCGCGATGATGATCCCGATCTCCTCGATGCCGGCCTCGGCCATCGCCTCGATCCCGTAGAAGAGGACGGGCTTGTTCGCGACGGGGACGAGCTGCTTGGCGCTCGTGTGGGTGATCGGGCGGAGCCGCGTCCCCTTGCCTCCGGACAGGATCAGGCCCTTCAATGGCTGCACCGGCAGAACCCTAGCGATACTCTCGGGAGCACCGTCGAGAAGGATTCGTCTGGACGGAGCAAGTGGAGGAGTTGGATCTTAACACTTGAAACTAGAGGCTTATTAACCCGATCAGCCGATATTTCCATCTATTATCGATTCCTCCGACCCCACCAGAGACGTAGGGTCCGTTGACGTCAACAGTGGAGGGTCTCCAGATGCCGCGAACGAAAGCCGCCCCGACCAAGTCGACCGACCAGGAGCCCGCCTGGTCGATCCCGAGCCTGCGCGAACCACGCTACTCGCAGTCGCTTGAGCGGGGCCTGGCGATCCTCGGCTGCTTCACCCCCGCCAAGCCGGTGCTGGGGATCGCCGACATCGCCGACGAGCTCGGCATGAGCCGCTCGACGACGCACCGCTACGTGATCACGCTGGTCGCGCTCGGCTACCTCGAGCAGGGCGCCTCGCGCAAGTACCGGCTCGGCCTGCGGGTCACCGATCTCGGCATGTCGGCGCTGAACTCGACGGGCCTGCGCGAGCACGCGCGACCCTACTTGGAGGAGCTGCGTCAGCGCACGTCTTACACCACGAGCCTCGGCGTGATCGACGGCAGCGAGGTGCTCTACGTCGACCGTGCGCGGAGCTTCCGCCGCGGGCAGAACCAGATCGACCTCGGCCTGCAGGCCGGGTCGCGCGTCCCCGTCTACTGCACCTCGCTCGGCAAGCTCCTGCTCGCCTACCTGCCGGACGCCCAGCAGCGTGACGTGCTGGCGGAGGTCAAACCGACCAAGCAGGGGCCGAAGACGATCACCTCCAAGAAGGCGCTCAAGGTCGAGCTCGAGAAGATCCGCGAGGACGGCTTCGCGGTCGACGACGAAGAGTTCGCCAAGGGCCTCTACGCGATCGCCGCCCCGGTCCGCAACGAGGGACGCGACGTGGTCGCGGCCGTCAACCTCTCGGCGCCCAGCTCGCTGATCTCCCTCGAGGAGATGGTCGACGCGCTCGGGCCGCACCTCGTCTCGACCGCAGACCGGATCTCGGCGCGCCTCGGCTACCGGCGCGACGACGAGCTCGGCTAACAAATAGCCTTGCGGCCCGTGCGCCGCCCCGTCGCCCTCAGCCTCCTCCTGTCGAGCTCGCTCGCGCTCGCCGCGTGCGGCACGGCCACCTCGACGGCCGGCTTCAAGGGGACCCGCCACGAAGTCGCGCAGACGATCGCGGACCTCCAGTCGGAGATCACGGGCGGCGAACAGAAGAAGGTCTGCGAAAACGTCCTCGCGGCGTCCGTCGTGACGAGCCTCGGCGGCCAGAAGAGCTGTGAAAAAGCGATCAAGGACCAGCTGGCCGAGATCGACAACACCGAACTGGAAGTCGAATCGGTGACGGTCTCGGGGACCACGGCGACCGCCGAGGTCAAGAGCGTCTACGCCGGCAGGAAAACGCCGAAAGCGACCGTCGCGCTGGTCAAGGAAGGCGGCAAGTGGAAGATCGCCTCCCTGACGGCGCCCCCCGCAGCGCCCGCCGCGAAAAAAGCCTGACGCGGCACGGCGCGGGGGCCAAGGCACTCGAACGGCACTCGAGCGGGGTCCGCAGCGGCGACCGAGACCAGCGGGCCCGCGGCTGAACGCCTCAGTAGACGCCGGCGAGCTTGCGGTGATCCCAGCTGGCCCTGCGGCGCTCGACGAACTCCAGGGCGACGCGCTTGGCGGCCTGCCTGTCGACCATCTCGCCGACCTCGGGAGGGAGGTCCGTGGCGGGCGGAGCGCCCCGTGGCGAGGCGTAGCGCGCGAAGATCTCGTGCCCCAGCGCTCTGACGGTCTCCAGATCTCGGTGGACCGCGACGTCGCACTCGAGCATCACGCCGCGCAGCTCTTGGTACAGCTCGCCGGCCTCTACCTGGAGCGTCGCGCGCGGGTCGCGCTCGAGGTTGCGAACCTTCTGGGAGACGGCGTAGGTCCAGGCCCACAGGCGCGGGGCCGGATCGCCCGGGCCGGGGTCGCGAAGCACGTACCAGAGCGGCATCAGATGCGGCCAGCCGCGCGGGCCCTGCGTCGCGCACGTGACGGTCCGCTCCTCCGACAGGAACGCCCGGGCCTCCTCCTCGCTCATCTTGATCTGCTCTCGGCGGCTCATCTGCGACGTCCTCCTTGGGGCCTCGGGGGCCTGATTATGCCGGTGCGAAGCCCCGAGCGGCCGGTGCGAGGATCCGAAAAGGCATAAGCAAACGAAATGGCAGTCGGAAACATCCTTATCTCGAAACTGGAAAATCCGAAAATCAGAACTACCCTGTCTACGGTGGACAGCCCGACCGATCCCCCGAGGGTCGAGCGTCGCAGGCTAAGCACAAGGCCAACCCCGTCCCACCGTCAATGGACGCCGCTGGGAAGGGCTCTGGCTGCCGCCGGCGACAATTGGACCCTCGCGATCATCACCGAGCTCGGCCCCGGGCGCACCCGCCTGTCGACGCTGCGCGAGCGCCTCGCGGGCGTCAGCGCGGCGGTTCTCGATCGCTACCTGCAACGGATGGGCGAGGCGGGGCTCGTGCGCCGGGAGCGCTACCGCGAGATGCCGCCCCGCGTGGAGCTCGAACTGACCGAGGCGGGGCGCGAGCTGCTGCCGATCGCCACGCTGCTGACCCGCTGGGGGCTGCGCTGGGCATGGTCTGAGCCGCTCGACGGCGAGATCGTCGACCTGAACGCGCTGCTGCGCTCCCTGCCCTCGATGATCGACGACGGCCTGAAGATCGTCGACTGCGCGATCGAGCTCGTGATCGAGGAGCGGGGCGGCCCGCGCCGGCACCTCGCGATCGTCGAGCGCGGGAGCGTGCGGATGCACCCGGGCGACGGGTCGCCGTGCCCGGAGCCCACCGCGACGATCCGCGGCGACTGGAGGGGCTGGTCCGCCGCGATCGGGCCCGACGCAGACATCGAGGGCCTCGTGTTCTCGGGACGCACGGGGCTCGCCGAAGCGCTGCTCGCCGCGGTGGTCCGCCCCGCCCTCGACCCGTCGCAGGACGAGCCGGCGGACGTCGGGCCAGCGGAGGAGTCCGCGGCCTAAGAGCTAGACGCCGGCCGGCGAGGCAGCCGCCTCGCGCAGGCGCGCGACCGCGCCGAGCACCGCCTCGCGCGCGTCCTCGGGCTCGAGCACCGCGGCGTCCCCGGCTTCTCTGAGGATCTCCCGCACGAGCCAGTCGACGCCCGCGAAGCTCAGCTCCACGATCACCGACCCGTCGGTCCGTTCCTCGACGACGCGACGCGCCTCGCGCGCCCAGCGGGCTCGCTCGGGCGAGACCCACACCCGGGCGGTCCGCGAGGCCTCGACCTCGCCGGTGCGCAGCCAGCCGTCGACCTCGGCGGCCGGATCGACCTCGGGACGCGGCTGGAAGCGCTCGTCGGTGACGGTCGCGCGCTTGATGCGGTCGAGGCGGAAGTGGCGTACGCCTTCGCGCTCGGGGTCGTAGCTCGCCACGTACCACCCCTCCCGCCCGTTCGTGAGCGCGTAGGGCTCGACCCTGCGCACCGCGATCTCGTCCTCGTTCTGCTTGAAGTACTCGAGCTCGATCAGCCTGTGGCCGGTGATCGCCTTGGAGACCGTCCGCGCCACGTCGGAGTCGTCGCCGCCGGTCGCGGCGACCTGCAGCCCCTGCTCCATCGGGTCCTCGCCGAGCGCCGCCACGATCTTCTCGCGAGCCGAGGCCAGGGACCCCTCGGGGATGTGCTCGCCGATCAGGTCGATCGCCGCGATCAGCGCCTTGGCCTCGACGGGCAGCAGCCGGGCGGGACGGTCGAAGTTGTCGCTGTAGGGCTCGGGGTCGACCTCGATCTCCCCCTCCTCCTCCTTGATCTCCGCGTAGAGCACGTAGGAGCCGCCGCCGAAGTTGACGACGTTCAGCACGTTGACGTCCTCGCGCAGCTCCTCCTCGCTGAGCTGCAGGCGCTCGCGGACGTCGGCGATCGAGACGCGTTCGCCGCGGCGCCCCGCGTCGATCAGGATGCTCGCGAGCGTCACCAGGCGGGCGAACCGCTCGGGACGGATCGCGGCCTCCGGGCGAGCCTCATCGTCGCCTCCTTTGCCTGCGCCCTTCAGGGCGCGTGAGCCGCGGCGCGATTCCTCCGGGGCCTCGGGCCGCATCCGCCGGCGCCGCGAGGGAGCCGGGCCGTCCTCGTGGAGCTCGCGCAGCCTCTCCAGACGGCGGCAGAGCTCGGCCGCGAGCTCCGGCGGGCCGAGCAGGCGCCCGTTCACGCCGAGGCCCAGGACCCACGAGATCAGGCTCCTGGGGCTCGAGTAGCTGGTCAGGAAGACGCGGTCGCCGTCCTCGCCCGCGACGCCGGCGTCGATCGACTCGTCCTCCTCCAGGGCCGACGGATCGACGATCTCGCCGTAGCGGCCGAAGTGCCGTTCGATCTGCCAGGCGATCCGCTCGGAGACGAGGATCCTCGCCGTGCCCTGCTCCTCCCCGAGCTGCCAGTCGGCGCGGTTCGCGTACGCGCGGGGGTCGAAGTCCTCGGGCCGGTGGAAGTCGTGCTCGGCCTTCGTCGCGTAGGACACCTTGCCCCGGATCCGCGTGAGGCGGAAGACGCGGATCGCGTCACGCTCGTGCGAGTGCCCGAGCAGGTAGAACTGCCCGCCCTGGAAGAGCAGGTGGTAGGGGTCGACCTTGCGCGTGGAGACCTCGTCGCGACCCATCGTGTAGTACTCGAAGACGATCGTCTTGTTGCGGAAGATCGCCGTCTCGACCTTGGCGAGCCGCGCGGAGAGCTCGTGCCCGCCCGCCGAGGCGGTGATCCCGAGCGCCACCGAGCGCTGCTCGGGTGCGCGCAGCGGGCTGGGACGCCCCCAGGTGATCTGCTGGAGCGCGAGCCGCAGCGGCTCGGCGTAGGCGAATTCCCCGTCCAGCAGGCTGAGCGCCGTCTGCAGGGCGGCGAGCTCTTTGTCGGTGAACGCGATCGCCGACAGGTGGAAGTTCTCCGGGCGCAGCGAGTAGTTCTCCTGCTCGGCCGCTCCGTCGGCGGGGCGCTCGACGGTCAGCTGGATGCGGAGCGACTCGAGCTCCGAGCGGTCGGCGTAGAAGCGCCGCGCGAACGCGTCCTCGTTCATCCCGCTGTACCCCTCGACGTCCCGCCGGATCTCCAGAGCCGTGACGGGCCGACGCTCGGCCATCAGGTAGGAGATCAGCGAGAGCTGGCGGATCAGCTTCTCGGTGTCCTTTGCCATCTGGCTCTGAAAGATAGAAGCAGGGGGCGAGACGAGAGCGCCGCGCCCGACATGCCGCCCCGCTATTTGCGGAGTTTCAGGCCGCTTCGCGCTGCAGAGGCACGCGCCCGTCGGACTCGGGCGCAACGGAGGCGCGATCCGGGAAGAAGGCCCCCGAGCCGATCGCCCGATCGAACGAGGACCACCGGCGCCCCGGCGCGAGCTCCTTCTCGAGCCGGTCGAAGCTCCCCAGCCGCCCGCCGAGGTTGTCGACCATGTGCACGAGCGTCGCCTCGCGGGTGCACGGCACGACCGGGCTGCCGTGCTCGAGGGAGCCGTGGTGAGAGAGGATGATGTGGCCGATCGCCTGGGCCAGCTCGGCGGGGAAGCCGTCGATCTCCTCGATCGTGCGCCGCACCAGGTAGTAGCCCAGCGCGATCTCCCCGTGCAGGCGCCCGGCGTCGCTCAGATCGATCGCGGCCGTCTCGCCTTCGTATGCCTCGAGCTTGCCGATGTCGTGGAGCAGGGCGCCCGTGACCGCCACGTCGCGGTCGATGCCAGGGAACGTGGCGCTGATCGCGCTGACCGCCTGAGCGACCCCCAGGCAATGCTCGAGCAGACCGTGCCGGTAAGCCTGGTGGTAGTGCTTGGCGGCGGGCGCGTCCCGGTAGCGGCTCCACAGCTCCCCGCCGGCGCCGAGCAGGCGCTCCAGCAGCGCCCTCAGGTGCGGCTCCTGAACGGTCGCGACGAGCTCGCGGACCTCGGCCTCCATCTGCCCCACGGGCCGGGCCGGGCCGTCGCTCAGGTCCTCGGGGACGTAGCTGTCCGGCGCAGCGGGGGCGAGCCCGCGCAGGTTGATCTGAGGTCCGAACCTGGGATGCACGACGTAGCGCCCGCTGACCATCACGACCTCCCCCGCGCGGGCCAGCGAGGCGACCTCCTCGAGCTCCTCCCAGACCATGCAGGGCACGGCCCCCGTCCGGTCGCCGAGCACCAGGCGCAGATAGTCGCCGCCGTCACGGCGGCGCCGCGTCTCGGCCTCCTTGACGAGCAGCGCCCACTCGATCTCCGCGCCGTCTGTCAGCTCGCTGAGCAGCATGAAATCCAAGTTAGAGACGGGTGCGGACGGCGCAGCCGACTCGCTCGCGGGGGCGGGATCGCGCCCCCGCGCGATCCCGCCCCCCGGACTGCGCCGACTGAGGTTTCAGCTGCTCCAGCCGTCCCCCCTCAGCCGCGCGCGTCGGATCCGAGGTGTCGGGCGCAAGCTAAGCGCGACGGGCCTCCAGAGCAAGACCTGTTTCCGATCGAGGACCCCTCGTTCGCGGCGTAGGATCGAGAGATGATGCGCCCCCGCTCGACGATCGCACGCGCCCTGCTCGCGGGGTCCTGCGCACTCGCGCTCGCGGTCGGCGCCCCCGCCGCGTCGGGCGCCTGGACGCCTCCCCCGGCGCCGAGCTTCTACTGGCAGCTGCAGGGCAGGCTCGACACCGGGGTGCCCGCGGCGGTCTACGACGTCGACGGCTTCGAAACGAGCGCCGAGCAGGTCGCCGCCCTGCACGCGCTCGGGCGCCACGTCGTCTGCTATGTCGACGTCGGCACCGCGGAGGACTTCCGCCCGGACTACGGGCAGTTCCCGAAGTCCGTGCTGGGGAGGTCCAACGGGTGGCCGGGAGAGCGGTGGCTGGACATCAGGCGGCTGTCGGTGCTCGAGCCGATCGTGACCGCGCGGCTTCGGATGTGCGCGCAGAAGGGCTTCGACGCGCTCGAGCCCGACAACATCGAAGCCTTCGCCAACCGCAGCGGCTTCCCGCTCACCGCGGCCGAGCAGCTGACGTTCGACGAGTGGGTCGCCGGCGAGGCCCACGCGCTGGGACTGGCGGTCCTGCAGAAGAACGACGGGGAACAGGCGGCCGCGCTCGAGCCGTACTTCGACGGGGTCCTGACCGAGCAGTGCAACCAGTACTCCGAATGCGGCGACTACGCCCCCTATCTCGCCGCGGGCAAGCCGGTCATCGACGCCGAGTACAAGCTCAAGGACGGCCGCTTCTGCGCCGCCGACGAAGCGCTCGGGATCGTCGGCGCCCGCTTCAACCTCGCGCTCAACGGCAAGCGCTTCGAACCGTGCTGGTGAGCTAGTCGCGCCCGGCCGCCAGGAAGTCGGCCACGCGTGTTGCCGCCAGCGCGAGCATCGCCCGTCGAGTCCGGTCCGTCGCGGAGCCGATGTGGGGAAGCAGCACCGCGCGCGGCGCCGCCAGCAGCTCGGGCTTCAACAGCGGTGCGTGCTCGTAGACGTCGAGCCCCGCCGCGAGCAGTTCGCCCCGCTCGAGCGCGGCGGACAGGGCGTATTCGTCGACGACCGCGCCGCGCGCCGTGTTGACGAGCACGCCCTGCGGCCCGATCAGCCCGATCCGTCGCGCGTCGATCAGCCCGCGCGTGGAATCGGTGAGCGGCACGTGCAGCGAGACGATCTCGCTCTCGGCCAGCATCGCGTCGAGGTCCTCGCGCCAGCCCGGCTCGCCGGTCGGGGTCCTGGCGTGGTGAAGCACCGTCATCGCGAACCCGCCCGCGCGCCGGGCGACGGCGCGAGCGATCCGCCCGTAGCCGACGAGACCGAGGGTCGCCCCCCATACGTCGCGGCCGCGCGTGTCGGCGAAGCCCCAGCCGCTCCAATGGCCCCGGCGCAGCTCGGCCTCGGCCTCCCCCGTGCCCCGGCAGGCGGCGAGGATCAGAGCGAACGTGAGGTCGGCCGTCGTCTCGACGAGCGCCTCGCCGGCAGTGAGCACCTCGATCCCGTGCTCCCGGGCCGCCTCGAGGTCGACGGCGTCGGTCCCGGCCCCTGCGACAGCGATGACCCGGAGCGCGGGCATCGCCGCGATCGCGCCGGCCGTGACGGGCACGGTGGGCGGGCAGATCAGCGCCTCGGCGGCGGGGTCCGAGTCGGGCGCGCCGGCCACGAGCTCGTGTTCGGCCAGCGCGCTGAGCGGCTCGTCCAATAGCGGGGTTGCGATCAGGACGCGTGCGATCCGCCGACGCTAGCGCGTGCCTACGGCGTCAGCCGGTGCGGCCCCCGGTACAGGAACGTCACCTCGCGGACGTTCTCCTGCCCGAGCATCATCATCAGCAGGCGGGTCAGGCCGAAGCCGAAGCCCCCGTGGGGCGGGGCCCCGTAGCGGAAGAAGTCCAGGTAGTACTGGATCGAGTCGACCTCGACGCCCCGGTCCTCGGCCTGGACGAGCAGGCGGTCGTAGCGGTGCTCGCGCTGCGCCCCGGTCGTGAGCTCGATCCCCCGCCAGAGCAGGTCGAAGCTCTTGGTCAGAGACGGATCCTCCTCGTGGCGCATGTGGTAGAAGGCGCGCACCGACGCGGGGTAATCGGTCACGAAGCAGAACTCGTGCCCGTGGCGCTCGGCGATCAGCGCCGACAGCGCCCGCTCGCTGGGCGGGTCGAGGTCGTGCCCCGCGCCGGGCACGTCGTGGCCGGCCTCCGTGAGCATCTCCTTGGCCTCCGCGAGCGTGACGCGCGGGAACGGGAGCGTCGGCACGATCACCTCCGTCCCGAACGTCTCGCGGATCTTCTCGCCGTGGCTCTCGGCGACGGCCGCGAGGACCTGCGCGAGCCAGCGCTCCTCGACTTTCATCACGTCGTCGTGGGACTCGATCCACGAGAGCTCCATGTCGACGCTCGTGAACTCGGTGTCGTGACGTGAGGTGAAGGACGGGTTGGCGCGGAACACGGGCCCGATCTCGAAGACCTTCCCGAAGCCCGCAGCCATCGCCATCTGCTTGTAGAACTGCGGCGACTGCGCGAGGTAGGCGTCGCCCTCGAAGTAGTCGACGTGGAACAGCTCCGCGCCGGACTCGCTGGCCGAGCCCATCAGCTTCGGCGAGTGCAGCTCGATGAAGCCCTCCTCGCGCCAGAACTCCCGCATCGCCTGCTCGATCTTGGTCTGGACCTCGAAGATCAGGCGGCGGTCGGGGCGGCGCAGGTCCAGGTAGCGCCAGTCGATCCGCTTGTCCAGCGCCGAGTCCTCGGCGATCGGGATCTCCGGCTCGGCCAGCGAGTCGACCTCGAGCGATTCGATCTTCAGCTCGAGGCCGCCGAGCTTCACGCGCTCGTCCCCGACCGCCGTGCCCGTCATCGTCACCGCCGACTCGACCGTCAGCGCCGAGATCGCGTCGTTCAGCTCGCTCGGCTCCTCGCCCTTCGCGAGGACCGCCTGTGCGAGTCCCGTTTCGTCGCGCAGGATCACGAACTGGACGCGCTTCTGGTCGCGGATCGCGTTGACCCAGCCCCGCACCGTCACCTGCTCGCCCAGCTTCCCGGGCAGCTCGCCGATCATCGTTCGCTCCATGGCGGGCACCCTATCCAAGTACGTCCGCGCTACTCCTCGGCGAACTCGACCTCGACGGCGAGCTCCTCGCCGGGCTCGGTCTGAAGGACCTCGACCGCACCCGCCTGGCGGAGGTCCCCGGCGCCGAGCTCCAGAGCGGCGAGGCGCTCCTCGGTGTCGCGCACGATCAGGCGCGCGACGGCGGCCCGCATCGGCCGCTGAGCTTGGGACTTGGCCTTGCGGACCTCGGCGAGCGCCGCCGCGGTCACCTCCAGCGCGAGCTCCTCGCGATCGGGCTCTGCGCTGAGCGCCTCCGCCGCCAGCTCGGCCGCCTCGGGCCAGCGGGCGCGGTGGACCGAGCCCTCCTGCCACCACGACCAGACCTCCTCGCAGACGAACGGGAGGAACGGGGCGAGCAGCCGCTGGAAGACCGACAGCGAGACGCGCAGGGCGCGGCTGACGGGACCCGACACCTCGGGCGAGGGGTCGTAGCGGCGGCCCTTGACGAGCTCGACGTAGTTGTCGCAGTACCACCAGAAGCTCTCCTCGGTGCGCTGCAGGGCGCGCGCGTAGTCGTAGCCCTCGAAGCTCGCCTCGGCCTCGGCGGCGAGCGCGGCCAGGCGCGCGATCATCGCCCGGTCGAGCGGATGGGCGAGCTCCTCCGCCTGCGGCGGCAGATCCGCGAGCGCGAACTTCGATGCGTTCAGGAGCTTGACGGCGAGCTTGCGGCCGACCTTCATCTGCTGGGCCTCGAAGGCGGTGTCGGTGCCGGGGCGGCCGCTCGCCGCCCAGTAGCGCACCGCGTCGGCGCCGTGCTCCTCGAGCAGGTGCATCGGCGTCACCACGTTGCCCTTCGACTTCGACATCTTCTTGCGGTCGGGGTCGAGCACCCACCCGGAGATCGCGGCGTTCCCCCACGGCAGCTCGCCCTCGTCGAGCTCCGAGCGCAGCACTGTCGTGAACAGCCAGGTGCGGATGATGTCGTGGGCCTGGGGGCGAACGTCCATCGGGAAGACCTTCGCGAACAGCTCCTCGTCGACGCCCGCCTGCCCGGCGATCTGCGGCGTCAGCGAGGAGGTCGCCCACGTGTCCATCACGTCGGGGTCCCCGGCGAAGCCTCCGGGCTGCCCGCGCTGCTCGGCGCCGTAGCCCTCGGGGACGTCTGTCGAGGGGTCGACCGGAAGCTGGGAGTCGCTCGCGACGATCGGCTCCGAGTGGATCACGTTGCCGTCCCCGTCGATCGGATACCAGACGGGGAACGGCACGCCGAAGAAGCGCTGGCGGCTCACGCACCAGTCGCCGTTCAGCCCGTTCACCCAGTCTTCGTAGCGGGCCCGCATGTAGGGCGGATGCCAACGCAGCTCGCGGCCGGCGTCCAGCAGCAGCTGCTGCTGGGAGATCGTGCGGATGAACCACTGCCGGCTGGTGATGATCTCGACCGGCCGGTCACCCTTCTCGTAGAACTTGACGGCCCGGTTGACCGGCTCGGGCTCGCCGATCAGATCGCCCGACTCCGCCAGCAGCTCGACGATCCGCCGGCGCGCCTGGTTGATCGAGCGGCCGGCCAGCTCCCCGTAGCTCGCCCTGGCCCGCTCGAGGTCCGCCGACTCCCAGCCGGCCGAGCCCCACGGAACCTCGGCGAGGCGCCCGTCGGGGGCCAGCACCGAGCGGACCGGGAGGCTCAGCTCGCGCCACCACGTCACGTCCGTAAGGTCGCCGAAGGTGCAGACCATCACGAGGCCCGTGCCCTTCTCCCGCTCGACCAGCGGGTGGCTGAGCACCGGCACGGTCGTGCCGAACAGCGGCGTGCGCGCCTCGCCGCCGACGAGCCCGGCGTGACGCTCGTCGTCGGGGTGGGCGAGCAGCGCGACGCAGGCGGGGATCAGCTCCGGCCGGGTCGTCTCGATCAGCGCCTCGCCGCCGTCCCGCGCGCTCGTGAAGCGGACCTTGTGCATCGCCCCGGGCCGCTCGCGGTCCTCGAGCTCGGCCTGGGCGACCGCGGTCTGGAAGTCCACGTCCCACAGCGTCGGCGCCTCCAGCTGGTAGGCCGCGCCCCGCGCCAGCAGGCCGAGGAAGGAGCGCTGGGAGATCTTCTGCGCGATCGGGCCGATCGTCGTGTAGGTCATCGACCAGTCGACCGACAGGCCGAGCGTCCGCCAGAGGTCTTCGAAGGCCCGCTCGTCGCTCTCGGTCAGGCGCAGGCAGAGCTCCACGAAGTTGGGGCGCGAGATCGACACCGGCTCCTTCTCCGACGGCTGCTCCGGCGGCTCGAAGCTCGGGTCGAATGGGACCGAGGGATCGCAGCGGACGCCGTAGTGGTTCTGCACCCGGCGCTCGGTCGGCAGGCCGTTGTCGTCCCAGCCCATCGGGTAGAAGACCTCGCGGCCCTTCATGCGCATGTAGCGGGCGACCGCGTCGGTGTGCGTGTAGGAGAAGACGTGGCCGACGTGCAGGGAGCCGCTGACCGTCGGCGGGGGCGTGTCGATCGAGAAGATCCGCTCGCGCGGCGCCGAGCGGTCGAAGGAGTAAGTGCCGTCGCGCTCCCACGCCGCGCTCCACTTCTGCTCGAGCCCCTCGAGCGAGGGGCGCTCGGGGACGCCGTCGGGCCGGGGTGTGCTCGCGGAGGACAAGGCCGGATCGTATCCGCAGCGCCCGCGCGCGCCCGCTTCGCGCGGGCGCCGAGCGATCGGCCTGTGCACGCGCGTCCGGCCCGCCGACTCCGGAAAGGAGATTTTCTTCCCGAAGATGTTGCAATTGTCTCATTCGCGGATGTAGGATCGGCTCGTCTGGGAGGACACGACCTTGGAGGGGTCGGATGTGCGCAGGGAGAGGTTTGTCGTGAGCGCCACCGGCCGCAAGCTCGCGGCGGTGATCCTCGCCGTTGTCGCGCTCGGCGCGCTGATCGGCCTCTACGTCTCCAGCTGGGCGACGGCGGTCCCGAAGACGATCCCCGGCACGCCGTCCGGCTCCTCGGCGGGCGCGCCGACTACGAGCCTGGTGCTGCAGACCGACGCCGCGGTCGGCCCGCAGGAGAGCCCGACTCACCCCGATTGGGTCTCCTACCTCGTCAAGCAGAACGGCCGCTGGGTTCGGAGCACGATCTTCAAGGTCCCGGCGAACTCGGTCGTGCACGTCACCGTCTACCAGTTCGACGGCGACTCGGGCCTGCGCAACGCGTTCCTCTCGGCGGTGCAGGGGACCGGAGGCGGGGTCGAGACGGTCGACGGGAAGGCCGTCACCCACATCGACCCCGAAGAAGCCTCCCACACGTTCGTGGTCCCGCAGATGGGCGTGTTCGTGCCACTGCCCGGCGTCGAAGACGAAGCCAAGAACCAGTGCGAATACGGGCCGTGCGACCCGGCGACGATGGCGCACCGCACGATCGAATTCACCTTCCGTACCGGCAAGAAGGGTCGCTACCGCTGGCAGTGCTTCGTGCCGTGCGCGGCCGGCACCTACTTCGGCTTCGGCGGCCCGATGCAGACCCTCGGCTACATGGACGGGTACATCGATGTCGTCTAGTGGCACACCGGCCGGCGGCGACGCCGTGCCCGGACCGAGCGGCGAGCCCAACCACCTGCGGCGCTTCCTGGCGATCTGGATCGGCTGCTCCGTGATCGCCACGCCGCTCGTGGCGATCCTGCTCGGCCCGCTGCTGCCGCCCGGGAACGGCAGCGACGCGGCCTCCGGGCAGGTCACCGACAACACGGTCCTGCTGTCGATGGCGACGCCGGTCCTGCTGCTCGTCGTCGTCTACCTGGTCTACGCGCTGCTCGCGTTCCGCCAGCCGCGGGGCGCGGCGCTCGAAGGGCCCGCCGTGAGAGGCCACCAGAGCCTGCAGACGCTGTGGATCGTCGTCTCGGGCGTGCTCGTGCTGACGCTCGCCGCCTACGGGACGGTGCGACTGGAGACGGGCTACGGCGCGGGCTCGGGCAACGGGCCGAAACCGCTCACCGCGCCGAAGGGCGAAAAGCTCCCCGTTCAGGTGATCGCGCAGCAGTGGGCGTTCACCTACCGCTACCCGACCTACGGCGGCGTCGAGACGACCCACCTGGAGCTCCCCGTCGGCAAGACGGTCGAACTGCACGTCACCTCGCTCGACGTGATCCACTCCTTCTGGGCCTACCAGCTCGGCGTCAAGGCCGACGCCAACCCGGGCGTCGACAACGTCGCCTTCGTCAAACCGACGAAGATCGAGACGTTCGAAGTCCACTGCGCCGAGCTGTGCGGGATCTGGCACGGCGGCATGTTCGACCACGGCCACGTGGTCAGCGACACGGACTTCGAAAGCTGGATCGCCGAACAGCAGGCACGATTCGCCGCGACGACGAAGGCGCTTCCGAAGTACTCCACGACATACACCCCCGAACCGCTGGAGCGAGGCGAATGAGCGCCACAACGGCAGACGCGGCGTCCCGTCCCGCCCAGGAGAAGCCCCTGTGGCGGCGGCTGATCGGATTCAACCTCCTGACCGCCGTGATCCTCGGCGTCGGGGGCTACTACCTCGGCTGGTGGATCGGCCACCTCGTGACCGAAGGGAAAAGCTTCGAATACACCGCCGCCACCGACGAGAACGACGTCGCCCTGCTGCTCGCCTACTTCTTCGGCGTGATCGGATTCCTGATCGGGCTCGGCTTCGCGAACTACCCGATCTCGAGGCTGCTCGGCAAGCCCGCGTCGCTGCGCGAGAAAGAGGAGCACGGCATCGGCCGCTACTTCGGCCTCTGCACGGATCACAAGGTCGTAGGGATCCAATACCTCTGCGGGATCGGCCTGTTCTTCTTCATCGGCGGCCTCAACGCGATGCTGATTCGGACCGAGCTGCTGCACAGCCAGCCGACCTTCACCGGCCCCAACCAGTACCTCTCACTCGTCGGGATGCACGGCACGATGATGATGGGGATGATGACCTCGGGGATCCTGGGGCCGTTCGCGAACTACTTCGTCCCGATCATGATCGGCGCCCGGCGGATGGCGTTCCCGCGGATCGAGGCGCTGACGTTCTGGCTGCTGATGGCGGCCGGCTTCATCCTCACCTCGACGATCTTCTTCGGCGGCTTCCCGACCGGTTGGACGGGCTACGAGCCGCTCAACGACCAGGCGGTGATGGGGATGGACTCCTACATCTGCTTCTTCGCCCTGGTCGGCATCTCGATGTGCCTGCTCGGCCTGAACATGATGGCGACGATCATCACGATGCGCGCGCCAGGCCTGACCTGGTCGCGCCTGCCGATCTTCGTCTGGTCGGTGTTCGCGACCTCCGTGCTGATGGTGCTGGCCGCGCCGATGCTCGTCGCGACGCTGCTGATGGCGGCCTTCGACCGCACGATCGACACCTCGTTCTTCCTGCCGGCCGGCGGCGGCAGCTCCTACCTGTTCGAGAACCTGTTCTGGTTCTTCGGCCACCCCGAGGTGTACATCCTCGCCCTGCCCGGCTTCGGCATCGTGCTCGAGCTGCTGCCCGTCTTCACCCGCAAGCCGCTGTGGGGCTACCGCCTCGCGATCTCGGGCATGCTCGGGGTCAGCCTGCTGAGCTTCTTCGTCTGGCAGCACCACCTGTTCGTGAGCGGGATCAACGCCGACCTGCGGCCCTTCTACATGCTCTCGACGGAGATCATCTCGCTGCCGACCGGCTTCATCTTCCTGTGCGTGATGGGCACCCTCTGGAAGGCCCGAACGTCGTTCACCGTGCCGATGCTGTTCTGCATCGGCTGGGTCTTCAACTTCCTGATCGGCGGACTGTCGGGGGTGTTCCTCTCCGACACCCCGAGTGACACGACCACGCACGGCAGCTTCTTCGTGATGGCCCACTTCCACTACACGATCATGGGCGGGCTGATCTTCGCCTTCTTCGCCGCGATCTACTACTGGGTCCCGAAGATGCTCGGGGTGAACTTCAACGAGAAACTCGCCAAGGCTCACTTCTGGCTGATGTTCGTCGCCTTCAACTCGACCTTCATGCCGCTGTTCGTGCTCGGCATGGAGGGCCAGGCGAGGAGGGTTAACTTCTACGAACCGAAGTTCCACACGCTGAACGTATGGGTCTCGATCTCGGCGTTCGTGCTCGGCTTCTCGATGCTGATCTTCCTCTACAACACCGTCTACTCGCTGATCTTCAAGCGCGAGGTGGCGCTGCAGAACCCGTGGCGCTCGAAGTCGATGGAGTGGCAGGTGGCGACGCCGGTGCCGGTCAACAACTTCGAGCAGATACCGGTCTTCGACTCCGACCCCTACGACTACGGGACGCCGCTGGTGATCGGCGACACGCGTGTCGGCGGGGCACAGGTCCAGGGAGGCTGAGCGATGGCGCTGCCGCACGAAGAGAAGCCGCTCGGCCTGCAGATCCCGCCTGTCGCCCCCGGCGTCGAGATCCCGCCCGAGCCGCCAGACGTCGGGGCGCGGGCGCTGTCGGTCGCCTCGCGCCTGCTGGCCGGCGCGACGACGTTCTTCTTCCTCGCCTTCCTGTTCGCGTACTTCTACCTGCGCTCGATCAACGTTCACCACATGTGGAAACCGGCCGGCGTGAAGCCCGACCAGGGCCTCGGCGCGGCGTTCGTGGTGTGCCTGATCCTGAGCGCGCTGCTCGCGGTGCTCGCCGGCCGCGGCATGAAGGCCCGGGCGGCGGGGTGGCTCAGGCCCGCGATCGCGAGCGTCGGCTTCGGGCTCGCGGCGGTCGCGTTGCAGTGCGTCGAGTACACGAGCCAGAAGTTCGGGCCCACGAACGGCGCCTACGCGAGCGTCTTCTGCACGTGGACGGCGATGTTCCTGATCGCGGCGCTGTGCGCGATCTACTGGCTCGAGACGCAGGCGGCGACGGAGCTGCGAGCGAGCCGGGCGCCGGCCGGGACGGAAGGCGACATCGCCGAACCTGACCGCCTGATCGCGCCGGGCCTGGACGCGGCGGTCTTCTACTGGAGCTACCTCGCGGCGATCGGCGTGATCACCTACGTGGTGCTCTACCTGCTGTAGTGCTCGCCGCCGCCACTCCCGGCTTCTGGGACTGGTCGCTGGACCCGCCGCTGGTGCTCGCCGCGGACCTCGCGATCCTCTACTGGATCGGCGACCGGCGGACCGTCAGGCCACGCCGAACGGCGACGGCGCAGCGCTGGCGCGACGCCGCCTTCTACGCCTCGATGTTCACCCTGGCCGTCGCGCTGGCCTCGCCGATCGAGCCGCTCAGCGAGCAGCTGTTCTGGGTCCACATGGTCCAGCACGTGCTGCTGATGCTCGTCGCGGCGCCGCTGCTGGTCGTCTCGCGGCCCTGGATCAGGCTGTGGCGCTCGCTGCCGCTGGGCGGGCGGCGGCGCCTCGCGCGGACGCTCGGCACCGACCCGCGCGCGGAGCCGCTGCGCGCCGCGACCCGCGTGCTCGGCTCGCCGGCCGTCTCGCTCGGGCTGTTCTCGGTCGCGCTGCTCGGCTGGCACGTTCCGGCGATGTTCGAGGCGACGCTCACCTCTGGGACCGTGCACGCGCTCGAGCACACGGCATTCTTCCTCGCCTCGGTCCTCCTGTTCAAGCAGGTGATCCCCTCGCCGCCGCTGCGGACGCGCCTCTCGGAGGTGCGACGGCTGCTCTACGTCGTCGCGGCGATGACGGTCAGCTGGATCCTCGCGGTCGTGCTCGCGCTCGCGCCGGAACCGCTCTACAGCCACTACGCAGAGCTCTCCTCACGGCCCTGGGGGATCTCAGCGCTCGGCGACCAGCAGCTCGCGGCGGGCGTGATGTGGGTTCCGGGATCCGTCACGTTCGTCGTCATCATCTTCGTGTACATCCACCGCTGGCTCGCCCCGCAGACGTCCGCCGCAACGCGGACGGCACGGCTCGCGAGCGGGCACTAGGAGGTCTCACATGCCAGAGCTCGCAACCGCGATAGCGTCGAGCTTCCTGACCGGCTCGATCCTGACGCTCGCGCTGCCGCTGGGCGTCCTGATCCTCGTCGTCATCTGGTACGCCGTGCTGTGGTCGCGCGGCATGGGCGAACGCTGAACCGCCCTCTTCGCCGGGTGGTTCACCCCGCCGCGAGCTTGGGCGCGTCGTGGGCGATCTCCGAGGGCTGGAAGCTCGACGGGTAGACCGTCGTGAGCAGGCCCCTGCCGCTCACGCCGTAGACGAGCGCGTCGTGTGAGACGAGCTGCGGCTGACCCGCGTCGCGTTTGGATCCGACCTTCCACGCCGACCACGTGCGGGCCAGTTCGGAGGCGCTGCCGATCAGGTACTGCAGCCGTCCCGTCAGCCCGTGCTCGCGCACGAAGCGGGCGACCGCCGAGCGCGTGTCGCCGCGCGGGTCGACGGAGATCGCGATCAGCTGTGCGTCCTTCGCGCGGGACCCCATCATGTTCAACGCGGCGCGCAGGTTCGAGGCGATCAACGGGCAGACGTCGGGGCAGTTCGCGTAGAGGAACGTCACGAACACCGCCTTGCCGCGGTACTGCGCGAGCGTGACGGGCCTGCCCAGGTAGTTGCGCAGGTCGATCGCGGGCGCCGCGGCGCGGGGCAGCGTGAGGGTCCCTTCGTAGCCGCGCCCGGATCCCGCTTCGCGCGCGCCCCCGGGGAGCGTCGAGGAGGACGATCCCGGGCCGATCAGCAGTGCGCTCACCGCCGCCGCGACACCGAGCAGCGCGAGCAGCGCCAGGGCGAGCGCCGGTCGGGAGACCGAGCGCGCGCCACCGACCTGGTTGCCGCCGTCCTCGCTCATAGCTCGCCCCCCGCCGGCGAGTCTACGCCCATCCGCCGCCTCAGCTCATGCTTACGTAGCCGGTCGCTTCGCCGGCGCTGCGGACGTTCGCCGAGACCTTGTTCTCGTAGTTGCCCTCGATCGTCGCGATGCGCCCGTCGGGCAGCACGCCGCGGACGATTCCCACGTGCTCGCCTCCGAAGACGATCAGGTCGCCCGGCTTCGGCACGACGCCCGGTCCGTTCGCGACGGCGCGCCCGGCGCCCTGCGCCCAGGACCAGATCGCCGAGACCGAGCCGAGGCCTTCGCCCGCTGCGCCGATCGGCTCGCCCGCCTGGCGCGCCGCCCAGGAGGCGAAGTACGCGCACCAGGGCTCTCCCGGCGCGGCGCCGGCCGTCGCTTCGCGGTAGGCGGCGATCGCGGGGCCTTCGTTCGAGCCCGGCGGCTGCTCGGACTGGCCGATCTGGCTTTCGGCCGCCGCGACGATGCCGCCGCCCGTGCCGCCGGGCGCGCCCTGCAGGCCTTGCATGCCCGACGTGCCGTAGAGGCCGGCGCCCTGCTGCGCCCCGAGCGGCTCGAGCGCCGTGCTCGAGGGGTAGCCGCTCGTCGCTCCGTAACCGGCCTGCGCCTGGGCGAGGGCGGCCTCGAAGGGAGCGGCCGCAGCCGTCGCGCTCGTCGTCGTGGCCGTCCCGGTCGCGGCCGGCGCTTCGACGCCGCCGGTCGAGCCGAGAAGCGCCGAGGGGTCGCTCAGAGCCTGGCGGATCGTGGTGATGCGGGAGATCGTCGTTTCGATCGACATCACCCCCGGTGATCGGCAGCGGGAGGGGAGGTTTGAGGGCCTTAAATGAAGACGCCCGGCCGTCGCCGGGCGCCCTCGACCACCGTTCCCTCGATGAATCGGCGGTATGTAGCTTCCAGCGGGCCACTCGCGTGACCGCCCGAAGCGTTGTATGACCCCGAGGCAAGACGTCCGGCGCAGGCCGAACCCTGCCCACGGGGGCTTCACAGCAGCGGTGGCGTCACGAGGACGCCACCGCTGAGGAAGTTGGTGACTACTGCAGCAGCTTCAGGACAGCGTCCGGAAGGTGGTTCGCCTGGGCGAGAATCGCCACGCCGGCCTGCTGAAGGACCTGGTCCTTGGTGAACTGGGTCATTTCGGAGGCCATGTTGACGTCGACGATCTGGCTGACAGCCGAAGAGAGGTTCTGGCTGTAGACTTCCAGGTTGGTCGCGGTGTACTGGATGCGGTTCTGCACCGCACCGTATTCACCGGCGGCCTTCGTCACTTTGTCGAGCGCTTCGTCGATCGTTTTGACTTCGGTGACCGACGCTTTTTCGACGGCGCCTTTGAGTTCGATCGTTTTGACGGCAACGGTTTCTTTTTCGTTGGCGCCGACCTGGAACTTGATTTCTTCGCCACCTTCGAGGAGTTTCACGCCGTTGAAGGTCGTCGTTTCACCGACGCGCGTGATCTCTTCTTTGAGCTGTTCGGTCTCCTGTTCGATGGCTTCCTTGTCGGTTTCCGACGTGGTGCCGTTGGCGTACTGCACCCCGAGCTCGCGGACGCGCTGGAGCATCCCGACGACATCGTTGAGCGCGCCCTGAGCGGTCTGGGCGAGCGAGACGGCGTCCGAGATGTTCTGCGTCGCCTGGTTCAGGCCGCTGACCTGGCCCTTCAGGCGCTCGGAGATCGCGTAGCCGGCGACGTCGTCGGCGGCCGAGTTGATGCGCAGACCCGAAGACAGGCGCTGCATCGCGGTACCGAGCATGTTCTCGGTGTTGTTCAGGTTCCTCGCGGCATCCATCGCCTCGAGGTTTGTGTTCACTGTCAGGCCCATTCGTTCATCTCCTTGATGACGGTGGTTATGTGGTCCCGTGACCGACTCCATGTCGGTCCACGCCGATGTATCGACGGTTGGCCGGGAAACTTGAGGACAGAGTCCTCGCTGTGGGCCTATTCACCTCCCGGAGCCGATCTCCTGCGCCGGGGCGCGATCCTGCAATGCGCCTAGACGCGGATGTCGATGTGGCCCTCGTCGTCCCGGCCGCCCTCCTCCTCGGGCGCTTCGCGGCCCTCGCGGCGCTCCGATGGTTCGCGGCGGGGCTTGTCCCCCTCGCGCGTCACACGCCGCAGCCGGTCGACCGGCGGGACGCGCCGCGAGGGCATCGACGGCCCGGTCGGACCGATCGGGTTGAGGGGATCCATCGGCTAGCGCCCCCCTGCCCCCTGAGCCCCCTCGGCGGCCGCCCGGCGGGCCTGCGCTGCGCGCGCGGCCGCGACGAGCTCCTGCTCGCGGGCCTTGATCTCGACCATCACCATGCGCCGCCAGAAGAACACCGAGCCGGCCCAGGCGGCGAGGAACAGCGCGATCCCCGCGACGAGCGCGCGCAACATCGTCGTCGCGAACGTGTGCGTCGGCAGCGACTCGTAGAAGCCGGCCCCGAAGCCGACGAGCGCGCCCCACGCCTTGGCCCGTTCGACCGCCCGCGCGGCTCGCGGATGGCCGGCGACGCTCGGACCGTCGATCTCGACGATCGCCGCCTTCCCCTTCTTCCCCTTCTTCTCGTCCTTCTTCTTCTCCTTGGCCGGCTTCGCGGCCTTGGCGGGCGCGGGCGCCTCGACGACGTCCTCCTGAACCTCCGGGGGCGCCTCGAGCGTCTCCTGGGCGTCAGCCACGTCCGCCGTCCCCGTCCAGGCCGCGACGGCGTTCCTCGCGCTGGCACTCGAAGATGAAGCGCACGAGCCGGCGCCGGTCGAGGTCGCTGATCGAGATGAACTCGACGGCGCGCCGGCCCTGGCCGTCGACGCGCACGACCCGTCCCGACCCCGTGACGGGCGTCACTCCCTGCGTCAGGGTCAGCCGGAAGGTCAGCTCGTCGCCGACCCGCAGCGTGTCGGGGCCCGTCAGCAGCAGCCCGCCGCCGCTGACGTCGACCGTGAAGCTCTGCACGCTCCCGGTCTCGCCTGAGCACAGCACGAGCACGGGGCGGGCGGAGCGGATCCGCACGTACTCGCGTTCCTGCATCACCTCGACCGAGCGCGGCGCGGTCAGCCGCACGACCTCAGGGTCGGCGGGGTCCTGGCTGGCGAGGCTTCCGGTCAGCCGGACGCGGCCCCGGGCGCTGACGTATTCGACCCGCAGGCTCCCGAGCTGGTCCTCGCTCATCGGCCGCGTCGGCACGGTGATCGCCACGACGAGCATGTCGGGGCCGCGCTCGATCACCCGCGCGGGGATCCGCCCCGAGCCGACGGCGAGCACGACCGAGTCCGACACCTCCGGCAGCTCGACGGGCGCCGCGGCGGACTGGCGCTTGGAACGGGCGAGCCTCACGGCAGCACCATCCCGGCGAGGCCCGCGGGGTCGAGCCGGCGCAGCCGCCAGCCCCCCGCGCGAGCGTGGGAGAGCATGAATTCGGGCGCCAGCTCGAAGCGGCAGGCGGCCTCGACGGCGACGCCGATCTGGTCGGTCTCATCCGCGTGGGTGACGACCAGCGCGTGCGCCCGAAGCGGCGCGAGCGCCTCCAGCAGCTGGGCTGCGGCGGCGCTGCCGAGGGTGGCGGGGAGCGTCAGCAGGATCCGGTCGGGGTCGAGCTCCGAGAGCAGCCGGCCGAGCCGGCGGATGCTTTTTCGATCGGACGGCGAGAGCCGCGGCGTGTCGAGCACCGCCAGCCCCTCCGCGCGCGCGCGCCGCAGCGCCCGCATCGCGCGCGGGCTCTCGATCGGCGCGGGCTTCAGAAGCTGCGGGGCCATCAGCAGGTGCAGCTCGCCGTTCTCTTCGCCCGCGATCGTCGCGAACGTGGCCGAGAGGGTGCTGCCCGAGCGGTAGGCGCTCAGCAACGCCGCGCAGCAGGTCGTCTTGCCCGAGCCGCCCGCGCCGACGAGCACGACCGAGGCCCCCCGCGCGGACAGCGGCGGCGCGACGGGGATCCGCTGGGCGAGCGTGCTTCGCACCGCCGCGGCGAGCCCCAGGCGCGGAGCGAGCGGCAGGGCGTGGGCGAGCGCCATGTCGATCAGCTCCCCCGCCAGCTGCTCTCCGATCCCGTAGCGGGCGAGGCTCTTCTCGACCCCCGCCCGCGCGCGAGCGTGCGAGCCGGGTTGGACGGTGCGTCGCTCGGCCGGGGCCCGCGCCGTCCAGTCGGCCTGCGGCGGCGGCGCGATCGGCGCGGCCGGCCGGCGGGTCTGCTGGGGGATCAGCTCATGGAAGTCGACCGGCTCGTCGGAGAGCGGCCTGCCTCGCGGCGGTCCGGCCACGAACGGGGTCGGCGGGGGCTGCTCGGGCACGAGCGGCGGCGGGACCGTCCGCTCGGCGCGCGCCAGCGCCGCGAGGTGGGCGGTCACGTACGCGCTGCCCTGCGCGAAGACCGGCTCGGGCGGGGCGATCGGCGGCGCGGGCGCCTGCGGCACGGGATCGGGGACGAAGCTGGGTGGCGGCGAGCCCGGCTGCGCGTACGGCAATCCGGGGGGCCCGGGCTGGACGCCAGCGGGCTGGACACCACCGGCCTGACCGGCGCCGGGGGCCTGGCCGGTGAACTGCCCGGCCGGCGGCGCAGGCGCAGGCGGTGGCACCGCTGCGCTCGCGTAGGCGCTTGCGCCATGCGGCACGGGTCCGGGCACGGACGGCGCGGGCTCCTCGCCAAGCGGCGGCTCGACGCTCTCGACCTCGTCGTACACGTCGACGCCGGCCGTCCCGGGGATCGCCTCAATCTCGACCCATGGATGCTGGAAGAACCCCAGCACCCCGCCGGTCAGCCCCTCCCGCCGCCTCACGACGATCGCGTCCGCCCCGAGATCGCGCTCGATCCGCGGGATCAGCTCCTCGACGCTGCGCCCCCTGAAGACCCGCGGCGTAGTCGCATCGCGCCCCCCCGCCAACCGCGCCCTGGCCTCGCGCCCGAGCGCGTTCAAGATGTCCCCTGGAGTACTCATGCGTGGATCACCCCGATCGTTTCGACGTTCACGCCGGGGGCGATCTCGTTGTAGGAGCAGACCGCGAGGTGCGGCTGGGCCTGGGCGATCAGGCGCCGCAGGTGCCTGCGGATCCGCGCAGAGCAGAGCACGACGGGCCGCGCGCCGAGGGCGCTCGCGTGCTCGACCTGGGCGCGCAGCGCCGTGACGATCGCCTGAGCGCGGCTCGGCTCCATGGCGAGGTACTCGCCGTCGGTCGTTTGGGTGATCGAAGTGGAGACCTCCTGCTCGATCGCCGGGTCGAGGGTTATCGCTTGCAGGCGCAACTGCTCATCCAGATGGGGAGCCGTGATCGCCCGGCCCAGCGCCTGGCGAGCGTACTCCGAGAGAAGACTCGTGTCTCGTGTTGTTCGAGCCTTGTCGCCGATCGCCTCCACGATCGTCCCGAGGTCGCGGATCGCGACGCCCTCGCCGAGCAGCGACTGCAGCACCCGCTGGATCTCCCCGAGCGAGAGCGCGTCGGGCACGACCTCCTCGACGACGGCCGCGTTCGTCTCCTTGAGGCGGTCGAGCAGCGTCCGCACGTCCTGGCGGGTGAGCAGCTCGGCCGCGTGCGAGCGGATCGTCTCGGTGAGGTGGGTGACGATGACCGACTCGGGGTCGACGACGGTGTAGCCGAGCGACTCCGCCTCGGCGCGGCTCGACTCGTGCACCCAGACCGCCTCCAGGCCGAACGCCGGCTCGCGCGTCGGGATCCCGTTGAGCGTGCCGAGCGCGTCGCCCGGGTTCATCGCGAGCAGGTGGCCGGGCATGATCCGCCCCCGCGCGACCTCCGAGCCGCGGATCTTGATCACGTACTCGTGGGATTCCATGCCGAGCTCGTCGTGGATCCGCACGCGCGGGATCACGATCCCGAGTTCGCCCGCGATCTGTCGGCGCACCATGCTGACCCGCCGCAACAGCGCGCTGCCGGTGCCGCCGCCCTCGACGAGCGGCACGAGGCCGAAGCCGATCGCGAGCTCGAGCGCGTCGACGCCGACTTCGGAGATCGGCTCCCCGCCGGCCGCGGGCAGCGCGTCGGGCTTCTCCTTGGCGGCCTTCTTCTCGTCGGGCATCCCGTTGCGCACGCCCCACGCGATCGCTCCGAAGATCGCCGCGATGAACAGGAACGGGAGCTTCGGCAGGCCCGGGATCAGGGCGAAGCCGCCGATCGCGCCCGCCGCGACGAGCGGCGCTTTGCGCTGGCCGAGGATCTGACCCGCGATGTCCGAGCCGAGGTCGCGGTCGGAGGCGGCGCGGGTGACGATGATGCCCGTCGCGACCGAGATCAGGAGCGCGGGGATCTGAGCGGCGAGGCCGTCGCCGACCGTCAGCAGCGAGAACTGGTGGGTCGCCGCTTCGAAGCTCAGACCGTGCTGGAGCATCCCGACGATGATCCCCCCGATCAGGTTGATCAGGGTGATGATCACGGCCGCCATCGCGTCGCCTTTGACGAACTTCGAGGCGCCGTCCATCGCCCCGTAGAAGTCGGCCTCGCGGGCGATCTCCGAGCGGCGCTCGCGGGCGACGTCGTCGGTGATCAGCCCGGCGTTGAGGTCGGCGTCGATCGCCATCTGCTTGCCCGGCATCGCGTCGAGCGTGAAGCGCGCCCCGACCTCGGCGACCCGGCCCGCGCCGTTGGTGACGACGACGAACTGGATCACGATCAGGATCAGGAAGATCACGAGGCCGACGATCACGTTGCCGCCGACGACGAACTCCCCGAACGACTTGACGACGCTGCCCGCGTCCCCGGTCGTGAGGATCAGCCGCGTCACCGACACGTTGATCGCCAGGCGGAACATCGTCGTCAGCAGCAGCAGGCTCGGGAACGACGAGAAGTCGAGCGCCCGGCCCAGGTACATCGTCGCGACCACGATCATCAAGGCCGCCGAGATGTTGAGCGTGATCAGCAGGTCGAGCACGGCCGCGGGCAGCGGCACGACGAGCATCGTCACGACCATCACGACGGCGGCCGCGGCGAGCAGGTCGGTGTGGCGGAGCAGCCGCCTGATGCCGGCTTCGTTCACGGCGCAAGCCCTCCGGCGGCGAGCGGCGCGCCGGGCGCGAGACGGCGCGAGCCGGGCGCAGCGACCCCGGCGCCGGCGCCGCGGGCCGCCGCGGGCGTACGCCCGGCCATCCGGTAGACGAACGCGAGCACGCGGGCGACGGCCACGTAGAGCTCGGCCGGGATCACCTGGCCGACCTCGGTCGAGCTGTGCAGAGCCCGCGCGAGCGGCGGGTCGCTGACGACCGCGACGCCGTTCTCCTTGGCGATCCGGCGGATCTGGGCGGCGATCAGGTCCTGGCCCTTGGCGACGACCTCGGGGGCCGACTTGGAGCCGTCGTAGCGCAGCGCGACGGCGAAGTGCGTTGGGTTGGTCACGACCACGTCGGCGCTCGGCACGGCGGCCATCATGCGGGCCCGGGCGAGCTGCATCTGACGGCGGCGCAGGGCCGCTTTGACCTCCGATGAGACGCCGTACTGGCGGACCTCGTCCTTGACCTGCTGCTTGGTCATCCGCAGCTGTCGCTCGTGGCGGAAGCGTCGCCAGGCGTAGTCGATCAGCCCGATCGCGATGTAGGCGAAGGCCGCGTGCTGGGCCACGCCGAGCGCGCGATGGCCGGCGATCGAGGCGAGCGCCCCCGGGGGGACGCCGACGAGTCCCCCGAGGTCTTTGGCCCCGGGCACGATCGTGAGCGTCGCGACGGCGCCGACGACGGCGACCTTCGCGATCGCCTTCAGCGCCTCGAAGATGAGGTTCGGGCCGAACAGGTTGCGCGCCCCGCTGACCGGGTTGATGCGGCGGAAGTCCGGTTTCAGCGCCTGCAACGTGGGCCGGCCGCCGACCTGCGCGGCGCCGGCCGCGAGCGCCGCCGCCAGGCACGCGCCGGCGATCGGGCCGACTGTGATCTCGATCGTCGTCAGGGCCGTGTGCATCAGGTCGGTCAGGCCGGCCGCGCTCGTCGCCCGGCCGGGGTGGGCGATGTCCCCGAGGATCGTCCGAAAGCTCGCCGCGCCCGCCTGCGCGATCGCGGGCGCCGTGATCGAGACGACGAGCAGCCCGGCGACGAGCACGATCGAGCCGCTGAGGTCGGGGCTGCGGGCGACCTGGCCCTTCTCACGCGCGCGTTTGCGGTGTTTGGGGGTTGCCTTCTCTGTGCGGTCCTCGCGTGCCATCAGCCGACGTGGAGCGCCCCCAGCGCTTCGCCGACGCTGCCCGAGAGCTGACCGTCGATCCAGTTGCCCACGAACGGCAGCGACGCCGCCACGACGAGCATCGCCACCGCCACCTTCGTCGGGAAGCCGACGGCGAAGATGTTCAGCTGCGGGACGACCCGCGAGACGACGCCGAACGCCACGTCGGTGATCAGCAGCGCCGCGAGCACCGGCGCGCCGATCTCCAGGGCCGAGGTGAAGATCGTCGAGAAGACCTGCTCGGCGCCCCCGACCAGCGAGGACAGCCGCGGGGCCGAGGTCAGCGGGACTAGTTCGAACGTCCGCCCGAGACCCCGCAGCGTCCACGCGTCGCCGTCGATGACCAGGAAGATCATCGTCCCGACGAGCGAGTAGAAGCGCGAGAGCACCGCGCTGTTTTCACCGGACAGCGGGTTGATCAGCGATCCGTAGGAGAAGCCCGAGACGACGTCCATCAGCGTCCCGGCGGACTCGATCGCCGCCATCAGCATCGCCAGCGCGAACGCGAACGCGAACCCGACGAGCATCCCCTGCAGCACGAGCTCGGCGACGACCATCGGGTCGCTCGGTATGTGCTGCCCCACCATCGCGATCGGCGTCAACCCGATCGAGATCCCGACCGCGACCAACCCCTTCACCCGCGCCGGCACCAGCGACGAGGAGAACAGCGGCGCGAGGACGAACAGCGGCGTGACCCGAGCCAGCACGAGGATGAACCCCCCGAGCTGATTCCCGGCCAGCTGCTTCAAGACCGCGTTCATCGGATCGACCCCTCCGGCCTGACCGGATGACGCGAACGGCTCCCGAGCCTCATCAGCTGCCCACCATCGACGGGATCGCCGTGTACAGCGAGGTCGTGTACGCGACCAGCTGCCCGAGCATCCACGGCCCCAGCACGACGACCACGACCGCCACGCCGACGATCTTCGGAATCAGGCTGAGGCTCTGCTCCTGAATCTGGGTGACGGCCTGGAAGACGCTGACGATCAGGCCGATCACGAGCGCCACGAGCAGCAGCGGGCCGGCGATCTTCAGAGCCAGGCTCATGCCCTGCGAGGCGAGGTTGACGACGGTGTCCTGGTTCATGGGTGGTTGGGGGAGGGTGGGCGGGGACCTAGTGGAAGCTCTGCACGAGCGCCTTGATGACGAGGTCCCAGCCGTCGACGAGCACGAACAGCAGCACCTTGAAGGGGAGGGATATGAACGTCGGCGGGAGCATGATCATCCCCATGCTCATCAGCGTCGAGGAGACGATCAGGTCGATGATCAGGAACGGCAGGAAGATCAGGAAGCCGATCTGGAAGGCCGTCTTGAGCTCGGAGATGATGAACGCCGGGATCAGCACCTCGGTGGGGACTTCCGAGCGCTTGGAGCCCTTGTTGTGGGCCATCGTCATGAACAGGCTGATGTCCTGGCCCCGGGTCTGGCGGAACATGAATTCGCGCAGCGGCTCCTCGGCGTCTTTGAGGGCGGTCGTCGTCGAGATGTGGTGATGGGTCAGCGGTTCGATCGCGTCGCGCTTGATCGCCCCGATCGTCGGCGACATCACGAAGATCGTCAGGAACAGGGCGATCCCGACGAGCACCTGGTTGGGCGGCGCGTTGGAGGTGCCGACGGCGGTGCGGATGAAGCCGAGGACGATCAGGATGCGGCTGAAGCCGGTGACGGTGAAGAGCACCGCCGGGACGAGCGTCAGCCCGCCGATCAGCAGCAGGATCTGAACCGCGTTGCTCGAGTCCAGGTTCAGCCCGGAGGAGGCGGCGATCGCGCTCAACGCCGCACCGTCAGTTCGCGCAGGCGATCGACGAGGCTCGTGCCCGGCCCCGGGGAGGGCATCCGCATCGGGTCGTGCCCGCCGTGGCGGATCGCGCCCGAGCGCTGCTGAACGGGCCGCGGGGGCTCCTCGCCGGGCGCCCGCAACAGCGCCCGCCGCGGCTTCGGCGCCTCGATCACGTCCATCAGCCCGGCTTCCCGGGCCTCTTCCTCGGTGTAGCGGTGGATCGGGACGACGCCCTGCTCGGCGCTGCCGAGCAGCAGGTAGTCGTTGCCGGCCCGCACCAGATGGACCGAGCGGCCGGTCGACAGGGTCAGCGCGGCCAGGCTCGTCAGCCCCGCGCTGGGGGCGCTCGGATCGCGCCCGGCCTTGACCTGCCGCAGGATCCACGACAGGCCCCAGATCACGGCGATCACGATCGCGAGGCCCACGATCGTGCGCACGATGCTGCCGCTCGAGCCCCCGACGTGGGCGGTGGTGGTCGTGCTCGTGCCCCCGATCGGCTGTTCCTCGAAGGCCGATTTGGCCGGGTCCGCGGCTTTTGCCTTGGCGGCGAGCGCGTCCGGGCAGGCGAACGCGAGCGCGCAGGCGCCGGCAGCCGCGGCCGCCGTCGCGGCCGCACGGGAAAGCGTGTTCGGCTTCGTCATCGAGGGTCGACTCCGAGGAAGAGTCGCCCGGGTTATCGGCCCGCCGCTTCGAGTCTTGAGCTACATAAGGTGCTCGACCGACACGCCCCAGCCGCCGTCGCCGGTCACGACGAGGCGCCCGCGCGCGAAGCACAGGCCGTTGGCGAACAGCTCGATCGGCGCCTCCGCGGACTGGTCCAGCTCGACGACCGCTCCCGGCGTCAGGCGCAGAGCCTCGCCGAGGGCGATGTGGGTCCGTCCGAGCTCGGCCCACACGCGCACGAAGATGCTGCGCAGGATCGAGGGCGAGCGCGGCCGCTCGGGCTCGTGTTCGGCGTGGGCGCGGGCCCGTTCGAGCTCTGCGCGGCCGAGCTTGGCGTAGGTGGCGGCGCGCACGGGGTGCTCGTCGGCCTCCTGCAGCTTGATCGCCTTGCGCGTGCCGCTGCGCCCCGGCCGGCCCCGCCCGACCGACACCTCCTCGGCGAACAGCCTCACGCCGTCCTCCGAGCGCTCCCCGAGCTCGACGATCGTGCCGGGCTCGATCGAGAGCATCTGCTCGATCGGCATCTGCACGGAGCCGACCTCGGCCCGCAGCAGCACCTGGGCGACCGCGAGGCCCTCTCGCAGACCGGACGCGGCGGGTCCCGAGGAGGCGTGCTCGCCGGCGCCGGCGCCGCCGCTCGCGAGCGGGGCCACGGCGGGCCAGGGGAGCAGCAGCCACATCGCCGAGGAGCAGCCGTCGATCGTCGTCTTCAGCTCGGCCGCGAGCGTCGGCTCGGCCGGCGCGACGTTGACGCCGGCGTCGCCCTCCATGTCGAGCTCGCCGCGCTGCAGCGCCGTCCCGCCCAGCTCGCCCCAGACGGCGGAGAGCTCGGCGACGGTCGCGTCGAGGATGCCCTTGGCGAGCGCCCAGTCGATCTCAGACAGATGACGCTCGGCCGGCGCCTGGGCGGCGCGGCCGCCGAGCATGCATTCGAGCGCCTGCAGGACGACCGCCCGCTCGACGCTCAGCAGCATCGCGTGGGCCGGCCGGTCGGACTCGATCCCCACGGCGACGGCGTCGGCGGCCAGGCCGGCGCGGACCGCGGCCCACGTGTTCTGGGTGACCTCGCCGAGCTCTAGGACGACCTCGGTCTTCAGCTGGCCCGTGAGCGCCGCCGAGATCGACTCGCAGGCTTCCTCGAGCGCGCCCGAGATCATCCGCCGCAGGTCGGGCGTGAACTTGGTCGGCTGGGAGAAGTCGAGCGGCTGAACGTCGGCCGGCGCGGGAGCGGCTGCCGCTCCGCCGCCCTGTGCGCCCGCCATCGGCGCTCAGCCCTCGCTGCCCGCGGCGGCCGGCTCCTCGCCGCCGGGCGCGGCGGCGGGCTCGGAGGCCGGCGTCTCGTCGGCCTCGGCGGCGTCGCGGTCGTCGAGGATCTCGGTGATGCGCAGACCGTACTGCTCGTCCACGACGACGACCTCTCCGCGGGCGATCGGCGAGCCGTTGACCAGGAGGTCGGCGGGCTCGCCGGAGCGGCGCTCCAGCGCGACGACGGCGCCGACGCGCAGCTCGAGCGTCTCGCCGACCGTCATGTGCGTCCGGCCGATCTCGACGCTCAGCTCCATCGGGATCTCGCTGAGGCGGCTGAGGTCGGAGGGGCCCGCGGCGGCGCCGTTCTCGCTGCCGGCCTCGAGCTCCTCGTACTCGATCGTCTCCGCCACCGTCCCTCCTACTGCACCGTCAGGTCGGGGATCAGGACCGATTCGAGTTTCACGTCGGTCTGCGCGCGGATCGCAGATGCGATCTTGCGCTGCAGGTCGTGCCGGCCGGTCGTCGTGATCAGCGTTTCGCCCGACTGGTTGGTGATCAGGTTGGTGATGATTTCGCGCACCAGCGGTTCCTCGGGCAGCGTGCCCTGGGCCGCTTCGCCGTTGCCCGAGCCGCCCGAGTCCGCTGTCGCGCCGTCGCTCTGGCCGGGCGCGAGGTCGAGCGCGATCGAGGCCTTCACGTAACGGCCGTCCTTCAGGTTGAGCAGGAATTCCTTCGGCATCACGTAGATCGTGCCCTTGATCTTCTCCTTCACGATCGGCTTGTGCTTCGTCATCGTGTAAGCGCCGAACAGCAGTATCGGGAGAGCCAGGGCGAGCATGATCTTCTTGTTCTTCAGCATGGAGGTAGCACCGGTCGTCTTCTTGTCAGGGTTCTTCGCCTTCGCCTGTATCGACCCTCTTCAGGACGATCTCGACCCTTCTGTTGCGGGCGCGCCCGGCGGCGGTCGCGTCGCTGGCGACGGGACGCTGGTCGGCGAAGCCCGCGGCCGTCATCCGCGCCGCCCCGACGCCGTGTTCGGCGAGGAACCGCACGACGGTGCTCGCGCGGGCCGTCGAGAGCTCCCAGTTGCTCGGGTAGGCGCCAGAGTGGATCGGCACGTTGTCGGTATTGCCCTCGACCTCGATCGGGTGTTCGCCCGCGAGGTTCAAGAGACGCCCGATTTCGCTCAGCAGCGAGTTCGATCGCGTGTTCAAGGAGGCCTCCCCGGAGGCGAACAGGAGGTCGTCCGTCAGCACCTTGATGACCAGCCCGCGCGGGGTGATCGAGGTCTGGACTTTCGAGCCGAAGCCGTGGATGCGGGCGTATTCGTCGAGCTCGTGCTTGATCTGGGTGAACAGCCGCGCCTGGTTCTGGGCGCCGATCGCTGCCTGCGCCTGCGCGACCTGGCCGGCGGCGGTGTGCGCGGGGGACTGCAGCGTCTGCGAGGTCGAGGGCGCCGTCACGGGGACGATCGCCTGGACGTCGATCGAGCTCGGGGCGTGGCTCGTGTTGGCGCTCGCTCCGGGTTTCGCGATCGCTTTGCCGCCCGGCAGGATGTCGCCCGAGAAAGCCGCGCGAAGGGACTTCTGGAGCACCTGGACCTTGGAGATGTTGACCGAGGAGATCGAGAACAGCACCATGAACAGCGCCATCAGCAGCGTGATCATGTCGGCGTAGGTCAGCAGCCAGCGCTCGTCGCTCGCCTCCTCCTTGTGGCCGCCGCCTCGGCGACGCCCGCCTCCGTGCCCCCTCGGCACGTCAGGCCGCCTTGGCCTCGGATTCGACGCTCGAGAGCGCCGGTCCCTCCTCGGAGTCGCGCTCCGCGGGCGGCACGTAGGACATCAGCTTTTCGGACACCAGGCGGGGGTTGTCGCCGGCCTGGATCGAGAGGATCCCCTCGAGCGTCATCATCCTCAGCTCGACCTCTTCGGCCGAGATCGCCTTCAGGCGGTTGGCGATCGGCAGGAAGATCACGTTCGCGGCGCCGACGCCCATCAGCGTGGCGATGAAGGCCGAGGAGATCGAGGGGCCGAGCGTCGAGGGCGCGGCGAGGTTCTCGAGCACGTGGACGAGGCCGAGGACGGTGCCGATGATGCCCATCGTCGGCGCGAACCCGCCGGCCTTCTCGAACGGCGCCGCGCCGGCCTCGTGGCGCGCCTCCATGCCGCCGATCTCGGCCTCGAGGATCGTGTGGACCATCTCCGGGTCGGTGCCGTCGACGACGAGCTGCAGGGCGTTGCGGGTGAAGGGGTCCTCGATGTCGCCGAGCTGGGCGTCGAGCGCGAGCAGGCCCTCACGACGGGCCTTGTCGGCGAGCGCGACGAGCCGCTCGAGCTGGCCGCGCAGGTCGGGCGGTTCGGCCGAGATCACGAGCTTGTAGAGGCTCGGCACCTTCTTCATCGACGCCATGCCGACGCTGGCGAGCGTCACGCCCGCCGTGCCGCCGAGGATGATCAGCAGCGCGGGGATGTTGATGAACCCGGCGGGACTCGTCCCGTCCATCAGCGAGCTCATCAGCAGCGACCCGAAGGCCAAGCCGATTCCGATGGCTGTTGCAGCCTTCATTGCAACCCACATCGGCGGATCGCGGCATCTCTTGAAGTCCGGTGGGCGCCGCTGCAACGAAGCGGCGCCGAATGCAAGCAAAGTTGCAGCCGCAGACGGAGCGCCGCGGCCGCTGGAACCTAGCTCGGCTGGTCCTCGACGGCCGTCAGGTGCGGCGGGTCGCGGTGCGGCTGGGGCGGGCCGCCGGGACGCTCGGGGCGGCGGCGGCGGAGCGCCTCGCCCAGCACGTCGGCCCTGTACTCGCGGACCGCGCCGGCGACCTCCTCGGGCGTCTCCGCGACGACGACCTTGGCGCCGGTCGCGAGCGAGATGACGGTGTCCGGAGTGGACTCGACCGTCACGATCATGTCGGGATTCAGTTGGAACGGCTCGTCGCTGTGGCCGAGCCGGCGCAGCGTGATCATCTTCTGCCTCCCTGCGGTCAGTGTAGACCCGGCGCGGGACGGCGAGCGCTTGCCGCCGTCCCGCTCCGAGCTCCTCGGAGTTGCCTCTTTGCGCGTACCCCCTTTGCGTCGCGCCCGGCGCGCCGGGCGCGCGGCGCTAGTGCATCGACACCAGCGTTTCGAGCATCGTGTCGGCCGTGGTGATCACACGGGAGTTGGCCTGGTAGCCGCGCTCGGCGGTGATCATCTTGGTCATCTCGCTGGCGAGGTCGACGTTCGACATCTCGAGCTCGCCGCCGACGGTCGCGCCGAAGCCCGACGTGGAGGGCGTGCCGACTTTCGGGACCCCCGAGTTCGACGTGCTCGCCCACAGCGATCCGCCGGCCCGTTCGAGGCCCGATTCGTTGGCGAACGTCGCCAGCGACACGTAGCCCGCCGTGACCCGCTGCCCGAACGTTTTCGATTCGGGGTTGTTGTCGGTGTAGCCGACGCCTCCGTCCATCCCGATCGAGACGTTGGTCGAGCCGGGCGGGATCCGCAGGTAGGTGTCTTCGGTCCCGACCGAGTAGGTCGTTTCCGTTTCGCCTTCTTTCGGCACCGCGTTGCGCCCGACCACGTACAGCCCCGACGGGGTCGTCAGGAAGCCGAGCGCGTTCGCCGAGAGATCCCCCGCGCGCGTGTACATCACGCGAGCGGGAGTCCCGCTCGTGAACGGTTCTTTGGCCGGCGGTTCGCCTTCTCCGACGCGCAGGAACCCGGGGCCCTCGATCGCGATGTCGAGCGGGTTGCCCGTCGTCTGGAAGGCCCCCTCGGTCATTTCGTTGCGGGTCGCGTCGACCATCACCCCAAGACCGATCTGCACGGGGTTCGAGCCCCCGGTGCTGGAGGTCGGAGCGGAGGCGCCCCTGATCACCTGCGTGAGCGAGTCCGCGAACGTGATCGAGGAGGCCTTGTAGCCGACCGTGTTCACGTTCGCGAGGTTTCCGGCGGTGTCGTTGAGCATCGCCTGGTTGGCATCGAGGCCGCTGATCGCGGCGTACATACCCTCCATCATCGTTCTGCCCTTCCTTTCCCGGGCTTCCTCGATGAGGTCCAGCCACGGTGGTCCGGCGCCGCGATCGTCATGCGATCACGGCGCTGTCGATGTTGGTGAACACGTTTTCCTTCATGTGTTCGGAACCCACAGCCGTGATCACGGTGTGGTTGCTGACGGACACCACGAAAGCGGTCCCGTCGACAAGTACGAGGGAGTCCCGCGAGCCCTTGCCCGCGGCCCGGCTCACGCCCTCGTGGAGTCTTTGCAGCGTCGCGCCGTCGAGCTCGATCCCGCGCCGCTGGACGCGATCCAGGGCGTGCTTTGAGAACTGCAGCGGCGTCTCGGCCTGCTTCAGCGCGTCGGCGAAGGACGGGCCCGCGGCTGCGGGGCTCTGAGACCGCGCGGGCGCGCCCGCGGGCGTCACCGGCGCGGCGGCGCCGGGCGGGATCAGGGCGGGGTTGTTCTCGATCGGCGAGCTCATTGCACCTGCGTGATCGCGGTCAGCGCGATGCCGGAGACGCCTTCGATCGTGAGCGTCGTCCCTTCGGCGGTGGACTGCACGCTCGTGACCTTGCCGGTGCCGGTGCCGCCGGTCGGGCTCGCGTAGTCGACGGTGTGGCCGATCAGCTGCACGCCCGCCGAGAGCTGGCTCGCGCTGGCGAGGTTGGTCGTCTGCTCGACCTGGGTGAACTGGGCGAGCTCGGAGATGTATTCGTTCGTGTTGCCCGGCGAGAGCGGGTCCTGGGCCTGCAGCTGGGCGATCATCAGTTTCAGGAAGTCGTTCTGCCCGAGCCCCCCGGCGGAGCCGGCGCGCGAGGAGGAGGAAGCGGGCGCTGCGGCTGCGGCGTGGGCGGTGGCCTCTGTCGTTGTCATTCCTCGCGTCCTTTCTCTGGTCTCAGGCGAGCACGTCGACGAGCTCGCCGCGCGGGCCGGTCGATGTGCTCGCCGTTACGGACTTGGCGGTTTCGTCGTTCTCGATGCTCGCGTCCCCCCCGGTCGCCGCTCGCGACGAAGAGGAGGAGCTCTGAGCGTCGCCGGCGCCGCGTTCGCGGCCCTGGCTCGGCTGGTTGAAGGATCCGATCTCCAGCCGCAGCAGCGAGGTTCCGATCGTGCTGAGCGAGTGGTGCAGCTCCGAGCGGCCCGACGCCAGCGCCTGGGCGGCCGCCTCGGTGCCGGCGGTGACGCGCGCGATCAGCCCGTCCGCCCCCTGGCTCAGGTGCACGCGGATCTCGCCCAACTCGGCCGGCTGCAGCGCGATCCGCGCCTGGCTGATGCCCTGGCGCACGGCGAGGCCGATCGTCGCCCGGACCGAGTCGATCATCTCCTGCATGCCGACGCCGGCCGCCAGGACCGGCGCCTGAACGGCGCTCGTGGGCGCCGGCGCGGCGGCGGGCACGGGGGAGGCGGGCGGCGCGAGCTGCACGCTGGAGCCGGGAGCGGCGGAGCCCGCGCTCGTCACCGGGAGTTCGGACACGGGGACGGCGCGGCGGGGGTCCACGCTCGGCTCCGACTGCGCGGGCGCCGATGAGACTTCGACAGCGGGGGCTTCGGCCGCGGGCGCAGCGTTGGCGTTCGTCACGGCGTCGGGGCTCGCTCCTGTCCCGGAGAGGCCGTCGAGCGGAAGCTTGAGGACCGCGCCGGGGACGGTAATGCCGAGTTCCGCCGAGCCTCCGCCCTGCGCAGAGGGCTCGTGCGCCACGGCGATGCCCGGCGTCGCGGACGCGGCGGGTTCGCCCGCCTGGCGGGCGGCTACGACTTCCTCGCCGTGAGGCCCTGCGGGCCGGGCGACCTCGATGCCCGGCCGAGCCTGGTTCGGCGGCGACTGCGCGATCGCGATGCCCTTCCCCGCGCCTTCGCCGGATTCCTCGCCGTCGCCCCGACCGACTGCAGGGCTCGAGGGCTTCAGCTGCGTCCCGACGGTCGCGAGCGGCAGGGTCGCGGCCCCACCGGGGGCGTCCGGCGCGAGCGGGAGCGGGGGATCGCCGAGGCCGCCGGCCGGGGACGATCCGACGGTCGAGAGGTCCGGGGCGCCCGGAGCGTCGGCGCCCGCCGAGCCGCCGGACGGACCGGCGGGAGGCGCAGCGGCAGCGGTGGCAGAAGTGGCAGCGGTGGCGACGGCAGCAGCGGCAGCCGCGAGAGAGCCCGCCGCGCCGAGCGAGGAGGCGGGCGAAGACTCCAGGCCGGGCGTGCCGTCGGAGCCCGGGGCGAGCTGGCCGCTCACGGGCGCGGCGATGGAAGCAGCACGGTCGGTTGCGGCCTGGGCGCCGGCCGCCTGCATGGAGGACGCCTGGGCTGCGGCGGCCTGTGCGGCGTCCTGCGAGCCTTCGCGGTCCGCTTGGCGGCGCGCGCCGTCGGGGCGCTGCTGCGCCGGGACCCGTTCCGGGCCCTCCTGGTTCTGGCCTTCCGCAGGTGCGGTCCGGGCCAATTCGCCTTCGAGCGCGCGATGGAAGCTCGCCGCCGCGCCCGGCGGCGCCCCGGGTGGGGCGCCGGACGGGAAGGCTCCCGGCGGCTGCGCGGGGGTCAGCTCGATCGCGGAGACGGCGCTCATGCGACGCTCCCGAGGCTCGTGGTCGCGGGGTGCTGGAGGCGGTAGCTTTCGGCGTAGCCCATGACTTTCTGCACGTAGCTCTGGGTTTCCGCGTAGGGAGGGACGCCGCCGTACTGCGCGACCGCTCCGGGGCCCGCGTTGTAGGCGGCCAGCGCGTCGGCCGTGTTGCCGCCGAAACGGGACATCATCTCGGCGAGGTAGCGCGCGCCGCCTTCGATCGATTCGGCCGGGTCGAGCGGGTTCGAGACGCCGAGCGAGGACGCCGTGCCCGGCATCAGCTGGGTCAGGCCCTCGGCCCCGGCGGAGCTCCGGGAGTTCGGGTCGAAGCCCGACTCCTGCTGGATTAGGCCGTGCAGCAGGGCCGGATCGAGGTTGTTGCGGGCGGCGGCCGCTTCGATCAGGGAGTCGTATTGACTGGATCCCGTTTCGCCTGAGGCCTGCGGCTGGAAGGAGGCGTAGGCCGTCGAGGGCGCCGAGGCGGCCTGGAGCGCGGAGGCGAACGTCCCTTCGCCCGCGGAGCTGCCGCCGGTCGCGGCGTAGGTCGAGCCCGTCGCGGCCGCGCGGGTCTTCTCGATCAGCTCCTGCAGCTGCTTGACGCGTGCCAGCGCCGCGGGCTCGCCCGCGGTGAGCGGTTCTGCCGCCGCGCCGAGCGCGAGCGTGCTCATGCGACGCTCCGCCGCGAGCGTGAGGAGGCCATCTCGTCGAGGATCTTGCTCTCCCGCCGCGCGGACTCGCGCTCGTGCTCGCTGCGCCGCCGCGCGCGCAGCCGCTTGAGCATCTCGTGCTCGCCCGCTGCGACGACGAGCTCGGCGTTGCGGTCGGCGACGTCCGCCTCGACCCGCGTCACGTCGCGGGCGCGCTCGCCGGCGAGCTGCTCGACGCGCTCGAGGAAGGCCTGGCGCGATTGGAGCTCCGCCGCGCCCATCGTCGAGCGCCCGGAGGCCGCGTCGCGCTGCTCGGCGCGGGCGCGCTCGAGCTCCTGCTCGGCGTCGCGCAGCCGCTCGCGCGTATCGCCTAGCCGCGATATCGATCTTGCCAGCTCCTGCTGGGCGAGCGTCTCCTTGCGCTCGCGCACAGCGCGGACGCGCTCCAGCCGGAAGCGAAACGAGGGACCGGTCACGGCCTGTTCATCGACCGCTCGCGGCGGTTCTTTAGCTGACAACAGGGCGTGGGCGGATCCGCCCAGACGGAGCTCATATGCTCAGCCCCAGCGCGGGGATCGCGGGCACCTCGCCGCCCGCCACGGACGGGCGCTCCTGCCCGGGCGGCACCTCCTCGGCGTCGGCGACGTCGGCCTCGTCGAGGTCCAGCATCCGCCCGAGCGAGCTCGCGAGCTGGAGCAGCGCGGCGTCCGCCTGCGCCGGGTCGCTGCGTTCGGTGACGTGCTGGCGCAGGAAGCCCTCGATCGCGCTGCGGTGCGCGAGGGCCGCGTCGAGCATCCGGTCGGTGCCGGGCTGGTAGGCGCCGATCGCGACCAGGTCCTCCTTCTCGGCCAGCACCGCGAGCGCGCCGCGCAGCCGCTGCCCCGCCTCGACGACCTCGGGGGTCACGATCTCGCCGAGCAGCCGCGAGACGCTCTGCAGCAGGTCGATCGCCGGGTAGTGCCCGGCCTGCGCGAGCGAGCGGGTCAGGACGACGTGCCCATCGAGGATCGAGCGGGCCGCGTCGGCGATCGGCTCGTTCATGTCGTCGCCGTCGACGAGCACGGTGTAGAGGGCGGTGATCGAGCCGTCGGTGCTGTTGCCGGCGCGCTCGAGCAGCCGCGGCAGCAGCGCGAACACGCTGGGGGTGTAGCCGCGCGTCGCGGGCGGCTCGCCGATCGCCAGGCCGACCTCGCGCTGGGCCATCGCGAAGCGGGTCACCGAGTCCATCATCAGCATCACGTCGTGGCCCTGGTCGCGGAAGTGCTCGGCGATCGTCGTGGCGGTGAAGGCGGCCTTGATGCGCACCAGCGCGGGCTGGTCGGAGGTCGCGACGACGACGACTGAGCGCTCGAGCGCGTCGCCGAGGTCGCGCTCGACGAACTCGCGGACCTCCCGGCCTCGCTCGCCGACGAGCGCGATCACGTTGACCTCGGCGGAGGTCGAGCGGGCGATCATGCCGAGCAGCGAGGACTTGCCGACGCCGGAGCCGGCGAAGATCCCGAGCCGCTGGCCCCGCCCGCACGGCACGAGCGCGTCGAGCGCCCGCACGCCGAGCCCGACCCGCTCGCTGATCCGCGGCCGCGAGAGCGCCGTGGGCGGCGCCGCGCTGGTCGAGCGCGGCACGCCCGCCGCGACCGGCCGCCCGTCGTCGGGCCGGCCGAGGCCGTCGAGGATCCGTCCGAGCAGCTCGTCGCCGACCGCGACGCGGAAGGGGGCGCCCGTAGCGAGCACCCGCGTGCCGGGGCCGATCCCGTGCAGCTCGCCGAGCGGCATCAGCAGCGTTCGGCCCTCGCGGAAGCCGACGACCTCCGCGGGCACCGGCTCGGCGCGCGTGGAGCCGGTCCGGTCCATCCCTACCAGGCAGACCTCGCCGATCTCGGCGTTCAGCCCGGTGACCTCGATGATCAGGCCGATCAGGTTCGTGACGAAGCCGTGCCGGCGGGCCAGGTCGGCCTCGCGGATCGCGGCGCCGGCCCTGCTCAGAGGCCGCTCGGCCTCGGCCTCGGCCTCGACGACGCGGCTCACGGCTCGCGCTCGCCCCTGCGGGGGCCGATCTCGGCCTCGACGACCTCGCGGGCCCGCTCCAGCTGCGTCTGGATGCGCGCGTCGACCTCGCTCTGGTCGGTGCGCACGAGCGCGCCCCCCGCGGGGACCCGCTGGTCGGCCTGCAGATCCCAAAGCTCTGCGCCGGTGGCCTGGGCTTGCAGCTCGCCGAGCGCTCCCCGCACGATCTCGAGGTCGGCGGGGTTCACGACGATCGCGATCGTGCGCTCTCCGCTGACGCGCCGCAGCGCTCCCTGCAGCACTTCCACGACCAGCTCGGGGCGGATCTGGAGCGTCGCCACGACGATCTTCCCCGCTAGCGCGAGCGCCAGCTCGACGGCCTCGCGCTCGACCTCCTCGGCGATGTCCGCACGCATCTGCTGGACCTCCGCGAGCGCCGCGCCGAGCGCGCCGGCGCCGTTTGCGAGCTCCTCGGCGGCGGCGGCGAGTCCGGCCGCGCGTCCCTCCTCGTAGCCCCGCAGGCGGGCCTGCTCGGCGAGCGTCCCCGCTTCGGCTTCGGCTTCGGCGATCAGCCGCGCCGCGGCGTCGCGGGGCGGCTCGGAGGGCTCGAGCTGCTCGAGGTCGAAGCTGACGGCCGCCTCAGACAACCGCCTCGCTCTCCTCCCCCTCCTCGCCGGCGATCACGATCGTGCCGGCTTCCTCCAGGCGCCGCACGACCGCCACGATGCGGCTCTGGGCCTCGTCGACGTCGCGTTTGCGCTGCGGCTGGGAGATCTCCATCTCCTCCTTGAGCATCGCCGCGCCGCGCTCGGACATGTTCGACATCACGACCTCCTTGACGTCGTCGTCGGCGCCGCGCAGCGCGAGCACGAGGTCCTTCTGGTCGACCTCGCGCAGCACCTGCTGGACGGCGCGCTCTTCGAGCTTGACGAGGTCCTCGAAGACGAACAGCATGCCCCGCACCTCCTCGGCCAGCTCGGTGTCGGAGGAAGCGAGGTTCTCGAGCACGTTGCGCTCCAGCGCGCGGTCGGCGTGGTTGAGGATCCCGGCCAGGGCGCGGGCGCCGCCGGCGTGGGCGTACTCGCGCTCGGTGGGCCCGCCGAGCCGCTCGCGGATCGCCTTCTCGAGCTGCTCGATCACGGGCGCCGCGGTCTCGCCCATGCGGGCGATGCGCAGCGCGATGTCCGGCTTGGCCTGCTCGGGGAGCTTGCCGAGGATCGCCGCGGCCTGGCCCGTCGGCAGGTTCGCGAGCACGAGCGCGACGATCTGCGGCGACTCGCCGCGCAGCAGCGACGCGGTCCGGTCGACGGGGACGCGCTTGAGGAACTCGAACGGCCGCGCCTCCGGCGGCGCGGCGATCCGCCCCAGCAGCTCGGCCGCCCGCTCGGGCCCGAGCGCCCGCTCGATTACCTCGCGGGCGAAGTCGACGCCCCCGCTCGCGCCGGGGTCGGCGTTGCCCGCGGCTGCCATCTCGCTGAACACCGAGATCGTCGTCTCGGCACCGACGGACTCGAGCCTCGCCATCTCCATCGAGACGTTCTCGACCTCCTCCTCGCGGAGGTGCTGCAGGATGTTCGCGGCCCGCTCGGAGCCGAGCGCCGCCATCAGCACCGCCGCCTTGCGGGCGCCGGAGACCCGCAGCGCGGGGATCTCTTCGGTCGCGCCTTCGGGCAGCGCGGGCGCGACCTGCCGCGTCGAGACGGAGGCCATCGCCTAGCCCTCCTGCATCCAGCTGCGCAGCTGCTGGGCGACCCGGTCGGGGTCGCTGTCCGCCAGCGCCTCGACCTGGCGGCGGATGTCCTCGCCGGAGCCCGCCCGCTGCCCGTTGCCGTTTCCGTTGCCGTTTCCGTTGCCGTTCGCGCCCGGTCCGTGCGTGATCTCCATCGGCCGCGTCGCGGCTTCCCGTTCGAGCTCGGCGAGCCGCATCGGCGCGTCGAGCTCGCGCAGCCACTTCGGCTCCTCGAGCGCCTCCTGCTCGCGACGGCGCAGCGATTTCGTCGTCAGGAAGAGGAAGATCGCGGCCGCGATCCCGAGCAGCGCGTACTTCGCGTAGCCGAGCGGGCTCGACGCGGCCGCGCCGCCGGCGGCCGCGCTCTTCGCGAACGCGATCTGGCCGATCGAGATCGTGTCGCCGCGCTTGGCCTGGATGCCCGCGGCGTTCGTGACCGCTTCCTTGATCGCGGGCACGGCGGAAGCCGGCACCGAATGATCGAGCAGGACCGAGACGTGCTGGTTTTCGACCGTGCCGGGCGCGAGCGTGGAGTGCGTGACGGTCTTGTTGACGCCGAGCGAGGAGTCAGTCGTTTCGCGCTTGTAGTTCGACTTGCCGCCGTTCTGCGCCGCCGCGGGGAGATTGGCCGTGCCGGTCGCGGCCGCGCCGCTTCCGTTGCCGGCCAGTGTCTCGAGCGACTTGCTCTGCTGCAGCGGAACTCCCTGTTTCCCGTATTCGAGCGATTCCTTCGTCGTCTGATCGACGTTCATGTTCGCGTAGACGAGCACCTGGGCCTTGCCCTGGCCGAGCGTCTGGGCGAGCATCGCGTCGAGGCTCGCGGCGGTCGCCGAGTCATAGGACTGCTCGGCGTTCTGCAGGCTCGTGCCGGCGCCGCCCGCGCCGCCCGAGCTGTTCGGCCACAGCAGCTGGCCCGAGCCGTCGGTGATCGTGACTTTGCTCAGCTGAAGGCCGGGGACGCTCGAGGCGACGAGCTGGGCGATCCCGCGCACCGAGCCGGGGTCGACCGCGGTCGTCCCCGACAGCAGCACGGCGGCCGAGGCCGCACTCTGGCCTTCGCCGAAGATCTGGTTCTGGGAGCTCGGCAGCACGAGCGTGACCTGCGCGCCGGAGACTCCCTGGACGCTGTCGATCGTCTGTTCGAGCTGGCCCTGCAGCGCCCGCTGGTAGGTCACCTGCTGCTGGAAGTTGCTTTCGCCGAGGCTCTGTTTGTTGAAGAGCTCGAAGCCCGGCTGGCTGTTGCCGAGCAGGTTCGCGCCGGCCAGCACGACACGCGCTTCGGAGACCTTGTTCGACTGCACGGCCAGCGCCGTGCCGTTGTTCTGCAGCTGGTAGCCGATCCCATGGGCGGACAGCGTCGAGGTCATCTTGCCCGTCTGCGACGGGTCGATCCCGCTCTCGAGCGTCGAGTAGCCGGGCTTGGAGACCATGCTCATGAAGATGTAGACGAACAGGATCGCGCCGATCAGGCCGCCGCCGAGCACGAGCCACCCGCGCGGGGTCAGCCTCGATGCGAGCTGGGCGACGGGAGGCACCGATCAGACCTGCGTCTGGAAGATCGTCTGGACGGCTTCGGTCGCCTTGGTACGGATCTGAGCCGCGAGCTGCATCTCCAGGGCGGCGTCCTCGACGGTCGTGACCGCCGCCTCGGGGTCTGAGACCTTGCCCGTCGCGAGCGCCTGAGAGGCGGACGCGGCGCTCTGCTGGCCCTGCTCCAGGGAGGAGATCGCGTCGGTCAGGGCGCCGCCGAAGCTCGGCGTGCCGCCGCCTTCGACGCCCGGAGTCCCGCCTGCCTGCCCGAGCCCGCCGCCGGCTCCGGCCGCGCCGCCGATGCCTTCCGTGAGCGCCCCGGGGGACCCGGTTGCGACGTTGCCGGCGGCGTTGCCGAGACCGCTCGCCAGCCCTCCGATCGCCGGGACGATCACTTCAGGATCCCGAGCGTCGAGGTGAACATCGACTTGGCCGTCTGCATCGCGGTCACGTCGGACTGGTAGGACTGCTGCTCGGAGATCAGGTCCGTCATTTCCGTGACCGTCGAGACGTTCGGCATCGTCACGTAGCCCTTCGCGTCGGCTTCGGGGTTGGACGGGTCGTAGACCTTCCGACCCGGCGTCGCGTCGGCGACGATCCCGGTCACGGTCACGCCGCCCGCCGGGGCGGTGGCGCCCGATTCGGCCAGCGCACCCGACAGCGCGCCGCTGAAGCCCGCGGACGTGCCGACCTGCGCGAGCTGGACCTCCTGGCGCTGGTAGGGCTGCCCGTTGGCGGCCTTCGTCGTGTCGGCGTTGGCGAGGTTCTCGGCCGTGACGTCCATGCGGATGCGCTGGGCGGTCAGGCCCGAGCCGGCGATCCCGATCGCGTCGAACAGCCCCATCAGAGGATCCCGATCGCCGAGCGAACGATGCCGTTGCGCGTGCTCACGACGTCCGTCAGCGCCTGGTAGTCGAGGCCGTTTTCGCTGAGGCGGGCGGATTCCTGATCGATCGAGACGCCGGCGCCGTTGGGACCCGTTTCCGACGGGACGGCGTGCGCTGCGAATTCGACTTCGGGCAGCGACTGGCCGCTGTCGAGCGCCGTCTGGAGGGTCGACTCGAAGTCGACTTCCTGGCGCTGGTAGTTGGGCGTGTCGGCGTTGGAGATGTTGTTCGTCAGCGCCGTCTGCCGCAGCCACGAGCCGCGCATCGCGGCCTCGAGGAGCTGCTGGGTGGGGTCGACCAGCGACATCGGCCCCGTGATCGACCGCGACCCCCTGATCTTTAGGGAACTCGCGATCCTGGGCGCGTTCTTTCAGGCGCTGCGGTCGACGCGGGGGCTCGCGGAGCCCTCGCCGCCGTAGCCGGCGGCCGTCCGCTTCGCCTGCGAGGCGAGCGCCGCGTCGCTCAACAGCGAGTCGCGCAGCCGCATCAGCTCGACGCGGGTCCGCTCGTGGAGCAGCCTGGCCCGTTCGAGGATCGAGGCCGCTGCGGCCGGAGGCCGCGCGGGCAGCTCCGCGACGAGCGCGTCCCAGCGTCCGTCCAGCGCCGCGAGCCCCTCGATCTCGCCGCGCCCGGCGAGCTCCAGCTCGAGCTCCGCGTGGACGACGAGCGCCTCGTAGCCGTCGAGCTGAGCGGGCGCCGCGGCGCTCATCCCGCGTCGTCCCCCGCCGCGACCTGCGCCCAGGCCTCGCGGAGCTCGGCGAGCAGATCGGAGATCTCCTCGAGCTTGGCGGGATCCTGGTCGAAGCGCGACTCCATCAGGCGCCGCAGGCAGAACGCGTAGATCGCATGCAGGCGGTCGGCGAGCTCGCCCTGGTCGTGGTCGAGCGTGCCGTCGAGGTGCGCGATGATCATCTCGGCGCGGCGCAGCGTGTTGTGGGCGCGCTCGACCTCGCCCTCGGCCATCGCCGCTGCGGCCTGGCGCAGGAACCGCCGGGCTCCGTCGTAGAGCATCACGACGAGCTCGCCTCGGGATGCGGCCATCACGGCGGTGCGTCGGTAGGCCTGGGGCGATGCGGCGAGGTTGCTCATCGACGCTTCATTGATCGGCCCGCGGCGGCCAAAGTTTAGGCGTGACGATCAGAGCCCGGATTTTTCGAGCTGGCCGGTCTGACTGGTGAGCCAGCTCGACTGCGCGCTGTTGCGCGACATCACCGCTTCGAGCTGCGCGTAGGTCTGTTCGAGCGCCCGCTGGCGGACCGCGATCATGTCGTTCATCGTCGTGATGCGGATCTTCATCTCCCGCACCTGTTCGCTGTCGCCTTCGATCCGCGAGGACAGCGCGCCGCCGGGGCCCGAGACCGCTTCGACCGTCTTTTTGAAGCCCGTGGCCCACTTCTGCATCATCGTCTTGGCGGCTTCGGGGTTTTCCTGTATCGCCTTCGCGAGCTTCGCAGGGTCGAGCTTCAGCACGCCCTGAAGCGCCGCCTGCGAGGTCTTGCCGCCGGTCGCGGCGCCGGTGCTGATGCCGATCGACAGGGGACTCGACATTTCTTCGGGCAGCCCTTCGATCGATTGGTACATGCTCGTGCGCATAGCGGCGAGGAGGTTACGCAGGGTGCTGTCGCCGTAGAGCGACCCGACGGCTCGTTCTTCTGCGCTTTCCGGTTTTCCGAGCGGCTTGGTCGTGAGCTGGGTCTCGATTTCTTCGACCGTCGTGTTGTAGAGCGCGACGAAGGATTCGACCTGCTTTTCGATCGTCGCCACGTTCGTCTGCGGCGGCTGCACCGCGATCGTCACCGCCCCGGCGGAGGTCAGCGCGCCGAGCGTGAGGGTGACGCCGGGGATCGCTTCGGTGAGCGTGTTCGTGGTCGACGTGCCGGCGACGCCGTCGACCTTGTATTCGGCGTTGCGGCCTTCTTTGGCGCTGCCTTCCTTTTCGACGAGCGTTTCGCCTTCGTCGGTCACTTTGATGTATTCGCCCCCGGTCACGCCGGTCGTGCGGCTCGAGAGCACGATCGTGCCTTCCCCCTGCACGGCCGCGAACACGGTCCCTTTGCCGTCGGAGTTGATCTTCGCCGCGACTTCCTTGGCGGTGGCTCCCGCCTTGAAGGTGTATTCGCGACCGTCGATCGTGATCGTGTCTTCGGCCGTCGGCGAGGTGAACGCGAAGCTGCGCTGGGCGGAGTTGGCGAGCTGGGTGACTTCGACCTGGTAGCCGCCGACGCCGGCCCCGGAGGTGATCGTGGCGGTCACCCGCGACGGTTCGCTGGAGGTGACGCTCTGGTGGCCTTCGAACAGCGAGGGGAGCTCGAATTCGAACGCCGAGAAGGTCAGCTGCTGCAGTTTGGACTGCAACGTCGAGAGGATGCCCTGCTGGCCGACCAGCTTTTCCTGCTGGTTGGTGAGGCGGGTGACGGGCACCTTTTCGGCGGCCAGCAGCGCTTCGATGATCGAGTGCGTGTCCAGACCCGAGGCGAGCCCCGAGAACTGGATCGCGCTGCCGCTGCTGGAGATGCTGCTCGTCGACATGGCCCCGCTCCTCTACAGACCGGCGCCGGCGGCCAGCTCGACCGCCTCGGCCGCCGACAGGATGCGCAGCAGGTGACCGTCGGTGTCGCGCAGCTCGATCTGCAGCGAGCAGCCGTCGTCGCTCAACGCGAAGGAGATCTGCCGCCCTTCGGCGCACAGGCGCGCGTTGATCGCGTCGGCGTTCGCCATCTGGTCGAGCACCGCGGGCGGCGGGATCGTCTCGAGCAGGTCGATCGAGGGCGCGCCGGCGAAGCCGGCGACGGGCGCGTCTTGGGTTGGTGCGTACGGCGAGCTCACAATGCGTTTTCTCCCTGAAAACGGTTTTCGCGGTCCAGTCCCTGGGCCGCCTCGCGCTTGCGTTCTGCCCGTGTGATCGACGCGCCTGGCCAAAACTTTAAGCCCAACCTCTCCTGATAGCTCGATTGCGCACGGCGTAATTCGAGGCCTGTGCGCGCCGTTCACGGCGGAGATGCCACCCGCTGGGTTACCCCGATTCGCCCGCTCTATTCGCCTGGGCGAGAGCTTGCAGCGCCGGCTTCTCCGCATCGCGACCGGCCGATGCGCTTCGTCCTGGTTAATCGGCACGACCCCTCGGATCGTGAGCGCCCGGCTGGCAGGTTCCCGGGCGCACGCGCACGGGATGCTTACGGCCGGGAAGGGAATGCGCGCGGCGAGGCGAAATAAGCCGCCGCAGGACGCCGCCTCGGCGTTCCCGGACGCGGGGACCGAGGCTGCGGCAGGAGGGGCCGGATCCCCTGGTCGTTTTCCCTCGAAACCAGGTAGGAGAATGCAGACAACGGAGAACTCGCAGGCGCGGATCCCCGCTCAGCAGGTGCTGGCGATCTGGCGGGAGTACCGGCGCAGCGACGACCGCGCCGTGCGCGACCGGCTGATCTTCATGTTCATGCCGATGGTCCGCTACATCGTCTACCGCAAGGTCCGCGAGGTCCCCGCGCAGTGCGACGTCGAGGACTTCCTCTCCTGCGGGCTGGAGGCGCTGATCCGCTCGATCGAGCGCTTCGACCCCGAGAAGGGGGCGACGCTCGAGCAGTTCGCCTGGACCCGCATCCACGGGGCGGTGCTCGACGAGCTGCGCCGCCACGACTGGGCGCCTCGCTCGCTGCGCCGCGACGAGCGCGCGATCAACGGCGCCCGCGAGACGTTCGTGGCGCTGCACGAACGCGAGCCGGACCGCGACGAGCTCGCGGCGCGGGTCGGCATGAGCCCCGCCGAGCTGAGAGGCCGCCTCGACCAGGTCGCGCTCGCCGAGGTCGGCTCGCTGAACCGGGTCGTGCGCTCGGACGAGAGCGCGACGATCGAGCGCATCGACACCGTCGAGAGCCCCGACTCCGACTGCGACCCGATCCTCAGCGCCGAGCGCCGGGAAGCCAAGGAGCGCTTCCGCGCCGCCTTCGCGCGCCTCAGCCGCACGGAGCGCGAGGTGGCGGTGCTGCTCTACGTCGAGGACCGGACGCTGCGCGAGATCGGCGAGCGGCTCGGCGTCTCGGAGAGCCGCGTCTCCCAGATCCACACCCAGCTGCGCCGCCGGCTCTACGAGCAGCTGGCCTCCGAGGCGCCGCTGTTCAGCGCCGTCGGCTGAGCGCCTCCCGGGCGCGCGCTGTCACGGCGCGCCGCGGCTAAAGAATCCCCGCTCGACGCCGACGACCAGGGAGATGGACCTCGGGCTCTTCATCGCCGCCTCGGGCATGGTCGCTGAGCAGACGCGTCAGGACCAGCTCTCCAACGACCTCGCGAACGCCTCGACGCCCGGCTACAAGCCCGACGCCTCGCCCCAGCACAACTTCGGCTCGGTGCTGCTCGCGAACACCTCGGGAGGCGCCTCGATCGGATCGGTCGACGAAGGCGTGGCGCTCGGCGCGACGTACACCGACATGACCCCCGCGGCGCTGCAGGAAACCGGCGAACCGCTCGACTTCGCGGTGCAGGGCAAGGGCTTCTTCGCGGTCAAGACCGAACAGGGCGTGCGCTACACCCGCAACGGCCGCTTCACCTCGAGCGCGGCCGGGGTCCTGACCGACCAGTACGGCAACCCCGTGCTCAGCCAGAGCGGGGCGCAGATCAAGGTCCCCGCGACCGGCACCCTGTCGGGGAGCGCGCTCGGCGTGTTCGAACTCTCGGCGGCCGAAAAGCAGGGCGAAAACCTCTTCGCGGGCAAGGCCGCCGGCGAAGCCACGGGCAGCGTCCGGCAGGGCATGCTCGAGGCCTCGGGCGTAGACGCCGCGAAGGTGATGATCGAGATGATCGGCTCGCTGCGCAGCTTCCAGTCGGGCCAGCAGGCGATCCAGGCGATCGGGCAGACGATGCAGTCCGCCTCCACGCAGGTCGGGTCGCTCGGCGCCGGCGCGTAGCGCGCGGCACAGCCGGCACCAGCGCGTAGCGCCCCTGCAGGGCCGGCACCAGCGCTCAAGCTCCCCGTTCGTCTGCCGATCACCCGAGGGCAAGGCATGGATCGCCGGGTGCGCATCCGTGCCCGGTCCTACGTTCCCTCGACGATCAGGACGTGACGGGCGAATGCTCGAAGGTCTCTATTCAGCAGCGGCAGGCATGGCGGCGCAGCAGACGCAGCTCGACGCCGTCTCGAACGACCTCGCGAACCTCTCGACGGAGGGCTACAAGTCCGAGCGCGTCGCCTTCGGGGACCTGCTCTACAACAAGGTCGACGTCGCCGGCACCGAAACGGGGGCGGGCGCCGGAGCCGCGGCGCGGATCGTCGGCCACAGCTCCACGCAGGGCGCGCTGAAGGAAACCGGCGACCCGCTCGACCTCGCGATCGAAGGCGAGGGCTACTTCAAGGTGACGCGCCCGGACGGCTCGCTGGCCCTGACGCGCAACGGCGCCTTCGGCGTCGACGCCTCCGGCCAGATCGTGACCGCCGAGGGCGACCGGCTCAGCCCGCCGATCAAGCTCCCGGCCGGCGTGGCCGCGGGGCAGGTGTCGATCGGCTCCGACGGAACCGTCACGGCCGAAGGCAAGAAGCTCGGCCGCATCGAGCTCGTCACGGTCACCTCCCCGGATCACCTGATCGCCGAAGGCTCCTCGCTGCTCGTCCCGAGCAAGGAAAGCGGCGAACCTCACCCGGCCACCGGGCACGTCCACCAGGGCGCGCTCGAGGACTCAAACGTCGACATCGGCAAGGACATGGCGACGATGATGACCGCCGAGCGCGCGTTCCAGATGCAGAGCACGGCGATCCAGACGGAGAGCCAGATGATGGCGATCGCGAACCAGCTGCGCTCATGAGCCTCGAACCGACCGGACTCTCTGCGGCCCAGGCGGCGACCGGGATGGCGAACGCGCCCGCGTGGGTCCGCAACGGCTCGGCCGCCGTGCAGAAGGACTACGCGCTCGGGCTCCAGTTCGAACGGATGCTCGCCAACCAGCTCGCGAGCTCGATGACGGCGAGCGCGGGCCTCGGCGAACAGCAGGGCTCAGAAGAAGAAGGCTCGGCGGGCGGCCTCGGGGGCGGCGCCGGCGGACCGTTCTCGACGATGCTCTCGGGTGCGCTCGCCGAAGGCGTCGCGGGCGGCGGACTCGGCCTCGCCGCCGAGATCGCGCGCGACCTGCAGAGCCGCACGGGCACGACGCCGGCGGCCGGGCGCGACGGCGCGTCCGCCGGGTCCGCGCCGGCCACTCCCGTAGCGGGCGGGACGCAAGCTGAGACGACCGGAGGCACGAGCTCATGAGCACGGCGCTGCAGAGCGCGGCGCCGGCGCGCGGCGGGGACCTGGGGGGCGACGTGATCGCCCACCTCGAAGCCCAGATCGCCTCGGCGCGCAGCCTGCTGGCGGTCGTGCTCGAGCAAGGCGCCGCGATCCGCGAGCGCGACGTCCAGGGCGTCGTGCGGCTCGCGGGGATGCTGCGCGGCGAGATGGGACGGCGCCAGCTGCTCGACGAGCAGCGCACGCGGCTGCTCGCCCGCTGCGGCGAGCAGCTCGGCACGCCTGCCGAGACGGTCACGTTGAGCGGCCTGCTGGAGCTGATGCGCCCCGATCAGGCGGACGCCGCGAGGACCCGGAGCGCCGAGCTGAAGGGGCTCCTGGCGGAGCTGCAGCGGGAGCACTCGTGCAACCGCGCGATCATGCAGATCGAGCTCGGCTTCCTCGATCACCTGATGAGCATGCTCCTCATCGACGGGGTCAACGGCTACGACACACGCGGCTCCTCGACCGCGATCACGCGCGCCCGCCCGCACGGCGGCCTCCACGTCCTCGACCTGCGCGCCTAGAGATGTCGATCCCGACGCTGCAAGGACTCCAGACTGCGCTCAGCGGACTGCTCGCCGAGCAGCAGGCGATGGACGTCGCCGGGCACAACATCACCAACGCCAACACCGAAGGCTACTCGCGCGAGCGGGTCGTGATGGAGACCGGGCCGGAGATCCCGATCCCGTCGCTGTCGGCCGTGACCGGCCAGGGCGCACAGCTCGGCACGGGCGTGACGATCGAGACCTACACGCGGATCCGCAACACCTACCTGGACTCGCAGTACCGCACGCAGAACAGCACCCTGAGCGGCGCCGCCACGCAAGCCGAAGAGCTCGAACAGGCCGAGAGCGCCTTCAACGAGCCCTCGAGCGCCGGCATCTCCAGTCAGCTCTCGAACTTCTGGTCGGCCTGGAACAGCCTCGCCGCCGCACCGACGAGCGAAGCGGCCAAAGAGGGCGTCGTCGCCGCCGGCCAGCGGCTCGCGACCGCCTTCAACCAGCTCAGCGCGCAGCTGCAGACGATCTCGAGCCAAGCCACCCAGCAGTACGAAGCGCGCACGGGCCCGAGCGGCGAAGTCGCCGACTACGCCCGCCAGATCGCGCAGCTCAACGAACAGATAAAGCAGGCCGAACAGGCGCGCCAGCCGCCGAACGACATGCTCGACCGCCGCGACCTGCTGATCGACAAGCTCTCGTCGCTCGCCAACGTGACGGTCACCCAACAGCCGGACGGGACCGACACGATCGCCTTCGGCGACGCCGCCAAACCGCTCGTCGAAGGCGCGACGGTCAACTGGCCGCAGACGCTGACCTCGGCCGCCGGCGGCCAGCTCGGCGCGCTGCTCTCGCTGACGGGCCCCGGTGGCGGCCTGACCGTGTTCGCCTCAGAACTCGATGCGGTCGCCGCTTCGGTGGCCGCCACCGTCAACGAACTCCACACCTCGACGCCGTTCTTCACCGGCACGACCGCGGCGACGCTCAAGGTCGCGGTCTCCTCACCGGAAGTGCAGGCGTCCTCGACCGCGGCGCCCGGCGGCAACGACGTCGCGCTGGCGATCGCGGGCCTGCGCGGAGGCACGGCCGAACAGGGCTACTCGGCGCTGGTCGGCCTGGTCGGCAGCACGGTCGCGGGGGCCAAGGACGAACAGGCGAACCTGCAGACGACCCTCACCGCGATCGGCAACCAGCGGCAGGCGGTCTCGGGCGTCTCGCTCGATGAGGAAATGACCAACCTGATCACCTTCCAGCGCGGCTACCAGGCCTCGGCACGGACGCTGACCGCGATGGACGAGATGCTCGAAACGCTGATCGAGCACACCGGAAGGGCGGGGCTGTAGGGATGACCGGCCGGATCACCGACGCGATGCTGACGGCGGCGACGCTGAACGACCTGAACTCCTCGCTGGGCGCGCTCGAGCGCAGCTCGGCCGAACTGTCCTCGGGCAAGACGATCCTCCAGCCCTCCGACAACCCCTACGGCGCGAGCCACGCGATCGACCTCCAGAGCCAGCTCGACGGCCTGTCCTCCTATACGAAGAGCGTTCAGGACGGGATCTCGTGGACGCAGGCCGCGAGCGGGGCGATGTCGAACATCGCGACCGTCGGGCAGCGCGTCCGCGAACTCGTTCTGGAGGCGTCCAACGGCACGAACAACGCGACCGACCTGGCGAACATCGCCACCGAGGTCAAGCAGCTCACCGAAACGATCAAGCAGGACGCGAACACGCAGTTCGCGGGCCAGTACGTGTTCTCCGGCACGGCCACCTCGACGGCGCCCTACGCCCAGGGCGAAGGCGGGGCCGACGTCTACAAAGGCAACCACGAAACGATCGCGCGGCTGTACGGGCCGAACGCCACCGTCGTCGTCAACACGGACCTCTCGACGGTGCTCGGCAGCGGCAAGGAAGCCGAAGACGGCAAGCTGCTCGACGTGCTGCGCACGATCTCCCAGCACCTGACCGAAGCGACGCCCGCAAGCCGCGCGGCGCTCGGCAACACGGACCTCAAAGCGCTCGACACGAGCCTCGAAGGGCTGAGCCAGCTGCAGTCGAGCATCGGCAGCGCGACGAACCAGCTCCAGACCGCGATCTCGCGGATCGAAGCGCTGCAGGCGTCGATCGAAAAGGGGCTTTCGAGCACGATCGACACAGACGTGGCGAAGACCACGATCGAGTACGCCAACCAGCAGGCGGCCTACGAGGCCGCGCTGCGGGCGGGCGCGAACATCGTTCAGGAATCGCTGCTCAACTTCCTCCACTAGCAAGGAGCGCCACCCGCCATGCCAGTCACATTCGAGAGCGTCCGCTTCGGCACCGTGGAGGTGGAGGACAGCGACGTGATCGAGTTCCCGCGCGGGCTGATCGGCCTCGGCGGCAACCGCTGGGCTTTGCTCGACCGCAACCCCGGGACGGAGTTCCGCTGGCTGCACAACCTCGAAGACGGGGCCCTGGCGCTGCCCGTGGTCCCGCCGGCGCCGTTCTTCTCCGACTTCGCCCTGGAGGTCGCCGCCGAGGACCTGGCCGGCGCCGGCATCGATGATCTCGGGGAGTGGGAGGTGTACGTGACGGTGCGGGCCGCGCCCGACCCGCTGGACATCACGGCGAACCTCAGGGCGCCGCTGGTGATCCGCGCGGGACGCGGCTACCAGCTGCTCAACACCGTCGAGGGAGCGTCGCTGCAGGCGCCCCTGTTCGAGCTGGCGGCGAGCACCGAGCACGCCCCGGCTCGCTCCGCCGACGCCGCCTGAGAGACGCCCCTGTTCGAGCTGGCGGCGAGCACCGAGCACGCCCCGGCTCGTCTCTCCGCCGACGCCGCCCGAGAGAGCCGCCCCCGCACGCGGCCGCCGGCGCCGCCCGCGAGGCGACCCGACGCGCTTGCGGCGACCTCTCCCGGTGCTTGCTTCATACTCGTCTCGCATGCTGATCCTGACGCGACGCCCCGGAGAACGCGTCGTCATCGGGGACAACATCCTCGTGACGGTGATGGGCGTGAGCGGGCACACCGTGCGGCTCGGGATCGAAGCGCCCGAGGGCATCTCGATCTACCGCGAGGAGATCTGGCTCGCCGTCGAGGCCGAGAACCGCGCCGCGGCGGCCGCCGCAGCCGAGGACCTGCCCGCCTCGCCGCCGGCCCCGCGCGGCGCGCAGGAGCCGCCCGCCGAGGACGCGCCCGAGCAGCCCTGACGCGCGGCTTGACCTTACGAACACGCGGCGGATAGACTGCCTCCTACGTCGCAGTCAAGCGGCGTCTGCGGCAGTGCGCCTCGAGGGCGAGGCGGAGTGGGCTCTGCATTGGAGAATGCGCCTGAGGAGCCCGTTCACCTCCCGGGATCGCCTACCGCGGTCCATCGAAGCGAGGAGGACTCGAGGATGCCGTCCAGAGGGAGTATCAGCTCGCGTGGCGCGCTCGGCGCCGGTCGCGCGCGATACGTGATCGGCGCCGTGCTCGCGGTCGTCGCGTTCTGCGCGATGACCGCTACCGCGCTTGCCGCGAAAACGCCGCACGTCAACATCGTCAGCCAGTCCGGCCCGCCGGAAGGTCCGATCCCGCCGAACACGTCGTACTACACGACGATCCAGGCGGCGGTCAACGCGACGCGCCGCAACTACGGCGACTGGGTCCTGGTCGAGCCCGGCACCTACGACGAAGAAGTCCTCGTCACGAGCGCCCACAGCGGAATCCACATCCGCGGGATGGACCGCAACACCGTGATCCTCGACGGCAAAGGCGAAGCCGCCCCCGGCGGCAGCAACGGGATCGAGGTCCTGAAGACCAACAACGTCTCGATCGAAAACATGACTGCGCGCAACTACGACCGTCCGAGCCCCGACGGGCCGGAGGGCAACGCCTTCTACTGGGACGGCGGCGAGGGCTCCGAAAAGGAGGGCGCGCACGGATGGGTCGGCAAGTACCTGACCGCCTACGACACGACGATGAACGGCGGCTACGGGATCTTCACCCAGAACGAGAAGGAAGGCGAATGGGAAAACATCTACGCCTCCGGCTACAACGACTCGGGCATCTACCTGGGCGCGTGCTGGGAATGTAAAGCCCGTATCTCCAAAGCGACGATCGAATACAACGCGGTCGGCTACTCCGGGTCGAACTCCGGTGGGCGCCTCGTGATCGAAAAATCGACCTTCCGGCACAACTCCGCCGGGATCGTCCCGAACGGTGAAAACCCGGGCGACGGACCGCCGCCGCAGAACGGCATGTGCGACGCGCACAAACCGCACTCGCCGTACGTCAAGTTCACCTCCACGAACATCGCGCGCTGCACGATCTTCAAGGAAAACCTGATCACGGAAAACAACGACCTGGAAGTGCCCGCCAACCCGTCGACCGAAAAGGCGCCGTGGGGCGTCGGGGTCGAGCTTCCGGGCGACGCGGCCGACCTGATCGAAAACAACGTCATCTCCAAGAACGTCAACAACGGCGTGCTCGGCTTCGAGTACCCCAACCCGTTCCCGCCCGAAGAAGGCTGCACGGCGGAACTGGAAGCCAAAGGCCTGTGCACGCGCACGATCTTCTTCCAGCTGACGGGCAACAAGATCGCTGACAACACGTTCGAAGAAAACGGCACCAGCGGCGCCGAATTCGCGAGCGACATCACGCTGCAAGGCGGGATCTACCCCTACCACTCGCACACGTCGAACAACAACTGCGTGAGCGGCAACACGATCACCGGCGGCACGTTCCCGGCGAACATCGAAGGGACGTGGGGCTGCCAGAACACGACGACGCCGCCGCCGAACAACGGCCTCGCGGCGATCGGCTACCTGGTGATCCTCTCCGAAGAGTCGGCGCTGCGCAAAGCTGTCCCGCAGGCCGCGCCGCCTCCGCAG
>Ga0134125_10000295_pt1 | contig 69917 bp, 54 predicted proteins | sample KB31751_FD_96464 | JGI IMG/M metagenome (GOLD analysis project Ga0134125, IMG submission 96464) | Terrestrial soil microbial communities with excess Nitrogen fertilizer from Kellogg Biological Station, Michigan, USA - KB3-175-1 | ecosystem: Environmental > Terrestrial > Soil > Unclassified ... | reverse complement strand
TTGATGTTCGCCTTGATGAACTGCACCGCACGGTAGGCCCCGGTAGTCACGGCCTGCGTCGATGCGCCGGTGAACCAGAAGATCATGGCGCCGCCGGAGATAAGCCCCAGCACGAATGGCGCGTGCAGAAGCGAGAGCTTCTGGACGTCGTGGGTGAGACCGCCGGTGAGGGCCATGATGATGGAAAAGATCATCGTGGTTGCGCCGACTACTGCCGTTCCGATCAGCACGGGCTTCGCCGAAGCCTTGAAGGTGTTGCCTGCACCGTCGTTGGCCTCCAGCAGATGCTTGGCGCGCTCGAACCGGACATCGATGTTGAAGTCCTTCTTCAGTTCGGCCTCGATATTCGGAACGTTTTCGATCAGTGACAGCTCGTAGACGGATTGAGCGTTGTCCGTCACTGGGCCGTAAGAGTCGACGGCGATGGTGACCGGACCCATGCCGAGGAAGCCGAAGGCGACCAGGCCGAACGCGAAGACGGCCGGCGCAAGCATGAGGCTGGCCATGGCGTCGCCGGTCGAGAAGTAGTAGCCCAGGGCCATCAGCGCGACCATGCAGAGTCCAAGCCAGTACGCGGAAAAGTTGCCCGCGACGAACCCCGAAAGGATGCCGAGCGAAGCGCCGCCTTCCTGCGCGGAGGTGACGACTTCCTTCACGTGGCTGGATTCGGTGGAGGTGAACACTTTGACCAGTTCCGGAATGACCGCCCCGGCAAGCGTTCCGCACGAGATGATCGATGCCAGCTTCCACCAGAGTGTGCCGTCGCCGAGCGTCGGGATCATGTAGTAAGAGACGATGTAGGTAAGGATGATGGAGACGATGGACGTGATCCAGACCAGCGAGGTGAGCGGCGTCTCGAAGTCCATCTCGTCGGAGTTGCCCCACTTCGCGCTGGCAATGGCCGCGTTGAGGAAGTACGCGAGCGAACTGGCAACAAGCATGGCCACGCGCATGACGAAGATCCAGACCAGGAGCTGCACCTGCGTGGTGGGGTCCTTCACGGCAAGCAAGATGAAGGTGATGAGCGCGACGCCGGTGACACCGTAGGTTTCAAAACCATCTGCGGAAGGCCCGACCGAGTCGCCGGCGTTGTCGCCGGTGCAATCGGCAATGACACCGGGGTTGCGGGCGTCGTCTTCCTTGATTTTGAAGACGATCTTCATCAGGTCCGCGCCGATGTCCGCGATCTTGGTGAAGATGCCGCCGGCGATGCGCAGCGCCGCGGCGCCCAGCGATTCGCCGATGGCGAAGCCGATGAAGCACTGGCCGGCATAGTCACGCGGGATGAAGAGAAGAATGATCAGCATCATCAGCAGCTCAACGGAGATGAGCAGCATGCCGATGCTCATGCCCGCCTTCAGCGGAATGGCGTAAATGGGGTGCGGCTTGCCGCGCAGGCCGGCGAACGCCGTGCGCGAGTTCGCGAAGGTATTGACGCGAATGCCGAACCACGCCACGCCATAACTGCCGGCGATGCCAAGAAGGCTGAACAGAAGAATGATGATGAGCGTCTGCGCTATAGGCTTTCCGGGCACCGGGGCCAGCCAGCCGAAGTAAAGTCCGATGATGATCGCGATGAAGGCCCAGAGCAGCAGGATGAATTTGCCCTGGGTAATGAGGTATGTCTTGCAGGTCTCATAAATCAGCTCGGAGATCTCGCGCATGGTCCGGTGGACCGGCAGGTTCTTCAATTGCACATAGATCCACAGCCCGAACAACATGCCGAGGACGCAGAAGGCTAGGCCGATGGTCAGCAGGTTATGCCCGTTCATGCCGAAGAAATTCACGGACGAAAGGTCCGGCAGGGTGAGGTTTGCTTCGCCTCCGCCGTGTTCCGGCTGGGCATGGGCCATTGCGGGAACCAACAGCGGCAGGAGGATGGCTGCCACCATCTTTGGGTGGAGCATCAAGGCTGCGCCTTTTCTCGCGGCGCCTGCCATCTGCTGGGCGAGAACGCCTGTGTCTGCACTCGCAATCTCACCTGAAAACAGCCGGGCAATGAGCAGCGACAACGTGCTCATCCCCAGGAAAAAAAAGACCCAATGCTGAACCGTCACTTGTCCCTCCGGACTGAAGATTTACGAAAAACACCTGACTTTTTGCAAAACACACTGCGACTGCGGGCCGAACTGACGACATCGGGGATGCCGATGAAATGGACGACGGAAGCCTATCATTTGAGCGCGCCACTGTCTCGCGGATTACTGGGGCGTATTTCGCAGGATGGTTCCGGGTTTGCGGGTTATTCCGGGACAAACAGATACGAATTGGTCCGGCCAGTGCCCGGGCGATATGATGCACTCGCATGGTCCTGTATGCCGCCACATCAAACCCCGGTAAACTGCGCGATTTCGCCTGGGCTGCGGAGGGCCATCTGCTCTGCGGGGATCAAGTCGAGATCGAGCCGTTGCCGGGGTTGAAGCGAATCGCCGCGCCAGAGGAAGATGGGGAGACATTTGAGGCCAATGCGCGGCTGAAGGCGGAGTTCTACTCGCGGAGTTCGCCGGGGTTGTGGGTGCTCGCCGATGATTCAGGGCTCGAAGTGGACGCGGTGGGCGGCAGGCCCGGAGTGCGGTCAGCGCGGTTTGCGAAGGACCTTGAAATGACCTCGAGCGGCGCTCAGGCGGGATTGGCGATTTCAGGCGACGACTCCGACGCGCGGAACAATGCCGCTCTGCTGCGGCTGATGGAGAACGTCGCGGTGGGGGATAGAACCGCCCGCTATCGCTGCGTCCTCGCGCTCGCGCTCAATGGCGAGGTCATGATGAGAGCGGAGGGTGCCTTGGAAGGACAGATTCTGTTTGCCGGGCGCGGTGGCGGCGGATTTGGGTACGATCCGCTCTTCCTGATTCCCGAAGCCGGGATGACCATGGCGGAGATCGATCCCGCGACGCGGTTGCAGTTCAGTCATCGCGGCAGAGCGCTGCGTGTGCTGCTGGACCGGATTGCGCTGGCTCCAGTTATCGCGCGGGACGTGCGGTGATCGCGCAAAAGATCCCATCGAAGGTTGACGCTCGCAAGCAGCGGGCGAAATAATCCGAGTTGCCGCGGAAATCTGCCCAGTTTGGGGCAGTGACACTGGTCGCGGCAAGCCCTTCAGGAGCATTGCCCATGGCCACCGCCGCGCCTCCCGCGCCCACCGTCAAGCCCGGCATCCGGCCGTTGCAGCCGGGCGTGGGCCACTCGTTTCTCTGGCGCAAGCTGCACTCGCTCTCAGGAATTGTGCCCATCGGCGCGTTCCTGATCGAGCACATCGTGTCGAACTTTGAGGCCATGAACGGGCCGCTGGCCTACGCGCAGCAGGTCAAGTTCCTGAACGGCCTGCCGCTCGTCCGCGTGCTGGAATGGGCGTTCATCTTTATCCCGCTGCTCTTCCATGGTCTGTATGGCGTGTACATCGCCTTCCAGGGACGGCAGAACGTGAATGTCTACCCGTGGGCAGGGAACTGGGGCTACCTGACGCAGCGCGTCACCGGCATCATCGCGTTCGCCTACATCATTCAGCATGTGCTGCGGCAGCGGTTCATGGGCGTCAGCCTGCCGGAGCATCCCGGCGCGGCATTCGCCAAAGTGCAGCATGAACTCTCGAACCCGTGGATGCTGGCGGTCTACATTATTGCGATGGCTGCGACCTGCTGGCACTTCGCGTATGGCACATGGCTGTTTGCCGCGAAATGGGGCATCACCCCGGGAGACAAGGCGCGGCGCAAGTTTGGCTTCGTGTGCGCGGCTGGCGGCATCATCCTTGCGGTGCTGGGTTATGCGAGCATGTATGCCTTCGTCGGCAATCCCAAATACCGGAACGCACCGGAGGACGTGATGCCAACGCAGCCGCCGGGAGTGGTGGCGCCCACCATGCCGACGAATATGCAGATGGATGGGCCGATGAGTATGAGTTCGGGGCAGGGTACCGCGCAGTGAGGACTGCTTATGGATATCCACTCCATCACGGGCGCACAGATAGTCTTCGGATGCTTTGTGTGTTCGATTCTGGCGACCGGCCTCACATGGAGCCTGATCGACCGGGATTTGACGCGTCTCAACGCATACCCCTTACCAAAGCCCTTCACTTTTCGGTTTTGGGCGAGATCCGGTTGTTACGGATCGCTGGCGCATCGCAAGTTAGTGCTCAAAGCACATCGGCAGCTATACCCATCCAGTCCATTAAGGGTTGTCTTTGGAATCGCGGTCACGGTCCTTGTGGCTGCTTTCATCGCTTTATTTGCGCATGCGATCTTTTTTCAGAGCGGCAGGTAGCCCTGCTCTCGGCAAATTTCTGTTAGGGAAGAGTTATATGGCAGCAACACCACGCATCATCGTCGTTGGCGGAGGCCTTGCAGGCCTGGCTGCCGTAATCAAGATCGCCGAGGCCGGCGGCAAGGTGGACCTGTTCTCGATTGTGCCGGTCAAGCGGTCGCACTCGGTGTGCGCGCAGGGCGGCATCAACTCGGCGAAGAACCTGAAGGGCGAGGGCGACTCGGTCTGGGCGCACTTTGACGACACGGTCTACGGCGGCGACTTCCTCGCCGACCAGATGCCGGTGAAGCAGATGTGCGAGCGCGGGCCTGGCATCATCGACCTGCTGGACAGGATGGGAGTGCCATTCAACCGCACACCGGAGGGCCTGCTGGATTTTCGCCGCTTCGGTGGCACGCTCTTCCATCGCACCGCATTCGCCGGCGCAACCACCGGCCAGCAGCTTCTCTACGCGCTGGATGAGCAGGTGCGCCGCTACGAATCCGAAGGTAAGGTGCAGAAGTACGAGGGCTGGGAGTTCCTCTCGGCGGTGATCGACTCCAAGGGCGTCGCGCGTGGCATCTGTGCGATGGATTTGCGCACGATGGAGGTTCGCACCTTCCCTGCGGACGCGATCATCGTCTGCACCGGCGGCAATGGCGCCATCTTCGGCAAGTCGACCAACTCGGTCGTCTGCACCGGCTCGGCGCAGAGTGCGCTCTACCAGCAGGGCGCGTACTACGCCAACGGCGAATTCATCCAGGTACATCCGACCTGCATTCCCGGCGACGACAAGCTGCGGCTGATGAGCGAGAGCGCGCGCGGCGAGGGCGGCCGTGTGTGGGTGCCGAAGGACAAGAACGACAAACGTGCCCCGAAGTCGATCCCCGAGGGCGAGCGCTGGTATTTCCTCGAGGAGTGGTATCCCAAATACGGCAACCTCGTCCCGCGCGACGTAGCCACACGCGCCATCTTCAAGGTCGTCTATGAGCACCACATGGGCATCGATGGCCAGGCGATGGTCTATCTCGACCTGACGCACATCGATCGCGCGACGCTCGACCGCAAGCTCGAAGGCATCCTCGAAATTTACGAGAAGTTCGTCGGCGTCGATCCGCGCGACGAACCGATGAAGATCTTTCCAGGCATGCACTATACGATGGGCGGCCTCTGGGTGGACTTCAACCAGCAGACGAACATCCCGGGCGTGTTTGCGGCAGGCGAGGCGGACTTTTCCATCCACGGCGCGAACCGGCTTGGCGCGAACTCGCTGCTGTCATGCATCTACGGCGGCTTCGTCGCCGGCCCGAATGCGATGGCTTACGCGAAAGGTCTCCCCGCTCAGGAGGGTGATGGCGGAGCAGCGGCGGAGCTGCAGCGGCAGAAGGAGAAGAACGACGCCCTGCTCAACAATCCCGGCACGGAGAATCCCTTCAAGATCTGGCGCGAGCTGGGCGAGACCATGACCAAGCACGCGACCATCATCCGCTACAACGCCGGCCTGGATGAGGCGGACGCGAAGATCGTCGAGCTGCTGCAGCGCTTTGAGAACGTGAACCTCTCCGACAAGAGCCAGTGGGCCAACACCAGCTTTGCCTTCACCCGCCAGCTCTACAACATGCTGGAGCTGGGCCGCGTGATCGTGCAGGGTGCGCGGCTGAGGGACGAAAGCCGCGGTGCGCACTACAAGCCGGACTTCCCGGAGCGCAATGACGAGAAGTTCCTCAAGACCACCAAGGCGAGCTTTGTGAATGGTGCGCCGAAGTTCGAGTTTGGCGATGTGGATGTAAGCCTGATCAAACCGCGGCCACGGCGGTACGACGCGGCGAAGTAGTGTTTTTGATAGGGCGTGGCTTTAGCCGCGTCATAACCGGGCTCGAAGGTAGCGGAGCTTTAGCCCTGAGGTTTGTCTTCAAAATGACCGCAGCATTCCAACACCGGGTTGACCTTTCCAGCGGTTGCGACCATCCTACTATCCATTATGGATGGACACCCGACACTGACCATGACCGTTTACATCCTGCTGGTGGCGTTTTCGCTGCTGGTGATCTCTTACTGGGTGCTCTACACGCGGCGGCTGAAAGTGCCCAAGAATGTAGGCAAGGAAGAGGGGATCGCCATGGCCACGCAGGAGAAGGAACGCACCGGGCATACGGGCATGATCTGAGGTTGGCGAAGCGGCTACCCTCAAGCGTCCCGCAGGCGCAGGGAAAGTTCTGCACTCCCGCGTGCGACGGAAAGAAAAAAGAGGGTAACTGAGCATGGCGACAGCAGCAGGCAGAACCATTGAGGTCGAGATCCACCGTCAGGCAACTCCAGATCAGTCCGCGCGCACGGAGCGCTTCTCTGTGCCGTACCGCCCGAACATGAACATTACCGCGCTGCTGGGCGAGATTGCGCTGAACCCGGTAACGGCCGACGGCAAGCCCACAACGCCGATCACCTATGACTCCAACTGCCTCGAAGAGATCTGCGGCAGTTGCGCCATGCTTATCAACGGGCGCGCACGGATGGCCTGTTCGGCGCTGGTCGACAAGCTCGATCAGCCGATCCGGCTCGCGCCGCTCTCGAAGTTCCCCATCGTCCGCGACCTCTCCGTCGACCGCAGCGTGCTCTTTGAGAACCTTAAGGCCGTCAAGGCGTGGGTTCCTATCGATGGCACTTACGACCTCGGCTCCGGCCCACGCCAGTTCCCGCAGGTGCAGGAGCAACGCTATCCGCTGTCCAACTGCATCAGTTGCTGCTGCTGCATGGAGGTCTGCCCCCAGTTCAATGAGTCGACGAATTTCGTCGGCGCGGCCACCATCGCCCAGGTCAAGCTCTTCAATATGGACCCCGCAGGCGCGGTGCTGAAGGAAGAACGGCTGCGCGCGCTGGCCGGCGAAGGCGGCATCCAGGAGTGCGGTTACGCGCAGAACTGCGTCGAGGCCTGCCCGAAGCAGCTTCCCTTGACCGAATCCATATCGGATGTAGGGCGCGATGTCGTGGTCCAGCAGGTGAAGGATCTGTTCAGCCGTTAGCAGCAGGACAGTCGCGAATCGATAGCTGGCACGGCATTTCTTAGCGTCGAAGACGAATGAATTTTCCGAATCCGCGCAACCTGTCCAGCGTCTAAACGGGATGCTCCCCAGAACTGCATGCAATCTCGTTATCCTGGCGCTTGTGTGCCTTCCCGCGGTCGGCGCAGCGCAAGACCTTCCGGCCGCACCACTCATCCAGGCAGGTGCGGCCTCGGCATTTGCAGCTGCCTTGCCGGATGCCCCAGCGACGAATGAGTCTGCCGAGCCGCCGCAGTCCGCCGCGAAAGGTCAGCAGCCGAAGCGCATCCTTGGAATCATGCCGAACTATCGCGCGGTGAGCGCGGGAACGATCCCGCCGCCGCCGACGCCGCGGCAAGCGTTCAGAATCGCGACGCAGAATAGTTTCGATTACTCGTCCTTTGTTTTTGTGGGTGCAACTTCGCTGTTGGCCGAAAACAGCAACTCCCATCCGAAGCTGGGCAAAGGCGTCGCCGGTTATGGTCGGTACTACTGGCGCGGCTTTCTGGACAAGACCGACGGAAATTACATGGTGATCTGGGCACTTCCCTCGGTCTTGCATGAGGATGAGCGGTACTACACGCGGGGAAGAGGGAACGTGCTGGGGCGGGCAGCGTATGCGGCTTCCCGGGTGGTCATCGCGCGCAATTACAGTGAACATGACACCTTCAATGCGTCGGAGGTATTCGGGCGCGGAATCGCGCAGGCTGTCGCGCTGAGTTATTACCCCAGTTCCGATCGCAGTGCCGGCGCAGTGGCCGCGAAATACGGTTGGGCGATTGGGCGCGATGCGCTGACAAATACATTCCGGGAATTCTGGCCCGACATCGCTGCCCATCTGCACCGTCGATCTTCCTGAGGCGTTAACCTCCGAACTGGCGCAGGTGGTCTTGCAGGTCAAGGATCTGTTCAGCCGTTAGCAGCATCGCTCACAGCCACGCTTCCTACATCAGGTGCACTGCGTCCACATCTACCACCAGGTTGCGGCGCGAGATGCCTTCGGTTTCCGCGGCGGTAAGCATGGCGCGCAGCGCCCTGCCCAGCGCATCCCGCCGTTCCGCCTTCAGCACAAAATGAAACCGGTAGATGCGCTTGAGCCGTGCGATCGGCGCCGTCGCCGGCCCCATCACGCGCACGCGGTCCAGCTTCGCGCCCGCAAACCACCGCGCCAGCTTCTGCGACCACGCCGCCGCTTGCTCCAGGCTCTCGCCTTGCACTACGACATTCGCCAGCGCTCCAAAGGGCGGATACAGGAATGGCCGCCGGTGGTACATCTCCTTTTCGACAAAGCCGCGATAATCATGCGCCGCGGCAAACCGCACCGCATAGTGGTCGCCATTGTAGGTCTGCACCAGCACACGGCCAAGCAACTCGCCTCTTCCCGCGCGGCCTGAGACCTGCGTCAGCAGTTGGAACACGCGCTCCGCGGCGCGAAAATCCGGCAGCGCCAACGCTGCATCCGCGCCCACCACGCCCACCAGCGTCACGCCGTGCACGTCATGTCCCTTGGCGATCATCTGCGTGCCCACCAGCAGGTTGATCTCGCCCGAATGCAGCCGCGCCAGCAGACGCTCCATATCGCCGCGCCCGCGCACCGTGTCGCGGTCCATCCGCCCGATGCGCGCATTGGGAAAAAGCTCCAACAGGCGCTCCTCGCCCTGCTGCGACCCCGCGCCCAGATAAAACAAATGCTCGCTCCCGCATTTGAGGCAGGTCTTCGGCACGCTGCGCCGGAAACCGCAGTAGTGGCACACCAGATGGTCGCCCGCATGAGCGTGGACATCCTCGCTCAGAACTCCGGTCGGCTTGTGATACGTCAGTGCGATCGCGCAGTTCTCGCACTCAATCTTCTCGCCGCAGCTGCGGCACAGCACCGTAAACGAATAGCCCCTCCGGTTGAGCAGGATCATCACCTGCTCGCCGCGGTCGAGCGTCGCCTGCACCTCTTCCACCATGCGCCGCGAGAAGATCGCGTCCTGGCCCGTCGCGCGGAACTCTTCGCGCATGTCGATCAGTTCGACCTCAGGCAGCGGCCGGTCCATCACACGCGCCGTCATCTCGACGCGCTCATAGCGGCCACGGTCCGCATTGTTCCAGCTCTCCAGCGACGGCGTCGCCGAACCCAGCACAACCACCGCGCCCTGCAGCTTCGCCCGCATCACCGCGCCATCGCGCCCGTGATAGCGCGGCGTCTCCTCCTGCTTGTAGCTGGAATCATGCTCTTCATCGACGAGAATCAGGCCGAGATCCTTCATGGGCGCAAAGACAGCCGACCGCGTCCCGACGACCACGCGCGCCTCGCCCCGCCGGATCCTGTGCCACTGCTCTGCACGCTCATCCGGCGTCAGCGCCGAGTGCAGCAGCGCCACCTCCGCCCCAAAGGCCGCGTGCAGTTGCGCCGCCATCGCCGGCGTGAGCCCGATCTCCGGCACCAGCAACAGCGCGGACTTTCCCGCATCGAGCGCCCGCTGCATCGCCGCAAAGTACACGCTGGTCTTGCCTGAACCGGTCACACCATAAAGCAGGACCGGCTTGAACTCGCCCTTCGCCATTGCTGCCGCAACCGTCCTGAGCGCCTCCATCTGCTGCTCGTTCAGCGTGTGCTCATGGGCATGCTTCTTTCCCTCTGCATGCACGCCCCCCAGCGCAAACGCCTCCGGCCGTTCTTCGATCGCAACCAGCCCGCGGTTCACCAGCGTGCTCAACGTCGTCTGCGGAACAGCCCGCAGCGTCGCAGATTCTCGCAGGTCTCTCACCCGCATCGCTCCGCCCGCCGCAGCCAACTCCGCAAGAATCGCGGTCTGGTTCGCATTCAGCTTCGGAATACGCGCATCCGGCACGAGCACAGCCACACGCTCCAGTCTTCGCGCATCGCGCTCCTCGGCAACGGCGTCGCGCAGCAGCCACTTCTTCCGCACCATGCCGTCCAGCAGCGCTTTGTTTGCCTGCGTTGAAGATCGCAGCGCAGCGATCTTCGCTGCATGCCCATCCTCCAGATAATTCAGCACTGCATACTCGCGGTCCTGCTCCTCCGGCGCGAGTTTCGATCTTCGCGAAGCCCCACGCGCGGCCGCGTCATGCAGCACCCGCCTGCCCGCGTCTGCGATGCGATACACAAACTCCCGCCGTACCTCCGCCGCCAGCGGCAACATCCCGCGCAGCACCTCGCCCAGCGGCGCAACATAATATTGCGCGATCCACTCGGCCAGCCGCATTAGCTCGGCGGAGATCAGCCCTTCCGCATCGAGCACCTGCTGCACTGGCTTGATCTCTATCTCGTCCGCGGGTGCCTCGTTGTGCACCCGCACCACCACACCCATCAGCCGCTGCCCGCTGAAGGGCACCAGCACGCGCGCCCCCACTGCTGGCGTCACACCATTCACCGCATAAGTGAAAGCGCGGTCCAGCGGCACCGGCAGCGCGACATCGCAGTATGTAGATTCGGTCGAGCTGGTCGTCTCCTTCAAAGTCTCTTCAGACTATCGCTGCGCCCTGTGTAGATGCCGGGGCCGCCCCATTCATGGCGCGATGCTGGTCGCGCATGGGTAGGATGAATAACCCCATTCCATGCACAATTTCCCCATTCCCTGCACAGGTTCGCCCTTCACGCAAACTGCACAATCCACTCGCGTCGCGATGCTATCCTGAATAAGGCCCAAAGGCCCTCACGCAAAACAAAATCACTCCCCCAATGAGGTGAAATGCATGGCGACGGCAACCATCGATAAGGCAGCGCTCGGCACCGCGGCAAACGACTACAAGGTCGCGGACATCGGCCTCGCCGACTTCGGCCGCAAGGAGATCGACATCGCCGAGCAGGAGATGCCCGGCCTGATGGCCATCCGCGCCAAGTACGCGCCCGGCAAGCCGCTGGCAGGCGTCCGCGTCACCGGCTCGCTTCACATGACCATCCAGACCGCCGTGCTGATCGAGACCATGGTCGCCCTCGGCGCCGACGTGCGCTGGGCCAGCTGCAACATCTTCTCCACGCAGGACCACGCCGCCGCCGCCATCGCCGCCGCGGGCGTTCCCGTCTTCGCATGGAAGGGTGAGAGCCTCGAAGAATATTGGTGGTGCACGAACCAGGCGCTCACCTTCCCCGGCGGCAAGGGCCCCCAGCTCGTCATTGACGATGGTGGCGACGTCACGCTGCTCATCCACAAGGGCGTCGAGCTTGAGCAAGGCGACAAGTGGGTCGACTCGCCCTCCGGTTCGCACGAAGAGAAGGTCATCAAGGACCTGCTGAAGCAGATCTACAAGGAGACCCCCACTCGCTGGCAGTCGGTCGCCAAGGAATGGCGCGGCGTCTCCGAGGAGACCACTACCGGCGTCCATCGCCTCTACCAGATGCTGGAGCAGGGCAAGCTGCTCGTCCCAGCCATCAATGTCAATGACTCGGTCACCAAGTCCAAGTTCGACAACCTCTACGGCTGCCGCGAGTCGCTGGTCGATGGCATCAAGCGCGCCACCGATGTGATGCTCGCCGGCAAGGTCGCAGTCGTCTGCGGCTATGGCGACGTGGGCAAAGGCTCGGCCGTCTCGCTGCGTGGTCTCGGCGCGCGCGTCGTGGTCACGGAGATCGATCCCATCAACGCCCTGCAGGCGGCGATGGAAGGCTATGAGGTCACCACCATCGAGGAGACCCTCGGCCGCGGCGACATCTACGTCACCTGCACCGGCAACGTGGACATCATTACCGTCGAGCACATGAAGCTGATGAAGGACCAGGCCATCGTCTGCAACATCGGCCACTTCGACAACGAGATCCAGATGGAGAAGCTCAACGCCGAGAAGGGCGTAACCAAGCTCAACATCAAGCCGCAGGTGGACAAGTACACTTTCGCTTCAGGCAACAGCATCTTCGTTCTCGCTGAAGGCCGCCTCGTCAACCTCGGCTGCGCCACCGGCCATCCCAGCTTCGTCATGTCCAACAGCTTCGCCAACCAGACGCTCGCCCAGCTCGACCTCTGGAAGAACAAGGACACCTACAAGGTCGGCATCTACATCCTGCCCAAGAAGTTGGACGAGGAAGTCGCGCGCCTGCACCTCGAAAAGATCGGCGTAAAACTCACCACGCTCTCCAAGCGCCAGGCCGACTACCTCGGCGTCGCCGTCGAAGGCCCCTACAAATCCGAACACTACCGCTACTAGCGGAAACCTACACTGCTACGTGGCCCATCCTTCGCTTGAGCGAAGGGTGGGATTTTTTGTCATTCCCGAAGGGAATCTGCGTTTGCCTTTGCCTTTTGCAGTCATTCTGAGCCGAAGAATGCCCGCGTTTGCTTTACCAATCCCGCTCCGGCTGGGATCATTCTTTTGTGTAGGCCGTCAACACAGCACCGGAAGGGCACGCTTTCAGGCGTGCCGCTACCGTCGCTCTACAAAACCTGGTTCGTCATTCTGGAGCGAGCACTTGCGCTCCAGGACACAGAGGCTTTTCACAGGAGGATTGAGCATGCAAGATCAAGCCGCGAAAATGGCTTATTTGATTCGGACCATGAGGATCGCATTCTTCATCTCTGGGATTCTCTTCATCTATGTAATGTTCCGGCTTCCATCGCAGGCACAAGCTTCGCCAGCTCATACGGTGGAATGGGCGATCACCATCATGTCGCTCGTATGCGTTGCAATGGGGTTCGTCGCTCCACGCTTTCTGGCGGGCGCGATCCGTACCCAAGGATCGCCAGGCTCCAATCCCTTTCAGAAGCAGTTCACGATGACCATCCTCAGCCTGGCCTTCTTCGAGGCTGCAGTACTCTTTGGCTTCGTCCTGCATTTTCTCGGCGCGCATGTTCTCTTCGTCCGGATCGCCGTCGCTGTCGGATTGATCTCGCAGCTGGTCTGGAGTCCCCATCTCTGACGGCTGCAGAGGATGAAAATAATTTGGGGCCGCACTAGACGACTCCTGCAAGTAGACGGAGCACAGCGGGCCTATCTAACCGTCCAACTACAATCGCTCTATGCCCCCGATCCTCAACGCACAGGGCGTCTCCAAGCGCTTTGGAGCGGTTCCTCTCTTCCAGGACATCAGCTTCACCATCGCCGACGGCGACCGCATCGGCCTCATCGGCCCCAACGGAGCAGGGAAGTCTACCCTCCTTGCGGTCCTCGCCGGTGAGCAGGAGCCTGACTCCGGCGAAGTAGCTATCCGCAAGCGCGCGCGCATCGCTTACGTCAAACAGGAGTCGACCTTCGCGCCGGGCCTCACCGTCCGCAGCATCCTCGAAAGCGCTCTCACCCGCGCCGGCGTCGCCGAGAGCGACCGCGAGGGCCGCCTGCGCGAGACCGCCGGCCGCATCGGCTTCCCCGACCTCGCCGCCGAAGCCGCCACCCTCTCCGGCGGCTGGCGCAAGCGCCTCGCCATCGCCGAAGCCATCGTCAGCCACCCCGATGTCCTGCTGCTGGACGAGCCAACCAACCATCTCGACCTCGCCGGAATTGAATGGCTGGAAGATCTGCTCAACCAATCCGACTTCGCCTGCGTCATGGTCAGCCACGACCGCTACTTCCTCGAAAACGTCGCCACGGAGATTGTCGAGCTCAGCCGCGTCTACGCCGAAGGCCTGCTGCGCGTGAAGGGCAGCTACTCCAAGTTCCTCGAAGGCCGCGCCGCATATCTCGAAGCGCAGTCGCGCCTCCAGGAGTCGCTGCGCAACCGGGTCAAGGTAGAGCTGGAGTGGCTGCGCCGCGGCCCCAAGGCCCGCGCCACCAAGGCTAAGGCGCGCATCGATAACGCGCACGGTCTTATCGCTCAGTTGCAGGAGGTCGAATCGCGCTCGCAGACCGCGACCGCCGGCATCGAGTTCGCCGCCACCGACCGCAAAAGCAAACGCCTGGTCGAGTTGGACAACGTCTCCCTCAGCTTCGGTGAGAGGAAGATCGTCGAAGACCTCAACTTCCTCATCACCAACGGCACGCGCGTCGGCCTCGTCGGCCCCAACGGCAGTGGCAAGACCACCATCCTCCGCCTGCTCACCGGCGAACTCGCGCCCACCTCCGGCTCCATCACCCGCGCCGCATCGCTGCGCATCGTGTATTTCTCGCAGATGCGCGAGCTGCCCGAAGGCGTCACGCTGCGCCGCGCGCTAGCGCCCGATGCCGACTCCGTCATCTATCAGGGCCGTGTCATCCACGTCGCCAGCTACGCCAGCAAGTTCCTCTTCACCAGCGAGCAGCTCAATCAACCTGTCGACCGCTTAAGCGGCGGCGAGCGCGCCCGCGTGCTCATCGCGCGGCTGATGCTCGAACCCGCCGACCTGCTGCTCCTCGATGAGCCGACGAACGATCTCGACATCGCAACCCTCGAAATCCTCGAAGACAGCCTGCTCGAATACTCCGGCGCGCTGGTCCTGGTCACGCATGACCGCCTCATGCTCGACCGCGTCTCCACGGTCGTCCTCGGCCTCGACGGCCGCGGTCACACCCAGCGTTTCGCCGACTACACGCAGTGGGAGCGCTGGATGGAAGAGCAGGAATCCGCCGACCGCTCCCAGCAATCCGAAACCGCCCCGCCGCCTGCCGCGAACTCTGCAGCAGCACCGCAGCAAACCACCAAGCCACCGCAGCCCGCAAAGAAGAGGCTCTCTTACCTCGAAGCCCGCGAATTCGCCACCATCGAAGACCGCATCGAAGAGGCGGAACTGCAACTCTCCGCCGCGCGCACCAAAGTCGAAGATCCCGCCATCGCCAGCGATGCCTCCGCTCTCACCGACGCTCTCGCCGAACTGGAGCGCTCCAAGGCCGCCGTCGATACGCTTGTCGAGCGCTGGGCGCAACTCACCGAGCAAGCCGGATAACTCTACGAATCTCCCTGCCAGCGGAATCTTTTGCACTATACTGAGGCCGCTCCGAAAATCTCATTTGATACGCATCCGTAAGGAGACCACTTGCGCTTAGCCGCCTGTCTGCTGCTCGTGTCTGGATTTGTCGTCGCCGTCGCTGCGCTCATCCTGCTGCCCGCGCTCGGTCTGCGCTTCGCTTTTGTCGCTTCCGGCCTTGCCCTGGAATGCGTCGGCATCTGGCTGCTCACGCAAGCCCATCGCGCCCTCCACAAGGACGCCCGATGACCCCGGAACTCATCCTCTTCACCCTCGGCTGCAGCCTGCTGATTCCGCTGGCCGCCGCAGGCCTGGGCCTCATCCATCAAGGCCTCGGACGCTCCCGCTCCGCCGCGCATGCGATGCTGGCAACCCTCTGTGCCTTCGCCATCGCAGCTATCCTCACCGTCGCCGTGGGATTCTCCTTTGCCATCGGCACACCCGGCTCGGCCCATTCCTTCACCGCCGCAGGCGCGCACTGGGACTGGCTCGGCCGCGGCCCATTCTTCGCCCACGATATCCACTTCGACTCGCCCGACCCCTTCTCGCTCGGCCTCGCGCTCAAGCTCTGCTTCCTCATCTTCGCCGCCGGCCTCGCCGCTATGCCTGCCATCTCCGCCGGCGCCGACCGCTGGCGTCTCGCAGCTTCGTGTCTTGCAACCGCCGCCCTTGCGCTCTTTTTCTTTCCGCTCTTCGCGCACTGGACATGGGGCGGCGGCTGGCTCACCCAGCTTCCCGCCAACTTCAATCTGCCCGCCTTCACTGACGTCGGCGGTGCTGCATCCATTCAGGCAGTCGGCGGCCTTATGGCTGCCTGCATCGCGTGGATTACCGGGCCGCGCCGCGGCAAATTCGAAGCGAACGGCATGCCCGCCGCCATCCCCGGCCACAACATCGTGCAGGTCCTCTTCGGATGCCTGCTCGCGTTGGTCGGCTGGATCGCCCTCGAATCCGCCGCCTCCATCCTTTTCTACGCTGCCACGCCGCTTCACATCGCCGCCGTCATCCTCAACGCCACGCTCGCTGCCTCCGGCGGATTCCTTGCCGCCGTCCTCTTCACCCGCGCACGCTACCGCAAGCCCGACGCCTCCATCGCCGCCAATGGCTGGATCGCCGGCCTGGTCGCTGGCAGCGCCGCCTGCTTCCTCATCTCGCCCGCTGCCGCCATTTTCGTCGGCACCGTCGCCGGCCTGCTCGTCACGTGGATGATCGAGATAGCCGAACTTCGCCTCCAGGTCGATGACCCCGGCGGCGCCGTCTCTGTGCACGCAGGCGCAGGCATTTGGGGCCTCCTCGCCGCGGGCCTCCTCGGCCACTTCGCCGGCCTCTCCCCCGCAGAGCATCTTCTGTCACAGATGGTCGGCATTGCTGCACTGCTCGGCCTGATGTTTCCCCTGGTTTACGCCGCAAACATTCTGCTCGATCGCATTTCGCCGCACCGCGTCGATGCCGACGGCGATTGGAAGGGAATGGACATCCGCGAGCTGGGCGCCGGCGCATACCCCGAATTCGTCATCCACGCCGACGACTACCTCCCGCGCTGACCACAACTGCCTGCCAGGGGATGACACGGATCGAACGGATCCACCACGGGTTCAAAAGAACGATGCGTTTCAATGGTTCGTTTTGATCCCTGTGAATCCGTGGCTGCTTTTTATTGACTTGCGCCAAGCCGGCATACCCGCACGCCCGCATTCGCATACGGACACGCAAACTCCGTCCGCGCGCTCGCCTCCAGCACCACCCACCCCACACCCAGCGGCTTCAGCCGCGCAACCCGCTCCGCATCGCTGATCGCATTCAAATTCTCCTGCGCCGCCGCGCCCTGCGCCCACGCCTTCGCCAGGTCCGGCGCGATCGACGCCTCCCCGCCGTCTTTCGACGCATCGGGCAGCACGCTCCGCTCCGCAATGGCGCGGAAGTTCTGCGCATCTTCACCCGGCGCATGGATGTAATCGCCATCCGTCGCGAACAGCGCATCCCGCGGCGTATTCACGCGCACCCACTCGAACGCCTGCGCCCACGTGTTCCTCTTCGCGATCCACGGCAGCTCCAGATGGTGCGAGGCCCGATACTCCGCCCGTGTACTCGCAAACATCACCGCTCCAAGTACCAAACCCGCCGCCGCCCACCTCCACACACTCCGCCGCAGCACGGTTTCGCCCAACCTCCCTCCGAGCACCACGATCATCACCACATACACCACCTGGAACATCCGCAGCGGCTGCATCCTCGCCACCAGATGTCCCGGTGCGCATTCGGGGGCAAACAATACGGCGACCGCGGACGCCAGCAAGCCCGCAATCACAGCTGTCTGCGCTAGTGTCCGCTCCGCCCCAGTCTTGCAGCCCCATTTATCTCTGCGCCCGGAGATCCAACCTGCCGCTCCCAGAATCGCGACCGGCGCACACACCCCCACCAGTTCATACCACCGCCACTCGCTCAGGAACCAATAGCTGCGAGACAGCGCCGCCCGCACATATGCTGCACTCTCCGGCGCTGCGAACAGTTGCGCGCATGCCGTCACTGCAATCGCTGTCGCGCAAACCGCGACAGTTCCGCCCGTGCGAACCTCGCTCAGCCGCGCGCGCAGGCACGCCAGCAGCATCGTCGCCGCAGCTGCATCCATCGCAATCAGCGGATGCATCGCGGCGCAAGCCGCCAATCCCGTAATCCAGATCATCCATCCACGCCATCGCCGCCCCGGATTTTCATCCCAGTCAGTCGCATCCAGTGCGCCGGCAATCGCCACCAGCAGCGCCGGTATCGCAAAGCTCCGCGCCGTCAAATACGGGTCCATCACATACAGAGCAGTCCCCGCCACCGGCAGCCCCAGCCAGCACGCCAGCAGCACCACCACACCCGCTAGCGCGTCACTCCTGGCATAGCACCGCGTCGCCAGCATCCACGCCGCATAAAGCGTCCCCCATATGCTGCCCACGTGCAGCGCCAGCAGCACCCACGGCAGCGGCGCGTGGACCGCCCGCACGATTGCCGCGACCATAGGCGCAAACAGCGACCACCGCGACGGCTCCATTGCGAACCCCGCATCGTGCGGATACAGTCCCGCATCCAGCAGCCGCTTCACGCCGGCAACATAAATCCCGCCGTCCTCCGCATACGGGTGATAGCCGTTGATCGCAACCGCAGCCAGAGTTGCCGCACTCACGAGCATGCATGCACGCCTGCGCTCGCTTGCTCCACGAACACCACGCGCTGTGCGCGCCCACAAGCTCTCGCGCCGCGCCTCAACCGGCGCTACCAGAACTCCCAATCGCCGCTCCATCCGCAACGACCGCTTCGAAAGCAGCCGCGTTGCTTTAAGGGCACAGCTTGAGCCGTGCCGCAAAACGTGCCCCGCGAGACGGGGCTTCAGCCCCTGAGGTCACTGTTGTTCATCCGTGATCGCATGGCTTTGTCCATGTTAGACGGACGCGGGCGTATATTAACTGCTCCAGCTCTGACCGCAACCGGCACTTCCTGAGGGAGCTCTGTTCACCATGGACCGCAAGCAGATCGTCGAAAAGAAACAGCAGTATGTCTATCCCGCCGTCTACAACTACTTCGCCGATCCGCTGCCCATGGCGCGCGGTTTCATGCAGCACATCTGGGACGTCGACGGTCGTCAGTACCTCGACTTCTTCGGCGGCATCGTCACCGTCGGCGTCGGCCACGCCAACCCCCGCGTTACCGCCGCACAAAAGCAGCAGCTCGACACCATGAGTCACTGCTCCACCGTCTACCCCACCGAGCAGATGTCCGCGCTCGCGGAAAAAATTGCGCAGATCACCCCCGGCAAGCTCGAAAAATCCTTCTTCACATCCTCAGGCTCCGAGGCCAACGAGACTGCAATCGACTCCGCGCGCATGCACACCGGCCGCATGGAAATCATCGCCCTGCGCCACTCCTACTCCGGCCGCAGCGCGCTCACCCGCTCGCTCACCGGCATCGCTGCCTGGCGCAAGGCCACGTATCAGATCGGCGTCGTCCATGCGATGAACCCCTACTGCTATCGCTGCCCGCTCGGAAAGACGTATCCCTCGTGCGAGGTCGCCTGCGCGCAGGACATCGAAGCCACCATCCAGGCTTCCACTTCCGGGGCCATCGCCGGCATGATCGCCGAACCCATCCAGGGCGTCGGCGGCTTCATCACGCCGCCAAAGGAGTACTTCAAGCTCGCCTTCTCCATCGTCAAGAAATATGGCGGCGACTTCATCGCCGACGAGGTCCAGACCGGCTGGGGCCGCACCGGCAAAGCCTGGTTCGGCATCGAGCATTGGGAGGTCGAGCCCGACATCCTCACCGCCGCCAAGTCCCTCGGCAACGGCTTCCCCATTGGCCTCACCGTCGCCACTCCGGAGATCGCCAACGCCTATCAGGGGCCCACCATCGCTACCTTCGGCGGCAACCCCGTCGCCTGCGTCACCGCGAAGGCTGTCATCGATCTCATCGAAGAAGACGACCTCATCCGCAACTGCGATGTCGTCGGCGGCTATCTCCGCGATGGCCTGCTCGCCCTTCAGCGCAAATATCCGGTCATCGGCGACGTGCGCGGCATGGGCCTCATGCAGGCGCTCGAACTCGTCACCGACCCAAAGACGAAGGAGCCCGCGCCCGAGCTCACCAACCAAATGCTCGAAGCCGCGCGCGAGGCTGGCCTGCTCATCGGGAAGGGCGGCATGTATAACAACGTCCTCCGCATGTCCCCACCCATGAACATCGCCAAATCTGACGTCGACGAGGCCCTCCGCATGCTCGATACCGCCTTCGCGTCCGTCACCTCCAAAACCCTCGCCACTGCATAACTCGTGCTCGGCGTTTTGAACCATCGAGTGGCCCATCCTTCGCAACGCGAAGGGTGGGTAGCTCTTTTGGCTTTGTCATTCCGGAAGGGAATCTGCGTTTGCCTTCACCGGGTGCGCACCCAACTTCCGCGGGCTCCGCTCGCCGTTTTGGTTTGCCATCCCCAGAATTTTAGTATCCGTCTTGCTTAAGGGCACGGCTTCAGCCGTGCCGTAAACAGCAATCAGGGAAGGCGGTCTTTAGCCGCTGAGGTCACCCTCCTGCGAATCACCTGTCATCCTGAGCGAAGTCGAGAGCGTCAGCACTCGGCGAAGTCGAAGGAGCTGCTTCTTACTTTGATCCCACGAACAATCTTCTCCCCACTGCCTCCGCTAAAATCGCCTCAGTGCCCCTTTCTGACTCGACCAACTCCGAAGACACCCTCATCCCCGACGGCGGGCCACCTGACCCGCAGGCCCACGGCCCGTTCGCCGCAATGCGCCGCATGCTGCCGCAGGGCGAGGTCATTCGCTTCCTCATGGTCGGGGCATTCAACACCGGCTTCTCGCTGGGCCTCTACTCCTTGTGTGTCCTCATCTTCGGACGCACGATGCCCCATGTGTCCAAGCCAATCATCGCGGACATTGCCTCCATCGTCTCGCAGCCCATCTGCATCACCGTCGCCTTCCTCTGTTACAAGCACTTCGTCTTCCGCACCAAAGGCAATTACCTCAAGGAATGGCTTCGCTGCTTCGCCGTCTACTCGGTCTCCATCGTCGCCAGCCTCTTCATCCTTCCCGCCGCCACCAAGTTCTTCCTCCTCTTCAAAGAGCTTCCCCCCAATGCGCCGCCCATCGCCGCGGGTGTCGTCAATTCCTGCATCATCGCCTGCTACAGCTACTTCGGCCATAAGAAGTTTTCTTTCAAGCGTTAAGCGAAATCTTCCGCGAATTTGGCGGGAAATTCGCATGTCAAGCCCCGAATTCGGCTAACTCCATGATCCCTCGCAGAATAGAGGTGGCAGTTTAGTTCTGCTTGCCTCGGTAAAATAGAAGTAGAGCTCTACCTCGCTTTTTGCGAACAAGCTGCACGGAGGGCGGAAGCAAACGGTGAGATTGCGGTCTAACCTCAATGAATGGAATATTTTGCGGCGAAGTTGCCTGAATGCAATATTTTAGCGGCCGAGCGACATCGTAACCCCTTGATTCCAGATATTTTGCGCGACAAGATATCAAAATAAAAAACGCATGTACCGGACCCTCCAGCTCGCCCTCGAACGCCGCATCCGCGAAATCCTCGCGACGAAGTACCAGCTCGCCACCGACGCCTCGGATGCCCCAAAGCTCGTCGTAGAGCTGCCCCCTAAGATCGAACTGGGCGAACTAGCCTTGCCCATCGCCTTCGAGCTGGCCAAAAGGCTGCGCAAGGCGCCGCGGGTCATAGCCACCGAACTCGCCGCCGAACTCAACGCAAACCTCAGCGCCGTCCCCGGCATCGTCTCCGTTGAGGTGGCCGGCGCAGGCTACCTCAACATCCGGCTCGACCGCGCCGCCGCCGCCCGCCGCATCGCCGCCGGCGAGCACGCCGGCATCGGCGGCCCCGGCTTCCGCCTCGTCGAGCACACCAGTATCAACCCAAACAAGGCCGCGCACATCGGCCATCTCCGAAATGCGATTCTCGGCGACACCTTCCAGCGCCTGCTCCGCCCCGATAGCTACAAGGCCGGCTGGCAGGTCGGCGTGCAGAACTACATCGACAACACCGGCGTCCAGGTCGCTGATATCGTCGTCGGCCTTACCCAGCTCGAAGGCCGCGACCTCGCCTCCGTCCGCAGCCTGCTCGCCGATCTGGCCGCCCGCCGCGAGCGGATCGACTTCTACTGCTGGGACCTCTACGCCCGCGTCAGCCATTGGTACGCCGGCACCGGCCCCGACGACCTCGCGCCTCCCAGTTCGGCCGAGCTCGCCTGCCGCAAACAAATCCGGCTCGACACGCTTCACGCGCTCGAACATGGCGGCAACGAGACGGCCGAGATCGCCGACCTCATCTCCACCGCCGTCCTCCGCCGCCACCTCGAAACCATGGAGCGGCTCGGCATTGAATACGACTTCCTGCCTCGCGAGAGTGAGATCCTCTCGCTGCACTTCTGGGACGCCGCCCGCGAGCTAATGATCCAGAAAGGAGTCCTCTATCTAGAAACCGAGGGCAAGAACAAAGGCTGCTGGGTCATGCGCCGCCAGGGAAGTTCGGGTGGCCCATTCATCGAGCGCAGCGAGATGAGTGGGGAAGAAAAAACTCTGCGTGCCCCATCCGTACCGCAGAGCGGGACGGGCGGGGACGAAGAAGCCTCCGGCCCCGACGAAGACGCCAAAGTAATCGTCCGCTCCAACGGCACCGTCACCTACGTCGGCAAGGACATCGCCTACCACCTCTGGAAGTTCGGCCTGCTGCCCGGCAAGGACTTCGGCTACGCAAAGTTCCGCGAGTACAACGAACAACGAACAACGGACAACGTACAACGCCCTCCTCACACCTGCTGGATCTCCACCGCCGGCGCCAGCGATCCCACCGCGCTCCGCTTCGGCCACGCCGATGCGATTTACAACGTCATCGATTCGCGCCAGAACGACCCGCAGAACAACGTCATCGCCTCGCTGCGCGGCATGGGCTTCACCGAAGCCGCCAACCGCTATACGCACTTCTCCTACGAGATGGTCGCCATGACGCCGCGCTGCGCCGAAGACCTCGGCTACACGCTTACCGAGGAAGACAAGCAGCGCCCGTTTATCGAGGTCAGCGGCCGCAAGGGCTTCGGCGTCAAAGCCGACGACCTGCTCGACAGACTCACCGCCGCCGCCCGCGCCGAGGTCGACTCACGCCATCCCGAACTCAGCGAAGCCGAGCGTGCGCAGATCGCCACGCAGATCGCTGTCGGCGCGCTGCGCTACTTCATGCTGCGCTTCACACGCAACACCGTCATCGCCTTCGACTTCCGTGACGCGCTCAGCTTTGAGGGCGAGACCGGGCCTTACGTGCAGTACGCCATCGTCCGCGCCGCCAACATCTTCCGCAAAGCCGGCATCGATGAAGCCGCTGCACTCGCCGCCATCGCCGACCTCGACCTCTCAACGCTCAGCGGCGAAGAGGGAACCGGGATCTGGGAGACCTGGCTGCTTGCCTCTCGCCTCACGGCTGTCATCGAGCAAGCCATCGCCACGGCCGAGCCTGCGCATCTCGCGCGCTACGCCTTCCAGCTCGCGCAGCAGTTCAACAACTTCTATCACCGCCACCACATCCTCACCGAGCAGGATCCCGCCCGCCGCGCGCTCCTGCTCGCCACCGCCGCGGTCGCTCGCCGCGAGATGACCCGCGCCCTCGCCTACCTTGGCATCGAATCGCCCGAGGTCATGTGAAGCAGGCGACGATTCGTTCGTCTGTCATTCTGAGCCGTAGGCGAAGAATCCCCGCATTTTTACTTGGCGAAACCTCTCACCCACTCAATGATCGACCGCACCGCGACGCCGCTCGGTCCATACGCCAGCCAGGGCTTCGGCGTCTCGTTCCACGCAAGACCCGCGATGTCCAGATGAACCCAGGGCGTCTCGCCCGCGAACTCCTTCAGGAACATCGCGCCGGAGATCGCTCCGCCGTAGCGGTTCTTGCCCGTGTTCATGATGTCCGCGATCTCGCTCTTGATGTGGTCGCGATAGTCATCCGTGCAGGGCATGCGCCAGGCCTTCTCGCCCGAGACCTGAAGCCCACTCATGAAGCGCTCGCACGTCTCGTCGTCGTTCGAGAAGACGCCGTAGTTCAGATGCCCCAGCGCAATCGAGATCGCGCCGGTCAGCGTCGCCGCGTTGATCAGATGCGTGCAGCCAAGCGTCTTCGCATAGTGCAGTCCATCGGAGAGTACAAGCCGCCCTTCGGCATCCGTGTTCACCACCTCAATCGTCTTACCGCTCATCGCGGTGACCACATCGCCCGGCTTGTAGGCGCGCCCATCCGGCATGTTCTCCGCCGAACAGACGACCGAGATCACCTTCACCGCCGGCTTCAGCCGTGCAATAGCGTGCATTGCGCCGATCATCGCCGCCGCGCCGGCCATGTCGTACTTCATCTTTTCCATCCCGTCCGCCGGCTTGATCGAGATGCCGCCCGTGTCAAACGTAATTCCTTTACCGACGAGGCCAACCACCGGACCGTTTACCGGAGCGTTCGCCGGTTCGTAAGTCATCACGATCAGCGCAGGCGGCTCGGCCGAGCCCTTGGCCACGGCCCAGAACGCACCCATCCTCAGATCCTGAATCTTGTCCGAGCTGTACACGTCGCACTTCAGCCCTGCCTCGTCGCACATCGCCTTGGCGCGCCTGCCGAGTTCCGTCGGCGTCAACACATTGCCCGGCTCGTTCACCAGCGCCCGCGCAAAGTTCTGCGCACCGGCAATGATGCGGCCTTCGTCGAAGCCACGCTGGACGTCAGTCCGCGATGCCTCGTCCGCGAGCAACGTCAGCGTCCCAACCGATCGTTCTCTGCGATCGCTGCGATAAGTATCCCAGTCCGGCTCGCCAATCTCCGCGCCTTCGACGATTGCGCGAGCTGCCAGCGCAAGTACAGTGGGAGACTTCAGATCGTCCGGACGAGGGGGTTTCGGAAAAATGATTGCGAGGTCGCGCACAGCGCGCGACTTTGCCGCACGAACAGCGGTTCCGGCCGCCTTGCGCAGCACATCAGACAACACGTCCGTGCCTCTGCCGACGCCGACCACCAACAGCCGCTCTGCTTTCACCCCTGCCGGCGCGTGCAGCACCGCTACTTCACCCAGCGAGGCCTTGAACTCGCCGGAGGCTAGCAATGCGCGGGCAGCAGCTTCGATCGCCGGAGAGGTTGTCAGCAAAAAGGGCTGTGGGTCGCCTGCTTTATCGGTCTGTCTGTCCGCGGCAAAAACAGCGAGAGCAGGCAGAGCGAAGGCGATCGGGTCGCCGAAGAGAAGCTTCGATTCCATGTGTCTATCGTACCGTGCAATCGAGGGCGCGACCGCACAGGCGGAGAGCAGCTCTCCATGTCCGATCAGTACGTCGCTCGCCCGCCGCTCAGGTCGAAGACCGCTCCGGTCGTGAAGGTGTTCTCCTCGGAGACGAGCCACGCGATCATCGCCGCCGCCTCGTGGACTTCCAGGAAACGGCCTCGCGGGATGCGCGAAAGCATGAAATCGATGTGCTCCTGCTTCATCTGGTCGAAGATACGCGTGCGTGCCGCCGCCGGCGTGACGCAGTTGACTGCAATGTTCTTGTCCGCTGTTTCCTTGCCGAGCGACTTCGTCAGCGCCACGACGCCGGCCTTTGACGCGCTGTAGGCGGAAGCATTGGGATTGCCTTCCTTGGCGGCGATCGATGCGATGTTCACAATGCGGCCGTAGTTCTGCCGGATCATGTGCGGCACGACCGCGCGACAGCAGAGAAAGACGCCAGTGAGATTGATGTCGAGAAGCTGCTTCCAGGCATCGACTGGATAGTCCCACAACTTATGATTTGGCCCTGCAATGCCTGCATTGGCCACGAGAATGTCGATCTTGTCGTGCTTCGTTGCTGTCGATTCAGTCGCGGCAGACACACTCGCTTCATCGGAGACGTCGACGGTCTCGGTTGATACGATTCCTTTCGCTGAGAGTTGTTGCATGGAGGTTTTCAATAACTCTGCGTCCCGATCCCACAAAGAGACTGATGCGCCGGACTCGAGCAGCCGGGCAGCGATCGCGTAGCCGATGCCTTGTGCTCCGCCGGTGACTACGGCATGCCGTTTTTTCAAATCGATCTGGTTCATGTGCTTGACAGCTCCCGCGCTGAGAAATTCGTCTGCCTGAGAATGGTCGCACTTTGCCGGGCGCATCAGCAATCGCCGGCCAGCACTTCTGCCAAATGGACGGCGCGCCGGGACGAGTTCTGGGCAATCTGCTCGCGGCAACTGAAGCCGTTAGTGACGAGTAAGTCCTGCGGCCCTGCCGTGCGTACCGCGGGCAGCAGCACGCGCTCGGCCAGCGTCTGGGAGACCTCAAACTTTTCGCGCTCGAAACCGAACGGTCCTGCCATGCCGCAGCAGCCGGAATCCAGCAGCTCGACTTTGGCGCCCGTCGCCTGCAGCAGTGCCATGTCGTCCTTCATCGTCATCAGCGACTTCTGATGACAGTGCCCATGCACGACGATGCGACGGCCACGCATTTGCGGCGCGTTCCACGCGCCGGGCGATTTGGTGAGCTGTTCGCCAAGCAATACGGTTTGCTTTGCGAGCCACCGCGCTCTTTCATCGTTAGGAAAGAAGTTGAGCAGTTCATCGCGGAAGACGCTGGCACAGCTTGGCTCGAGCATCACGACCGGCGTTCGTTGCGCGATCTGCGGCGCGAGTTCGTCCAGGACGCGAAGCAGGTATGCGCGGGCTTGATCGAGGAAGCCGAAATCGTACAGCGGCCGTCCGCAACAGATATGCTTCTGCGGAATGGTTACCGTGTGACCTGATGCCTTGAGCAATTTTGACGCTGACTTGAGCGCCTGAGGATGGAAGTAGTTGTTCCAGGTATCCGGCCACAGCAGAACCTGAAAATTCGCGCCGTCCGTGTTGCCGCTGCTCTCGCGCAGGAAGTCCTTCCGGAAACTTCGCGCTGCAAAGCGTGGAATTTCGCGCTGCGAGGCGACTCCTGCAATAGCCTTCGCAATTTCGCGAATTCCAGGCACGCGCAAGGGCAGATTCGCTACTGAAGGCGCAAATGAGGCGAGCCGCGCCCAGCGATCCATAAAGCCAAAGGCGTAATGCTGCAGGGGATGCCGTCTGCCCTCATAATGGTGCGCCAGGAACTCCGCCTTCCACGTGGCCATATCGACGTTGACCGGACACTCCGTCTTGCACGCCTTGCAGGAGAGGCAGAGGTCCAGCGCTTCGCGTACGCCCTCGCTCTGCCAGCCATCGCTGATGACACCGCCCTCGAGCATCTCCCACAACAGGTGCGCGCGACCGCGTGTAGAGTGCTTCTCTTCTTGCGTAGCCATATAGCTGGGGCACATCGTTGCGTGATCGTGCTTGCGACAAGCTCCGACGCCAACGCAACGCGTGGTCGTTTCGCTGAACGAGCCGCCGTCCGCGGCATATTGAAACCAGGTCTTCACCGGTGCAGGTTGATATCCCGCGCCGAAGCGCAGATTTTCCGCAGGATCATAGACAGCGATGGGGTCCGACACCTTGCCGGGGTTCATGTGATTGGTCGGATCCCACAACGACTTGAACTCACGAAAGGCCTGCACCAGCTCCGGGCCGTACATCTTCGGCAGCAAGGCTGCGCGCGACTGCCCATCGCCGTGCTCGCCGGAGAGCGATCCGCCGTATTTGAGGACGATGTCCGCGGCTTCTTCGATGAAGCTGCGATACTTTGCAATCCCTTCCGCAGTGCGGAGGTCGAAGGTGATGCGCAGGTGTACGCAGCCCTGGCCGAAGTGCCCGTACATGGGCGTCGTGTATCCGTAACGGTGCAGCGCTGCGAAAAAATCGCGCAGGTAGGCGCCGAGCCGTTCGGGCGGAACGGCGGAATCTTCCCAGCCTTCAATGCCTGAAGGTTGGCCGGGAACGAAGACGGTTGCAGCAAGTCCGGCTTCGCGAACCTTCCAGACGCGTTCGGCTTCCTCGGCTGTATAGAGCGCGTGCGACGGCTTCTCATGAAAGCGAGCGGAGGCGGAGATCAGCTTATGAGCCATTGAGTCCGCCTCGTCAGACGAGTCGGCGCCGAACTCGCACAGCAAGAACCCCTTACCATGCGGAAGCAGTTTCACGTCGTCCGCAAGAAGATTTTTGCGCAGCATTGCGTCTACGAGATGGCCATCGAAGCCTTCGAGGCCGATCGGCTTGTGTTCCAGCACGACAGGCACGTGGTCCGCCGCGATGAACGCATCGCTGAAACCCAGAGCCACGAGCCGGCGATGCTGCGGGCTGTGCTTCAGCTCGCACGTAGCCTCAAGGATCGTAACGCAGGTGCCTTCTGTGCCGACGAGTGCGCGCGCTACATGGAAGCCCTTTTCAGGCAGGAGTTCGTCCAGGTTGTAGCCGGAGACGCGGCGCGGAATCTTGGGATAGCGTTTCCGAATGAGATCCCCATAGGTATCCCGGATGCGGCGCAGCCCGGTATAGATTTCGCCCTTGCGGCCACCGGCGGCAATGATTGCGCTGAGTTCTTCTTCGCTGGTTTGGCCAACGGTCATCCGCGTGCCGTCGTAGAGCAGGATATCGAGGGCCTCAATGTTGTCGACCGTCTTACCGCCCATCAGGGCATGGACGCCGCAAGAGTTGTTGCCGATCATGCCGCCGAGTGTGCAGCGGCTGTGTGTGGCAGGATCGGGTGCAAAGGTAAGCGCGTGTTTCTCCGCCTCGTCGCGCAGAGCATCGAGGACAATGCCCGGCTGCACGCGTGCGCGCCGCGCTTCAGGATCAAGCGCGACGATATTGCGCATGTATTTCGAGAAATCCATCACTACGGCAACATTGACGGTCTGGCCGGCAACGCTGGTGCCCCCGCCCCGCGACAGGACCGGCGCGCCGAAGTCATGGCAGGCGGCAACGGTTGCGATCACGTCTTCGGTGTCACGTGGCAGCACAAGGCCGATCGGCACCTGGCGATAGTTCGAGGAGTCCATCGAGTAGAGGGCGCGGGACGCGTCGTCGAATCGAACTTCTCCCCGGACTTTGGCTTTGAGACGCGCCTCCAGAGCGTGGGCTTGCGCAAAATTCTCGTGCGGATGGCGCGCCCGCCGTGCGGCTGGGTCGTTGAGGATCGGAAAAGGAGAAGGATCGGTCATCAGGAAACGTGGCGAAGGACGGTCTACGCGCAAGATACAGAAAGTATAGGTGTTCTCCCGCCACCGGGAACGGCCTATTGGCTTCGGATGCATGGATGCGATTTGACGGATGCAATAAAATGGACTCAGAGGTGGAATGGATGGCGCAGTTGGAACGGATCTCGGCGCGGCAGCGGGCCATTCTGACCGCGATCATTGAGAGCTATATCAAGACAGGGGAGCCGGTGGGTTCGGCGGCGATTGCCGCGAGCATTGCGCAGACGCTGGGCGGGACTGTGAGTTCGGCGACGGTTCGCAATGAAATGGCGGAACTGGCCAGTGCAGGGTTTCTCGACCAGCCACACACCTCAGCGGGCCGCGTGCCAACTGCGGCGGCGTTTCGCCTGTATGTGGATCAACTGAGCGCGACCGGGGCAAACGCACTGCTCCCCGGGCAGTCGCAAAGTCTGATGGCCAACCGTCTGCGTCTTGTATCGCAAATCGAGTCCAGTTATGCCGGCATTTCGGGAACACAGGCACTGCTTGAGCGCACAAGTCATGTTCTGGCGACGGTATCGAGCGGTGTTGGTGTTGCGGTCGCAATGGTTGCGGGTGGCGACGCATTGGAGCATGTGCATTTCTCCCGTCTGGGCAAGGGCCAGGTGCTGGCTGTGGTGGTTACGACCTCCGGACTGGTGCGGGACCGCATGCTGACGCTGGAGACGGACGTCAACAGTGGCGAACTGGAGGCCGCGGCGAACCTGCTGAATGAGCGGTTCCGCGGTTGGAGTATTGAGCATGTGCGGCGGGAGATCGCAGCCATGCTGGAGCGCGAACGGAGTGAGTATCAGCGGCTATTGGCGTCGGCGCAGCGGCTCTGGTCGGCTGCTGTGCCCGATGGTGCGCCGGAGCTTCCTGCGGTGTACGTCGAGGGGGTTGCAAACCTGCTGGGCAGCGGTGGGATGGCTAGCGCGCAGGAGATTGCAAGGCTGCGCGAACTACTGGCAGCGCTGGAAGAGAAGCAGCGGCTTGCCGAGCTGCTGGATGCATACATCGATGCCCGCCAGGAGAGTGTGCGCGTGATCTTCGACCTGGAGGAGCACGCGCCGGAGATGGCAGGCCTGGTATTGATCGCGGCCCCAACACGGATGGCGGGAGAGGCGCGCGGAACGGTGGGCGTGATCGGACCCAAGCGCATCCACTACGAAAATACGATGGCGGCTGTCGGCTATGTCGCGCAAGTCTTCGAACGGATGCTGCATCCAACGGCGTGAGGCGGCGGTACGTCCGCTGCGGGGTCAAGTTAGTGCGGACACGCTGTCTGCGAGGATCGGCGAGAATGAAGTCTGAGGCAAACTTATGAGGAGCAAGCACAAGATGGCACCAGAGACGTTGGTAGAGAGCGCGCAGGAGTTCGGGGCTGAGGATATGATTGCTCCCCAGCCTGGGACAGGCGACGCGGCAAGTGCGCAGAGCGCGGGTTCAGAAGCCGGCCTCCAGGGCGAGGCCGAGCAGTTACGCGGTGAACGAGATCAATTGCTGGACCGGCTGGCGCGTCTGCAGGCAGAGTTCGATAACAGCCGCAAGCGCGAGGCCAGGGAGCGCGCGGACGCTCGCGACTATGCGGTGCAGAATGCAGTGGAACCGTTCCTCGGGGTGATGGACAACTTCCAGCTTGCGCTGAAGGCGCAGGGGTCGGCTGATCAGTTGCGGGCAGGTGTGGAACTGATCCTGAAGCAGATGGAAGAGGCATTGCGCGGCCTCAGCGTGCAGCCCGTGGAGACAGTGGGCGCGCAGTTTGACCCGCGAATCCACGAGGCGCTGGGCAGCATCGAAACTGCGGAGTTCCCGGACCATCAGGTGGTGGAAGAGATCCGGCGCGGCTACAAGATCCGCGAGAAGCTTTTGCGTCCTGCGCTGGTGAAGATCGCGGTGAATCCGGCGCAGGTGAACAACGCAAGTTAGGGAAGCGGCGACGCGGCAGCGTCTGGCCGAATGCAGTTGGGAGACTCTGAAGAGACATGGCGACGGCGAACGTGACCAGGGAAGACTTTTACGAAGTATTGGAAGTTTCACGCGACGCAAGCGAGCAGGAGCTGAAGGCCAGCTACCGCCGTCTCGCGATGCAGTATCATCCGGACCGCAACCCGAACAATCCCGAGGCAGAGGAGAAGTTCAAGGCATGCAGTGAGGCCTACCAGGTCCTCAGCGACCCGGAGAAGCGCGCTGCGTATGACCGCTATGGCCATGCCGCGTTTTCGGGCGGCGGCGCAGCGGGCAATCCGTTTGCCGGAGCCGGATTCCAGGGCGATCTGGGCGATATCTTCGGCGACATCTTTGGGGAGATGTTCGGCGGCGGAGGGCGGCGCGGTTCGCGTGTGCAGCGGGGACGCGACATGCGCTATGACCTCACGATCGAGTTCGAGGAGGCGGTGTTCGGCGTCGAGAAGGAGATCAACATTCGGCGGCTGGAGGCCTGTGAAGACTGCAAAGGTTCCGGCAGCGCCAACGGGAAGCCTCCAGCGACCTGCAATCAGTGCGGCGGTCGCGGGCAGATGCGTTTCCAGCAGGGCTTTTTCTCCGTGGCGAAGACCTGCTCAGCCTGCAACGGCACGGGCACGCGCATTACCGATCCATGCGCCGGCTGCCGCGGCGAGGGGCTGCAGTCGAAGCAGCACACCATTCTGGTTAAGGTCCCGGCGGGCGTGGAGCAGGACACGCGCATTCGCTACCAGGGCGAGGGCGAGGCAGGCCGCTTCGGCGGACCTGCAGGCGACCTGTATGTGGTGCTCAGCGTCAAGGCTCACAAGTTCTTCGAGCGCGATGGCGACGACCTGCACTGCGTGATGCCGATCTCGTTCCCCCAGGCCGCGCTAGGCACGGAGTTGCAGATTGAGACGCTCGAGGGCCCGGCCACGCTGAAGATTCCCGAGGGTACGCAGAGCGGCAAAACGTTCAAGCTGCGCAGCAAAGGTGTTCCGCACCTCAACGAACGCGGAAAGGGCGATCTGATTGTGGAGATTCGTGTGGCGACGCCGCAGAAGCTCTCAAAGCAGCAGAAGGAATTGCTGGGCCAGCTTGCCGAAACGATGCAGGTGGACAATATTCCGCACAGCCGGGGGATTCTCGACAAGATGAAGGACATCTTCAGCTAGATTCGAGGGCCGAGGTTCAAGGTTCAAGGTGTGACGCCGCAATGGCCAGCGCCGCGATCGCCGCGGTTTCGGCGCGGAGGATACGTGGGCCGAGGGTGACGTGCGTCCAGTGGTGTTGCGTGAACAGCGTCATCTCATCCGCTGCCCAGCCGCCTTCGGGGCCGATGGCTAGTGCGAGTTGTCCGCTATGCGTTGTCGGTTGTTCGTTCGAGTGAGACAGTACGGACGCCAGCGAGACGGACTGCTCGACCTCGCTGAGGAGGATGCGAAGTGGCGCGGTCTCGGATTTGAGGGCGGAATCGAGCCTGGCCGGTTCGCTGATTTCAGGAACGTCGGTGCGGCGCGACTGCTTGGCGGATTCGAGAGCGATGCGACGCCAGCGGTCGGCGCGCTTGGGCGCAGCCTGGGCGAGATGCTTCTCCGTGCGCCGGGCGAGGATGGGCGTGATGCGGGCCACGCCGAGTTCGGTCGCTTTCTCGACGGCCCACTCGAAATGATCGAACTTGAAGACAGCGAGCAGCAGATGGATGGGCAGGGCTGCGTCGGCTTCGAGTTCCTCCAGCAGCTTGAAGTGAACTTCAGCTGCCTGCCGGGTTCCGGTGCCGCGAACCTCGGTTATCTCCGCTCGATGAAGGAAGCCATTGGCGACCACATCGAAGATCTGACCGGGTTCGGCACGCAACACGCGGGCCAGGTGCTGAGCCTGTTCGCCGGAGAGGGCAGCGTGGTTCGGATGCCCTGTTGAGGGAGACCAGGAGTCGGCAATCCAGCGGCGGCGAGTCATAGAGGCACGTGCATGATCCGGGGCTGAGGGTGCAAAGGAGCAGGGCCGAAGCGATCACTGCGGGATGGGCACGGTGATGGGGCTCTGGTGATAGAACTCGACGGTAACGGAAGCGGACTTGCGCTGCTTCCACATCGCTTCAGTCGCTGAGTAGTGCAGCATGACCATGCCTTCGGCGGATGCTCCGGGAGAGATCTCGATCTCGCGCAGCAGCGGCGGCCCTGCCAGCGACTTGAGCGATGGAAAGGCCATGTAGACCGAGTCCAGATCGTTCTTTTCGATGGCGCTGGTAGTGATTTCGGTGCCCTCCTGGGTGGTAAGCGTGCCGGTGAGGTCCTTGATGAAGAGAGGCAGTTTGGGGTCATCGTCGTGAACGCGAACGGTGGCGAGGACGTACAGATCGTCTTCGGAAGCCTCGAGATGTCCGACGACTTTGGATCCGGTGGAGTACGCGGTGTGGGTCGGCAGGATGGAGACCTTGGTAACGGATGCGTCGGCCGCGCGGCTCTCGGCGAAGAAATGGATCATTACGAAGACCGCCGCGACGATGACCGCGACCACCAGAATCGGGATGAGGAAGTTGCGGCGCTCGGGCTGAGAGAAGGAAGGGTGGGACATAGCTCTTTGTGGTGGATCGCAGACAAGGATAGCAGTGGCGGAGGTTCGAGGGCAGGGTTCGAGGTTCGGGTGCGAAGGACGAGGAAAACGCACGGGACTTCATCCGCGTGCTGGGACGCTGCGATTTTTGTTGTGGACCGCGGCGCTGCTGAGTCCGCGGCCGCCGGAGTTGATGGTGCTGAACGAGCCGGAGACGAGCCTGCATCCTGACCTGCTGCCTGCGCTCGCTCGCCTGATTGCGGGAGCAGCGAAGTGGGTATGGCCGGCTCGGTAACGCTCGGCATGCCGTTGCAGCGAATGTAGCTACGCGGCGAGCGAAGGGCTAAAGGCTATAGCCCTTAGGATTTAGAGACCGGTTATGGGGGCGAGAGGCTGCCACTCGATATCGGCCGCCGTCCCGCGGATGAACCACCCGAGACAAATTCAATCATTGTTGCTTTTTTTGTGACACAAAACGAGAGCCTCGATATAATCGGGCTCCTCCCCCCAATTTAACTTGATTCTCAGGCTCACCCGGCCAGGTCGGCGGGCGACAGACGCCATTGGGAAATGGCCCCACTCTTCACTACCAGAGTTTATGAAATGAGGGTTTATGAAACAATCTGCCGCACTTCTCTCCCTGGTTTCTCTTGGGCTGCTTACCACAGCCCTCCACGCACAAACCGGAAACTGGACGCTGTATCCGCCACAATCACAAGTTACTCAGCTTAGTATCGACCAACCGATCAATTCGGACGGCTCCAGCGTATGGTCGTCCAAGGCAACTATCCCTGTTCAATACGACGTGCTGACTGGATATGGGCCGGTTGTCTTTTCGTCCTACCAGGCTGGCAGTACGTACTCGTTCCTGGACTTCGCGCCCAGCCCCGCGCTTACCTTTGACCAGATTACGAATCTTACTGCTGTCTACACTTTCACCACTGGGAATTGCCATGGCGGGGCGCTTCGCTGGTCCATCAACACGGACATTCCTTATCAAGGGGGAACCGGGGCTGTCTTTATCTATTACGGCGGTACTCCCAGCTACACCGATTGCACGTCGACAGGACCGAGCACGAACCAAAGCGGCGTAAACATGATCGGCTTGACCGACCTGCGCTATGACACGACGCAAGTCGGCGGGACCTTTTACGACACCTATACTCACGCCCAGTCGTTGCTCGCAGGTCACGCGATCAGTTCGGTAACGTTAGTCCTGGATGCGGGATGGGGTGGCGATCAAGTTCTCTCGCTGGGTAATGTCACGGTCAATACCAACACATTTGTGCCCAAGAGCGGCGGCTACACTGCAGGGTGCGCGACTGCACCCGCTACGATCCAGGTGAGCAAACTTGGTTCTTCCGGTTCGCTTACGATTGACGAGAGTCTGGCGAGCACGGTTCCCGACCAAGGGGATTCCTTCCGGATTGTTGGTTGCAAGTACCAATACAACATTTCAGGAAAGTCTCTCGGTTCAGGACAATACCAGGTGGATGCGTTGATCAACGGTGTGCCAGCCCCGCAAACCGGGAGTGGAACTAAGTTCTCGTTGAAATAACTTTTCCATTGATCGGGATAGGGGGAGGACTTTCGCCCTCTCCCCTCCCACACCACCCGGCATGCGGGTCCGCACCGGGCGGTTCGAGAAGTTGAGGTTTTACCGCCCCTTGCCTGAGGACGCGGGTGTCGGTCTTCATCGCTGTTCGGTTTAGGCTTGGCTTCACCTCGCCCCTCCGAACCGCTCCGCGAATGCGGACATCTGATGCCATTTCCAACACATCGCCGTCGCAAAGGTCACTCCTTCTCGTTCGGCCCTTCAGTCGCCAAGGCGACCTACTACGGGCCTTTGCTGACTTCTCGCTCCGGCTCATCACCATCGCCCTTTCAGGCATGGGGCGAGATCTCCCCAGGTAAGAACGCACTCTAGGCGCTTCGCGCCTCCGCTCAGGATGACGATTTCCAGGGAAGATCCGTGGCTCGGTCCCACCCGTCCGCGCTTTGCGGGATGAATGGGGCACGGAATCGTGGCGGGTCAGGCGTCTTTCGGGACTTCCGACGGGGCGATTTCGGTGAGGTCGTCTTTTTGCACCATGTATTCCTCCATCAGAACGGCGATGAGGGCAGCGGTGGGCACCGCGACCAGAGCGCCGACAACTCCCGCGAGTTCCGTGCCGGCAATGATGGCGATCAGCACGCTGAGCCCCATCAGGTCCAGGCTCGAACGCATGATACGTGGAGTGAGATACGCATTCTCGACGTTGACGTAGATGATGTAGAAAATCAGCACGCCCAGCATCTTCGTGACGGAGTCGAGCGCTGCAATCGCCGCGACAAGAAGGATAGTGATGATGCCGCCGGCGATGGGGATGATGTTCATCAGGCCCATCAGCACGCCGAGCAGGAAAAAGTAGCGCACGTGCAGCATGCCGAAGGTGATGGTCGACGAGATGCCGAGGACGAGCATCAGCGTGGCCTGGCCGAAGAGCCACTTGCTCATGCGGATCTCGGCTTTTTCCAGGGTGACCGCGAGACGCAGGCGCTTCTCGACCGAAAACAGCGACATGACCCAGGCGTAGGCACGGTCTCCTTCCAGCATGAAGTAGATGCAGAGAACGAAAGCCGTGAGGATGTCGAAGATGCGTGCAAGCCAGAGCGGGAACGATGCGAAAAGATAGCTGGCAGTGGCGGAGAGCGCATTTTCTGCGCGTCCCGCCAACTGGTCGGCGCCCAGCTTGTCGGACATGGGAATGCGTTTGAGCTTGCCCCCGATCTGCGCAATACGCGCGGGGAGGTCGCTGGCGAACTGCCGCAGATCGTGAATCACCGGCGGAAGGCCAAGCGTGAGGAACACGGCAAGGACCAGAAAGGTGAAGCTGAGCAGGGCGGCGATGGCAAGGCCGCGGGAGATATGCCGGCCGCCGCGAAGCTCGAAGACCATGATGGCGTTGACGACGGGCGTGAGCACGACAGCGAAGAGCGCGCTGACGTAGACAAGCAGCAGGACCTTGCGCAACTCCCAGGCCAACGCGAGCGCCAGCAGAACCGCTACAGCAAAGAGGATGTGGCTTCTCACGCTGGGCGGTCTCTCCTGCTCCCAGATTGGCGGCGTGGTCGTCAGGTGTCGTTCTCCTTGCGTTTGCGGATGATCCGGATTCTACATAGTCGGATGCACTAGGGTCGCAGTACGGCAGGAGCCGGAGCCAACTGAGCCAATATCGCCGCTACTGTCTGTTCGGAGGAGAGGTCCGCCGTCTGGATGGTATGGCGGGCGAGTCGCCGGTAAATGGGATGGCGTGCGAGGAAGCGCGCCTCCGCGGCGTCCGGATCGGCGAAGATGGGGCGTGCCTGGCCGAGCATAGTCGCCGCGTCACTTTCGCTGAATCCGGATGCGCGAACTGGAGAGTGGTCCGGTTCCGGATTGAGGGCCTGCATCATGCAGCGGTCGAAGAGGACGGAGAAGGGTGCGTCGAGGAAAACGGTGGCGGTGCCGGGAGTCTGCTCCAGCAGAAGGCGGTTGGTCAGGATCTCGGGTGCGCCGCCGCCCAGCGCGAGCACGATGTGGTTGCGTCCGAGTGCGGAAGCAAGCGCCTGTGACTCCAGCCGGCGGAAGTGCGCCTCTCCGTGCGCGGCGAATATGGCAGGTACGGTGGCGCCGTTGCGGCCTTCAATCAGCGCATCGAGGTCGAGAAACTCCCAACCGAGGCGGCCTGCCAGGAGACGGCCGACAGTGGTCTTGCCGGCACCCATAAAGCCGGTGAGGACGAGGCGGCGGTGACAGGGAAGCAGAGCCATAGTGTCCACCGGAGAAGGTCCGGCTGCGGTGCTGAGTTCGGCGGTTGTGACGTCCATTTGGGACTCCTTCGAGAGTACAGCGGCGAGCGATGGAGACAAAGCAAAACCGCGACCTGTGGGGGTCGCGGTTCGGGGGAACTTGCGGATGTTCTGGATTTACGTCAGATATTCATTCCAGAACCTTGCGCGCGTGTCCGGCCGACCCGCTCCCTGCCACCAAAAGCAGGGATAGGGCGTAAACAAAAAACCGCCGACCTGGAACGAGCGCAGATTCATCCTGCAGATGAGAATACTGCGGCAACGTAGGATCTGCAAGGGTTACTGTTTGGGCAATCCACCGTTGGGGCGGGGGGCGTCTTGCGGCTGGTCATCGTCGTCGCCGATCCCGCCGTTCTCCTCGAGCAACTTGCTCTGGATGTTGGTCCAGACATCGTCGCTGGGCTCTTCCGTGGGCTCCAGCAGGCCGCGGGCAGTCTCGGCAATGGTTTCGAGGTCGCGAACGAGCGCGAGAGACGTAGGGTACTTCGTAAAGAACTTTTGCAGGCGGGAATCTTCGCTGAGTTTGCCTTGTGCGCTGGCAAAGAGCTCAGGAAGGTGGAGCTCGAAGTCTTCCGGCTTCAGGTTTTCGAAATCGATCTTGCCCGAACCGCTCATTTTGCGACCTCGGGGATGGTTTCGGGCTGTGCAGCCTGGTTTTCACGCAGGAGCTCGCGCAGGCGCAGGCGCGCCTTGTGAAGCTGTGATTTGCTATTGCCGGTCGAGCAGTCGAGCATGGTGGCGATTTCATTATGCTCGAAGCCTTCGACGTCGTGCAGCACAAAGACCATGCGGTAGCCCGGCGGTAACGAGGCGACGGCGCGCTCAAGCGCGACCCGGTCGACAGAGCCGGCGAGGATGGGATCGCGGCTGCCGAAGTCGCGCTTCGGTGCATCCTCCTCGGAAGGATTGATGGTCTCTTCCAGCGAGACCAGGTTGAGCCCCTTCTTGCGGAGATGCATCAGCACGAGATTCACGGTGAGGCGATGCAGCCAGGTGGAGAAAGCCGATTCACCGCGGAAGCTGCCGAGCTTGCGGAAAAGATGCAGGAACGCTTCCTGCGTCATGTCCTCGGCTTCGGATACGTTTCCGAGCATGCGCAGGCAGAGGGTATAGACGCGGCGCTTGTGCAGCGCGTAAAGCTTGGAGAAAGCCTCCGGGTCGCCGTTCTTGGCGGCCTCGATCGCCTCTGCCTCGCCCGCGATGGGAGGATTGCGCTTGAAAAGTCCGGGATTGGATTTTGCGGGTGGTGCCTGCGTCATCAGCTGGCCTTGACTCATTTCTGATTTTGGCTCCGGTTGTGCAATGTGTCCGGACTAGCGCCTGTCCTTCCAGCCTATCGCATGCCGGGCAGAGCTTGGGTGCGTCCTCCTTATGAGTCGGACAGCGGACAAAAGGTTGTGCGGTGGAAGTACGGGATTCAGAGGCACAGCGACGCAAAATGCCCCAGCCTACGCGCCGACGAAGCGTGCATAGAGCGTGCGCGCAATCGTGATATCTGTTGTGCCTTGCACGATCGCGCGCCCGTCTGCAAAGACCGTTACGGTATGCGGACCGCGGCGGAAGCGCAGCAGCAGATCGTTACAGCGCAGATCGGAGACGTCCGCATTGGCGGCGAGACGAGCGCGCATGGCGGCAAAGTCGATCGGGCGATGGTGCTCATGGATTTGCACGGAATCGCGTCCGCAGAGCGTGATGTGTGCCCGATTCGCGCCGCCCAGGTGGGTAAAGATACGGTGCGCGCAGACCTCGCAGTCGGCCCGCGGGGTGCCCGCGGCGATCTCAGAGCGTTCGAGGGTCGCCCCGTTCGCGGGATTCCACAGCTCGAAGGAAACCAATGTGCGGCGCATGAGGTGCGGCTGGCCCGTGAGAAGCTTCAGCGCCTCGGTGACCTGAAGCGACGCGGCGAGATTGACAGCGGTGGAGAGGATGCCGGCCGTATCGCAGGTCTCCACGTTGCCTGAGGGCGGTTTGGGAAAGATACAGGCCAGGCAGGCGGTGGGGCCAGGTTCGAGGGCCGAGGGTCGAGGTTCGAGGTTCGCGGCTGCGGAGCGTGGCAGGATGTTCATCGTGGCGGCGTAGCCGCCGATCGCTGCGGCATAGATCCAGGGAAGGCCCCGTTCGACCGCATAGTCGTTGAGAAGGTAACGGGTCTCGAAATTGTCGGTAGCGTCGAGGATGAGGTCGACCGGCGATTCGGAGGAATCCTTCGGGCTGGGAATCATCTCGGCGATGTTGCCGGGGATAAGGTCTGCGATGCGAGCATGGACGCGAATGGTGGAGTTGAAACGGGCGATCTGGCGGCGTGCTGCTTCGGCTTTCGGCAGTCCGGCGAGCGCGTCGGCCTCGTCGAACAGCATCTGGCGCTGGAGATTGGAAGGTTCGACGAAGTCACGGTCGATCAGCGTGAGTGCACCGACGCCCGCGCGTGCCAGCAGGGAAGCAGAGGCCGCGCCCAGCGCGCCGCAACCGACGATGGCGACGTGTGAGCCGCTGAGCCGGCGCTGGCCTTCAGCGCGAATGCCGGGAAAGAGCACCTGGCGCGAGTAGCGCTCGTCATCGGAGATTGCAGGGGGTGCTGTTGCCGCGGCGGAGGAGGCTGGTACCACCTGGGCGGCACATTCGTCTAAAGCCATCACTCTCCGTAGTATAGGAAATTGCGGCGGTGAGCTGTGCGGATGCCCGTTTTCCGGCCTTGCGGCATCCAACCCACGCATTGAGGCAAAGCGCAGAAGCGCCACAGGGATGGGCGCCGCTCGTGCTGAAGAACTGGAAAGGGAAGAAGTATCAGCAGGCAGACACGGTTGCGGGATTGGGGCGAGAGATGGACTGCGAAGGCCGGCGCCTCTGTGCGGGCACGCGGTCCCGTGCGAACGCGCATCTTCGCGTTGCGCGGAACTCTGGCGGCTTCTGTTTTCCTCAGTGGGTTAATTGTCCTCGCACAGCAGCAGGAGCCAAACGCGCCGAGTCAGCAGCTTCCTTCCGCACAAAGTCCGGTGCCCGCGGCGCGTCCTCCGTTGAGGATCTCTCCCACCGCACCGCCAACGGGCCAGCCACCTGCTGAGGCGGCTGAGACAGCACCATCCCCGCCGGGAGCCGCGACGCCGACGCTGTCTGCATGGCGAGGGCTGCGCGTCGCGAAGATCGAGTTTCAGGGCGTCACGTTCGATCCAAAGGATCCGCTACCGGCGCAACTGCCGCAGCAGGAAGGCAAGCCGCTCGATCCGGCTAAGGTGACGGCTGCAGTCCGGCGCTTGTTTGCCAGCGGTCGTTATCGCGATATACGCGTCGATGGCGAGCGCGCCGGCGACTCGGTCACCCTGATTTATGTGGGAACGGCGCGCTACTTCGTGGGCAAGGTCACAATCGACGGAGTGAAGGCCGAGCGGCTGGCCTCCCAACTGGAGTATGCGACGAAGCTGAACCCAGGCGCAGCTTTTGCAGACTCGGATATCGAGACCGGGGAAGATGGCGTCAAGCAGGCCCTGGCGAGCAATGGATACTTCGAGCCGAAGGTCAGCGTGAAGACGGATGTGGACCATACGAATAAGCAGGTGAACGTGACCTATACGGTGGACCCTGGAACCCAGGCCCGGATTGGCAACGTGACGGTGGAAGGCAAAGACCCTGGGTTTACGCCGGAGGAGTTCCGCAGCGAAGCGAAGTTGAAGCACGGCAAGAAGGTGAACCGCGACACCATAAGCAATGCGCTGACGCGCCTGCGCAAGCGCTACCAGAAGCGAGATCGTCTGGAGGCGACCGCTTCGCTGCATCAGCAGACTTACAACCAGCAGCGCAAGGAGGTGGACTACGACTTCACCGCAGACCAGGGTCCGGTGGTGAAAGTAACGGTGCAGGGAGCAAAGCTTTCGGAAAGCAAGCTGAAGCTGCTGGTGCCCATCTACCAGGAAGGCACCATCGACAACGATCTGCTGAATGAAGGCGCCTTCAATATTCAGGACTACCTGTTTCGTGAAGGCTATTTCGATGCCAAGGTGTCCGTTCAGGTGACCGGCGAGAAAACGCCCACTGCGAGCGTAGTTTTCAACGTGGATAAGGGAGTGAAGCGCAAGGTCGCCTCGGTGACCATCACGGGCAACAAATACTTCGATACGGACACACTGGAGGAACGCATGCAGGTGCGAAAGGCGGACCTGTATGTGCGTAATGGGCGCTACTCTCCCGCGCTGATGAAGTCGGATGAGGGCGCAATTCTTGCGCTGTATCGCGCGAACGGCTTTGACAAGGCCACCGTCTCGACCTCCATCAAGGATGTCGATGCGACGGCTTCCGGAAAAAAGCTAAAGGTGCCGCAGATCGCTGTCCAGGTGAAGATCAACGAAGGCGCGCAGCAGAAATTCGGCACGGTTTCACTGACAGGTGTCGATGACAGCCGCATCAAGGACTTGCAGGCGTTGATGAATGCGCAGTCCGGCCAGCCCTATTCGCTGATCACGCTTTCGGGCGATCGCGACGCGATTCTCGACTACTATCTCAGCCACGGTTTCTCGCAGGCGCGCATCGAGGTAAAGCAGCAGCAGGAGGCGAACGACCCTTCGAAGATGGATGTCTCGCTGGTCGTCACGGAGGGCGAGCAGGCATTCATCGAGCGGGTGCTGGTCTCTGGGATTGTCCACACCAGGTCGCACATTGTGGATAAGGAGATTAAGGTTCATGCGGGCGACCCGCTGAACCAGAGCGCGCTGCTGGATACGCAGCGCAATCTCTACAGCCTCGCGCTTTTCAATGAGGTCAATACAGCCGTGCAAGATCCGGAGGGCGATGACCTGCGCAAGAACGTTCTGGTACAACTCACCGAAGCGCGCCGCTGGGACGTGACCTACGGCTTCGGTTTTGAGGCAGAGACCGGCAGGCCAAAGCAGGGCCAGATCAATTGCGCTTCCGCCATCCTGCTGAACATCCAGTGCAACCAGGCCTTTTCACAGAACGGCACGACAGGAGTGAGTCCGCGCGTTTCTCTTGACGTAAGCCGGATCAATCTGCGCGGCACCGATGAGTCCCTGACCCTGCACTCCACCTACGGGTTGTTGGAAGAAGTCGCGACACTCACGTTCCAGAACCCGCACTTCCGCGGTCGTCAGAATCTTGCGAACAGTATCTCCGGCGGCTACTCCAACGTGCAGAACATCTCGACATTCCAGGCATCCACGTTGCAGGGTGACTTCCGCCTCTCGCAGAAATTCAAAAAGACCGACACGCTGATCTATAACTTTGTCTATCGCCGCGTCGCGGTGAATCCTGCAACCCTTCAAGTCTCCGCGAACCTTATCCCGCAACTCTCGCAACCGGTGCGCGTCGGCGGCCCGGGCATAACGTGGTTCCACGACACACGCGATCCTGGCCCGCTGGACGCGACACGCGGTATGTATACCTCGGTGCAGGAATTTTTCGCTAACTCTCGCTTCGGTTCGCAGGCGAACTTCAACCGGGTGGATGTGACCAACTCCAGCTATTACACCTGGGGCAAACACAAATACACGCTCGCGCGCAGTACACGATTGGGCTTTGAGACAACGTTCGGTCCGAATCCCAATGTGGGCAGTCCCAGTTGCGGCAACGACCCGCAACAGAACCTGCTCGAGACCAATGCCAGCTGTAATGCCGTTCCCCTTCCGGAGCGGCTCTATGCCGGCGGGGCGACGTCGCATCGCGGGTTTGGCATCAATGACGCGGGGCCGCGCGACCTGCAGACCGGGTTCCCGGTTGGGGGCAACGGGGTTTTTGTGAACAGCCTTGAGTTGCGCATGCCGCCGATGGTGCTGCCTTGGGTCGGGGACAATCTAAGCTTCGTTCTGTTCCACGACATGGGGAATGCCTTCGCCCATGTTTCGGATACGTTCCCCAGTTTTCTTCACTTCCATCAGCCCAACCAGCAGACCTGCGCTTCAGTAGGACCAACGGGCAATCCCCCGATTACCTCTGCGGCTCCCTTCGGTATCTGCAACTTCAACTACTTTTCACACGCCGTCGGCCTCGGACTTCGCTACAAGACGCCGGTGGGACCCATTCGTCTGGACTTCAGCTACAACCTGAACCCGCCTGTTTATCCAGTGATCTACGACTTCAACAACAACCCTCCGTATGAGGGGCAGGCGCCGCACTTCAACTTCTTCTTTAGCATTGGACAGGCCTTCTAGCGATGGTCACGCGTGCGCATTGGCGGTGGAGCAGGATCGAAAGCGCGGTTTTCCTTGCCGCCGCCGTTCAGATTGCGCTTGCATCATGTGCCGTGCGATCGCATGCGCAGCAGCCGGGCAACGATCCGGCGGTCGCCAACACTGCCAGCCCATCGAACTCGCAGGATTCGTCCGGCTCAAGAATCACGCTGGACAGCGTCGCGGCCATCGTCAACGGTGAGCTCATTCTCGAAAGCGATGTCGATGCCGAGAGGCGCTTCAGGGCCTTCCAGCCGTTCAGCGAACCACAGCCTGCATCGCGCGACCGGCTGATGGAGCGGCTCATCGATCGCACGCTCATCCTGCAGCAGATGGCGCTGCAGCCGCAAACTCCTGTCAGTGACAGTGAACTTGATACCCAACTCATGGCTTTGCGCAAAGCGATCCCGCAATGCGCGGCTGCCCATTGCGAGACCGATGCCGGATGGAAGAAGTTTGTCCAATCTCACGGTTTTACCGTCGAAGAAGTGCGCGAGCGCTGGCGCCAGCGAATGCAGGTCCTCCGCTACATCGAGGAACGCTTCCGCATGGGCATCACGATCACGCAGGCACAGATCGATGCTTACTATCAGCAGACGATGCTGCCTGCGTACGCGAAAGAAAAGGTGACGCCGCCGGCGGAAGCTTCGGTCTCCGATCGCGTGAGCGAGATTCTGCTCCAGCAGCAGGTAGATAAGCTGCTCGATGACTGGCTAAAAGCGCTGCGCGCTCAAGGGAGCGTGGTGGTAATAAAGCCCGGAGAGGAGGCACCATGAGCGACGACGAGATTCGGCCAACCGAAAGTGGGCAACAAGAGCCGCGTCTCCCCCTGCGCGAGCCTCCGCAGACCACTCCTGCACCGCACCGCAGCGGATCGGCCCGAGTGGCGCGCATCATTGCGTGGATCGCCGGAGGCATTGGCGGCCTGGTGATTCTGCTGATCGCGGCCATCGCCTTGTATTCCACCACAGCGGATTTTCAGCGCCGCGTGGGGAAGGAACTCATCTCCGTGCTGGAAGACTCGACCGGCGGCCGCGTGGAGGTCGGCGCAGTGCACTTCAGCCTGTGGCACCTTGCCATCGAGGTCGATGGCCTGGTGATTCACGGGCTCGAAGGGCCAGGCGAGGCGCCGTATCTTTCGGCGGACAAAGTGTTGGTGCGCATGCGCATCACCAGCTTCCTGGAGCACGCCGCCGGCATGGGGATTGCTTCGCACATCGGCCTGAACCTCCTTGATGTAGAGCACCCGCAAATCCATCTCATCGTAGACAAGGATGGCCATACCAACCAGCCTGTTCCCAGGCACCCGCACACCAGTTCGGAACCAGTGCACGATGCTCTGCTCGATCTGAAGGCGACCGAAGCGGACCTCGTGAATGGCGTCTTCCTGCTGAACGACCGTGCCGTGCCGTTCAATGCCGCTGCCCGCGACCTCAACGCGCACGTGAAGTACCTGAGCTCGCCGGACCGCTACAGCATAACGGTTGATCTCAACGATCTGCGCACGCAGATGAAGTCGGCGCCGGAAGCGCAATCGAAACTCGCGCTCGCAGCGGAGATGGGGCGCGATATGGTGCAGGTCACGAAGTTCGACTTCATCTCCGGCGCATCGTCTGCCCTGCATGGAACCGGAAGCATCACGCACTTTGCGCAGCCGGAATGGCAGGCGAAGCTGAAAGGCGCGCTCGACCTGCGACAGGTTTCAGTACTTACGGCGTTTGACGGCCTGACCGGGGGTTCCGTAGATCTCGACCTCAATGCGCACAGTTGCTACGTAACGCCCGCGGTAGCGCAGACGAAACGACACTTCTGGCAGAGAAAGAAGCCGCCGATGCCGGCGAACCCGGCGACGGCAAAACTGCCGCCCAGCCCGGAATGCAAGGAAGGCTATCTTGTCGCGGGCACCACAAAAATTCACAAAGCAGGCTTCGCGAGCGAATACGTGAAGCTGCATGATGTGGACGGCGGCGCGCAACTGCACATCACGCCGACGGAGTTACTGCTCACCGCGCTGACAGGCTACCTGCCGGGAGGCGGAAGCGCGGCCGGTGAGTTGCGCATCGAGAACTGGCTGGGCGAGGCGCCGCAGAAAGGCGAGGTGACCTCGCCCACTGGCATCGCTGCGGTGAACTCGGCGAAGAATACTGCAGAAGCGCTGAATGCTAAGCCGCCATCGGTCAAAACCGGTCCGGCGCGCCGGAGGGGATCGCGAGCGCAGCCGGTCACCACGGGATCGCACAATATTTACGCGCGCGCGTATCTTACCGCAACCGTGAATGCGATTCCGCTGCGCACGATCATGGAAGTGACCGAAACGCACGGCTACGGCGACCTGGGATTCGACACCGCCGTCAGCGGACCGGTTGAGGTGGAGTGGGGCGGCCCGGCGACGAGCATCGCCGATACTGTTGCGATCGACGGTGACATTAAGTTTCGCCCGACCGGCGTGCATCGGCCCGGCGCATTGAACAACGTCCCAATGACCGGTGAAGCCGTCGCACACTATGACGGTTCGCACTCGGTAGTGAATATCCAGAAGGTGACCCTGCTGACGCCCGGCTCCTCGACGGAAGCGAGCGGCGTGCTTGGCGTGAACCGGGGTGATCCATTAACCAACCTCAAAGTCGACATCGCGGTGCGCGATCTCGGCGAGTTCGACCAGTTGCTCCAGACACTGGACTTCTCGGCGAATGGAAAGAAGGGCGCGGAAGCGGTCCCGGTGGTGCTGCATGGTGGCCTTGATTTTCACGGCACCGCTGCGGGCCGGGCCGCCGATCTCGACCTGAAGGGACACCTTGAAGGCAATGGCCTTGAGGTCAAGCTCGACAATTATCTCGATACGCAGATCGATTCCGTGGTCGCGGATGCGGAGTTTTCTTACGACTCCGGACTGGCCATCGCAGCTTCCACCATCAAGCGTGGCTCTGCGGTGCTCAGCGTCACCGGTACGGTGGTGCCTCGGAAAGCGGCCGAACACAAGGGAGTCGCGGACTATGAGTGGGATCAGGGCACGGCCGTTGCGGCCAATGTGAAGCTGAACAATGCCAGCGTCAGCGACGTGCTGCAGATGGCCGGCCAGCAGCAGCGCATCGATATCACAGGGACGATGAACGTCAATGCAACAATGCATGGCACGTTTGCAGATCCGGAAGTTCAGGGCCACATCGCGCTGGCGAAAGGCGCCGCTTACGGCGAGCCGTATGACTCCTTCTCCGCCAACCTTGCCGTTCAGGGTAAAGATATTGAGGCGACTCAGGCAGCCCTGTCACTGCATGGTATGCAGGTCCGCGGCAATGGCGGCTACGACCTCGACTCGAAGCATCTGCATGGACATCTGGAAGGCGACAACCTTGTGCTGTCAAAGTTCCAGCGGTTCGCGCAGGCGCGGCCGAACATGGACGGAACGCTGACGTTCGTAGCTGATGCCAATGGCACCATCGAGCAGCCAGGGCTGAAGGCGACGGCGAAGCTGACAAAGATCGTCGCGGACGGAAATCCGCTGGGCGAAGTGTCGGCCGAGATGCACAGCGATGCAGACCTGCTCACGTACACCGCGCAATCAACGCTGGTCGGCGCCAAGATTGATGCCAGCGGCCAGACGCGTTTGACCGGCGACTATCCCACGCAGGCCAAGCTGAATCTCACCAGCCTCGATATCGGCCGGGCGATCACGCTCTTTTCCTCCAGTGACGTAAAGGCGCAATCGTCCATCGGCGGAACTGTCACGGTGAATGGCCCTTTGAAGAAGCCGCAGCAGCTGAGTGGGGCAGCTGAACTCAACAATTTTGACGTGAAGTTGCAGGGGGTTGAGCTGAAGAGCGCGGGTCCTGTACGCGTGAGTTTGCGCAACGGCGTGGCATCGCTCGACCAGGTGCACATCACAGGCGAGGATACTGACATTACTGCCGGCGGTACGGTCCAGGCTTTCGGCGCGAGCGGGTCAAACGGCGGCGGTATGAATCTGAATGCCAAAGGCAGCGTCAGCGTCGCGCTGGCACATACGTTTGATTCGGACATTCTTTCAAGCGGCAAAATCGAATTTACCGTCGCTGCCGGCGGGCAGATCAAAAAGCCGGCGCTTACAGGCCGCGTGCAGTTCGACAATGTGAACTTTGCAATGCAGGGTATTCCGAACGGACTGAGCAATCTCAGCGGAACCTTGGTCTTCAACCAGGACCGCCTGCAGGTGGAAAAGCTGACTGCGACCACGGGCGGCGGCCAGCTCAAGCTTGGCGGCTTCCTTGCTTATCGCAACGGCATTTACGCCGACCTCACGGCGACCGGCGACGCTACGCGCGTGCGGCTCTACGGCCTGAGTGCGACCGCCAATACCAATCTGCAGCTTCAGGGCAGCCTCCAGAACATGCTGCTGAGCGGCAACATACTGATCACCCGCTTCGGGGTGGGCCCGGATGTGGACTTCGCCGCTTTCTCCTCCGTTGGCAGCGTGAGCGCGCCACCCGATCCCAACTCGCCTTCAGAAAAAATTCGGCTGGATGTGCGGGTAACCAGTTCGCCGCAACTCGATTTCCAGAACTCCTATGCCAAACTGGCGGGGCACGTAGATTTGCGGATTGGCGGGACCGCAGGCGAACCTTCGATTCTTGGGCGAATCCAGATCACCGAGGGCAGCGCAACCTTCGCTGGCACGAAGTATGAACTGCAGCGCGGCGACATCTATTTCTCCAATCCGGTCCGCATTGATCCAAACATCGATATCGATGCAACGGCGCGCGTGGAAACGTATGACATCACCATTGGCCTGCAGGGAACCATGAGCCATCTGAAGCCGTCCTACCGCTCCGAGCCGCCGTTGAGCGAGACCGACATCTTCGCTCTGCTGGCGCTGGGCCGCACGCAGGAGGAGGCTCAGCTCTACAGGGAGCAACAGGTACAGCAGGGCGCCGATCCAACCACCAGTGCGCTTCTGGGCGGCGCCCTCAATGCGACGGTCAGTAATCGCATCGGCAAACTGTTCGGCGGTGGAACCGTGAAGATCGATCCCGCCTTTGTCGGTACTCTCGGCAACTCCACCGCCCGCATTACAGTGCAAAAGCAACTTACCCGCCAGCTCATCGCCACTTATGCCACGAACGTGAACTCCACGGCTCAGCCTTTGTTGCAGGGTGAATACGACCTGACCCCCAATGTCTCCCTCGTCGTGGCACGGGACGAATCGGGCGTATTCAGTGTCGTCTATAAGATACGGCGGCGATACCGGTAGCCCGATGTCGGGTTGCCTGCACCGGTCTTTTTGGCCGAACCCCAAGTCCGATAAGCCTTTCCGTTCCTTCGGCAAACGCGTGCCCGCGTCGACCGCGTCAAAGCGTTTGGCGCGGGGTTTATGACTATAGCCGGCGGGGCCAACCGGCAAAGGCAGGCTCCGCCGAGAAGGAGCATTGAGAAAATGAAAAACATGCGTTGGAGCAGTTATTTTGGGATTGCCGCCCTTGCGGCTGCAATACCGTTTTCCTGCGCGGTCGCGCGGGCCCAGGGTGGAGAGGACGGGCGTATCCAGGCCGACGCGCACAAGGCGCTCGACAGTAAGCGGTTTGCAAATGTGACCGTGGAGGCACATGGCGGCAACGTCGTGCTCGGCGGTTCGGTGGCCGACTACGCGGATAAACAAGCCGCCGACAATCGCATACACCATGTACACGGCGTGCACGGAGTGGACAATGAAATCCAGGTCGGCGGCGCGCGGGTTGACGATGCGGCTTTGCGCCAGAAGCTTTCCAGCGAGCTGTCCACCTACCGTGTCGGCTACGGAACGAATGCATTCAATGCGATCAAAATCGGCGTCCAGAATGGCGTTGTGACGCTCAGCGGCACCGTATATGGCCCTACCGACAAAAGCGATGCCTTGAGTATCGTGTCCAACACACCTGGCGTGCGCGATGTCGTCGACAATCTCGACGTAGCGCCACTTTCGCCGATGGACGATCAGTTGCGACTCCGCCTTGCCCGCGCCATCTACGGGGCGCCTGAGCTGCAACGCTACGCGATGGATCCCCAGAATCCCATACGGATCACCGTCGTGAATGGAAATGTGACACTTTCCGGCGTTGTGGACAACAAGATGGATCGCGATATCGCAGGGATGAAGGCAAATGGCGTCTCCGGCGTCTTCAAGGTCACCAACGACCTCCAGGTCGCCGGGCCCAGCAAAGGCAAGTAGCGATCAATCCGCCTTCCGAACAGCTTCAACGGCCGCGCATTGAGCTCGGCCGTTGTCGTTTAAGATGGAATGAATGCCCAATCCATTGAAGAGCACACGGCTGACGCTGGAGATGATCAAGTGGGAGCACTCGGTTTTTGCGCTGCCGTTCGCATTGACCGGTGCGGTGCTGGCGGCCCGTGGATGGCCCCAGGGCCGGGTCCTGTTCTGGATCGTCATCTGCATGGTGTCTGCGCGCTCAGCGGCAATGGCCTTCAACCGGCTTGCCGATGCGGGACTCGATGCCGCCAATCCTCGGACGGCGATGCGCGCTCTCCCGGCTGGTCTATTGCAGCGGGGATTTGTCGCGGGGTTCACCGCCGTTTCGGCCGCTATCTTTCTGCTGGGTGCCGCCATGCTGAACCGGTTGACCCTCATCCTCGCGCTGCCCACGCTGGCTGTTCTGCTGGCCTACAGCTATATGAAGCGAGTGACGCGCTGGTCTCACCTGGTGCTTGGCCTCGCGCTGGGAATCGCTCCATCGGCCGCATGGATCGCGGTGCGCGGCTCGCTGGATTGGCGCATTACGGTGCTTTCTCTGGCCGTATTGCTATGGGTGGGCGGTTTCGACGTTCTATACGCCTGCCAGGACTTTGAGCACGATCGAACGGTGGGCTTGAACAGCGTGCCGCAGGCCTTCGGTCTTGAAGCTGCATTCTGGGTCGCCCGCACAATGCATATTGGAATGTTGGCGCTGCTGCTCTGGCTGGTGCGGCTTTTTGGGTTGGGGCCGATTGCGTTCGCCGGAGTTGCCGTCGTGGCGGCACTGCTGCTTTATGAGCACTCCATTGTCTCGCCGCGCGATCTGCGCCGCATGAATGCGGCATTCTTCACATTGAATGGCGTTATATCAGTAGCCTTCTTCGGCTTTTTCGCCGCGGCTGTTTTTCTGCACAGATAGGCAGAAGCAGAAGAGGCCCGCACGAGGCGGGCCTCCTCCTTACCCAACCCTTGTTTCGCTACGCCGACCGGCGGTACTTCGTGTCTGCCGCGCGCTCGTTCACAGCGTCTTTGGCGTTCTGCGCCGTCGAGGTGATCTTTTCCCGGACATCGTGCTTGTCCTGTTCCGCGCGGGCATGCGCGTCATCCGCCACGGAACGCGCCGCATCCTTCGTATTGCCCCAGGCTTCCTTCGCCGCGCCTTTAACCTGGTCTACGGTGCCTGAGTTCGCCATGCGGTCGTTGTCCAGTGCTTCGCCGACCGACTGCTTCACTTTTCCCTTTGCCTGGTCGAACTTGCCTTCTACCGTGTCACGATTCATAAACAGGCTCCTGTTTTTTTGAGCTGTACGCCCATGCGAAAGCCAATCGCGGGACTATGAGTCCCGCGATCGCCATGCCTCAGTGATGAACTGACCAAAATCTCCTGCCTGCGGTCAGACCGCCCGTCTGCCCGACAGCAGATTGAAGATCAGCACGATGACCGCCAGGACCAGCAGCAGATGTATCCAGCCGCCCAGCGTATAGCTGCTGACCATGCCGACAAGCCAGAGCACGAATAAGATGATGGTGATCGTCCAAAGCATACGTTTTGCCTCTCCTTCAAATTGGGTGCCTGGCGGCTGTCCCCGCCCCGGCCGGCAATCCAATCCGCTGGCCGCCATGTGGTAAGTTGCGGGTTACTGAGGTTTAGGTTGCCAGTAGGGAGCGGAATCCAGGGTGGCTTTATGAGGAAAATTCAATGACTTGCGAAGGCGGTTTGATTTGAGGATTGCCATTCAGGGCGAATTGGGCTCCAACAGCCACATGGCGGTACTCGCCATGCTTCGGGACCTCGACGCAGAGACATTCGAGATCGTCCCATGCGCTGTGTCCGCTGAGGTCTTCGACGCCATCCTCGCAGGGACAGCCGATGCCGCTGTGCTTCCAATCGAGAACAGCCTGCACGGCTCCGTCGCGGAGCACTATGACCTGCTGCTGGCGAAACCGGTCCGCATCGCGCGCGAGAGTCTCCTGCGCATCCGGCATAACGTCATCGCGCGGCCTGGCGTAGCGCCGGAAGACCTCAAGCGCGTGATGTCGCATCCGGTAGCGCTTTCGCAGTGCCGCCGCTGGCTTGCCGCCCATCCCTGGCTTGACGTTGTGAACTTCTACGACACCGCGGGAAGCGTAAAGCATGTGATGGCGGAGCAACTCGACGACACGGCGGGCATTGCCCCGGAGTTGGCTGCGCGACAATATGGGGCTCAGGTGTTGGAGGCCGGGATTGAAGACCATCAAGACAACTTCACCCGCTTTCACCTGCTGCTGCGCGATCCGGCATCGCCCAATGCCGAGCCATGGCCGGGGCCGCTCGTCGACCCTGCTGCAAACAAAGCCAGCATCGCCTTCTCGGTCGAACATAAGCCCGGTTCGCTCGTCCGGGCTCTCGACGAGTTTGCTCGCGCCGGCGTCAACCTGACCAAGATCGAGTCGCGTCCCGTCCACGGCAGCCCGTGGGAGTATGTCTTCTTTGTCGACCTGCGCTTCGATTCCACAGGCCAGATCGATGCGGCTCTCGTCCAACTGGCACGCCATTGCCGCATGGTGAAGGAACTGGGCCGCTATGTCGCCGCGTAAGCCTGTGCAAATAAACACGGGAACTCCTGGAATGCCTGCCTTCGTATTCAAGGCAATTCGTTTCAACGCCGATGACCAGAAAGATCGCCAGAATGCGAAGGGGCGGCATCCTAAAAGGTCGAACGGGCGAGACGAAACCGGACTGGGAAGTGTGAGTTGCGACTTTGGGGGCTGCTCATACATCCAATGAGAGAAATTTGATATAAGGACACTCACATTCATGGCGAGCGATTTCGTAAGCGTAATCAAACCGAAGGATGACGAACCTGAAGAGCAGAAGGGGCCGATCCCCGTTCTCCCGGTGCGCGATACCGTCCTGTTCCCCCATGCCGTCCTGCCGCTGACCGTCGGCCGAGAGAGCTCCATCCAGCTGATTCAGTCTCTTGGGGAAGAGAAGACAATTCTGGTGGTAGCCCAGCGGGATGCGCGACAGGACACCCCGCAGGCGGCGGACCTGCACCACATCGGCACACGCGCGACGGTGCACAAGGTCGTGAAGATGCCGAACCAGAGCCTCTTCGTGTTTACGGAAGGCAATGAGCGCGTGCGCCTGGGCGAGTTCGCGCAGATCACGCCATTCATGACGGCCGAGTGCGAAACGATCGGCGAAGTCGAGCCGGTAACCACACCGGAGCTTGAGGCCCTGCAGCGCAACGTGGTCAGCCAGTTCCAGCAGATCGTCAGTTCTTCGCCGACGCTGTCGGACGACCTGCAGACGATCGCAATCAACATCGAAGAGCCGGGCCGGCTCGCGGACTTCATTGCGTCGTCCCTGCCGTTCCTGACTACGACAGACAAGCAGGAGCTGCTGGAGACGCCGGATGTTTCCGCCCGGCTGGAGCGGATCAATAAGCACCTTGCGAAGGAGTTGGAAGTTCAACAGCTGCGCAACAAGATCCAGAGTGAGGTGCAGGACTCTGTGCAGTCCTCGCAGCGCGATTTTTATCTGCGCGAGCAGTTGAAGGCCATCCAGAAGGAGCTGGGCGACCTTGACGACACGCAGAAGGACATTGCCGAATTGAAGGAAAAGATCGAAGCGGCGGGCATGCCCGAGGACACCAAGAAGGACGCGCTTAAGGAGCTGGGCCGGCTGAGCCGCATGAACGCGATGGCGGCGGACTACTCGCTCACAAGGAACTACATCGAGTGGCTGGCGGTGCTGCCGTGGTCGAAGTCTTCCGCCGGCGAGGTGGACATCCTCAAGGCGAAGGAGATTCTCGATGCGGACCACTATGGCCTGAAGAAGGTGAAGGACCGCATCCTGGACTACCTCTCTGTGCGCCGGTTGAAGCCGGACATGAAGGGGCCGATTCTTTGCTTCGTCGGGCCTCCGGGCGTGGGCAAAACCTCGTTGGGCCGCAGTGTGGCCAAGGCACTGGGGCGCAAGTTCTCGCGCATCTCGCTGGGCGGCATGCACGACGAGGCAGAGCTGCGTGGGCACAGGCGCACGTACATCGGCGCGTTGCCAGGGCAGATCATCCAGAACCTGAAGCGCGTGGAGACGAACGACCCGGTCTTCATGCTGGACGAGATCGACAAGCTGGGCCGCGACTTCCGCGGCGATCCGGCGAGCGCGCTGCTCGAGGTTCTCGATCCGGAGCAGAACAACACGTTTCGCGACAACTATCTCGATCAGCCATTCGATCTCTCCAAGGTGCTCTTCATCTGCACGGCCAATCAACTCGATCCCGTTCCGGCGCCGCTGCTGGATCGCATGGAGATCATCGAGCTGACCGGCTACACGGAGGAGGAGAAGGTCGCCATTGCAGAGACCTATCTCATCCCGCGGCAGGAGAAGGAGAACGGCATCGATCCTGCGTTGGTGGAGTTCCCCACGGACGCAGTCGCGCAGATCGCGCGGCACTACACGCGCGAGGCTGGCGTGCGCAAGCTGGAGCAGCAGATCGGCACCATCTGCCGGAAGATCGCGCGACGTGTCGCGGAAGGCAAGAACGAGAAAGTGACGCTGGATACAGAGACCATCCGCGAATTCCTGGGCGGCATCAAGGTGCGCGTCGATACAGAGATCGCTGAGCGGACCAAGCGCGCCGGTGTTGCGGTTGGGCTGGCGTGGACGCCGGTGGGCGGCGACGTGCTGTTCGTCGAGGCCAGCCGGATGAAGGGCAAAGGCAGCTTCAATATCACCGGCCAGATCGGCGATGTGATGAAGGAGTCCATGCAGGCCGCGCTGACCTGGGTGCGGTCGAACGCGAAGAAGCTGGGGCTGGACGAGGACCTGCTGAAGGATTCCGACCTGCACATCCACGTGCCGGCCGGCGCGATCCCCAAGGACGGGCCGAGCGCCGGCGTGACCATGGCAACGGCAATCGTGAGCCTGCTCACGGATACTCCGGTGCGGCCGCTGCTGGCGATGACGGGCGAGATTACGCTGAGCGGGAACGTGCTGCCGGTCGGCGGCATCAAGGAGAAGTTCCTTGCGGCGAAGCGCGCGGGTGTTCGCGATGTAATCCTGCCGGTGGACTGCAGGCAGCAGGTGGATGAGGACCTGCAACAGGACCAGATCGACGGCGTAACGATCCATTATGCGAGCCGGATCGAGGAGGTGCTGGCGATCGCGTTGCCGCGCACCACAGGTGAGGCGGTGCAGGATGAAGAGGTGCGCGAAGAGGTGCTGAGCGCGGCTGGTGGGTGAGGGATTCTCCCCCACCCGTCCGCAAAAGCGCGCACGGATGGTGCGCCCGGCGCTTCGGGCCTGATTCATCCCACTCATGCGCGAGCTGACGCTCGGCGCATGAATGGGGCATCCCCGCATTCGTTCCCGTTCTTTTGAGAGGCCCGCTGAGGCGGGCTTTTCTTTTGCCGTCTGCGCTTGTCGCTTCGGTATTCTTGGCAGATGCGGGTGCGAGTGTTGTATTTCGGCGTGCTGAAGGAGCGCTTTGGCGCGGCCGAGGAGCCGTTTGAGCTGCCGGATGGCGCAACGGTGGGCGAACTGGTAAGAGTTTTGCGCGAACGCTCGTCTAATCCAGCGATGGGAACAGGACTGGAGAGCGTGGCGGTTGCGGTGAACCGCGAGTATTCGACGGCGGACGTGGTGCTGGACGACGGCGATGAGGTGGCGCTGTTGCCGCCCGTCAGTGGCGGCTGCTCCGCGCAGGGCGGGACGCTCGCTTCGCTCGCAAGAGATCGGGTTGCCATTGTCGATGAGGCGATCGACACCGCGGAAGTTGTGCGGGCGGTCAAGGCGGGCAGCGATGGCGCGGTCTGCGTGTTCGACGGCATAGTGCGGGACAACACGCGCGGGCGAAAGACGCTGCATCTGGATTACGAGGCGTATCGCGAGATGGCGCTGGCGCAGATGCAGAAGCTGGCGGAGGAGGCAGTCGCGAAGTTCGGGGTGCGCGATGTTGCGATGGTGCATCGGCTGGGGCGGCTGGAGGTGGGTGAGACGAGCGTGCTGATCGTTGTGGCGTCGGCGCACCGCGCGGCGGCGTTCGAGGCTTGCCGCTGGCTGATCGATACGCTGAAGAAGACGGTGCCGATCTGGAAGCGGGAGACGTTCGTGGACGGCGCGGTGTGGGCGGATGGCGAGCCGTTCCCGGACGAGATCGGGCTGGCGCAGGGAAGTATGCATTCGCGGAGCGGCGGCGCGGAATGAGCTGGATTCGTCGAGTTCGTTGGTATGCATATGAATACCCCCAGGGGCTAAAGCCCCGGGTGTTCTATTCAAGCCGTAGCGGCGCGGCTGAAGCCGCGCCCTTTCAAAGCCAGGCCAGGTTGAAGGTTGCGGCGCAAATAGCGCTCGCGGCTGGGCTGGCGCTTGCGCCGGTTTGGGTTGCGCGGGCGCAGACGACGGAGAGCGGGCCGCAGCCGGTGGTGCCGTCGGCGCCGCCGAAGGAGAAGAGCGGAAGCGCGCAGCCGGCGCAGCAGCAGAAGCCGGCGCCGATTGAGCGGCGTTCGGCGAAGCCGGGTGTGGGGTCGATCGACCCGGTTGCCGGGCCGATGGGTTCCTCTTCGCAGGGCGGCGGGCAGCAGCCGGTGAATGGCGGCGGGCCGGTTGAGACGAGCAGACCGATAGAAACAATCAGGGTGAAGTCGCGGCTGGTGAATGTGGCGCTGAATGTGGTCGACGCGCACGGTGCGCCGGTTGGCGGATTTGAGAAGCAGGACTTCAAGCTCTTTGAAGATGGTCAGGAGCAGAAGATTGCGGTGTTCGAGCGCGAGGCGACGAGTCCACTCTCGATCGTGCTGGCGATCGACACCAGCGAGACGGTGATGACCAGCGAGCGGCTGGAGCGCGAGGCGGCAAAGCACTTTGTTCGCGCCATTCTGCGCGAGCAGGACGAGCTGGACCTGATGCAGTTCGCGGACGATGTGCGCGAGATCGTGCCGTTTACGAATCAGGCGAAGCGGATTGAGCAGGGGCTGGGCGAGTTGCAGCAGGGCGACGAGACGGCGCTGTACAACGCGGTGTATCTGGCGAGCCAGCGGTTGGCGGGCACGTCGCAGTCGGCGGGGCGCAGGCGCGTGCTGGTGGTGATCTCGGACGGCGGCGATTACGTGGAGCACGGCCTGAAGTACGAGGAGGCGATCCAGGAGGCGCAGCGGGCGGACGCGATGATCTACACGATCATCATGGTGCCGATCGAGGCGGACGCGGGACGGAACACGGGCGGCGAGCATGCGCTGATCCAGATGGCTGAGGACACGGGCGGCAAGTATTACTACGTGGTCGATCCGAAGGACCTGGAGCCGGCGTTTCAGCATGTGTCCGACGATCTGCGCACGCAGTATCTGCTGGGGTACTACGCGCCGGAGCGAAACGATGCGGGCTTCCGGCGGATTCGCGTGGCGCTGACGGACGGCAAAGGGCGCGATGGATACCAGCTGCGCTACCGTACGGGATATTTTCCGGATACGCGTTGATGGTTTTGCCTCCGATGGAACATTATGGCGGTGCGGGCGAAAGGCAACGGATCTCGAGCTGACAGCTGACAGCTATAAGCTGACAGCCCCGGGTTCGATTTTTTGTGGCGCGATCCCACTCATCGCGATACGGCCGCGATGAGTGGGGCACGGATTGGTGGGGGTTCGGGCGAAAGGCAAAAGTATCTTGAGCTGACAGCTGAGAGCTATCAGCTGACAGCCCCGGGTTCGATTTTTTTGGCGCGATCCCACTCATCGCGATAACGCCGCGATGAATGGGGCACGGCTTCTTGGCGGTTTGGGCGAAAGGCAAAGGATCTTGAGCTGACAGCTGAGAGCTGTCAGTTGACAGCACGGGTTTGGTCTTTTGCGGCGCGATCCCACTCATCGCGATAACGCCGCGATGAATGGGGCACGGCTTGTGGCGGTGCGGGCGAAAGGCCGGCCGGGTTCCTGCGAGAATTTTTTGGGGTATTTTGTCGCGCAAAATATGCAGATTCAGTGAGTTGCGCGAGGCGAAGCTCCGTAAAATATTGAAGGCAAAGGGCTTCGCTGCAAAATATAGATTTCACGTGGGTTGAGGTCTTCGGCCTGGGCCATGAGGTCGAGGATGTCTTCCTGAGGCGAATCCGGATCGTGATCCAATGCTTCTTCCGGAGTTGTGGTGTCGCTTATTTCCGGCGAGGTCGAGCCGTCCGCTTCGGGTGACCGGTCTTCGGGGAGATCGGGTTTGATGCGGGCCGTCTGGATACCGAAAAGGGTTTTCGGGGGATGGGTGACGGGATCGGCTTCCGTGTCTCCGCGGAGTGCGGCAACGTCGGCGGATGTGGGGTTGTCGAGGGCAGCGTGGGTGGCGCCATCGGCGGTTTCAATGATGTGGCCGGGGAGGGATTCGGACTCGCCGGCCGAGCGGGAGTTGAGCAGCGCGCGCTGATTGATACAGGCGATTTTGAGGGTGTTGATGAGAAGGCGAGCGCGCTTGAAGTGGATCTGCCCGGTGGCGATGGCCTGAAAGAGCATGGACGTGGCGAGCTGCACGGACTCGGCGTCTTCGAGCGGGGGAAAGAGGATCTCGTCCTGGAGTGGATAGGCGCGCTTGATGTTGCCGAACTCCTCTTCCTCGGGGCCCTGGAGGCTGTATTCCTGCCAGTAGGAGGTCATGGCCTCGACAACGGGCGGACGGCGGTGGGCGCGGCGGAGTTTGACGTGGAAGTAGCAGAAGAAGCCGCCTGAGATTGCCGCGGAGCGGCAGCGGCGGCCGTCGGTTTTGATGTGGCGGCAGAGAGAGATGACGGGTTTGGAATCGGTCAGATTGTTCATTGGCGATTTAAAAGGAAAAAGGGCCGCGGGATGCGGCCCTTCTCCATTCCTCACTTTTAATTCTACGTTGCGGAGCAAAACTAAACTGCCAACTATTTTGCATCCGCAAGCGGTTTGCTTTGCGTGATTTGCGATGAATGAGGCGGTTCTAGGGGCTTGACATCCGATTTTGCTGAGGAAATTCGAGAAAAAAAATGCGGACCAGAGTCGGACATGTGGCGATGGTGGCGGCGGTGGTGCTTGGCGCGGCCGGAGCGGTGCGGGCGCAGGATGCGGCAAACGGCGCAACGACGCAGCCGCAGATGATGGCGAAGGATGCAGACCCGGACTGGGACGCGGTGACGGTAAAGCCGAGCGACTCGAATGACACCGACTCAGGGTTTCAGGTGCATGGCCGGCAGATATTTATGGAGCGGGAGAGCGTGGAGTCCATGGTGGGGTTCGGGTACGGCATCCACGCAAAACAGATAGCCGGGGCGCCTGACTGGGCCGGGACCGAGCGGTGGAATATTGAAGGTGTGCCCAATGTTCCGGGGCAGCCGAACATGCAGCAGTACGAGACCCTGGTGCGAAAAATTCTGGCGGAGCGGTTCGGCCTGAAGGTGCATACAGAGACGCGGGAGCTGCCGGTCTATGCTCTGCGAGTGGCGAAGGATGGGCCGAAGATCGCGAAGACCGCCGCCGACCCAAATGGAATGCTGGATATGCACGACCGGATCAACGGCGGGCAGAGACGGATCCAGGTGACGAATGGGTCGATCGCGGATATTGCGCTGGTGCTGAAGTTCTACACGGACCGGCCGCTGGTGGACCAGACGGGGTTGAAGGGTCGGTACGACTTTCAGTTGGCGTGGACGTTCGACGAGACGCGCGCACCGACGGATGGGAGTGCGGCGCCGAGTCTGTTTACGGCGGTCCAGGAAGATATGGGGTTGAAGCTGGAGCCGGTGAAGGCGCCGGTGGATGTGCTGGTGATCGATAACGTGGAGCGGCCGGGAGCGAACTAGTTATACGTTGTTCGTTCTACATCTCGTTGAGGAGTGTCGATGAGCATAAAAATGAGGTCACTGCGGGCGGCGGTTATTGCAGCAGCGATCTTGTGCTCGGAAAGCATTGTGGTGCGGGCGCAGGATGCGGCAGCGGGTGGGGTGACGAAGGCGGCGATGATGGCGAAGGACGTCGATCCTGATTGGGGGGTCGTTGCGGTCAAGGCGAGCGACCCGAATGACAGGGTCTCGGGAGACAACTTTGTTGGAAGCAGATACACAATTGAGCGCAAGACTGTGGTGGAGATGCTTTCGCTTGGATATGGCGTGCAAAAGCGCCAGATTATGGACGCCCCGGAGTGGGCTGCGACGGACCATTGGGACGTGAACGGCGTGCCGGATACTCCCGGCGAGCCAGATCAGAGGCAGCGGAACAGCCTGGTGCGCAAGCTGCTCGCGGAGCGGTTCGGGCTAAAGGTGCACACGGAGCAGCGCGAGATGCCGGTGTACGCATTGATCCTGGCGAAGGGCGGGGCAAAGGTAACGCAGAGCACGCACGATCCGCATGATGTGCCTGATCTTTCAGGCTCTGGAAACAGCGTGCAGCAGTCGATGCGTTTCACGAATCTGTCTATGACGGAACTCGCGACGGGACTTCAGGACTGGACGGACCGGCCGGTTGTGGACCGGACTGGATTGAGCGGACGGTATGACTTCAAGTTGCGCTGGACCTCGGACGAGACGCGCACCGCGGCTCCGGATGCGCTACCGGGATTGTTCACCGCTATCCAGGAACAGTTGGGATTGAAGCTGGAGCCGACGAAGGCGATGGCAGATGTGCTCGTGATCGATAAGGTGGAGCGGCCGGGAGCGAACTAGCGAGTCAGCGAGTCAGCGAGTCAGCGAGTCAGCGAGTCAGCGAGTCAGCGAGTCAGACAAGGGGGTGATGCAGATGAAGGCTAGAAGGGTGTTTGTGGCGGTTCTCGTGGTCTCGCTGTGCCTAGAGATGGGGGTGCGGGCGCAGGACGTAAGCAAGCCAACGATGATGGCGAAGGATGCGGACCCGGATTGGGAGGTGGTGACGGTGAAGCCCGGCGATCCGAACGATAAGCGCGACCGGATCGACATGGTTGGGCGGCACGCCATTGTGGAGAACGAGCCGGTGGAGTTGATTCTGCGATTCGCCTACGGAGTCGAAAAGAACCAGATTGCGGGCCTGCCGGAGTGGGCGAAGACGGAGATCTGGAGCGTGGATGGGGTGCCCAACGCGGAGGGCAAACCGGCCCCGGAACAGTTCAGGGGCTTGATGCGGAAGCTCCTGGCGGAACGGTTTGGAGTGCAGCTGCATCATGAGCAGCGCGAGATGACGGTGCTGGCACTGACGGTGGCGAAGGGCGGCCCGAAGCTGGAGAAGAGCGCGCTGGATCCGGCAGCGCCGCTGAGCCACAAGGGAAGCGGTTCGGGTGGGCTCGAGGTCCATCAGTTCACGAACTGGTCGATGACGGACCTGATCCCGATGCTGATGCTTTACACGAACCGGCCGGTGGTGGACCAGACGGGGCTCAAGGGGAAGTACGACTTCAAGCTGCAGTGGACGAGGGACGACGCGCCGGCGACCGCGGCAGCAGCGCCGGATGCGCCGCCGGGATTGTTTACAGCGATTCAGGAGCAGATTGGGTTGAAACTGGAGCCGACGAAGGCGATGGGGGATGTGGTGGTGATCGACAGGGTGGAGCGGCCGGGGGCGAACTGAAGCGAGGTTCGAGGTTCAAGGTTCGTGGTTCGAGGCGAAAGACAGATACGGGGATTCTGGAACGCAAAGTGCGCGCTCCAGAATGACGCAGCAAATAATGACGCAGTCCAGAATGACGCGGCCAGAGAATTTAGTTCGCTCGGGATGACGGCACCAGGAGGTTGGGATGATTCGGCGAACGATGCTGGCAGTTGTTGGATTGCTGCTTCTCTCTTCGGCAGGCGCGGCGCGGGCGCAGGATGCTGCGAAGAGTGGCGCAGCGGCGAAGCCGGGCATGATGGCAGCGGATGCGGACCCGGACTGGGAGGTAGTCACGATCCGGGCAAGCGATCCGAATGCCAGGCGCGACGGGTTCGATGTGCAAGGGCGGCGCGTGATCGTTGAGAACAAGCCGGTGGAAGACCTGCTGAGGGTGGCATACGGGTTGCAGAAGAGCCAGATCGTTGGTCTGCCGGACTGGGCGAAGACAGAGCGCTTCGATGTGGACGGAACGCTGAACGTTGATGGGCAACCGGGGTGGCCGCAGACTCAAATCCTGATGCGGAAGCTGCTGGCGGAGCGGTTTGGTATGAAAGCTCACAAGGAGCAGCGCGAGATGCAGGTATATGCGCTGACGGTGGTGAAGGGCGGAGCGAAGCTGGAGACGAGCACAGCCGATCCGAAAGCGCTGCCGCACCAGAACGCCCATCTGAGCGCCGGAGTGCGGAGTGTGGAATTTGCGAATACATCGATGAAGGACCTGACGCTCGAACTGCTGATCGAGGTGGACAAGCCGGTGGTGGACCGGACGGGGCTTGAAGGTCGATACGACTTCAAACTTGCCTACACCAAGGACGAAGCGAACGCGCCGACGGATGGCAGCGCGCCGCCGGGATTGTTTACGGCGATCCAGGAGGAGATGGGATTGAAGCTGGAGCCGGTGAAGGCGCCAGCCCCGGTGCTGGTAGTGGACAAGGTGGAGCGGCCGACGGCGAACTAGGTTTGCGGGACTAGGGACTAGGGATTAGGGACTAGGGAATGGGGAATCGAGATTGGGGCTTGGATCAAATATGTGGATGCGAGCGGTAAGACCGAAGTTTGGAGTGATAGCGGCGATTGTGTGTTGTTCGTGCATAGCAATGCATGGGCAGGATGCGGCGAAGCCAGCCATGATGGCGAAGGATGCCGATCCGGACTGGGAGGTGGTGTCGGTGAAGGCGGCCGATCCTGATGATCACTACGACTTCTTCAATATCAAGGGAAGGCATGTGGTGATCCGGAATGAGACGGTGCTGGACGTAATGCGAACGGCGTATGGGATGCAGAAGAGCCAGTTCGTTGGAGTGCCGGACTGGGTGAAGACGGAGCGCTACAACGTAGACGGGGTGGCGGACGCCGCGGGCACACCGGATGCGGACCAGATGCACTCGCTGATGCGGAAGCTGCTGGCGGAGCGGTTCGGGATGAAGGCGCACCATGAGCAGCGCGAGATGGATGTGTATGCGTTGACCGTGGCGAAGGGCGGACCAAAGATGGAGCCGAGCAAATCGGCCCCGGATGCGATGCCGGGAAATGCCGGTGGAAACGACAACGGGCGGCAGACGAGGAAGTACTGGAACGTGTCGATGGCGGACCTGGCGCCGATGCTGCAGTTCAATGTGGACCGTCCGGTGGTGGACCAGACAGGCATCAAGGGTCGATACGACTTCACGATGAAGTGGACGGTGGACCAGGAGCGGGCGACGGAGCCAGATGCGCCTCCGGGATTGTTTACGGCGATCCAGGAACAGATTGGATTGAAGCTGCAACCGATGAAGGCTCCGGCGGACGTGCTGGTGGTGGATGCGGTGCAGAGGCCGGGAGCGAATTGAAGCGAGGTCGGAGGTCCAGGGTTCGAGGTTCGAGGAAAGGCAAAGGCAAATACGGAGATTCTGGACGCGCTGCGCGGGTCCAGAATGACGGCCCTTATGGAACATCCTGAAGAGGCCCAGCGTAGTGATGGAGATGGGTATGAAGAGCTGGTTGCGGACGGTGGTGGGCGCCGCGGCGATACTGTGCGCGTGCGGGGTGGTGCGGGCGCAGGATGCGGGGCAGCAGGCGGCGAAGCCGCATGCGATGGCGACGAATGCGGATCCGGACTGGGAGGTTGCGACGGTGCGGCCGAGCGATCCGGACGATCCCCATGGCCAGCACATTGACTTTCGCGGACGCCACATTTTGCTTGAAGACACGACCATCCAGGAGTTTCTGCTGATGGGCTACGGGATGCAGAAAGGCCAGCTTGCTGGGTTGCCGGACTGGGCCAAGACGGACCGGTGGAACGTAGATGGTGTGCCGGATGTGGAGGGTCAGGCGAGTTGGCCGCAGCTCCAGGGAATGATGCGAAAGATTTTGGCGGAGCGGTTTGGTCTGAAGCTGCACCATGAGCAACGAGCGATGCCCGTTTTTGCGCTGAGAGTGGCGAAGGGCGGGGAGAAGATGACCGCCAATACGAGCGATCCCAACGGATGGATGGAGCAGCGGAATTGGGAGAGCAACGGAGTGCACGTGGAAAACATGAAGAATATTTCCATGTCCGAGTTGGCGCAGATTCTCCAGTTCCACGTGCCTCGCCCCGCGGTGGACCAGACAGGTTTGAAGGGACGCTGGGACTTCAAATTGCAGTGGACGGTGGACGAAACGAAGACGACCGCGCCGAATGCGCCTCCGGGGATTTTTACGGCGATCCAGGAACAGATTGGGTTGAAGCTGCAAGCGGTGAAGGCGCCCGCAGATGTTCTGGTGGTGGACAAGGTGGAGCGGCCGGGTGCGAACTGAGGGAAAGGGTTCGTGGTGCAAGGTTCGAGGTTCGAGGAGAAGGCAAATGCGGGGATCCTTCGACTCCGTGAAGTGCTGGCGCACTTCACTCCGCTCAGGATGACGGCATCGATGGTTGGAACCGTTGAACGTGGGGATGCGTAGAGATGTGCATGAACACTCGCCAGATGAATTGTGGATGGCTGGCGGCCGGGATGGTTACGGCGGCGATGTTGTGCGCGTGCGGTACGGTATCGGCACAGGCAACCGCCGGCGGCGCGACGCAGCCGAAGATGATGTCGCCGGGTGCGGACCCGAACTGGGAGGTAGTGACGGTGCGGCCTGGCGATCCGAATGACCAGAACAACAAGTTCGATGTGATTGGGCGGCACCTGATCGTTGAAAACCACACGGTGGAGATCATGCTGATGTTCGGCTACAACCTGCAGAAGAGCCAACTGGCGGGTCTGCCGGAGTGGGCGAAGACCGAGCGGTGGAATGTGGATGGCGTATCGGATGTGGATGGACAACCCGACGTGCGGCAGTTCCAAGGCCTGATCCGAAAGCTGCTCAAGGATCGGTTCGGGCTGAAGGAGCATATGGAGCAGCGGGAGATGCCGGTGTTCGCGCTGACGGTGGCGAAGGATGGGCCGAAGCTGACGCCGAGCCAAGGCGATCCGAATGGGCTGCCGCGGCAGCAAGTGAATGGCGGCAGCGGCGAACGGCGCATGGAGTTCACGAACACATCGATGAAGGATCTGACGCTGCTGATGCTGCTGGAAGTGGACCGGCCGATCGTGGACCGGACCGGGCTGAAGGGGAAATATGACTTCAAGCTGAGTTACACGAATGACGAGTCTCGCGCGCCGACAGACGGCAGCGCGCCACCGGGATTGTTTACGGCGATCCAGGAGCAGGATGGTCTGAAGCTGGAGCCGGTGAAGGCACCGGCGGATGTGCTGGTGGTGGACGCGATCCAGAGGCCGGGGGCGAATTGAGTTTCGAGGGACTGGGGACCAGGGACTGGTTGAGGGATGCGATGGTGAAGAGTCCGAAATGGATGCGATTGGCGGGCGCTACGGCTGCGGTTCTTTGTTTGACGGGCGGCAGCGCCATGCGGGCACAGGACGGGGGGCAGCAGGTCGCGAAACCGCAGGCGATGGCGCGGGATGCCGATCCGGACTGGGATGTGGTGACGGTGAAGCCGAGCGATCCGGACAGCAAGGAGGTTGGATATCGCATCAGCGGACGGCGGCAGATCCAACTGCTGCGGCAGACCGCGGAGGCGATGCTGATTGTCGGCTATGGCGTGCACAAGAAGCAGATTGAGAATGCGCCGGACTGGGTGCGGACCCAGGAATGGGACGTGAAGGGCGAGACGGATTTGGTGGGAGAGCCGAACGCCCAGCAGACGCGAAGCCTGGTGCGCAAGCTGTTGCAGGAACGGTTCGGGCTGGTGTTGCATACGGAGCAGCAGGAGATGCCGGTATATGGGCTCACGCTGGCGAAGGGCGGAATGAAACTGAAGGCCAGTGACGGCGATCCAAAGGCGCTGGCCAATGAGTATGAGCACCAGAGCGGTGGCGAGGCGATGCTGAAGTTCCAGAACGCTCCGTTGAGTTTGCTGATTACGATGCTGGATTTCCGCGCGGACAAGCCGGTGGTGGATAAGACTGGGTTGACGGGGCGATACGACTTCGCGCTACGCTACACGACGGATGAGACACGCGTTTCGCCTGATGCGAATGCTGCGCCGGGATTGTTTACGGCGATGGAAGAGCAACTGGGGTTGAAGCTGGAGCCGGTGAAGGCGATGGCGGATGTGCTGGTGGTGGATCGGATTGAGAGACCGACGGCGAATTGATCGCAGGGCGTGGGTGGTGGAGATTGAGCTGTGCGGACATTCTTCATCCCACCCATGCGCGCTCCCGCTAGCGGGACCACGCATGGATGGGGCACCCCGGCGGTGGTGATGGACTCTTGAGCTGTAAGCTTGCAGCTTTTAAGCGGACAGCTCGACGATTTGGCGGAACAAACCGCGGGCGGATGGCGTAGAGGCTCGAAGAGGAGCGAAGGATGAATCGATTGAGACGAGCGGATGGCTCGGCGGCGTTAGCGTTGGCGTTGGTGCTGTGCGGCGCGATGGCATGGGCGCGGACGGCGACCGCGCAGGCTGCAAGTGCTGGGGATCTGACGGGGAGCTGGCAGGGGACGGTAGAAGCGGGCGGGCCTCCGGGCAATCAGGGTGGACGGATCGTCCTGAAGGTGCTGAATGAGGGCGGCGGCGCGCACCCGGTATGGAAGGGCATGGCGTACACCATCGACGACAAGACCTACGGGTATGAGGGACGGCCCACGACGGAGATGAGCTTCGCGGGCGGCGCGGTGCGGTTCGCGATAGGGCCCATCGGTGTGACGTATGAGGGAAAGCTGAGTACTGACGGAAAAACGATCGTGGGCCATTGGACGCAGGGTGGGCAGGCGCATCCGCTGGACCTGGTGCGGGCTGACGGCGATGCGGCGTGGGCGATTCCTGAAGAGAGCAAGGCGATGGCAAAGGATGCGGACCCGGACTGGGAGGTGGTGACGGTGAAGCCGGCCGATCCGAACGGAATGAACTCCGGGTTCCAGTTTCACGGCAGGGACGTCGAAGTGGAGCGCAAGCCGGTGGAGTTTATGCTGCTGATCGGCTTCGGCCTGCACAAGGACCAGATCGTGAATCTGCCGGACTGGGCGCGAAGCGAGGTGTGGGATGCGAAGGGTTTCGCGGACGTGCCGGGACAGCCGAGCGCGAAGCAGTTCCAGGGCATGATACGCAAGCTGTTGGTGGAGCGGTTCGGGCGAAATACCACATGGAACAGCGCGAGCTCTCAGTGTATGAGCTGACGGTGGCGAAGGGCGGCCCGAAGATGGCGCCGAGCGCCGGCGATCCGAATGGGATCCCAAGTGAAAACGACAATGGGAACGGCGTCGAGGTGACAATGCACGCGGAGAACATGAAGATGGGCGAACTGGCGGTGGTGCTCGATTTCTTCATGAACCGGCCGGTGGTGGACAAGACAGGATTGACGGGGCGATACGATTTTCAGCTGAAGTGGACGACGGACGAATCGAAGGCGCCGGTGGATGGCAGCGCTCCGCCAACGATCTTTACCGCGGTGCAGGAGCAACTGGGATTGAAGCTGGAAGCGGTGAGGACGGCAACAGATGTGATGGTGATCGACAAAGTGGAGCGGCCGGGGGCGAATTAGCGTAGGGACTCGGGACTCGGGACTCGGGACTGTGAACGACTTTCGACGCCAGAGCGTAGAAGCTGAATATGCGGATGCAGATGAAGAGAGAACGAGTGGTGCGGTGCGGGTGGGTGATCGCGTTGACAATGGCTGCTGCAAGCGCAGGCGTGCAATTGCAGGCGCAGACGGCTGCGGCGGGCGCGGGCGATCTGACGGGGAGCTGGCAAGGGACGGCGGAGGCGGCGCCGAATTCCGGCGGCAAGGGGCACCGGATCGTGCTGAAGGTGCAGAAGACCGGCGAGGGGGGAAAACCGGCGTGGCACGGCGTGATGTATGACCTGGATGGCGACGATCCTTCGCAGGGCCGGAGCACGGGGCAGATGAGTTTTGACGGTGGTGCGGTGCGATTCACGGTGCCGGGGAAGGATGTGACCTACGAAGGCAAGGTGAGCGCGGATGGGCGGTCGATTGCCGGGCAGGTGACGCAGAATGGGCAGCAGCGCGCGCTGACGCTGGCGCGGGCGGAGGGTGACGCGGCGTGGGAGATTCCCGCGGAAGACCAAGCGATGGCAAAGGATGCGGACCCGGACTGGGAGGTGGTGACGGTGCGGCCGGGCGATCCGAATGGGCGCAATGCGGGGTTCCATCTGGAGGGGCGGCAGGTCTTTGTGGAGCGGAAGACGGTGATGGACATGCTGCTGGTGGGCTACGAGATGCACAAGAAGCAGATTGCGAACGAGCCGGACTGGGCGCATACCGAGATATGGGACGTGAAGGGGATTCCGGATACGCCGGGCAAGCCGAGTCTGCGGCAACTGCAGAGCCTTGTGCGGAAGGCGCTGGTGGAGCGGTTCGGGCTGGTAACGCACACAGAGCAGCGGGAGATGGAGGTGTTCGCCCTGACGGTGGCGAAGGGCGGACACAAGATGACGCCGAGCGCGGGCGATCCCAATGGATTGCCGAACGAGAATGACAACGGCGGCACGATCGTGAACATGCGAGTGGAGAACATGTCCATGAAAGAGTTTGCGCTGCTGATGAAGTTCTTTACGGACAAGCCGGTGGTGGACCAGACGGGGCTGAGCGGGCGGTTCGATTTCCAGATGAGGTGGACGGCGGACGAGTCGCGCGCGCCGACGGATGGGACAGCGCCGCCGAGCTTGTTTACCGCGATCCAGGAACAACTTGGGTTGAAGCTGGAGCCTGTGAAGGCGAAGACGGACGTGCTGGTGATCGACAAACTGGAGAAGCCGGGGGCGAATTAGGGCGAGGTTCGAGGTTCAGGGTTCGAGGTTCGAGGGAAGACAAATGCGGGGATTCTTCGCCTGCGGCTCAGAATGACAGAGCAAAAAGCGTCACAATAGAGGGATGAGCGAAGAGAAGCGGCCGGGGTTTGAGTTTGCGGGTGTGGCGGAGGGGATTGCGCGGGAGGCGGGTGCGCTGCTGCGCGAGTTTTATGCCAAAGGTGTAGCGACCGAGTACAAGGGCGACGTCGACCTGGTTACGGAGGCTGATCGCGCGAGCGAGAAGCTGATCCGCGAGGGGCTGGCGAAGGCGTTTCCGGGGCACGGGATCTTCGGCGAAGAAGGCACGCGGGACCAGATGGAGAGCGAGTTCCGCTGGTATGTGGATCCGCTGGATGGGACGACGAACTTCGCGCATGGGTTTCCGGCGTTCTGCGTGGTGCTGGGGCTGGAGAAAAGACAGAAGCAGATCCCGTTCGACTCGGCTTGGCCTCGCTCAGGGCAGGCTCTTCGCTCCGCTCAGGAGGGCAATGTTGAAGAGGATGGCGAACTCACGGCGGGCGTGATCTATGACCCGCTGCGCGACGAGATGTTTGTGGCGGAGCGGGGCCAGGGCGCTTGGCTGAATGGGCGCGCGATCCACGTGTCGAAGACGGCGAGCTTGCAGGAGGCGCTGACGGCGACGGGTTTCCCGAGCCACAAGCGGCATGTGAGCCCGAACATTCACTTCTACCAGGAGTTCACGCTGCGGTCGCATGGGGTGCGACGCGCGGGAAGCGCAGCGCTGGACCTGGCGTACGTGGCGTGCGGAAGGCTGGATGGCTTCTGGGAGTTTCACCTGAATCCGTGGGACACCAGCGCGGGCGTGCTGCTGGTGGAGGAGGCGGGCGGGAGTGTCACGCGGATGGATGGAAGCAAATTCCGGCTGGATTCGCAGGAGGTGCTGGCGACGAACGGGAAGATCGCGGGCGAGATGCAGCACCTGTTCGCGGAGATGTTTGCGGGGCGCGGGCTGGGGGCGATCCCGACGCCGGCGGAGTTTGCGGCGCGACGGAAGGCAAAGGCTTAGCGCGTACTAAAGACAAAGCAACCACGGATTTACGTGGATGAACGCGGATCAAGAATAGAAAAGCAAAGCTGCTTGAGCTGTAAGCTGACAGCTTTAAGCTCACAGCTTGATGCGGAGGGTTGGTGCGGGCGAGGCGGACGGTGCGGGTGTTTGTGTTCGATGAAGCGGGCAGGGTGCTGCTGATCCGCTGTGCGATGGTGCTGAAGAGCAGTGAGGATTTTGTGTTCTGGGTGACGCCGGGCGGGGAGATTGAGCCGGGTGAGGAGCCGCACGATGCCGCGGTGCGGGAGCTGCGGGAAGAGCTTGGGCTGGAGCTTGAGGTGCGCGGGCCGCTGTATACGGAGGCGAATCAGTTTGAGTTGGCGGGCGAGATGCGCGACAACCTTGACCACTGGTTTCTGGCGCGTTGCGCGGCGGATGCGCCGAAGATGAAGGGCGTGACCGAGGAAGAGCTCGCAATGATGCAGGAGATGCGGTGGTGGACGGCGGGTGAGGCGGAAGCGGCGCTTGCCGTGGGAGTGAAGGTGTTTCCGGTGGACCTGGGGTCGCGGATGCGGGAGTTTGGAAGAGCGACCGCGGATTGACGCGGATGAGCGTGGATCAGCTACAAAAGCGAAATACGGAGATTCTGGAGCTTCGCTCCAGAATGACGAG